>Ga0081539_10002583_pt1 | contig 24993 bp, 31 predicted proteins | sample TabmetS4T2R2_FD_71023 | JGI IMG/M metagenome (GOLD analysis project Ga0081539, IMG submission 71023) | Tabebuia heterophylla rhizosphere microbial communities from the University of Puerto Rico - S4T2R2 | ecosystem: Host-associated > Plants > Roots > Rhizosphere ...
AGCTGGCCGGTCTTGGAATGTGCCGCCCGCGCCGGTTTCTCGTCCGCCTCGATCGCATCGGCCTCGGCTGCCATGCCGTCCGCCGAGGACGCGCCGAATTCCAGCGCCTCGATCTTCTGCCCGCGTCTGGCGACCTTGCCTGACGAGACGAGGATATCGTCGATGTCCTTGTTGGCCTGGATGAAATGCGTCTGGAGCTTGCGCACGCGGTCGTCGAGCCGGCCCAGATCCTGCATCAGCCGCGCCACCTCGCCCTGGATGAGATGCGCCTGCTCGCGCATGCGCGCATCCTTCAGGATAGCCTGCACGACCTGGATCGACAGCATCAGCAACGACGGTGAGACAATCACGATGCGGGCGCGATGAGCCTTCTGCACGATCGCCTCGAAATTCTCGTGGATCTCCGCGAACACCGATTCCGACGGCACGAACATGAAGGCCGTGTCCTGTGTCTCGCCGGGGATAAGATATTTCTCGGCAATGTCGCGGATGTGGATCTCGACGTCACGGCGGAATGCCTGTGCGGCAAACCTTTGCGCGTCCGCGCCGTCGGCGGCGCGAATCGCGTTCCACGATTCGAGCGGGAACTTGGCGTCGATCGCCAGCGACGGCGCGCCGTTCGGCATCCTGACGATGCAGTCCGGTCGGCTGTTGTTGGAAAGCGTGGCCTGGAACTCGTAGGCGCCGTGCGGCAGCCCGTCGGCGACGATCGCCTCCATGCGCGACTGGCCGAAGGCCCCGCGAGTCTGCTTGTTGGAGAGGATCGCCTGCAACTGCACGACCTGCCCGGCGAGCGACTGGATATTGTTCTGCGCGGTGTCGATGACGGCAAGCCGCTCCTGCAGCTTGGTCAGGCTGTCGTGGGTCGAGCGGGTCTGCTCGCTCATCGTCTGGCCGATGCGGCCGGTCATGGCGTCGAGCCGTTCGCCGATCGACCGGGTAAGCTCCGCCTGCCGGCTGCCGAACACTTCCGCCACTGCCGCCATGCGGCCTTGCATCTCGGCCTGCGCTTGCATGATGCCGTCGATGCGCGTCTGCGCGTCGCGCGCATGCTCGGCCGCTTCGGCGGCCGCCGCGGCGCGGGACTGCGCCGAGCGCCAGAGCGCGATGACGAGCGCCAGCAACAGGGCAAGGACCAACGCGGCGCCGAGCGCCAGCGCATGGCCGAGTGTGATGATCGACGCGCCAAGACGCGCGATCGGCTCGGACAGGATGGTGGTCAGTTCGGTCATCGGCCCACCATAGCCGATTCGCCGGCGCAAACCAGATCAAAACGTGAACATAGGCACATTTAACTGTTGGAAAGTCGCGGCCAGCCTCGCTGGAACGTAACCCGTTCCGGGCGCCGGTTGACGCTCGGGGATCGACCAATTACCTCAATGCCATGTCGATCAAGCCCCTCATCATTCTGCCCGATCCCAAGCTGCGCCTGCTGTCCGCCCCGGTCGAGCGCGTCGACGCCTCGCTGCGCAAGTTCGCGGATGACATGCTGGACACCATGTACGATGCGCCCGGCATCGGTCTCGCCGCGATCCAGGTCGGAGAGCCGGTCCGCATGCTGGTCATCGATCTCGCCAAGGAAGGCGAGCCGAAGGCGCCGCAGGTTTTCATCAACCCCGAAATCCTCGAAAGCTCTGACGAACGCTCGGTTTACGAGGAAGGCTGCCTGTCGATCCCGGACTACTATGCCGAGGTCGAACGGCCGGCCAGGGTGCGCGTGAAATTCATCGACCTCGACGGCAAGCAGCAGGAGGTCGAGGCCGACGGCGTGCTCGCCACCTGCCTCCAGCACGAGATCGACCATCTGAACGGCGTGCTCTTCATCGACCACATCTCGAAGCTGAAGCGCGACATGGTTGTGAGGAAGTTCAAGAAGCTCGCCAAGGAGCGCCCGCCGGCGAGGATGGCGGGGTAATCTTGCAGCGGATGATACAACCTGATATCTTTGATATCAGATCGGAGACATCCATGGGTGATCTACTCGTCCGTAATCTACCTGAGGCGATGAAGGCCGATCTAAATCGTCTTGCCGAAATAACGGATAGCAATCTCTCGGAGGCAGCCAAGCTGGTTCTCGCCGAAGGTATCGAGCCTCTTATCAAGAGGCTCGAGGCCGCTCGGAGCGAATTGCCGCTGGGAGATCGTCTTAGAGAGATTTTTTCCGGCGTCTTCGAGACGAATGAAGAAGCCGAAGCATTCCATCGCGAGCTTGAGCAAGATCGGAAGTCTGATTTCGGCCGCCCGTTGCCCGATTTCGAATGATCATTCTGGATACCAATATCATCTCGGAGCCGGACAAGCCTGCTCCCGATGCGGTCGTTCTGGCATGGTTGAACAGGCAACATAGGCCTCTTCTGTATCTCACCATACCGACGATCGCAGAATTGACCTTTGGCGGACATCGCCTCTTCATTCGTTCTGGCTCCGCCAAGTTTCTTGAACGTGTTCGTCAGATCCTTGAGGTGGAGTTTGTGGGACGAATACTCCCGTTTGACCTGCTGTCGACTGATGCCTATGGACTTGTCCGCGCGAAGCGTGAAAGGGCAGGTCGACAAATCAGCCAGATCGACGGAATGATCGCCGCGATCTGCCTCGTCCACGGCGCCACCCTCGCCACCCGCAATGTCCGCGACTTCGACGGGCTTGACCTGAAGCTCGTAAACCCGTTTGAAGCGGGCGCCTGACCGACCGCCGCTCCGGCGGCCGACCCGCGCGGACGAAATCGCTAGCCGAAAAAATGCCTCTTCGCCTGATCTTCATGGGAACGCCGGATTTTTCCGTGCCGACGCTGCGCGCCGTCGCCGCGGCCGGCCACGAGATCGCCGCCGTCTACACGCAGCCGCCGCGGCCGGCGGGCAAGCGTGGCCTGGAGCTGACGCCCTCGCCGGTCCAGCGCGAGGCCGAGCGGCTCGGCATCGCGGTCCGCACGCCCGTCTCGCTCAAGGGGGAAGCCGAGCAGCAAGCCTTCCGCGACCTTGGGGCCGATGCGGCCGTCGTCGTCGCCTATGGGCTGCTGCTGCCGGTCCCCGTGCTCGAAGGCACGCGGCTCGGCGCCTATAACGGCCATGCCTCTTTGCTGCCGCGCTGGCGGGGCGCCGCGCCCATCCAGCGTGCGATCATGGCCGGCGACCGCGAGACCGCCATGATGGTCATGAAGATGGAGGCGGGGCTCGACACCGGCCCAGTCGCGCTGACCGAGCGCGTCGCGATCGGCCCGGACATGACTGGCGGCGAATTGCACGATGTTTTGAAGGAGATCGGCGCGCGCCTTGTGGTGGAGGCGCTGGCAAAGCTCGAAGCCGGCACGTTGACGTTGCTTCCCCAACCTTTGGACGGGGTGACTTACGCCAGGAAAGTCGATAAGGGCGAGACCCGCATCGACTGGCGGCGCCCCGCGCGCGAAGTGCATGACCAAATCCGCGCCCTGTCGCCCTCTCCCGGCGCATGGTGCGAAGCCGCCATCGCCGGCAAGGCCGAACGGCTCAAGCTGCTTCGTTCGGCCGTGAGCGGTGGGACCGGCGCGCCTGGTGCGCTGCTCGACGATGCGCTGACGATTGCTTGCAGCAAGGGCGCCGTCCGGCTCCTCGAAGTGCAGCGAGCCGGCGGCAGGCCGGCAAGCGCCGCCGAGTTCCTGCGCGGCGTGAGACTGGAAAAAGGAATGGTAATCTCATGAGTATGATTTCGATCAGGACATCGACCCAGCGCGATCGCGATGCGATCCGCCTCGTCGAGGAGCACGCGTTCGGCCAGCCGATCGAGGCCGGCCTCGTCGATGCGCTGGTTGCTGGCGGTGACGCGGTGACGGAGTTGGTTGCGGAAGAGGAGGGCGACGTGGTCGGCCACATCCTGTTCTCGCGGCTGTTCGTGGAGGACGAGGACGGCAGGTTCCCGGCCGTAGCGCTGGCGCCGCTTGCCGTCGAACCCTCCTTTCATGGCACTGGCATCGGCGGCGCGCTGGTGCGCGAAGCCCATGTTCGGCTGAAGGATGCCGGCGAGAAACTGGCCATCGTGCTCGGCGACCCCGGCTATTACGGCCGTTTCGGCTACGGTCGCGAGCGCGCCGCCCTGTTCGAAAGCGACTATCAGGGCAACGCGCTTCAGGCGCTCGCCTGGGGGACAGCGCCGTCGCGCGGCCGGCTGGTCTACGCGCCGGCTTTCGGAAACCTCTGACAGTCCGTGCCGCGCTACCGGCTCGACATCGAATATGACGGCAGTCCCTATGCGGGCTGGCAGCGGCAGGCCGGGCAGCATTCGGTCCAGGCGGCGATCGAGCAGGCGATCAAGGGGTTTTCCGGCGAGGATGTGACGATCCGCGGCGCCGGCCGCACCGACGCCGGCGTCCACGCAGCCGGTCAGGTGGCGCATGTCGATCTCGAACGCGATTGGCCTGCCGACACTGTCCGCGACGCCGCCAACGCCCACTTGCAGATGGCCGGCGAGGCCGTCAGCGTGCTTGTGGCCGCGGCCGTCTCAACCGATTTCGACGCGCGCTTCTCGGCGGTTGCGCGGCACTATCTCTATCGCATCGTCAATCGCCGCTCGCCGCTTGCCCTGCAGGCGCGAAAGGCTTGGTGGGTGCCGAAGACGCTCGACGCGGAGGCCATGCGCCAGGCGGCGCAGTCGCTCGTCGGCAGGCACGATTTCACCACCTTCCGCTCCATCCAGTGCCAGGCGAAGAGCCCGGTGAAGACGCTCGATTGCCTCGATGTCGCGAGAAGCGGCGAGTTCATCGAAATCCGTGCCTCGGCGCGTTCGTTCCTGCACAACCAGGTGCGCTCGATGGTCGGCTCGCTGAAGCGCGTCGGCGAAGGCGCCTGGGGCGGCGGCGATCTTGAGGCCGCGCTCGCGGCGCGCAACCGCGCGGCCTGCGGTCCGGTCGCGCCGCCCGACGGGCTTTATCTGATGAAGGTCGACTACCCTGCTATCGGCTCGAGCGAACCCAGCCCCAGCAGGAACTGAAGCAGATAGAGCACGACGAGCGAGACGACGAACATCGCGCCGAACACGGCGGTCGTGACGGCGGCGCCCTTGCCGAGCGCGCTGTTGGTCAGCCGCCATGTCAGCACCAGCGAGGCGATGAACAGCAAGATCGAGATCGCCGAAGCGATCTCGTCGGCCGCGGGAAAGAACATCCTGAGCAGCGTCGGCGGCAGCATCATCCACACGATCAGCGCCGAGCCCCAGTTGGTGGAGATCACATAATGCGCGAACCGGTCGGCAAGCCCGGCCGGGCGGACCACCGCTGCGAAAGCGACGAGAGGCAGAACCCAGGCGCCGATGTCGACCGTGGCCAGCCGCAGCATCACCGACAGCCGCACGCCGAACGCCACGTGGCTCGGCGCGACCGCATTGGCGATGCTGACCCAGCCCGCGATCAGCGCGGGCAGCGCCACCGCGATCGCGAAGAACGAGTTCCAGAAGCCGTCCGCCGAGATGTCGAGCAGCCTGATGCCGTCGGGCTTGCCTGTCATCATGCGCCAGGCGCCGGTCAGGTAGCGCTGGATGTCGGCGAGTTCGGGCATCGTCAGGCGAACCAGTCTTCCATGAAGCGCCCGTAGATCGTGGTGAGCGTCTCCAGGTCCGCGAGCGTAACGCGCTCGTCGACCATATGCATGGTCTTGCCGACGAGCCCGAATTCCACCACCGGGCAATAATCCTTGATGAAGCGCGCATCCGACGTGCCGCCCGACGTGGACAGCCCAGGCCTAACCCCCGTCACTGCCTCCACGGAACCGGCCAGCGCGTCGATCAGCCGGTCGTCGCGGGTAAGAAACACATGGCTCGGCCTGTCGCGCCAGTTGAGCTCGTAGTCCACCGGCTCCTCGCGGCCCTCTCTGTATTTGTTCTCGCCGGCGGCACGGTCGAGCCGGTTGTGGACCACCGCCTGCAGCGTCTCGGCCTCCCATGTGTCGTTGAAGCGGACGTTGAAGGCCAGCGAGGCCGTGGCCGGGATGACATTGGCAGCCGGGTTGCCGACGTCGATCGAAGTGATTTCGAGGTTGGTCGGCTGGAAATCATTCGTGCCCGCGTCGAATGCCGGCGCAAGCAGCGCTTCGGCGAGCGGCAGCAGGCCGCGGACCGGGTTGTCGGCAAGATGCGGATAGGCGACGTGGCCCTGCCTGCCTCGCACCGTCACCGCGCCCGAGAGCGAACCGCGCCGGCCGATCTTGATCGCATCGCCCAGCCGCTCCGGATTGGTCGGCTCGCCGACGATTGCCGCGTCCCAGGTCTCGCCCTTGGCGCTTGCCCATTCGATCAGCTTCACCGTGCCGTTGATCGCCGGGCCTTCCTCGTCGCCGGTGATCAGCAACGACACCGACCCCTTCACGCCGCCATGCTTCTCGATATGGCGTGCGACCGCGGCGACAAAGCATGCGATGCCGCCCTTCATGTCGACGGCGCCGCGGCCATACATCTCGCCATTGGCGATCTCGGCTGCGAAGGGCGGATGCGTCCACGAAGCCTCGTCGCCCGCCGGCACGACGTCGGTATGGCCCGCGAACATCAGATGCGGACCGTTGCCGGAGCGTCGTGCGTAGAGGTTCTCGATGTCGGGCGTGCCGTCCTCGGAAAAGACGGGCCGCTCCACCGTGAAGCCGAGTGGGGCGAGCATCGCCGCGAGCGCGCCGAGCGCCCCGCCCTCCGCTGGCGTCACGGACGCGCAGCGGATGAGTGTGGCGAGGTTCGCGGCTGGATCGGTCGGCAGATTCATGGCGAGGAGGGATAGTCGAATGCCGTTGTCATGTCACGCAAAGCGGACTGGTCCAGTTCGATCACGGTGAAGGCTTTACTTTATATATGTTAAATCGCGCATTGGGTGTTGAATCGCTCTGCGCATCAACGCCGGCACGAAGCGGAGAAGCCGCTCGACCGTGACCGGGAAAAACAGAAATACTCGCACGTAGCGTCCTCGATGCCGTGACGTCTGGCGGTCGATTTGCTAGCCTCCTGCTCTCGAGGGAGGCCAGGACATCATTAATAAAGAGTAGCCGCAGCGGGCCGGCTCAGCCCTTTGTGGGTTCGCGCCATGCGTGTCCGCAACAAAGATGCCATGCGGCGGCGGTCGTCATCAAGACGAAACGAAAGTTGGTCTTTTCGTTCGAGGCGAAGTGAACACAGGAGCTGCTGTCATGACAATGAAGAGTATCGTGCAAATAGCCGCCGCAGTTGCGAGCCTGCTTGGCGCACCCGGGCTGGCGCTCGCCCAGGATGCGATTTCCGCGCCTGCGCAACAGCGGATCGGCGGGGAGGAAAAGATGGTCCCGTCGCTGGCGGTTCTCAATTCAGGAGGCGCCACCCTTGCCGGCGGCAAACTGACGATGACGGGGGTTTCGGCGAACTCCATCGTATTCGCGGACCGTCCGGTGAGAGCGGCCGGGCATGTGCTCACGGCCGATTTCATCAAGCAGTGGGACGAAGGCGCCGACAGCTTCGCCAAGGACCCGCCCAATGCCACGATATCGGTGTTGAACAGCGACGGCTCGGCCATCGAGGACGCGGTTGTCGTCCTGAAAAGTCCGAAGCTTGAGGGCAACAACCTGACGTTCGAAGTAACCGTGCTCGAAGGCGAGCTTGCCTCCGCCAACGGCCCCGCCTCGCTGTTCATCGACTGGTTCGCGGCGCGCGGCGGCTACGGCCACGTTGCCGTTGCCGGCGGTGTCGGCTGGCATGCTCCGGTCTGGCACGGCGGCTGGTATGCTCATCCCTACGGCGCAGGGGTGGCAGCGGGCGCGGCGGTCGGGGCAGCGGCGGCTTCTGCTTACTATCACCCCTACTACCCGCCGCCGGTCTGCGGCTACTACCCCTATCCGCCTTGCTATTGATGGCGGCGCGCTTCGGCGTCATTTGCATCGGTTCGTAAATGCTTCTGAAAGGCCGCCCCGGCTATCATGCTGCTTTATCTATAGGGGTAGCCGGAATGTTGGACAGGATTGCCGGTAGCGGCAAGGCGGCGCCGCGGCTCACCATTGCCGCGGCGCGCTCCGGCGTCTGGGCTGAAGACGGCGCCATGGTCCGGCTGCTCTCCTGGGTCGAATCCTATCTGATGCAGGGCCATCCCGATCTCGGCCGCACCGGCGCGGTCTGTCCTTTCACCAAGCAGGCCGCCAGGCTGGACACTGTGCGCGTCGCGATCAGCCACGCTTCGGCGGCGGACGAGGAGGAAGCCTTCGCACTGATCCGCGCCTGCTTCGGCGAACTGGAGCAGATATCCTGCAAGCCGGGCATGGAGCATTTCCGTACCATCATCGTCGGTTTCCCCGACTGCGCGGGCGCGGAGGGTGTGGCCATGCTCCAGCGCGTGCAGGCCAGGCACAAATTCTATTCGCTCGGCCGCTTCCGCATGATCGGCATGATGCATGACGCGTCCGATGCGCCGGGGCTCTGGAACCCGGATTTCCGGCCACTGCGTTCGACGATGCCGGTATTGGCCATCCGTCATCTGGTCGAGCAGGACGCGCCTTTCGCGGCGTTGCACCCGTTTCTCATCCCCCCATATCTCTTGAAATTCAGGCTCACCGGCGCGAGACGGCTGATCGCCTATTGGCGCGGCCGACGATGAATGATCTCACACTGCCGGACGGGTTGATCGGGGGGCAGGGCTCGAAGCCTGGCGCTCGCATCGAGATCGTGTCCACCGGGCAGGGTTTCCTGGCGTTGCGCCGTGAGTGGGACGAGCTGTTTCAGCGTGCGGCTGCGCCGCAGCAGGTCTTCCAGAGCTTCGGGTTCCTTGAGGCATGGGCGCGCCACTACCTTGATGATCGCCTGCGGCTGCACATCGTGCTTGCAAGGCAGGACCGCCGCCTGGAGGCCATTGTTCCACTGATTCGGCAACGCCGTTTCGGATTGGAGTCGCTGCGCTTCATGGGAACGCCCGTCGCGCAATTCGATGACGCGATCATCGCGCCCGGCATGTCCGACGAACTCGCAGCTGCGCTCTGGCGGACGATCGAGACGTCGGGCGCCGACCTGCTGGATGCCCGCCGGGTGCGCGCCGATGCCGCGCTGCGCCGCCTCCTGCCCGCCCATTCCATTCCCGTCGAAATGCTCGAGGCGCCCTTTGCGGACCTGGAAATGCGGGTCGACGGCGACGGCCCTGGAAAGGCTTATTCCGCCCGCGACCGCTCCAGCCATCGCCGCCGCATGCGCCGGCTGGCCGATATTGGCGAGGTGTCGTCTTCCGTGGTCCTGCCGGGGCCGGAAGCCGTCCGGCTTGCAGGCGAGGCGGTCGACCTCAAGCGTGCATGGCTGGACGCCAACGGCCTGGCGTCGCCGACCGTCAACGATCCGCGCTTCCGCGCCTTCTTCGTCGAAACCGCGAGCACGCCGGGATCTTCGCTGCGCGTCTCGGCGATTGCGATCGACGGGAAGCCCGTCGCGATCGACCTGTCGTTCGATTGCAAGGGACGCACCTTCGGGCATGTGATCGCGACCGACGCCGGTTACGAGCGCGAAGGCCTCGGCCAGTTGCTGATCCATCATGTCTTCGCAGCGGCCAGTGCGCGCGGCGCCACGATCTTCGATCTGATGACGCCGCTCGACGATTACAAGCGCCGCCATGCCGACGGGCTGACCAGGGTGGAGAGCCTGATCGTCCCGTTCTCGCAGAGCGGCCGGATCCTTGCCCGCACGGTGTTCCGCCACGGGCTTCCAGCGGCGAAGTCCCTGCTGCGGCGGCTGCCGCTGCGCCTGCGGCGGCTCTTGATCAGGTAGAGGCAAACGCCGGTCAGGCGCCGCCTTTGCGCCCTCCGTCACCTTGATCGATCAGCGCGATCTTCTGCCAGATCTTGCGCGACAGGTTGGTGCCGAGCTCCTCGATGTCGTTGACGGTCTCGATGACCACCGCGTCGTTCACCGACTGCGCAAAGAGCGCTGCGATCTTGCCTGTCACTGACAGCATTTCCGAGCAGTAGTCGAGATAGCGCGCCAGTTCGAAGCGGTCGGTGATGCGCTCGGGCGACTGCGCCGTCGGCCGGAAATCCTTGGACAGCGCCGCCGGGTCCTTGGTGAGCTGGTGCATGTCGATGACGTGGATCAGCGAGCGCAGCCCGTGCAACGCGCGGAAGACCCGCCTGCGCTTGATGCCTTCTTCCGTGCGGATCAGCGCGAGAAGGCCGAGGCCCGCGAGCAGCAGCGTGTTGATCGAAGCTTCGATGCCCTGGACCGATTCGGCGGCATCGCCTGCCGGAAAGCGGTCGAAGGGCAGGATCGTGCCGACGAAGATGAACACCACGGCGCCCGCGATCACGGCGGCCGTCGCCAGTCCGCGCGCCCACCAGATCGGCTCTTCGAGCTCGCTGGCGCTCTTGGCGAGATCGCGCGCCAGCGCCACCAGCTCCGCCGCGACCCGCCGCAGGCCAGCGTCGGGAAAGCGCGCGGCGATCCGCTCCTGAAGCTTCTCCGCGGTGTCGATGATCTGCGCGGGATCGAGCGTGCGGTAGTGTCGTTCGCCGCTGTCGCCGCTCGTCATGGCGTCAGGCGGGCGCGTTGGTGTTGGCGCCGTACCGGTTGGGGCCGGGATCGCCCTTGATGAAGCTCAGCACGATGAAGACGATGAAGCCGATCACCAGCGTGATCAGCGCCCAGCCGGCCGGCCTGCCGAAATCATGCAGCCGCTTGGCGGTCAGCGCGATGTTCGACCAGGCTGCGGTGAACACCGTGGCCCAGAAGGCGAGCGCCCAGCCGCCCTGTGCCGTGCTCTGCTCGGGCGCCAGCGTGAAGCGGTAGAGCAGGAACATCTGGATGACGAGAAGCAGCAGCCCGGCGAGGAAATACACCGCCGGGCTGATGCGACCTTTGAGGCTGAAAAATAGCCAAAGGAGTCTGTTCGTATCAGCCACCAAGGGGATCCGGACCGAATCTGTTGGCGCCCCTGCTGCCTTCCAGAATGCCGCATTCGACGAGCAGCCAGATGCCGCCGATGAACGGCACGAGAGCGATCAGGCTCCACCAGCCGGACTTGTCGCGGTCGTGCCAGCGCTTCGTATAGATGGCCAGCGCGAAGTAGATGGAGACGATCACGGCGAGTATGTACACATATCCGTAAGGCAGACCCTCGATTGTCGTGCCGAGGATGTTGTCGATGATCATGGCGACGATCGCCACCGCGAACAGAATCGCCACGCCCGCCCAGAACTTGGCGCGATTGATACGACCTTCGTAGCTTGTCAGAAGATACTTCCAGTCCATGTCACCCCTCCTGTCCTAATGACGGGCCCACGCCCGCAAGACGCGCGAAAGGTGCGTCGGATTCGGCGAAAGATCAATCTCTGAGCAATTCGTTGATCGAGGTTTTCGACCGCGTTTTTTCGTCGACGCGCTTGACGATGACCGCGCAGTAGAGGCTCGGGCCGGGTTCGCCGTTGGGCAGCGGCTTGCCGGGCGTGGTCCCGGCCACCACCACCGAATTCGCCGGAACCTCGCCGTAGAGCACCTCGCCGGTCGCGCGGTCGACGATCTTGGTCGACTTGCCGATGAACACCCCCATGCCGAGCACCGCGCCTTCGCGCACGATGCAGCCCTCGACCACCTCGGAACGTGCGCCGATGAAGCAATTGTCCTCGATGATGGTCGGCCCGGCCTGCAGCGGCTCCAGCACGCCGCCGATGCCCACCCCGCCCGACAGGTGCACGTTCTTGCCGATCTGCGCGCAGGAGCCCACCGTCGCCCAGGTGTCGACCATGGTGCCGCTATCGACATAGGCGCCGAGATTGACGAAGGAGGGCATCAGCACGACGCCAGGCGCGATATGGGCCGAGCGCCGCACGACCGCGGACGGCACGGCGCGGAAGCCGGCCTTCTCGAACTCGGCCGCGCCCCAGCCGGAGAATTTGGAGGGGACCTTGTCCCACCACGCCGCGTCCCCCGGGCCGCCCTTGATGATTTCCATCGGCTTCAGCCGGAAAGAAAGCAGCACCGCCTTCTTCAACCATTGGTTGACTTGCCATTGACCGTCTGCCTGCCTTTCGGCGACCCGAACCGCGCCGCGGTCCAGCAGGTCGAGCGCGGCTTCGATCGCCTCGCGCAACTCGCCGCGCGTCGCGGCGGTGACCTGGTCGCGCGCCTCGAAGGCTCTCTCGATTGTCGTTTCGAGGCCGGCAAGATCGGCTTTCGTCATCGAAATCTCCGCTACACGTGCTGACAAGGCGCAAGGCCTGGGCTTGGAAATTGGCGCAGGTTGCTCTAGGCGAAGCCCGATGAAGGGTCAATCGCGCCGGCGCAACGGGACGACGCCCAAGGGACGGCGCACGAGCAATGCGCTAGGGAAAAGCATGGATTCGACTGACAGGTCGGACTGGACGCCGCTGCCTCATTCCGACGAGGACCTGGAGCGCGCGAAGCGGGCGCCCGACACCGCGCAGACGCGTGCGGCGACCTATAGGCTCGCCTGGGACGATCCGGACTTCATGACGCGCCGCGAGCTGCGGCCCGTGCGCCTGCAGCTCGAGCTGCTGAAGCCGGAGATGACGCTCGCCGAACGAGGCATACAGTCGACGGTCGTCATTTTCGGCGGCGCGCGCATTCCCGAGCCGGGCGGCAGGGCCTGGGCGGCCAAGAACGAGACGCAGAAGAAGAACCTCGAAGCCAACAGCCGCTATTACGACGAGGCGCGCCAGTTCGCGCGGCTCTGCTCGCAGCACTCGGCCGCTTCCTACTTCCGCGAGTTCGTGGTGGTGACCGGCGGCGGGCCGGGCGTCATGGAGGCGGGCAATCGCGGCGCCAGCGATGTCGGCGCGCCGACCATCGGCCTGAACATCGTCCTGCCGCACGAGCAGGCGCCCAACCCCTACGTCACGCCGGAGCTCTGCTTCAATTTCCACTATTTCGCGATCCGCAAGATGCATTTCGTCATGCGGGCAAAGGCCATCGTCGTCTTCCCTGGCGGGTTCGGCACCCTGGACGAATTCTTCGAGACGCTGACGCTCATCCAGACGGGGCGCATGGAGCGCGTGCCGATCATCCTGTTCGGCCGCGATTTCTGGAACCGTGCGATCGACCTCGATTTCCTCGCCGAGCAGGGCACGATCAGCCCCGGCGACCAGGACATCATCGACTTCGTCGAGACCGCCGACGAGGCGTGGCAGATCGTCGCGAAGTTTTATGGGCTGTAAGGCGCAAGCGGCCCTGTTCAGCGCCTGGCGCGAAGCTCGGAAGGTGCATTCCTTCGCGCCCCCCTCTGTCCTGCCGGACATCTCCCCCGCAAGGGGGGGAGATTGGCTTTCAGTTTTGACGCCGCTTTTCTTGCACCGTTGACGATTAGCGAAATCAGAAATGACGTCCAATCTCCCCCCTTGCGGGGGAGATGTCCGGCAGGACAGAGGGGGGCAACGTAGAGCGCCGTCATTGCTTTATTGCCCAGACATTCCGACACATGGCGCGACGCACGCAACCTCGCTAGAAGCGTCCGCATCAAAGCCGGAGTGAGCCCATGCGCAGACTGCTCGTAGCCACCTTGCTCGCACTATTCCTGCCGACGGCCATCGTAACACTCCCGACCGCGTCGCCCGCCGCCGAACAAGTCTCCGCCCCCGTCACCGCCGGCGATCTCGAAATCACGGCCTATCGCGCCAAAGCCATGCTGCCCGGTCAGCCGACCGGCGCCGGGTTCCTGACCGTCGCCAACAGGGGCGCGGTCGCGGACCGCCTGCTCTCGGTCTCGTCGCCGAGCGCGCCCATGGTCGAAATCCACACCATGGAGGTCGTCAACGACGTCATGACCATGCGCCCGGTCGAGGGAGGGCTGGAGATTCCGGCCGGCGCCACGGTCGAGTTGAAGCCCGGCGGCGCGCACCTGATGTTCATGCATGTGGCCGAGCCCTTCAAGGAGGGCGCGGCCGTTCCCGTCACGCTCGAATTCGAGAAGGCCGGCAAGGTCGAGCTCATTCTGCCGGTTGTCGGGCTCGGCGGTTGAAGATCAACCGCGACAACGTTCCGCTCTGCTCGTTCTCGCCCAGCGGCCGCGGCCGGTGCACCAGCGTCACCAGCACGAACGAGATGATCATCAGCAGGAACCAGGCGCCGAGCTTGCCGATCGACACCGGTGTCCAGCCGCCTTCCTGGCCGGGATAGATCCAGGCGCGCGACCATGTGCCGATGTTCTAGGCGAGCCAGATGAACAGCGCCACCAGCACGAAGCCCAGGAGCAGCGGCATCCTGTGGCGGAAGCGGAACACGCGGTAATGCACCACCGTGCGGAAATAGAGCGCCGCGATCGCCGCGAATAGCAGGATGCGCATGTCGGCGATGAAATGATGCGCGAAGAAGTTCACGTAGATCGCCGCGCACAGCGCCACCGTCATCCCGATGGGCGGGTAATTCGTGTAGCGCATGTCGAAGATGCGCGAGATGCGGGCGAGGTACGAGCCGACCGCCGCATACATGAAGCCGGAAAACAGCGGCACGCCGGCGATGCGGAAGAAGTTCTCCTCCGGATAGATCCAGGAGCCGGCCGAGGTCTTGAAGATCTCCATCGCCGTGCCGACCAGATGGAAGATCAGGATCACCTTGGCTTCCGCCCAGGTCTCCAGCCGGAAGCCGAGCATGGCGATCTGGATCGACAGCGCCGCCAGGAACAGGAAGTCGTAGCGGGCGACGGGTATTCCGTCCGGCCAGTACATCCGCGTCGCCAGGATCAGCCCGAGCATCGCGCCGCCGAACAGGCAGGCCCAGCCCTGCTTCAGGCCGAACACGAGGAACTCGAGCAGCGCGCCGGAGAGCCCACGCGCCGGCAGCCGGTCGAGAACCGCATGCGCTGCCGCGTCGATGCGCGCTTCTACGGAGGTAAAGCGCTTCAAGCGGCGGTCGTCCGGGTGATGGCGGTGAGGAAGCCGGCGAGGTCGTCGGTCACGAAGTCGACGTCGTCCTCGTTGTTCGTGTCGCGTTCCCAGATCTCGGAGAAGGTCGGTTCGAAGTTGCGCGGCACCACGAGCACCGTCGTCATGCCGAGCGCCTTGGGCACGGCTAGGTTGCGGGCAAGGTCCTCGAACATCACGGCGTTCGGCCCCGCCACACCGTATGAGGCGAGGAACAGGTCGTAGGTCTCGCGCGCGGGCTTCGGGTTGAGGCCGGCCGCGATGATGTCGAATATGTCGTCGAAGTCGTCGAGGATGCCGAGCTGCCGCGCGGTGCGCTCGGCGTGCCCCCGGTTGCCGTTGGTGAAGATGAACTTCCGCCCCGGAAGCTGCCTTATCGCCGCGCCCAGCACCGGGTCCGGCTTCAGCCAGGAATAGTCGATGTCATGCACCCTTTGCAGGAAATCGTCCGGATCGATGCCGTGCCTGTTCATCAGCCCGTTCAGCGTGGTGCCGTATTCGCGATAGAGTTCCTTCTGCAGCTTGCGCGCCTCCTCGCGCGACAGCTTCAGGAGTTCCGACACATAGGCCGTCATCTTCACGTCGATCTGCGCGAACAGGTTCGAATGATGCGGATAGAGCGTGTTGTCGAGGTCGAACACCCAGTCGGTGACATCGGCGAAGCGAATCGGATCGGCCTCTAGGGTCATGCACTTCTTTGCTTTCCTGGTCCGCCGCCAGCCGGTCGGCGTCCGATCCACCACATGAAAATGGCAAAGTCATGCGGCCGCTAAAATTCTAGCGGCCGGAGAAACAGGGTTTTCAACGCTTCCTGTCAATTTGGCCAGGGGGCGGAGTGTGTCGTGCAGCGTATATTCCTGAAATCGTCATTGGTGGCTATCGGTTCCGTCGCCGCTTCGTTGTTGATCGTCGTGACGGTCATACCGGCGCTTGGCGGCGTCGTCGACGGCAACGCCTGGCTGATGACGGTGCTGTGTCCGCTGGCGATAAGCTGGCCGGCAAGCGCCTTCACCTTCTGGCAAGCCGACCGGCTGGGACGGGCGCATCGGGCGCTTTCCCTGGCTCACGCCGAACTCGCCGATGCTCATCGCCAGCTCTCCGAACGGGCGCGCCGCGACGCCATGACCGGCCTTCTCAACCGCGAGAGCCTGTTTGCCGAGCTGGACGGCACGCGTGGCAGGAGCGATCGCGGCGTGCTGCTCCTGATCGATGCCGATCATTTCAAGAAGATCAATGACGGCTTCGGTCATCTGGTCGGCGACGAGGCGTTGCTTGCGATCGCCGCGGCCATCGTCCGCGCCGTCCGCGGCCGCGATATCGTCGGGCGCATCGGCGGCGAGGAATTCGCCGCCTTCGTCACCGATGCAACCGAGCATGAGGCCGCCACAATCGCGGAACAGATTCGCCGCGAGGTCGAGACCGTCCGCTTCGAAGTGAGCGGCGCGGGCCGCATTCCGCTCACGGTCAGCATCGGTGCCGCGATCTGCGCTGAGGAGGCCAGCGTTTCGGACCTCATGCGCGCCGCCGACCGGAGGCTTTATACCGCCAAGCGCGCCGGCCGCAACCGTGTCATCTTCGACGAGGGCTTGCCGGCCGCGGCCTGAAAGCTTCTTTCCGATCCTCCCGGGCTGCTGTCACCATCGTCAGGTCGGGTCATCACGGGATCGAGATGCTGTTCCGCCTTCGCTCTATCGGTGTTTTTCTTCGGGAAGGGATCGACCGGATGAAAATCGCCGGCTGTCTTCCGGTCGTTGGCAGCATCGTCGCACAGGTTTCCTGCGCGGATCATGCTTCTCGATTTGACACAAGCATAGGTTGCTTTCTGTGTCACGTTAGAACAAGCTGATAGATTTCGGGACAACTGCCCGGATGTTAAGCAAACCGTTGAAAAACAAGGCTTGAAAAGAGTCTCTAATATGGTGTTTTCGAGCGAAACCATGCAAGTTTCGTAAACCTTTTGCGCTCATAGCATGGGGCTGTCACCCGTGACTTCGCGCATAGGTAGTATGGTCGGTACAACCCGGAAGCGTCAAATGTCCTTGTCTCGCAAGCCAATACAGCTCAGCCGCAGGGCGCTGCTCAGAATCATCGCTGCGCTGCCTGCCGTCTCGGTCTTCGGTCTCTCGACCCGTTATGCGGCCTCCGACGAATTCGTCGAGGTCAATGGGTGGATCCTCAAGCGCAGCGACTTGAGGCCGAGGAGCGACAGATGATCTTCGAGAATGTCGAACAGTTCCGCGCAGCCGGCTTCACCCCGCGCGTCGCGGTCATCGGCGCCGGCCCCGCCGGCATCTCGGTGGCCCACAGGCTCGCCAAAGCCAATATCCCCGTCGTCGTCTTCGAGGCGGGCGGTGCCGAATACTCGGAGGAATCCCAGGAATTTTACAAGGGCAAGGTGGTCGGCGACCGGTATTTTGACCTCGACGTAAGCCGGCTAAGGTTTCTGGGTGGCAGTTCGAATCATTGGGCGGGCTGGTGCCGCGTGCTCGAGGAATGGGACTTTCTGCCCAAGCCCTACGTGCCGCATACGGGATGGCCGATCACCCGCGCCGCGATCGAGCCCTTCCTGCCCGAAACTTTCGAGATCCTCGGCATCCAGCCGTTCTGGGCGGACAGGATGATCTCGGACGAGATGCACCAGTTCGAGGTCATCAAGAGCAACCATGTGCATTTCGGCGAGAAGTTCCTCCCCGAATTCACTGCCAATTCCAACATTGCGGTCGTGCTCAACACGGAAGTCTCCGACCTCCGGGGCAACGGCCGCGTCGTGACCGGCGCCAGGCTGTGGTCGAATGGCGCGCCGGCTGGCGAGATCGCGGTCGATTATTTCGTTGTCGCCACCGGGGGGCTCGAGAATTCGCGCCTCCTTCTGTGGTCCAACGAGCAGTCCAATGGCGGCGTCGTGCCCTATGCGGCCGCGCTCGGCCGCTACTGGATGGAGCATCCCATGTACACGGCGGGGGCCGCCGTCATCACCAACAAGGACGCCTTCGTTTGGGATGAGATAGGCGATGCCTTCGTCTCGCCGACGCCGGCAGCGATGGCCAAACGCGGCATCTTGAATTTCCATATCGAGATCGAGAGCATGCCCTATCCCGGCATGAAGCGGTATATCGCCGACCTGGCCTGTTACGCGCCGGACATGACCGAATGGATCTCCTACGAGCTCGACTTGCACCTGCAGTGCAGCGCGCGCATCCATGTCGACTGGGAGCAGGCGCCGCGCCCCGATAACCGCATCGTGCTGTCCGCGACCGAACGCGACCCGGCCGGCGTGCCCCGGCTCGAACTGCACTGGACCAAGGATGCTTTCGATCACAACACCATGGTCGAAGGCATGCGCATGTTCGGCGAGACGATCGCGGCAAAAGACATCGGCCGGCTGAAGATCAGCGACTGGGTGCTCGACGGCAGCCCCTATCCGGACGGCATGGAGCTTGCCGGCAACCACCACATGGGCGGCACGCGCATGGGCGACGACCCGGCCTTCAGCGTGGTCGATGCGAACTCGAAGGTGCACGGCATGGAGAACCTCTATGTCGCTGGCTCGTCGGTCTTCGCGACCAGCGGCCAATGCACGCCGACCACGACGATCACCGCGCTCTCGCTGCGCCTCGGCGATCACCTGAGCCGCGTCGTCTCGGCTTGAGCGGCCGTTGCCGCTGGCCGGCGCTCATCCAGCTTGGGTTCCTCGCCCCCACGAAAGTGGGGGAGAGGTGTCGAGCCTGAGCTTGTCGAAGGCGAGACGGAGAGGGGGACAGTGAGGGCCGATCCTATGGATCGGCCGAAGCTTGCCGCGCGCATACAGCCTATCCCTGCGCGGTCGGCTCGAACAATTCCACGGGATTGCCCGAGGGGTCCTCGGCCAGCAACTGCTTGCCGCCGCGGCCCAGGATGATCTCCCCGCGGAACCGGCAGCCAGCATGTTTCAGCCGCTTTGCCGTCTCGGCAAGGTTATCGACCTCGATTTGCATGCGGTTCCAGCCGCCCGGCTCCGGTATCTGACCGGCCACGGCCTGCCCGGCGCCGCCGCCGCCTCCCGGCTGGTTGAGCAGCAGCCGCACGCCGTCGTGGGAAAGCATGGCGAAGCCGGGACCCGGCTGCATCTCTACCTTGAAGCCGAGCATCTCGGTATAAAACGTCACCGCCGACGGCACGTCGGCGACGATGTAGCGAATGCTGATCCGGGCCATTGCTTTCCTCCGGGCACGATGCCTCCGCCGCCGCCCGGCAGCAAACCAAGTCCCGATGTCATGTTCAACCCTTTGGCGGCCCTAAACGCTGGCGGGATCGAGCGGCGGCCTGTCCTTCCAGCGCTTCACTATGCCGGCAAGGTCCGCCGTCTCCATGGCCGAGCGCAGCGCGTCGAAGGATGGCAGCACGAAATAGGCGCGCTGGAACTTGTCGATCTCGTAGCGAGTGCGCATCACCGTCTCGATATCGAACGGCACGCGATGCGCGTCCTTGCTCTCGACCGCGAACTGCAATTCGCTGAAGGACGACATCAGCCCGGCGCCGAACGCCTTCAGCGGCTGGCCGGGCTCCTCGATCAGCGCGAATTCGGCCGTGTACCAGTAGAGCCGGCCGAACATCTCCTCGCCACCGATCTCGCCCAGGCCCGGCGCTTTGTCGCCGTACATCTGCATGAAGTCGGCGAAGGCCGGCTGGGTCAACGCCGGCACATGGCCGAAGAAGTCGTGGAACATGTCCGGCTCGACGATGTAGTCCAGCTCCTCCCGTTTGCGCAGCCAGTTGGTCACCGGAAAGCGCCGGTTGGCGAGATGGTCGAAGAATGGCGCGTTGGGGATCAGGCCGGGCACGGCCACGATCTGCCACCCCGTGAGCTTGCCGAGCTTCTCGTTGACTTCATCGAAATCCGGGATGCGGTCGGTAAGGCCCAGCGTCTCCACGCCGTCCAGATAGGAGCGATGCGCGAGCCGGTTGGTGAGCTTGGTCTGGCGGTCGCAGAGCAGGCGCCAAACCTCCTGCTGATCGTCGCTGTAGTCATAGGCCTGTTCGACGGTGAAGTCGGCCCGGCAGGGCGAATAGTCGCCGCGCAGGCCGCGCTCGGCGCATTCGCGCGCATAATCGCGGACGCTGATTTCCATCTTCCGTGTCCTCCTCGAGGAAGGGACGAATGTCCCATCCGGCGCAAGGATATCCCGCACTGTCGCGATTAGTTACGCTTTCCGGTCGCCGGTCCGGAGATTTTGAGGTAATATGCCGCCAAATTAGCGATCCTGGAGTGAACATGCCTCAATTCGATGAGTTCGAGATCAAGATGCTGGAGTCGCTGCAGCGCGATGGCCGCAAGCCGGTCTCTGAGCTCGCGCAGGAGATCGGGCTGTCGACCACGCCTTGTGCGCGCCGTTTCGATGGCTTGCGTGAAGCCGGCATCGTCAAGGGCTTTCAGGCCGTGATCAGCCGCCGCGGCGTCGGGCTGATGGTCGAAGTCTTCGTCCAGGTGCGGCTTACCAGCCACGCCGACGGCTCGCCGGAAGCCTTCATCGCCGCGGTCGAGCGCATGGACGAAGTCTCGGCCTGCTGGACCATGACGGGCGAGCACGATTTCCTCATGCATGTCATGGTGCCTTCGGTCGACGACCTCAACGATTTCGTCATGCACCGGCTGATGCGGCTCAAAGGCGTGCGCGACGTGCACACCCAGCTCGTGCTGCAGAATATCAAGGGTCCGGGCCGCGTGCCGCTCGGCCATTTGCGGCGTTGAGACGGACTGCGACTTTCTGCTCGTGAAACCGGGCTGGCGCTAGAGCATGATCCCGAAAAGTTGCAGACTTTTCGGATAAGATCATGCGCCAGAAGACAGAGTTAGAGCAGGATGAATGACTCCGCTCCAATTCATCCCGCTCTAGACTAGTCTCGTCAAAAGCTTTCCGCGAACCGGCCCGCACGGGCTGACGCCAGCTCGCGAAACAGTAAAGTTACCGTGACTTGCCGTGCGACTCCGTTCCAAACACCGCGGCGCGAGGTTAGGTTGCCGGCGTAGTTTTTGGGCGGCGGGCATATGGAGATGCGCGAACCCGTCGGGTCGCCGGTTGGCGCGGCGGTAGTGAAGCGCCGGCGGTGAGGAGTTTCGCTATGCTGAGCAGGCTCGGCCATCTGTTGGCGCTCGCCTTGGTGGCGGGCTGCACATCGACCGGGACGTCCGAACCGGTCCAGAACAAATATGCCAATTGCGACAAGCCGGCCTGGACGTGGTGCCTCGCCGAAGCCAACCGGTAATTTCCGCAGACCGCAGACCAAGGCCGTGCGCAGTCAGCTCGCGAATGTTCTCGGGCTGAAGCCGTCATTGTAAGCCACTACCACGTCCAAAGCCAAAACTTGGCGTCTATCCCGTCCTTGACCGCGTGGATGTGCGGCGGCTCCCGAAGAGGAAACGGAAGCCTTTGTGGCGAAAGACAAGCGGCATGGCCTACGGCACGATCAGCGTGCCCGCCCCGTGCTCGGTGAACAGCTCCAGCAGCACGGAGTGCGGCGTCTTGCCGTTGAGGATGACGACGCCTTCGACGCCGCGCTCGATCGCCTCGATGCAGGTCTCGACCTTGGGGATCATGCCGCCCGAGACGGTGCCGTCCTCGATGAGCGCTTTTGCCTGCGCGACGGTAAGCTCGTCGATCAGCTTCTTGTCCTTGTCGAGCACGCCCGGCACGTCCGTCAGGAACAGCAGGCGTGAGGCGCCGAGCGCGCCGGCGATAGCGCCGGCAAACGTGTCGGCGTTGATGTTGTAGGTGTGGCCGTCGCGGCCGGGCGCCACCGGCGCCAGCACCGGGATCATCTCGGAGCGCGCCAGAAGGTCGAGCAGGGTGCGGTCGACCTCGACCGGCTCGCCGACGAAACCCAGGTCCAGCACCCGCTCGATGTTGGAATCGGGGTCCTTCACTGTCTTGTGCGCCTTCTCGGCGAACACCATGTTGCCGTCCTTGCCGCACAGGCCGATCGCCCATTCGCCCTCGGCGTTGATGAGCGCCACGATCTCCTTGTTGATGGAGCCGGCCAGCACCATCTCGACGATCTCGACCGTCTTCTGGTCGGTCACGCGCAACCCGCCTTCGAACTTCGATTCGATGCCCATCTTGTTGAGCATCGCGCCGATCTGCGGCCCGCCGCCATGCACCACGATCGGGTTGACGCCGGACTGCTTCAAAAGCGCGATGTCGCGCGCGAACGCCTTGCCGAGCGCGATGTCGCCCATGGCATGGCCGCCATATTTCACCACGACGGTCTTGTTCTCGTAGCGCTGCATGAAGGGCAGTGCAGCCGAAAGCAGGCTCGCCTGCGCGGCGGCGGTGGAATTTTCCGTCATGGCGATCCTCGCACGCTTTTTGGATTTGCGGCCTCTTAGCGGGAAACGCTCGCCTGGCCAAGCCGGTCCGCCGATCGAAGTTCGCCTTTCAGCAGGCCTGATCTGTCATTGCGCCGTCCGCGGCGGACGGAACCCCGCGACCAGTGCCGCGATACGATCTGCATCTGTGCGATGGCTCGTGGTCAGCGCCTCAACCTTTGAAGGTCGGCTGGCGCGGATGGACCAGCTCGCGGAACTCGGGAAAGCTCTTCCATGCTGGCTCGGGTGGCTCGCTGCCTGGCTTCGGCGTATAGATCGAGGGTTCGACGAGCTGCATCGACGGCAGGTAGCGTGGACAATTCGCGAAGATCGCCCGCGCAGCGACGCGGACGATGAGTTGCGCGCCCACCGTCTCGGCCAGAAGCGGGTCCTCGCGGTTCACCCTTGCCGTTCCGTTGACGCGCAGGCGCTGCGGCTTGCCGTGCATGGCGATGAACAAGAGGCCGACGCTGGGATTGACGACGACGTTTCCCAGGCTTTTGAACATGCCATTGCCATCGTAGTCGGGGAACGCCAGCTCGCCCGGGCCCGTGACACGCACGAATCCCGGCATGCCGCCCTTGAACGAGCAATCCGGCCGCCCCTCGGCATCGGCTGTCGCCAGGAAGAAATAGGACAAGCCCTCGATGAAGTCTTTGTCGACCACCGTGAACTCGGTACGCGCGAAACTTGCCAGCCGATCGGCAATCCTGCGGCTGTCGAACTGATCCTGCAGCCGGCGGCTGCCGTCATTGAACATGGTCGTCATGATTTCACTCCGCATCCTGTCTGGTTGCAGGGCAGGGCAATTGGATATGGAATTTACCCCCACCCCTGACCCTCCCCACAAGGGGGAGGGGAAATTTGCAACGGCTCCGCTGGCGCCCAAACACCGACGCTTTCGTCAAAAGCCGCGGCGACGGCGTCCCCTCCCCCCTCGTGGGACAGGGTGGGGGTCTCAAACAATTTTCATATGTGATTGCCCGGGGTTGCAGGCGACACCGGCATTCGAAGCGGCTGGGCACATTCGGATCATATCCGTGCCGCTGAAGAGATGCCGTCGGCGCCGATCTCACTGGCGCGCCGCGCCGTCACCCGTGCGAGTGACCGCCGGTCGCGTAGTCGATCATTCCCTGGAAATCGACCACGACCGCCGGCTCATCGCCGACCGTCCAGGCGTCGTGCCCGCTTGGCAGCAGCGAGACATCGCCGGGCTTGCAGTCGAATTCCGACCCGTCGTCCATGAGCACCCGCAGCACGCCCGACACATGATACTGAAAGTGGGGCGCCTCGCAGCTCTTGGTCTTGGCGAGCGGTTGCACGGACGTTGCCCAGCGCCAGCCGGGCTCGAACACCCCGCGGCCAATCGTGGCCCCGCCGACTTTGATAAGTTCCAGACGACCCTTTGGAAACTCGCGGACCTCGTCAGGGGTCCCGAAGTTCTTCAGCTCCGCCTTCATCGCGTTTTCAACCAACATGGTTCGATCTTTCCTTTTTGACATTGCCGAGCGCCTGTCCGGCACAGGCACGCCGCCACCGCCTCCGGGTGCCCTGGTGGCGCCCGGACCATCCCGATGGAGGGCCGGAAACTCTTGCTATCATCCCGAAAGGTTGCAGGCTTTTCGGGCAACGATCATGCGTCAAAACAATGAGATGGAGCGGAATGGCCGGCTCGTCTCGGTCGGCGTTCCGATCTATCGTCGGGTCCTACTCGTCCCAGGCCTGGACGACCGTCTGATCGACGATCAAACCATCCTCCAGCTTGAGCAGCGCGATGCAGAACACCTTGGCGCCGTCCGGATAGGTGCAGGCCTGGGTGAAGGCCATCTGATCGCCGTCGGCGAGCGTCACGTCCACGCGGTGCGTCATCGTCCGCCCGCAAATGTCGTCCCAGAACGTCGAGATGGCGCCCCGCCCTTTGATCTCCCTCGGCTTGCTGGGCGGGTTGTTGCGGTCGACGATCCGCGTCACGGCATGATCGGCGTAGAACGACGCGAGCGACCGGCCGTCGCGCTCCTCGATGGCGCGCTTGATCGCCGCGCCGGTGACGGTCTTTGTCGTGGCAGGCATTGTGTTCCTCCTGTCTCCGAAGTCGTGCCCACGCCGCGTCGGGTTGCCGATGTGAGACGGGGTCGACTTCATGAACGAACCTTAGCCGTTCTCCGCCGTCGTCGCTTCCACCGAAAGCGCCATGTCGGCGATGGCCCGATCGGGCCAGCCATTTCATTGTGCCGCTCTGCGCGCCACCAGTCCCGCGGCGGCTGCCCGCGTGGGCATTTCGAGCTTCAAAAGAATGTTGGCCACATGGCGCTTCACCGTATGTTCGCTGAGGCCGAGTTGCACGGCGATGTGCGGATTGCTCAGACCGTCCGCGACAAGCCCGAGAACCTCGCGCTCGCGCGGGCTCAGGACGCCAAGGTCCACGGTGCGAACCTTGGTGCGGCTCAACGGCTCCAGATGCCTTTCGCTGACCAGCCCGACGATTGGCAGAGGTTCGCGGAGGCCATCGACCGCGAGGGTTCCGCGATCCACGAATTGCAATCCCGATCCAGAGACCAGCTCGCTTGCAAGTTTGGACATCAGGATGTCGGGGTTTCGGGTCGAGGCGGCGATCCTGGCCGCAACCTCGAGCGGCTGGCCCGATAGCGGCTCGAGCGCCGTGTCGATCTCGCCGACGTGGATGCCCTGGGCGACGGTCAGGCCCAGTGAGGTTGCGGCCTCCTTCAGGGCGCTGGCGCAGCTCGCCGCACGGGCCGCGCTGCTGAAGCGTGCGTCGATCCGATCGAGACCGGACCATTGGGCCTCCCCGCCATGTCGCAGGACCACCTTGGGCAGCGCTTC
>Ga0081539_10002584_pt1 | contig 24958 bp, 25 predicted proteins | sample TabmetS4T2R2_FD_71023 | JGI IMG/M metagenome (GOLD analysis project Ga0081539, IMG submission 71023) | Tabebuia heterophylla rhizosphere microbial communities from the University of Puerto Rico - S4T2R2 | ecosystem: Host-associated > Plants > Roots > Rhizosphere ...
CTCGTCGCGGTCGAGGGCGACGTGCAGCGCGCCGCACTCCGCGTACCCGACATCGGCTCCGCTCGCCGCCTCCAGCTCGGCGACGAACTCCGGGTAGAGGCGCATCGAGGCCAGGGTCAGCTCCAGCAGCTCGGGCTCGCCGAAGGTCAGCTCGCCGACCGGGGCCAGCATCCCGGCGGCGACGTTGGTCGCCCCGGCCGGCGGCTCGGCCCGCTCCAGCACCACCACCCGGGCGCCGCGCGCGGCCGCGCGCCAGGCGCAGGCCAGGCCGATCACGCCTCCACCCACGAACACCGCGTCGAAAACTCGCTTCTCAGTCACACCATTGCCTCCGCCGGCATTACCCGGATCAGGTTCGACGGTCGGCGGCCTCGATGCCGCCCTCTCAGCCCTCGCGGGCTCCCGTGTAACAACGATGCTACCCCGAGGGCGGCCCCGGCATGCCTGGCGGACCCCCCGTCCGGGTCATAATCAGAGCGATGAGCCTGGCCGCCCCGGAGAGCAGAGGACCGCTGCTGCGCGAGCGCCTGCGCACCGCGCGGCTCTACTTCGTCTGCGACGCCCGGCCGCACGGCGAGGATCCCGAAGCGCTGCTGCTGGCCGCGCTCGGCGGTGGGGTCGACATCGTCCAGCTGCGCGAGAAGGAGCTCTCGCGGGCGGAGACCGAACGCGCCGCCGCGACCTACCGCCGCATCTGCGACACCTACAGCGCCCTCTTCATCGTCAACGACGACCCCGAGCTGGCCCGCGCCTGCGACGCCGACGGCGTCCACGTCGGCAAGCACGCCGAAGTCGCGGCCGCGCGGGAGCTGCTCGGCCCGGACGCGATCGTCGGCCTCTCCACCCACGGCCCCGCGGAACTCGACGCCGCCAACGAGCTGCCGGTCGACTACGTCGCGGTCGGCCCGGTCTGGGAGACGCCGACCAAACCGGGGCGGGCGGCGATCGGGCTGGAGCCGATCTCCTACGCGGCCGCGCACTCGGTCCACCCCTTCTTCGGGATCGGCGGCGTCGAGCCGGGCAACGCCGAGCAGGTGACCGCGGCCGGGGCCAGCCGGCTCTGCGTGGTGCGGGCGATCCGCGATGCCGACGATCCGCGCGCGGTCGCCGTGGCGCTGCGCCAGGGAGTGGCTCCCGGTGGCTGAGCAGCCCCCCGCCAAACGCAAGCAGCGCAGCCCGCGCGAGCGGATGATCGAGGGCTACGCGAAAGCCGAGCAGCGAAACCAGGCGGCGCGCGAAGAGCTGGAGCCGCTGGCCGAGGGCGAGCGGCCGACCGTGGTCACGATCGGGGCGATCGTCTCCGGCCTGATCGCGCTCTCGATCGTCGGCGGCTACCTGGCCGGGGTCAAGGTCGACGGCGAGCGGCCGGAGATCCCCCAGGTCCTGGCCCCGGCGCTGATCCTCGGGGTGATGTCCTACGGGATGTGGAAGGCGCGCTACTGGGCGGTGCTCGGCTTCCAACTCGTGCTGGTCCTGATCCTCTTCAGCAGCTTCCTCGGCCTGATCGCCACCGCCGGGACCGTGACCGAGTTCGTCGGCACCACCCTGGTCCTGGTCGGGGCCGGCACGTTCTTCTTCTTCATGGTCAAGGCGATGGCGCGGATCCAGATGCCCGAGCGCCGGCCACCGGCCCGCTGACCTGTCGAGTTGTGCACCGCATGGGTGCAGAAGTCGACATTCGCCGGTCTTTGTAGCCCTTACGGGGGGTGTCGCCCCCACCCCGCCCAACCGGCGCATCGCCTTCTATAGGCTCAGCCCATGCCTGAGAACTACGACACGATCGTCATCGGAGGCGGCCCTGGTGGGTACGTCGCAGCCATCCGCGCAGCCCAGCTCGGCAAGAAGACCGCCGTGGTCGAGCGCGACAAAGCCGGCGGCCGCTGCCTCAATTACGCCTGCATCCCCGCCAAGACCATCCTCCGCTCGGCCGAGATCTACCACGAGGCGAAGAACAGCGCCAACCTCGGCGTCGTCGCCAAGGACGTGGAGATCGACTGGGAGGCGCTGCAGCAGCGCCGCGCCGAGGTCTCCGAATCGCTCTCCAAGGGCGTCTCCGGCCTCTGGAAGAAAAACAAGATCGAGCTGATCGAGGGCGACGGCAAGCTCGACAAGGACGGCAACGTCGTCGTCGGCGACACCACCTACGAGGCCGGCGCGGTGATCCTCGCGACCGGCTCGGTGGCGATGGCGATCCCGGGCGTCGAGTTCTCCGAGCGCGTCGTCGACACCTGGGGCGCCTGGTCGCTGCCCGGGCTGCCGCAGAAGATCGCCGTGGTCGGGGCCGGCGCGAGCGGGTCGGAGATCGCCTCCGCCTACGCGCGCATGGGCACCGAGGTGCTGCTGATCGAGATGCTGCCGCAGATCCTCCCCGCCGAGGACGCCGACATCGCCAAGATCGTCGAACGCTCGTTCAAGAAAGACGGGATCGAGATCTCGACCGGGGCGCCGGTCGAGAACGTCGAGGTCGGCAAGGACTCGGTCAAGTTCACCTACGGCGACAACTCGGCCGAGGTCGACTACCTCGCGATCGCCGGCGGCCGCCGCCCCGACGTCGAGGGTCTCGGGCTCGAGGAGGCCGGGGTCGAGCTGGAGGAGAACGGCAAGATCAAGGTCGACCCCTACGGTCAGACCACGAACGCCAAGATCTACGCGATCGGCGATCTCGTGAACCGCAAGGCCCTCGCCCACAAGGCCTCCGAGGAGGGCGTCGTCGCGGTCGAGAAAGCGGCCGGCGCAGAGACCCACCCGGTCGACCAGGAGCTGATGGTCGGCGCCACCTTCACCCACCCCCAGGTCGCGTCGGTGGGCCTGACCGAGGCCCAGGCCAAGGAGGCCGGCCACGAGGTCAAGGTCGGCAAACAGAAAATCGCCGGCGAGGGCGCGGGCACCGTCTACGACGACAAAGTCGGCCTCGTGAAGCTGGTCGTCGACGCCAAGTACGGCGAGGTCCTCGGCGCCCACATCGTCGGCAACCGGGCCTGCGACATGATCGCCGAGCTGGTCGCGACGATGGCGCTGGAGGGCGGCTACCAGGAGCTCTCCCGGATCGTCCACCCGCACCCGACGATCTCCGAGGCGATCCTCGACGCCGCCCGCGCGGTCGACGGCTGGGCGATCCACGCTTAGGTAGACCTCCCGAATTGACCGCCATGCATTTAATTGCGTGGCCATGCATTCTTGTGTCGTGACGCTGCCCGTTATGGAGCGGCATGCATTCTTGTGTCGTGACGCTGCCCGTTATGGAGCGGCATGCATTCTTGTGTCGTGAGGCTATATCTCAACGAGGAGAGAGATTGCATGTGATGCAATGAAATGCTTAGAAATGCAATTTGTAATTGCTATATTCATTTCATGCGCTGGAAGAAAGAGGATTTGCTGGTCCAGATCGACCGCCTAGCTAAAGAGACGGCTGATGACATTGAGGACGAGACCATTGAGATCAAGTCGCGGCCCAGGGGCCGCGACGAGCTGAGGCGGTGGCTAGTCGATAACGCCGTCTGCTTCGCGAATCAGCGAGGGGGATGCCTGCTCATAGGCATCGCCGACAAGACCAAGGGGCGAGATAAGGCAATTGTGGGCGTTGGGGAAGTTTCCTTCCGAGGACTCGAGCGTGACGTCTATTCGGCAACTGACCCCCACATCCTCATAGAGCTCGAAGAGATCGACGTGCCCGAGGGGAAACTTCTTGCGGCGCATATCCCTCGGGGGATCCCTCCCCATACCACGAGTTCAGGATATGCCTCGATCCGCATCGGCGACACGTGCCAGCCACTGACTGGAACCAATCTGGCCAGAATGATCGCATCGTCAGGAGAAGTTGATCTCAGCGCAGCTCCGTTGGAAGGAGCCACCCTCAGGCATCTTGACGCTCGCGCTCTTTCCAGGGCAAGGGAGCTTCTACGCGCACAGCCGGGCCTGGCACAGATAGCCGATGAGAATGACGCCGCCCTTCTTGCGGCGCTCAATCTCATCAATGGCGATGACCTGAGCCAAGCCGCCCTCCTCCTTTTCGGGACCGAGAGCGCGATTGCCCGCTTCGTTCCTCAGCATGAGATCTCCATCCTTCGCTACACCAGCGCAACGCGCTACGACCAGCGTTCCGACCTACGGGGTCCGCTGCTTCTCGAGTTCGACAGAATCGAGGATGCGCTGGGATCCGCAACCTCACTTCGGACGATTCAACCGAGAGGGTTCGCTCAGCTAGAGATTCCGACTTTGAGCTGGGAGGTCGCAAGGGAGGCGATCCTGAACGCGGTAGCTCATCGCGACTACTTCCTACGCCAAGGCATCATCGTCGCAATCCATAAGGACCACGTTGAGATAACCAGCCCTGGGGGCTTCCTCGGGGGGATCTCGAGCAACAACATCCTCCGCCATCCGCCGGTGCATCGAAATGAGCTTTTGGCTCGATCCCTGCAACAGCTGGGACTAGTAAACCGGGTTGGCCTAGGGGTGGATCGAATCTTTGAAGGACTGCTTCGCACTGGCGCCCGTCCTCCGACCTACATGGCCGACGAGCTTTCGGTATCGCTGGGCTTGCCCTTGGGTGGCAACGACGAATTCGCAGCATGGATTGTGGAATACGAGCGAAGCCATGATTCCTTTTCCCTGGACGATCTAATTGTCATTCGCCGCTTGATCGATTCGGGCGCGATTGACCGTGCTGCGGCAACGGAGCACCTTCAATTGAATGAAACCGATGCCGCGCATCAACTGGCCACTATGCGCGGTCGAGGCCTGCTCGTCGCACGTGGTAGAGGGCGTGCGGCAACTTATGGCCTACCACGTCCGCTCTCGGAGCGCCTCCGAGGTAAGGGCCTGACCGATGCCGATCGGCCGCTTGAGGCAGAGGGAATAAGGCTTCGAATTCTTGAGCTGCTTAGAGAAAGAGGAAGCCTGACGAACGCGGAGATTCGAGCGTTCTCGGGCTATTCACGACAGCAGGTTCTGAACATCGAGAAAGGGCTCGAGTCGGAAGGGCTGATTGAGCTCCGGGGACATGGACGGGGGGCTCATATTGTCCCGCGAGCAGCCGAAAAATGAGTCATCGCGCGACCTTCTACTACGACCTCGGCTCGCCGTACGCGTACCTGAGCGCGGAGCGGATCAGCGGCCTCTACACCGAGGCCGGGTTGGAGCAGCCGGAGTGGGTGCCGGTCCTGCTCGGCGGGCTCTTCCAGCAGTTCGGCCGCAGCTCCTGGGGGCGGGGGCCCGAGCGCGCGGCCGGGATCGCGGAGTGCGAGCGGCGCGCCTCGGCCTACGGGCTGCCGCCCATCGTCTGGCCCAAGCCCTGGCCGGGCAACATGCTGTCCGCGATGCGGGTCGCGACCTTCGCCAAGCAGACCGGCCGCGCCGTCTCCTTCAGCCTCGCCGCCTTCCGCCAGCAGTTCGCCGCCGGCCGCGACCTCAGCGAGGTCGACAACGTGATCATCGCCGGGGCGGCCTGCGAGCTGCACCCGCGGGCGCTGCTGAAAGCGATCGAGACCAACGGGGTGAAGGCGGCGCTGCGGGCGGCGACCGGAGGCGCCGCGGCCCAAGGGGTCGAAGGGGTGCCGGCGGTGGTCGTCGGCGAGCAGGTCTTTTGGGGGGACGACCGGCTCGAGGAGGCGGTCGAAGCAAGCGCTACTGGGTAGTCTGGATTTCGTGCCCTCCGGTTCGCTCCCCGACGCCACCACCTGTTATGACCTGCTGGCGCGGATGGCCCTGATCCGGCGCTTCGAGGAGGAGGCCGGGCGCCAGTACCAGCGGGCCAAAGCCGGCGGCTTCCTGCACCTGGCGATCGGCGAGGAGGCGACGATCGTCGGCACCACCTCGGTGATGCGCGAGGAAGACTTCCTGATCGGGACCTACCGGACCCATGGCCACGCGATCGCCCGCGGCACCGACCCCAACCGGGTGATGGCGGAGCTGTTCGGCCGGGTCGGCGGGACCAGCGGCGGTCGCGGCGGCTCGATGCACATCTTCGACGCCGAGAAACGGTTCATGGGCGGCTACGGAATCGTCGGCGGCAACCTGCCGATCGCCGTCGGCCTCGCCCTCGCCTCCCAGTACAAGGGCGAAGACGCGGTCACCGTCTGCATGTTCGGCGACGGCGCCTCGAACACCGGCAACTTCGGCGAGACGATGAACCTGGCGGCGCTGTGGACGCTGCCGGTCCTCTTCCTGGTCGAGAACAACCTCTACGGGATGGGGACCGCGGTCGAGCGCCACTCGGCCCAGACCGACCTCTCGAAGAAGGCCGAGGGCTACGGCGTCCCCGGGACCCGGGTCGACGGGATGGACGTGCTGGCGATGCGCGAGGCGGTCGCCGACGGCCTGCGCGCCGCCCGCGAGGACGAACGGCCGACATTGCTGGAGGCCTTCACCTACCGCTACCGCGGCCACTCCGCCGCCGACCCCGAGGTCTACCGCGAGCGCGAGGAGGTCGAGGAGTGGCGGGAGAAAGACCCGATCGACTCCTTCGCCAAGCGCTGCGTCGAGGCCGGGGTGCTGGGCGAGCGCGAGGTCAAGCAGGCGCGCGAAGCCGCCGACGAGGCGGTCGAGGCGGCGGTCGAGTTCGCCGACGACTCGCCGGAGCCGCCGCTCGACACGATGTACGAAAGCCTCTACGCGCGGACCGAACCGGGCGGCTGGTACGCGGTCGACGAGCGCAGCCCGGAGCCCCACCGCGGCGAGCACGAGGCGGAGATGCCGGCGGCCGCGCGCGAGCTGGCCGAGGCCGGGGCCGCCTACGCCGACGTCGAGGACGAGGAGGGGCGGCCGAACCCGGCGATCCAGGGCGACGCCCAGGACGGGCGCGCCAGCCGCCACGGCGGCGGTCCCGCGGCGCTGAACGCCGAGGAGGGCGAGGGCGAGCCCGCCGAAGCCGAGGAGGACGCGCGCTGATGGCGGAGCTGCGGATGCGGGAAGCGCTGCGCGACGCGATGGCCGAGGAGATGCGGCGCGACGAGTCGATCTTCGTGATGGGCGAGGACGTCGGCGTCTTCCAGGGTGCCTTCAAGGTGACCGAGGGGCTGCTCGACGAGTTCGGCGAGCGCCGGGTCCGCGACACGCCGATCTCCGAGAACACGATCGTCGGCGCCGGGGTCGGCGCGGCGATGAACGGGCTGCGCCCGATCGTCGAGCTGATGACCGTCAACTTCTCGCTGCTGGCGCTCGACCAGATCGTCAACCACGCCGCCGCGATCCCCTACATGTTCAACGGCGAAGCGAAGGTGCCGATGGTGATCCGGATGCCGGGCGGCGGCGGCCACCAGCTCGGCCCCACCCACTCGCACAGCTTCGAGGCGCTCTACCTGCAGGTGCCGGGGCTGCTGGTCGCCTGCCCCTCCACCCCGTCCGACGCCAAGGGCCTGCTGAAGGCGGCGATCCGCGACGACAACCCGGTCGTCTTCATCGAGCACGAGAGCCTCTACGGGATCAAAGGCGAGGTCGCCGACGGCGAGGGCGAGCCGCTGCGCTTCGGCCAGGCGGCGGTGCGGCGCGAGGGCGAGGACGTGACCGTGGTCGGGATCCTGAAGATGGCCCAGGTCGCCGAAGAAGCGGCCCAGGTGCTGGCCGACGAGCACGACGTCAAAGCCGAGGTGATCGACCCGCGCACGCTGCGCCCGCTCGACCTCGACACGATCCTCGACTCGGTCCGCAAGACCAACCGCGCGGTGATCGTCGAGGAGGGCTGGCCGCACGGCGGGGTCGGCGCCAACCTCTCGACCCTGATCACCGAGCAGGCCTTCGACCACCTCGACGCCCCGGTCCAGCGGGTCACCGGCGCCGACGTCCACATGCCCTACTCGAGGCGGCTCGAGCAGGCGGCGATCCCCCACTCCGAGCACGTCGTCAAGGCGGCGCTGGCGACCCTCGAGGGGGCGATCTGATGGCCGAGATCGTGATGCCGCGGCTCTCGGACTCGATGGAGGAGGGAACGATCATCAGCTGGATGAAGTCGGTCGGGGACGAGATCGCCGTCGGGGACGAGATCGTGGAGATCGAGACCGACAAGGCGAACATGGCCTACGAGGCCGATGTCGCGGGGACCTTGACCGAGATCCTCGCTCAAGAGGGCGAGACGCTTCCGATCGGCAGTCCTATTGCGGTCATCGGTGATCCGGCGGAGGGACAGGACGCCCCGTCCGCGGGTCCTGTCGGGGCAGGGGACCCACCTCCCCCTCCGGTAGCTAAAGCTTCCTCGGGGGAGGTCCCCCCTACCCCGCCACCCGCCGGAGAATCGGCTGCGCCAGACGACGAAGCACCGTCCCAGCAAGGAGAGCGGATCAAGGCTTCTCCCGTTGCGCGGAGACTGGCCGAGGAGAACGACGTCGACCTCTCCGCGTTAGCTGGCTCGGGTCCGAGGGGTCGCATAGTCAAGAAGGACGTGAAGAAGGCGATCAAGGCCGCGGGCGAATCCACCCCTACCCAGCAGGAGGGGGTGGATGCGGCTGCGGCCGGTCCCTCCCTCGCCGAGGCGGCTGCGCCTTCTGCCGAGGCGCCGGAAACCGCCAAGGGGACCGTCACGGTCGAGGAGCTCAGCAAGTTGCAGCAGGTGGTCGCGCGGCGGATGTCGGAGTCGAAGGCGACGGCGCCGCACTTCTATCTGCAGGCGGAGATCGACATGTCGGCGGCGGTCGAGGGGCGGGGGCAGTTGAAGCAGCTGGCCGGGGAGGGCGACGTGGTGCCCTCGTTCAACGACATGGTCGTGAAGGCGTGCGCTCTGGCCTTGAAGGAGTTCCCGCGGGCCAACGGCTCTTACAAGGACGGGAGGTTCGAGCTCTACTCGCGGGTCAACGTCGGGGTCGCGGTCGCCGCCCAGGACGCGCTGGTCGTGCCGACGGTCTTCGACGCCGACAAGAAGGGCCTGCGGCAGATCGCGACCGAGACTCGGGAGCTCGCCTCGCGGGTCCGCGAGGGCTCGATCACCCCGCCCGAGCTCTCCGGCGGCACCTTCACGGTCTCCAACCTGGGGATGTACGGGGTCTCGAACTTCAGCGCCGTGATCAACACGCCGCAGGCGGGGATTCTCGCGGTCGGGGCGATCACCGAGACCCCTGTCGTTCGCAACGGTGAGATCACCACCGCCCACCTGATGGGCGTCACCCTGGCCTGCGATCACCGCATCCTCTACGGCGCCGACGGCGCCCAGTTCCTGGCGCGGATCAAGGCTCTGCTGGAAGAGCCGATCAGCCTCGCGCTCTAACCCGCGCGCGGCCTTGCGCACACTGTTCGAAAAACGTTTGTGTAGTGCCCCGATTTATGTAAAGGTGCGCCGGATGCTCACCTTAATGGGGTTCCGGCTTGCGGACTCGGTGCTAAGCGTGGCCCCGATCAACATCGCAGCCGGCTCTGTCGCGCTCGTCACCTATGGAGCGAGCGCGACGGAGGAGCATTGGTGAGCTCAGCAGGTCTTGTGGGCGCCGGTCACCGCGTTCCAGGCGCTGCCCAGGCTGAAGTCGGCTGAGACCCGGAAGACGCCGGGGTGGGCGGCGCGGGCGACGGTCCAGCCGCCGTGGCGGAGGATGCAGCCGCTGCCCCGCTCGATCGACCAGTAGGGCGTGAAGTTGACGCGGACCAGGAAGCGGCCCGGCCGGTCGACGTCGAGGGCGAAGCCCTGGCGGCCCACCCAGAGGGTCTCGGCCCGGCCTTTCCCGAGCGGCGCGACCAGGGGCTTCGGATCCTCGACTTCGTAGATCCGCCAGTGCTCGGTCGCGTGGCGCAGGGTCAGGTAGTCCGGGGCGCTGCGGATCAGCTGCTCCTCGATCTCCGAGGAGTAGTCGAGTGGCGCGTCGGGCAGGGCGACGAAGGAGATCGCGTTGTCGCGCAGCCAGGCCGCGTAGCTGCGGTGGGTGAGCTCGCCGTCGCCGTAGAAGACGTCGTCCCGGGTGGTGTCGAGCTGGCGCAGCCAACCGCGGGCGAGGTCGAATTGCGGCGCCAGGTAGGCGGCCTCCCAGTGGTTCGCGGTCGGCGGCACCTCGATCCGCATGCTCTTGCCGCCGTGCTCGCGCAGCCACTGGGCCGGCGGGTCGAAGTAGGCCTCGGTGGTCGAGGGGTCGCCGACGCTGCGGGCGATTTGGGTGACGCTGGCGGTCAGCTGCCAGTAGAGGCTGCCGACCATCGTCACCGCCAGGACCGCCCAGAAGAACCACTTCGGGACGGTCGGCCGGGGGCGGCGCGAGAGCAGGACCGCGGCCAGGACCGGGCCGCCGAACAACGCCCCGAGCCGGACCGCGTTGCCGCCGAGCGCGTTCGGGATCAGCCAGACGAGGGTGGAGACGACGAAGTAGCCGAGCACCACCTGGCGGAACTGACGCTCCTCGCGCGCCACCCCCTGGGTGAGGATCAGCGCGCCGGCGCACCAGAGCGGGATCGCGAGGTAGGAGGAGAAGACGAAGGGGAACTGGCCGGGCTCGGGGAAGGCGATGTTCGGGGCCAGCGTGAGGCCGAGGGTGAGCGCCCCGACGAGCAGGGCGGGCCGGCTCACCGGCCGGCCCCGTCCCTCCCAGGCGCCGGCGAGCACGACGCCGGCGAGGAAGACCGCGGCGACCGGACTGGCGAGCGCGCAGCCGGCGGCGGCCAGGACCGCGGCCTTCTTGCGGCCGCGCTGCAGGCAGCGCAGCGAGGCGAGACCGAGGGCGACGCCGAGGGCGAAGGCGAGCTGGCCGTCGGCGAGCAGGGTGACGACGCCGGCGGCGAACCAGAGCGTCGCCCAGCGCGCCTCCGCCCCCCAGCGGTCGCGGACCATGCGGTCGAAGAGGTAGGCGGAGCCGACGACCGAAAGGCCGCCGACCACCTGCAGGCCGAACAGCGACCCCAGCGGCGGGAACAGCACGCTGTAGGTCAGCGTGTAGTGGCCGCCGTACCAGCTGCCGTTCCAGATCGCCAGGCCGGTGCGGCTGAACAGCTCGGCGCGGAAGACCTGGGCGGCGAGGTCGCCGACCGGCGGGCTCCACAGCAGCATCAGCGAGGCGAGCGCGGAGCTGAGCAGGACGGCCGGGAGCCACTCTGGACGAAGAAGCTTGGACTGGTCCATATATAGGCATCCAAGGATAGGCGCGCACCCTGCGAGAATCAGTCTTGTGACCGAGTCGATCCTCGTCGTTCGCTGCGGCCTCGTCCCCTACGAGGCGGCGCGCGCCGCCCAGAAGGAGCTGGAGGGCCGCCGCCAGGAGGGCGAGGTCGGCGACGTGCTGCTGCTGCTCGAGCACCCGCCGGTCTACACGCGCGGGCGCCGCGCCACCGCCGAGGAGCTGCCGATGGGGGTCGAGTGGTACGAGCAGCAGGGGATCGAAGTGCTCGACACCGACCGCGGCGGCCGCGTCACCTACCACGGCCCCGGGCAGCTCGTCGCCTATCCGATCCTCGCCCTCGGCCCTTACGACGACGACGTGCACGCCTACGTACGGCGGCTGGAGCGGGTGATGATCGGGGCGCTCGGCGAGCACGGCGTCGCGGCCGGCTTGATCGAGGGCCAGACCGGGGTCTGGGTCGGCCGCCCCGAGGACGGGGCCAACCCGGGTCCCGCCGCCGGGCCCTCGACGCTCGGCGCCCGCAAGATCGGCTCGATCGGGATCCACGTCAGCCGCGGTGTCACCACCCATGGCCTGGCGATCAACGTCAACAACGACCTGCAGCCGTTCGAGTGGATCGTCCCATGCGGGATCGACGCCTGCGCGGTCACCTCGCTGGGCCGCGAGCTCGGGGCCGAGCAGGACCTCGACGCCTTCGCCGCTACGCTGGTGGCCCGCTTCGGCGAGGTCTTCGAGCGCCAGCCGGTTGCCACCGACCCGGCCGAGCTCGGCCTCTCCCTACCGAGCGGTAGGCTACAGCTGAACCGATGAGCGAGACCACCACTTCCACCCCCACCCCCGAGCCCGCCGCCGAGCGCGTCCACGTCACCCGCTCGCGGGCGAAGCCGGGCGGCGTCGCCGCCAGCGCCGAGGGCGCCGTCCCCTTCAAGCGCGCCCGCAAGCCGAAGTGGCTGAAGGTGCCGGCGCCGGGCGGTCCCAACTACCGGCGGCTGAAAGAGACGATCACCGGCGAGAACCTGCACACGGTCTGCGAGGAGGCCAACTGCCCGAACGTCGGCGAGTGCTGGGAGCGCGGCACCGCGACCTTCATGATCCTCGGTGACGTCTGCACCCGGCGCTGCGGCTTCTGCAACGTGCAGACCGGCAAACCGACCTGGAACGACCCGCTGGAGCCGGCCCGGGTGGCGCGGCAGGTGGCGCTGATGGGCCTGCGCCACGCGGTCATCACCTCGGTCGACCGCGACGACCTGCCCGACTACGGGGCGAGCGCCTTCGTCGGCGTTGTCCGCTCGATCCGCCAGCAGGCCCCCGACTGCAAGGTCGAGATCCTCACCCCCGACTTCCGCGGCCAGGAGATGCCGCTGGCCAAGGTAATCCACGAGCGCCCCGACGTCTTCAACCACAACGTCGAGACGGTGCCCCGCCTCTACCCGATGGCCCGCCGCGGCTCCCAGTTCCTGCGCTCGGCCCGGGTGCTGAAGATGGCGAAGGAGATGGGCGGCCCCGAGGTCGTGACCAAGTCCGGGCTGATGGTCGGGCTCGGCGAGAGCTTCGAGGAGATGGTCGACACCTTCGGCCAGCTGCGCGAACACAAGGTCCAGGTGCTGACCGTCGGCCAGTACCTGCGGCCGACCGAGAACCACCTGCCGGTGGTCCGCTACTGGCACCCGGAGGAGTTCGAGGCCCTGGAGAAGGCGGCCTACCAGCTCGGCTTCGAGTCGGTCGCCGCCGGCCCCCTGGTGCGGTCGAGCTACCACGCCGACCAGAACCTGCCCGACTCCCACCGGGCCGAGAGCCTGCTGGCCTCCTAGCGCTTCCGACTTTGAGCTCGCCAGGGCGTGCTCAAACCCGGCTACGCGAGCTCGACCCGCTCCGGGTTCATGCGGTCGTAGACGACGTCGATCTCGCGGCCGGCCTCGATCCGGCCGAGACGGCCGGCGGAGAACTTGCGCTTGGCCTGGAAGGGAAGGCCGTCCTTGGGGCGAACTTCGAGCGTCAGCTCGACCATCTGGTAGCCGGCGACCGAGCCGGGGAGGACGGCGCCGTCGAGGATCCGCGCCTTCGCCTTGACCATGCCTGCGGCCGGCTGCTGCTTGCGCGAGGGCGCGTCGAGGTAGGCGAGCAGGAGGCCGGCGAGGCCGACTCCGAGGCCGCCGCCGATCAGGCCCGGGCGGGCGGCGTCGACCGGCGCGGCGATTCCGCCGACGATCATCGCGAGCCCGGCGAGCAGCATCAGAACCCCGATCACGAACACGCGTCGAATCTACCCCAGAGCGCCGCAGGGACGTTATGGTCGGTCCACCAAACCCCCCGGATGGCGATCGGGACCCCCCAGACCTAAGGAGCGGAGCAGATGGGCATGTTCAAGGACCTGCGCGACCTCAACAAGGCCGGCAAGGAAATGAAGAAGGAACGCGGCGGCAGCTTCAAGATGATGAAGGACGGCCTCGCCCAGGCCAACGAAATGATGCAGGACGTGCAGGCCGACCAGGCGCTGGCCGAGAAGCTGGCCAACGAAGGGGTCGACGGGACCGCGACGATCCAGCAGATGGTCGCCACCGGGAAGACGATCAACATGCAGCCCGAGCTCCAGTTCCAGATGACCGTCGACGTCAACGGCACGACTTCCGACGTCACCCACACCCAGGTCGTCTCGCCGGCGATCATCGGCCAGCTCCAGCCCGGCGCCCAGGTCCCGGTCAAGGTCGACCCGAACGATCACACCCAGCTGATGATCGGCCTCCAGGGGTAGCACCGAATGCCGGTCGCCGAGGCCAACCCGCGCGAGGCCGGCGAGGCGGCGCTCGCGCGCGCGGCCTGGGACGAGGCGCGGGAGCACCTCGAGCGGGCGGTCGCCGCCGAGGAGGACTCGGCGGCCGCCTGGGAGGCGCTCGGCTGGGCCGCCTGGTGGCAGGGCGACACCGAGCGCAGCTTCGCCGGCCGCGAACGCGCCTTCCGCTGCTACCGCCAGGCGGGCGACTCGTGCAGCGCCGCGAGGGTCGCGATCTGGCTGGCCAACGACGCGGTCGACTTCCGCGGCGAGTACGCGGTCGCCGCCGGCTGGCTGGAGCGCGCCAAGAGCCTGCTGAGCGGTCATCCCAACTGCGCCGAGCAGGGCTGGCTGCTGTTCTTCGACGGCTACCACGGGCTGAAGCTGCGGGGCGACGTCGAGCTCGCGATCGAGCGGGGACGGGAAGTCGCCGCGCTGGGGGGCGAGCTGGGGATCGTCGACCTGGAAGCGCTGGGGCTGGCGGTCGAGGGCGACGCGCTGGTCACCGAAGGGGAGATCGAGGACGGGATGCGCCGGCTCGACGCGGCCGGCGCCCTGGCCGCCGGCGAGGACTTCGAGGACCAGATGATCGCCCCCGGGCTGACCCAGTGCCTGCTGATCTCCGCCTGCGAGAAAGCCGGGGACTTCGGGCGCGTCGTCCAGTGGTGCGAAGCGATGCGGGCGATCGGGGAAGAGCTGAACGGCCGCCACGTGGTCGGCGTCTGCCGCAGCGCCTACGGCAACGTGCTGACCGCGCGGGGCGAATGGCCAGCGGCCGAAACCGAGCTGACCGACGCGCTCGGGGCGCTGGAAGCGACCCGCCCGGGGCTGGCGCCGGCGGGGCTGGTGCGGCTGGGTGAGCTGCGGATGCGCCAGGGGCGGCCGGCCGAGGCGCGCGAGTTGTTCGAGCGCGCTGGCACCGACCCGTTGGCGGCGACCGGGCTCGGCGCGCTCGCCCTGGCAGAAGGCGACGCGCTGGAGGCGGCGGAGATCGCCGAGCGCGTCCTCAGGCGCCCGGCCGGCCCGCTCGATCGCCTGCCGGCCCTGGAGCTGCTGGCGCGGGCGCGGCGGCAACTCGGCGAGGAAGCGGCGGCACGGGCGGCGCTCTCGCGCCTGGAGGGGATCGTCGCCGGGCGCCGCACCCCCTACCTGAGCGGTCGGAGCCGCCTGATCTCCGGCGAGCTGGCGCGGGAGTTCGGGCAGCCGGAGGAGGCGCGGCGGCTGCTCGAGGACGCGGTCGACCTGTTCGCCGAGTCCTCGGCGCCTTACGAGGCGGCGCTGGCGCGGCTCGGCCTGGCGGGCGTGCTCGCGCAGCTCGGACGCACGGACGCCGCCGAGCGCGAGGCGATCGCCGCCCGTGACTCCTTTGCGAAGCTCGGCGCCACGGCAGACGCCGCGCGGGCCGAGACCCTGGCGCGGGAACCGGCCCAGAGCGAGCCGGCCGGCGCCGGCGACGCGGCGGCGCTGAACGAGCTGACCCCGCGCGAGCAGGAGGTTTTGAAGCTCGTGGCCCAGGGGATGAGCGACGCGGCGATCGCCGAGCAGCTGGTCCTCAGCCCCCACACCGTGCATCGTCACGTCGCCAACATCCGCACCAAGCTGCGCCTTCCCTCCCGCGCCGCTGCCGTCGCCTACGCGGCGCGCGAGGGCTTGATCTAGCTCCCAGAGCCAATTCAGCGCCTCCGGGGCGCATTGCCGGTTCCGGCCATCTTTGCCAGATGGCCGGGAAAGGCGACGAGGAATCGCCGCCCGATTCCTACCTTCATGCCTCCGCAAATTCACTGAAGGAGGAGTCCCATGAAGAAGTCCGTTTACACCGTCCTCGCCGCCGCGCTGCTGGCCCTGCTCGTCCTGCCGATCGCCCTCGCCGGCGCGGCGGACGGTCCCCAGGCAACCACCAGCGCCAACGGCGCCGCGACCCTGAAGAAGCAGCTCAAGAGCCTGAAGCAGCGGGTCGCCGCGCTCGAAGGCAAGCAGGACCCAGCGTTCCCGAAAACGCTGCCGCCGAACGGTCCGGCCGGCGGTGACCTCACCGGCACGTTCCCGAACCCGACGATCAAAGCGGGCGCGGTAAAAACCGATGCGCTCGCGGCCGCCTCGGTCACGGAAGCCAAAATCGCCCAGGAGTCCGTCTCGAGCGAAAAGATCGACAACGGCAGCGTGTCGGCCATCGACATGAACCTGGACAGCGTCGGCTCCTACGCGTTGATGGGCGTCAAAGCGGTTGTCGGCACCGGCGTCAGCGTCAGCGCCGGCGAGACGAAAACCGCGACGGTCACCTGCCCCGCGAACCAGATGCTGATCGCCGGCGGCTACGCCTGGACCGACAAAGAGGCGAACTCGATCATCGCCAGCGCCCCCGACGAAGCCAACCCGAACCAGAAATGGGTGGTCGAAGGACAGGTCCCCGCGGGCAGCAACACGCTGTTCGCCTGGGCCACCTGCATGGGCGTCTGAGCCAACCGAAACCAGCCGGGCGACGCGCCGATGCGCCGCCCGGCGCCGACTTCGACGAGGAGAAGACCAATGAGCACGATCACCGTCAACGACACCGACCTGAAGGCGCGCCACCGCAAGATGTGGGCCTCGGGCGATTACCCCTCGATGGTCGAGACCTTCCTGCTGCCGCTCGGGCCGCGCCTGGTCGAGGCCTGCGAGCTCGGGCCGGGGATGACCGTCCTCGACGTCGCCGCCGGCACCGGCAACGCCTCGTTGCCGGCCGCCGAGCGCGGCGCCGCGGTCACCGCCACCGACCTCGTCCCGGAGCTGCTGGAGGCCGGCGTGCGCCGCGCGCTCCTGGCCGGGACCGAACTGAAGTGGCTGGCGGCGGACGCCGAGCGCCTGCCCTTCGCCGACGCCAGCTTCGACGTCGTGATCTCCTCGATCGGGGTGATGTTCGCCCCCCACCACCGGGTGGCCGCGGACGAGCTGGTCCGGGTCTGCCGGCCGGGGGGCAAGATCGGCCTGCTGAGCTGGACCCCGGAGGGGATGATCGGGCAGCTGTTCAAGCTGATGGGCCCGTTCGCCCCGACGCCGCCGCCGGGGGTGCAGCCGCCGCCGCTGTGGGGCAGCGAGGCGCACCTGGCCGAGCTGTTCGGCGGGCGGGTCGAGTTCGGCTCGCGTCGCCGCGAGCTGCTTGAGGTGGACGCGTTCGAGCAGGCCGCGGACTTCGGCGAGCACTTCCGCCAGCGCTACGGGCCGACGATCGCCGTGCGCGCGAACGCCGAGGCCGAGGGCCGGCTGGATGAGTTCGACGCCGAGCTCGACCGCTTCTGCGTCGAGCAAAACCGCGGTGGCGCTGAGGACGCCCGCTTCGAGCTCGAGTACCTGCTCGCGGTCGGGACCCGGGCCGAGGAGGGGTAGCGATGCGGGCGGCGAGCGCGACCGCGATCCCGCTGGAGGAGCTGCGCTTCCGCCTGCGCGGCGACCTGCACGAGCCGGGAGAGCCCGGTTACGAGGAGGCCTGCGCGCTGTTCAACTCGATGATCGAGACGCGGCCACGGCTGGTCGCCCGCTGCAGCGCTCCAGAGGATGTGGTCGCCGCCCTCGCCTTCGCCCGCCGCCAGGAACTGGCGGTGGCGGTGCGGGGCGGCGGCCACTCGGTCACCGGTCGCTCGCTCTGCGCGGACGGGGTCGTGGTCGACGTGCGCGGGATGCGCGACGTCGAGGTCGACCCCGAACGCGGCATCGCCCGGGTCGGGGGCGGCGCCACCTGGGCCGACGTCGACCGCGCCGCGGGGGTCTTCGGCCTGGCGACGACCGGCGGCCGGGTCTCGACGACCGGCGTCGCCGGGCTGACGATGGGCGGCGGCTCGGGCTGGCTGGAGCGCAAGCACGGGCTCGCCTGCGACAACCTGCTGGCGGCGCAACTGGTCACCGCCGAGGGAGAGGTCGTGCGCGCCGCGGCCGACGAGAACCCGGAGCTGCTCTGGGCGCTGCGCGGCGGCGGCGCCAACTTCGGCGTCGTAACGGCGCTGGAGCTGCGCCTGCACCCGGTCGGCCCGGCGGTGCTCGGCGGTCTCGTCCTGCATCCGGCCGAGCGCGGGCCGGAGCTGCTGCGCCTGTTCCGCGACGTGATGACGGATGCGCCGGAGGGCCTCGGGCTCGCCTTCGCCTACCTCACCGCCCCCGACGAAGCCGACGTGCCGGCCGAGCTGCGCGGCAAGCCGGCGGCGATGGTCGCCGGGATGTACGCCGGGCCGCTCGGCGAGGGCAAGGAGGCGCTGCGCGAGCTGCGCGCCTTCGGCCCGCCCGCCGCCGACTACTTCGAGCCGACCACCTACGCCGAGTTCCAGTCCTCGCTCGACGACCCGCCCGGCTACCGGAATCACTGGACCGCCGAGCACCTCCCGGCCCTCGACGACGCGGCGATCGAGGCGATCTCGCGCCGGGCGGCGGAGATCCCCGCCAGCCCCTCGCGACTCTTCATCGTCCCTTGGGGCGGCGCCGTCTCCCGGGTCGGCCCCGAGACCTCGCCCCTCGCCGGCCGTGGCAGCGCCGTCGTCGTCCACCCCCTGCTGCTCTGGGAGGACGCCGCGGAGGACGAGCGCATGCTCGCCCTCGGCCGCGCCTTCCGCGAGGACCTCGCCCCGTTCGCCAGCGGCGTCGCCTACCTCAACTTCCTCGGCGACGAGGGCGCCGCCCGCCTCCGCGCAGGCTTCGAGGGCGACAGCTACGCACGGCTGGCAAGGGTCAAGGCGAAGTGGGACCCCGACGGGGTGTTCAACGGCAACCAGAGCCTGGAATGACGGAGCATCCGAGCGGGCCTACAATCTGAGCGAGGGGCCATAGCTCAGCTGGCAGAGCGCCGCCTTTGCAAGGCGGAGGTCGCCGGTTCGATCCCGGCTGGCTCCACTGAAGTGTGTGTCTGCTGACGTACGTTGCCGTACGTACTTTTCACCTAATCCGCCTGGAAGTTCGATTTTCCGGTAGGTCGGGTGTCCAGGGATTTATTAGCGTCCGGGGCATGCCGAAACCGAGCTCGCCTCCGCGTCCCGTCAAGCTGCGATCGCTGCTCGGGGGGGTGGTTTTGGCGCTGGCGCTGCTGGCGCCGGCGAGCGCCTCGGCCTGGGTGAAGGAAACGGCGCCGGCGCTCGGCGCCTTCGGCCAGGACAACAGCTCCCTGTCCGTGCTGCCCGACGGCACGACCCGCTGGATCGGCTCGATCGGGTCCAAAAACCCCTACACGAACCAGCTGATCGTGCGGCCGCCGGCCGGGCCGGTTGGCTTCGCGCCGCCGTTCCCGAGCGCGTTCAGCCAGGACGACTCGGCCGACATCCTCTTCCTCTCGCCCCAGGACGCCGCCGGCAACCAGCTCGTGGTCCGCGAAGAGAGCCCCTATGCCTCCGGCTGGCTCGCCGCCAACGGCGACCCGGCGGCGCTGGCGGTCTCGCCGATCGAGCAGGTGATCGCGATCGACCTGGCGCCGAGCGGCGAGGCGGCGGCGATCATCAGCACCGGCAGCAACGCTGCCGTCCGGTTCCGGCCGGCCGGTCCAAGCGGCGCCTGGGACACGCCGCGCCCGGTCGACCCGGCGGGCAACATGTTCTCCTACGGGTACGCGATCACGGTCGACCCCGACGGTGGCGTCTTCATCATCTACCGGACCGCCCAGGAACCGGTCCTGCTGCAGGCCTACGCGCCTCCCGGCCAGCCGTTCGGCGCGCCGCAGCAGATCGACATCGACGACCTCGCCCTCACCCTGGGCGCCTACGAGTACGGGCAGAGCAGCAACGGCCACGGTGTCTTCGCCTGGGACGAAAGCACCGGCGGCGACACCAACTCCGAGGAGCTCTGGGCGATGACCCGGACGCCCGGCGGCCTGCTCGGCGACAAACAAAAAATCGCGGACGCGCGCGCCGGCGGACTCGTCACGGTGAGCTCGGCCGCCGCGACCGACGACGGCTCGAGCTACGTCAACTACCTCGACGCGGGCCCGATCTCCTGCCTCAACAACAACTACCGCTTCGGGGGCAGCGTGCTGGCCGTGAAGCCCGGCGGCGGCGAGTGGAGCAAGCTGAACACGCCCTCGACCGGCAACGACCGGATGACGATCGAATCAATCAAGACCGCCGGCAACGCGGTCGGCGTCCTCGCCTCCAGGACCACCTACCCGAGCAACATCTGCACCGACAAAGACCCGGCCTCGGCGATCGAAGTCCAGCTCGGCCAGGGCGCCTCGCTGGGCCCGGCCCAGGTGATCGCCAGCGAGGCGATCACCGGCGGGACCAACTCGACGATCGACCGGCCGCGCGGCTTCGCGATCAACGCCGGCGGCGCCGCGGCGGCGCTCGTCAGCGAGCCGGTCGACAGCGCCAACAACCAGGTGCACAACCTCTACTGGCAGGCCGGGGCGCCGCTCGGCCCGCCGACGCCGTCGGAGAAACCGCTGCCGGCCCCGGGCAAGATCCTGATCAGCGGCAAGAAGCTGGTCGTGCGGACCGGGAAGACCTCCTTCAAAGCCAGCTGCCAGCGGCTGCCCGGCGAGGGGGCGAAACTCTTCTGCTCGATCGGCGCGCTGCTCGCGATCGAAGAAAAACTCGGCGGCGGCAAGAAACGGGTCGCTCGCGTCTCCGCCAGGCAGGGCAAGGTGAAGCTGAAGACGATCGCCACCGCGAAGCCGGTGAAGGTCCCGGTCGGCAAGACCAAAGAGATCACGCTGAAGCTGAACAAGCTCGGCAAGAGGAAGCTCGCGGCGGCGAAGAAAGCCGGGCTCTCGGTGCGTCTGAAGGTGACGATCGACCGCGCCGGCTACGCCACCAACACGATCGAAAAGAAGCTGAAGCTGGTCGCCGGCAAAGCGAAAGGCAAAGGCAAAGCGAAATAGGGGGCCGGCCGGCGGGCGGCCCTCCTACCTGACGACCGCGCGCTTGTAGCGGCGCACCGAGAGGTAGGAGAAGACGACGGCGATCCCCAGCGACCAGGCGAAGGCGCCCCAGACGTTGTTGCCGGCGGGAATGCCGAGGAAGAGGGCACGGATCGCGTCGACCGCGATCGTGAACGGGTTGATTTCGGCGAAGGCCTGGAGGACCGCCGGCATCGAGTCGACCGGGACGAAGGCCGAGGAGATGAAGCTGAGCGGGAAGAGGATGATGAAGCCGAGCGACTGGGCCGCCTCCGGCGAGGACGAGGAGAGGCCGATGAAGGCGAAGACCCAGGAGAAGGCGTAGCCGAAGGTCAGCAGCAGGACGAGGCCGAGCAGGATGTGGGTCAGGGGGGCGTCGAAGGAGAAGCCGGCGATCACGCCGACGATCAGCATCACCGCGATCGAGAGCGAGTTGGTGGCGACGTCGGCGAGGGTGCGGCCGGTGAGCACGGCGCTGCGCGACATCGGCAGCGAGCGGAAGCGGTCGACCAGGCCTTTCTTCAGGTCCTCGGCGAGGCCGAGCGCGGTGGCGAAACCGCCGAAGGAGAGGGTCTGGACGAGGATGCCCGGGATCAGGAAGTCGACGTACTCGAAGCCCGGCGTCCTGATCGCGCCGCCGAACACGTAGACGAAGAGCAGCACGAACATGATCGGCTGCACGGTGTAGGCGAGCAGCAGGTCGGGGGCGCGGACGATCCGCATCACCGCGCGGCGGGCGAGGACGAGGGTGTCGGAGAACGAGGCGCCGAAGCTCACCGCTCCTCCTTCCCCTCGGCCTCGGCGTCCTCGGCCGCGTGGCCGGTGAGGTTGAGGAAGACGTCGTCGAGGGTCGGGCGGCTGAGCGAGATGTCGTCGATCCCGACCCCGGCCTCGTTGAGGCGACGGACGGCGTCGGCGATCGCGCCCTTGCGCTCGCGCACCGGCATCCGCAGCAGGCCGTCGCTGATCGCCGGCGGCTCGGCCGCGATCGGAGTCAGGGCGGCGATCGCCTGCTCGGCCTCGTCTTTGGACTCGAGGGTGATGTCGAGCCGCTCGCCGCCGACCTGGTCCTTGAGCTCGTCGGACGTCCCTTCGGCGATCACCTGGCCGCGGTCGATCACCGCGATCCGGTCGGCCAGCCGGTCGGCCTCGTCGAGGTACTGGGTCGTGAGCAGGACCGTGGTGCCTTCGGCGACCCGGCCTTCGATCGTCTCCCAGAGGTCGATCCGGCTGCGCGGGTCGAGGCCGGTGGTCGGCTCGTCGAGGAAGAGGACCGGCGGCCGGGCGACCAGCGCGGCGGCGAGATCGAGCCGGCGGCGCATCCCGCCCGAATAGGTTTTGACCAGGCGGTCGGCGGCGGCCGCGAGGTCGAAGCGGTCGAGCAGCTCGGCGGCGCGGGACTGCGGCTCCCCCTTCGGCAGGTGGTAGAGCTGGCCGACCATTTCCAGGTTCTCCTTGCCGGTCATGTGTTCGTCGACCGCGGCGTACTGGCCGGCGAGGCCGATGTGGCTGCGCAGGTCGGCGGCCTCGGTAACGACGTCGAGCCCGGCGACCCGGGCGCTGCCGCCGTCCGGGGGCAGCAGGGTGGTGAGGATGCGGACCGCGGTCGTCTTGCCGGCGCCGTTGGGGCCGAGCAGGCCGAGCACCGACCCGGCGGGCGCGCCGAGGTCGATTCCGTCCAGCGCCTGGACGTCCTTGTAGGCCTTGCGCAGGCCTTCTGCTTCGATTGCGAGATCGCCGGCCAAGACCGGAGTCAAATTACCGAGTAATCGGGGACGGCGCTTTTACATCCTCGCGCGCCGCGGAGGAGCCTGGCGGCTCAGTCGTCGAAGTCGAAGTCCTTCGGCGGGCGCTGCTCGAACCAGGCGTCGTCGGCATCGGGCGCGTCCTCGAGAAAGTCGGGGGTGTCTTCGAGCACGTCGTCGTGGGAGCCGGTCTCCGGCTCGTAGACGTTGTGCTCGCCCGAGTCCTCCTCCTCGTACTCGTCCTCGCCTTCCTCCTCGACGTCGTAGATCGCCGTGCCTTCCTCGGTGACCGAGGCGAGCGGCGGCGCCTCGGCGACTGGGTCTTCGCTCGGCGGCTCGGGCAGCGGCGGCAGCTCGTGCTCCTCGGTCGGCTCGACCGGCGCCTCGAGCGCCTGGTTGAGCTCGTCGGAGAGGCGCTGCTCGCTGAAGAAGTCCTCGTCGTCCTCGTGCTCGTCCTCCGCGGGCGCGAGCGGCGGCTCGACCGGGGTCAGGCGCGGCTCCTCGGAGGCGCTGGCGTCGAGCAGCTGCTCGTCCGAGGGGCTCTCCGCCTCGGGCGGCGGGACGACCGCGTCCATCTCCGCCTGCACGTCGAACATCTCGGTCGGCTGGCTGGCGATCGCCTCGCGCTCTTCGGTCGTGTGGACGCCGTCCGGTTTCGGAGTCTCCGCGGCCGGCGCCTCGTCCGGCTCCTCGGCGACGGGCTGCTGGTCCTCCTCGGCGGGCAGCTGGAGCTCACCTGCGGGTTGCTCCTCGACCGACGGCTCGGAGGGGGCGTCAGGCGCGGGCGCCTCTTTCTCCTCGGGCGGCGCCGGGGGCGCCTCCTGCAGGTCGGTGATGTTCGGGAGGCGGCGGCCCTCGCCCTCGATCTCCGCCGCGGCCTCCTCGACCACCTCGGAGGGCGCGGTCAGGAACTCCGTCGGCGCCTCCGCGGAAGCGTCGAGCTCATCCGGCCGCTGCGGCGGCCCGAACGCCTCGTCCTCGAGTTTTTTCAGCTCGGCCTCATCCGCGCCATGCGCGCGCTTCAGTTCCAGATGCTCTCGTATCGCGTCGTCGAGAATGCTCATTTGGCCCACCGCCGGGAAAGGCTGTCAAAGACTATGCGGTTATCCTTGACTCTGCGAGGCAATGGGAACAACTTCCCAGCCACGCCCTCGGGGCTATAGCTCAGCTGGCAGAGCGCCTGGATCGCACCCAGGAGGTCGGCGGTTCGAATCCGCCTAGCTCCACTTTCGGAAATCCCTGAGGGGATCTTCACCTCCCCGCGATCCCGCCGGAATCCGACGCATCGTCGTGGGATCGCTGCCGATTCGGTTTCATTCGTTCGGCCAGGGGCGGTCCCTGGGCCAGCGCCGCGCGGGTGGATCGGTGCTGGAGTCGAAGAGGGTTAGCTCATCGAGGGTTCGCTCCAGGGTGATCGTCGGGTGGGCGATCGGGTTGAGAACGCAACCGCTCGGCCTCACGCTCGGGTTCGGGAACCAAGCGCATTTCGATGGAGGCGCGATCATCCTCGTACTCGATGATCGGCTCTTCGAACTGTGGGGCTTTTCGGATGCAGTACTCGATCGGCATCGAGAGGCGCACCCGCTTGGAATCGAGCTGACGTTCGACCTTCCACGCGACCGGCCACACCCGCCCAGCGTCGCCTCGAGATCCGTGCCAGAGCAGGAACCCGCCCGCGACCGCCGCGATCGCCAGACCGCCGATCGCAACTCTGGATCGGGTTGCCATCGATCACCCGCCAAGCTTCAGTTGGATCGGCTCCACATCTTGGCCCTGGAGCATCCTGGCGCAGGCCCGCCTCAGCCGTCCGCTGGCGGCGGCCTCATTTACCAGACCGGGGGGGCTGCCTGGGCCAGCGCTGCTGGGGTGGATCGGTGCTGGAGTCGAAGAGAGTGAGTTCGTCGACGTCTCGCTCGAAGGTGACCCTCGTGTGGAGGATGGAGAGCGAGAGCAAGCAGCCGCCGTGCTCCCCTTCGTTCTTTTCCGGGGTGTGGCGAACTTCGACGTAAGCGCGATCATCCTCGTACTCGACGATCGGCTCTTCGAGTCTCACCGGGTACCAGCAGACCTCGACCGTAGCCACGAGTCGGGCCGTATTCGGCCCGACTACGCGTTCGACGGTCCACTCGACCGCACGCTCGGAGCCGCCATCGTCGCCGCCTCCGCACCCCACGCCGAACAGGGTCGCGGCCAGGGGCGCCGCGATCGCCAGAACCCCCATCGTCCTCCTGAGCACCAATCCAATCAACGCTATTCCCCGAGTTTGAGTTGCATCGGGCGGATACCTTGATGCTTGAGAATCCCCGGCACGTAATTCGGGTTCATGTTGGGAGGATGCAGCAAGGGCGCCACAAGCGTTTCGGTCCGCTCCTCCTCGGGACGCGAAGCGGAGATCAGGCCTACGGCCCTTCCGGTGAGCTTGTTCCACACCGGCCCACCGCTGTCTCCATGATCTGGACGCTTGTCCTCTGGGAACCTGACCCAGTACCCACCGAGCCCAAACGGGGCATCCTCCGGGTGGTAGTTCGCCGAGCGCGCGACGACCTTTCCGCATGCCGCGGTCTTCGATTTCGATCCGGAG
>Ga0081539_10002585_pt1 | contig 24951 bp, 18 predicted proteins | sample TabmetS4T2R2_FD_71023 | JGI IMG/M metagenome (GOLD analysis project Ga0081539, IMG submission 71023) | Tabebuia heterophylla rhizosphere microbial communities from the University of Puerto Rico - S4T2R2 | ecosystem: Host-associated > Plants > Roots > Rhizosphere ...
ACTCGACCTCGGACGCACGACCTCACTCGACCTGCAACTCGAGGTCGGCGGCGTCACCGAAACCGTGACGATCACGGCCGCCACGCCGCTGGTCGACATCACCTCGAAGGAGATCGGCGGCAACGTGACCAATCGCGAGGTCACCAGCCTGCCCTCGGTGAACGGCAACTTCGTCGGCATGGTGGCGCTGCTGCCCGGCATCGTCAGCAACGTGAGCACGGAGTCGTTCGGCTCTGACGCGGTCAGCGCCAACGGCATGGACTCGCGCAACAACAACTTCATGCTGGATGGCGCGAACAACAACGACGACGTGATCGGACAGCGTGCGGGATCGCAGGCGCGGACACCGCTCGAGGCGATCGCCGAATTCCAGGTGGTGACCAACCAGTACGACGCGGAGTTCGGCCGCACGACCGGCGCCATCATCAACGCCATCAGCAAGCAGGGCACCAACGCATTTCACGGTGTCGCCGCGGGGCTGTGGCAGGACGCGTCGATGACCAAGAAGGACTTCTTCGTCAAGCAGAACGGGTTGAAGAAGCCGGAGACGCAGCTGCAGACCTACCGCGCGAATCTGGGCGGACCCGTCGTCCGCGACAAGGCGCACTTCTTCTTCAACGTGGAGCGCGTGATGGTCGACCGCGCGAACACCATCACGATTTCATCGCATCCCGAGTTCAACGCCTCGCCGGTGACGCAGGACCGCGTCTGGAACACGCTGCTCCGCTTCGATCATCAGCTGAACGCGGGCAATGTCTGGACGGTGCGCTGGCTGAGAGAATCGTCGCCGCAGCTGAATCAGATCGTGCCGTATACGGTGCCGGCGGGAGTCGGCATTGCGGTGCCGACGCTTCCCGTCACCCAGAACGCCTCACGCGAGGAGAACGACATCGATCAGACCGTGGTCGGGTCGCTCAACACCGTGTTGTCGAACACGCGGTTGAACACCGTGCGCGTGAACTTCACGCGCGAAGACGTGGCGTTTGCCAACCCGGGCTTCAATGGGAACGGGCAGGATCAGGCGGCGCTCAAGCCGACGCTCGTCTATCTGACGTTCTCCGATCAACAGAGCCAGGTGGCCCAGGCGCGCGTCAACAACGCGTACCAGATCGACGACACGTTCTCCTGGTTCATCGCCGGACATGGCGGCGATCACGACGTGAAATTCGGCGCGCAGTACGAGTACGTGAGCGCCCGTTCCACGGCGCAGGACAACTTGAACGGCACCTTCTTCTTCCGCACCGACCTGCCGTTCAATGCCGCCAACCCGCTCACCTATCCCGAGCGCCTGCAGGTCCGCGTGCCGGGAGCACTGGAAACGTTCCAGCAAGCGCATTTCGTTTCGGCGTTCGCGCAGGACAAATGGCACCTGACGTCGCGGGCCACTCTCAGTGCGGGCGTCCGCTACGATCTCGAAATCCAGCCGATTCACGAGATCGACAATCCGCGGATTTCCGATCCGAACGCGTACCCGGTCGACAAGAACAACGTCGGACCGCGCCTGGGTCTCACCTACGATGTGAGCGGAAAGGGGACCGCAGCCGTGCGCGGCGGCTACGGCCGCTTCTATGACAAGACGCATTTCGAGCTGATCTCGGCGATCCTCACCAACGGAGTGTTCTCCAACTCGTTCAATGTCTTCTTCCCGACCAACAACAACGATCCGGGTCCGTCGAGCGGAACGCTGCCGCTCGATCCGATGCTCGCCGGCGGCCCGACGTTGAACCAGACGCTGCTCGCACAGCGGTTCCCGGCGGGATCGCGCATCAAGAACACCGGGACGGTCACGCTGGACAATCCCGATCGCAGGATCCCGTACACCGACCAAATCACGGCGGGCTACGAGCGGCAGCTGGCCGCGAACCTCTCGGTCAGCGGCGACTACGTGCACGCCCGCGCACGCGATCAGTTGATGCTGAAGGATCTCAACCCGGGCCAACGCGCAACCACGTCCCGCACAGCCACGCTGGTGCGCATCAATCCGGCATTCAGCGGCGCCGTCTTCACGCCGGTGAACGACGGCGAGATCGACTACGACGCCCTCGAGGTCGGCCTGGTCAAGCGCTACGCGTCCAATTACTCGTTCCGCGTCTCCTACACCCTCGGCCACTCCCGCGGAAACACGTCGGGACTCGGAGCCCCCATCGATACGTTCCAGGTGCTCGACGACCTGCATCTGGATCTCAACGAAGGCCCGACGAACTTCGACCGCCGGCACAATCTGGTGATCAGCGGACAGGCGCTGGTACCGAAGACCGGCGGGATCACCGTCAGTTGGGTGGCACGCGCGTTGAGCGGCACGCGGTTTTCGCTCACCGATTCGACCACGGACCCGGATCGCAACGGGCAGTTCTCGGAGCCGCTGGCCGTGGGCACCTACACACACACGGGCGCCGGCCGCAACCCGTACACCGTCGAATTGAGTGAGAGCGTGCGTAACGGTGCGACGGGACCGGGCCTCTTTCAAGTCGATCTGCGCCTTGGCTACAGGCTGCGCCCGCACATGGGGCACACGATCGATCTGTTCGCGGACATCTTCAACGTCACCAATCGGGCAAACTTCGACAACCCGATCGGCGACCGATTCTCCACGAACTTCCTCAACCTGACGGCGTTGCGGGCGGGCGCCGTGCCGACGACGCTGCAGTTGGGCGTCAGGTTCGAGTTCTGATGATCAAGCGACTCCTGTTGGCGGCGACGCTGGTGATGCCAGCGGTCGCCGCCGCTCAACCGGCAGCGCCCTCGGCCGTCGATCCGCGCATTGTCAAACTGGTCGAATCGATCTCGCAGGAACGTCTCGAGCGGCTGTTGACGACGCTGGTCGGTTTCGGCACGCGCAACACGCTGTCGGACGCATCCTCGGCGACGCGCGGCATTGGTGCCGCGCGTCAATGGATTTTCGACGAGCTGACGCGCACGAGCCCGAAGCTGCAGGTCAGCTTCGACACCCATCAACTGAAGAAGGGCGATGGGCGCGGCCGCATCACACGCAACGTGGAGCTGCGCAACGTCGTCGCCGCGCTGCCAGGCAAGTCAGCCCGCCGCATTTACGTGAGCGGGCACTACGACTCTCTGAACGTCGGCGAACAGGGACAAGTTGGGGTCAACAGCGGCGCCACCGAAGCGCGGCGCAACGATCCCAACGTCGACGCGCCAGGCGCAAATGACGATGGCAGCGGCACTGTGCTGGTGATGGAGCTGGCACGTGTGTTCGCCGAGAGCGGCATCGATTTCGACGCGACGCTCGTGTTCATCGCCGTCGCCGGAGAGGAGCAGGGCCTGCTCGGCGCCCGCGAGCACGCGAAGCGGATGCGGAGCGGTCGTATTCCGGTTCAAGCCATCTTCAACAACGACATCGTCGGCGGCTCGATGGGCGGCGATGGCAGCGTCGATGGCGCGACGATCCGCCTCTATTCGGAGGGTCCCGAAGACTCGCCGTCGCGGACGCTGGCGCGGTTCACCGAGCGCATCGCCACGAGATACGTGCCATCACATCGCGTGCGGCTGATGGCCAGACGGGACCGCTTCTCGCGCGGCGGGGATCACACCGCCTGGAATCTTCAGGGGTTTGCGGCCGTCGGCTTCCGCGAATCGCGCGAGAACTACGGACGGCAGCACGGGCCGAACGACACACTCGACGGCGTCTCGTTCCCGTATCTGCTGCAGAACGCGCGCGTGAACGCCGCGGCGATGGCCGTGCTCGCGCTCGCCCCGCCGCCGCCGTCGATCCTCAACGAGCGCGGACAGCCGACGATCGATCGGCGGCCGTCGGGTTACGACGCGCATCTGCATTGGACGCCTTCTCCTGGTGCGACCGGCTACCGCGTGGTCTGGCGCGAGACGTGGTCGCCCGATTGGCAGCACGAGGTCATCGTCGGCGACGTCGCCGAGTACGTGCTGCCCAAGGCGAATATCGACGACTTCATCTACGGCGTCGCGGCGATCGGCCCCGACGGCCACGAAAGCACGGTGAGCGCCTACGTGCCTCCGCCGCCGAACTACTGACCATGACACTGATCGCAACACCTTCGCGGACCATCCGCCTTCGCCGAGGCTACGGCGGACAGGTTTCGGTCGGCGCCGCATCCGCCGTGGTGACGACCGCCCTCATCGGAATCCTGACTGCTCATGCGGCGGCCCAGCGTGACAGCGGCGCGTCAGGCGAGCGCCTTGGCCCCAATGACCCGTTCACCGTGGCCATCAACACGTCCACGATCGAATCGGCGCCGGTGTTCCTGGCGCATGAGCGAGCCGGCGCGAACGGCTTCCGCATCATCAATGGCGGCGTACGCAATGTGGCGGCCGGATCGGCGCACGCCGGCACCAACGCTGAAACGCAGATGCTCGCCGTGCTGCCGACCAACACGAACGTGCGGATGCTGATGACGACGGCTGAGGGTCTGTATCGCATCATCGCCAGGAAGTCGGCCGGCATTACGAAGCTCGCTGATTTGAGAGGAAAGAAGATCACGACGCCGCGTAACACGTCGGCGCACTATCACCTGGTCAAGATGCTCGCCAGCGCCGGCGTCGCCGAATCGGAAGTGACCATCGTCGCCGTGCCGGCGACCGAGATGGCAGCAGCCCTCGTTGACCATCGCGCCGACGCGATCTCGATGTGGGAGCCCGAGGCGCAGAATGCGCTGGAGGCGCTCGGCAACGACGCGGTCGTCTTTCAGAACAACGGCATCTACCGCGAGCTCTTCAGCCTCTACGCGTCGACGGACGTTCTCGGCGACAGGCAACGGCGCGCGCAGCTGGTCGACTTCGTGCGCGCGGTGTTGAATGCGACGCAGACCGTGAGGACGATGCCGCGGAGCGTCATTCCACTGGTCGCCAAATCAATCAATCAGCCCGAAGCCAAGGTGTCGACCAGCTGGAGGTTCCACGCGTTTCCAGCCGCGCTGCCCAAGGAGATGCTCGACGTCCTCACCGAAGAGGAGCGCTGGATGGCAAAGTCGCAGCAGCGCGAGCCCCTCAGCCGCGAAAGACTGGCAACCTTCATCGACACGAGTGTGCTCGCCGAAGCGCGGGCGAAGTGACGACGGCTGGATTGGTCGGGACCGCCATCATCAGCGCCGCGCGGGCGCTCGCGCCAGAAATCGCGTCCCGCGGCGACGAAATCGCAGCACGGCGTCAGCTGCCCGCCGATCTCGTCGCGAAACTGAAAGCTGCGGGTGTGTTCCGGATGGCGATGCCGCGCGCGTGGGGCGGTCCGGAGATGACGCCCCGCGAACAGTGCGAGGTGTACGAGATCCTTGGCGCCGCCGACGCCTCGGTCGCGTGGTGCGCGAAGATCGGTTCCGACAGCGGCTACTTCGCCGCGCAGCTCGAGGAGAGCGCGGCGCGCACGCTCTACCCGAACCTCGATGACGTCACGGCCGGCCAGGTGCCGCCAAACGGCATGGCGGAGCGCGTTGCCGGCGGCTATCGCGTGTCCGGGCACTGGACGTTCGGCAGCGGTTCGACCCACGCCGACGTCATCGTCGGTGGGTGCCTGGTGACCGAGAACGGCAAGCCGGTGATGCGCGACGGGGCGCCCGTGCAACGTGTCGTGATCGCGCCGGCCGCCTCGTTCGAAGTCCTGGACACCTGGTACAGCACGGGCCTGGCGGGCAGTGGCAGCAACGATTACCGCACGCGCGATCTGTTCGTCCCCGAGGAACACACGCTGTCGCAGGACGATCCGCCGCGCCGGGCCGAGCCGTTGTATTGCTACTTCGGGATGTTTCTCGCCAGCTGGCACGGTGTAGCGCTTGGCCTCGCCCGCCGCGCGATCGATGCGGCGCTCGCCGTCGCCGACACGAAGATGCACATCTTTCCGCCGCCGCCCATGCTCCTGCGCCGGCGGCCGCACGCACGGGTCGCGCTGGCCAAGGCGGAGATGCAGTGGCGCGCCGCGCGCGCTTTCACCTACGAGACGATCGACCGTATCTGGGACGAGGCGCAGACACACGGCAAGGTGTCGAGCGAGAACCGCCGCGCGATGGCCCTGTCACTGTCGCACTCGTTTCGCACCGCACGCGACGTGGCGCAGTCGATGTACGACCTGGTCGGTCCCACCGCGGTCTTTGCGACGAAGACGCCGCTCGATCGCCTGCTTCGCGATGCAATCACGATGAGCCAGCACCTGCTGCTCGCCGACGGCTTTCTCGAGATGGTGGGCGGCGCGATCGTCGGTGACGAGCCGCCGATCGGGTGGTTATAGGTCCTCTGACTCCGAGGATGCGGCGCGGACCGAAACCTGTCCGCCGTAGCCTCGGCGAAGGCGGATGGTCCGCGTGAGGTGCCGTCACACGGCACTCATGCCGTGGTCGCGCTTGACCTCGGCGACCTCGGGACTCGCCATGAAGTCGAGCAGCCGGCGTGCGGCGTCGGGCTGCGTCGACGTGCGCGCCACACCTCCGGAGAACGTGGTCAGCGACTGGATCTCCGGCGGCAGCATGCCGATCACCTCGATCCCGTCGACTCCTGTGAGCTCGCTCAATTGCTGGAATCCAAGGTCGATCTCTCCGCTCGCGACAAGGGAAGCAACTGGCACTCCCGGAGGCGCGACCGTGATGCGATCCTTCACCGCATCCGCGATGCCCCACTGCGAAAAGAGCCGCGCCAGATACGATCCGCTTGGTCCAGTCGAGTAGCCGACGCGCCCGGCCGCAAGCACCGCACGCTTGACCGCCTCTGCCGAGCCGATGTCCGGTGTCGCAGCGCCCGCGCGCACGGCAATCGCCACCGGCGAGGTTGCCACGTCGACGCGACTCCCGTCGATACGTCCCTCGGCGATCAGATCGTCAATCACGTTTGCGGCGAGTACGACGACGTCGAAGATCTCGCCGGCCCTGACGCGCTTGGCCGCGTCGACGCCGCCGACGGCCTCGAGCGTCACCGGCAATGCCGAACCCGATTCGAAGCGCTTGGACAACTCGGCGAGCAAGCGTTTCGTGGCCATCGACGACAACACATGAATCTTCGAGCCCGTCACACCCTGTACTTCCTTGCAGTTGCGACCGTCATAAGGGCGTCATCGTCTCACATTCTTTTCTTGACGCGCACGCCGCGTCGGCACGAGGATCGGCGCGCCCGGAGGACATCAGCAATGACACGGCAAGAGGTGGAAGCGCTCTTCACCCATCGCCGCGAGGCGATGCAGCGCCATGATGCCGACGAGGCGGGACGCCTTTACGCGGTGGACGCCGTCGTCGAGAGCCCGATCGCCGGCGGCACCGTCCGCGGACGCGATGCGAACACCGACGTGATGCGAAGGCTGTTCAAATCGTTTCCCGACGTGAGTTTTGCGCTGGTGGCGCTCCTCGTGGACGGCGATCGCGTCGCCGAGGAGACCACCATGAGCGGCACCGACGATGGCGGTTTCATGGGCATGCCGCCAACGCGGAAGCCGTTCCAGATTCGGCTCATCAGCATGTGCCAGGTGCGCGACGGAGAGATCACGCACGAGCGGCGGATCTACGACTTCACCGGCATGCTCGTGCAGATCGGCGTGCTGCGCGCCAAGCCCGCGTGATCGCGGCGAGCGAGGAGTCCTCAAGGCAAAGCGATCACCTCGGCCGCTCCGGGGATGAGCGCGTCTACCACCACTCTCACTCTGCCGCGTTTGTCGACCGTCGCCGCCGTCGGCATGAACAGCCCGCCGGCCTCGACGTCACACACCCACATGTGACAGGGGACACCGGCCTTCGACCTTCCCACGCAGCTCGACGTCCGGCCGATCGGCTTCGGTCACTGGGGCACGCAATACGATGTGTCAGCCGACGGCGCCCGGATATACGGGCTCCGCCGCAATGAAGACCCGGCGCCGCCGACATTCACGTGGTGATCGGCTGGCAGGCGCTTCTGGACGGCGACGGCGTTCCGTAAGCGATCCGCCCGCGAAGTGCGGATCACCCGCATGCTACGATCCGCCGATTCAGGTGATGACATGACTACTGGAGCTCGTCTCGTCGCAGCGGCAATGTCGATCGTGTGCGCCTCCATTCCCGCAGCCGCACAGACCTCGGATTCCGGATTTGGCGAAATGGCATCGACGTCCATCGCCTCGGTCGCCAAGGCGATGCACACGAACATCCGACGCAACCTGGCGGAAGCAGCAGAGAGCATGCCGCCCGCCGAGTACGCGTTCAAGCCGACGCCGCAGGTTCGCAGCTTTGGCGAGGTGGTCGGCCACGTGGCCACCGCGAACTTCTTCTTCTGCTCCCAGGCCAAAGGCGAGCCTTCGCCGTCGTCGACCAACTACGAGAAGACGACGGACAAGGCCGCGCTCGTGAAGGCGCTGAACGATTCGCTCGCCTACTGCGATTCGGTCTACTCGTCGACCACGGACGCGAACTTCAACGCAACGGTCAAAGCGCGCGCACAAGGCGGAGATCGTGACGCCACGCGCGGCAGCCTGCTCGTGTTCAACACCGCCCACAACAACGAGCACTACGGCAATCTGATTGTCTACATGCGGCTGAAGGATCACGTTCCGCCGTCGACCGCGCGCGTGCAACGGAACCGGTGAATCAGCCGGGCGAGCCTCACCTGGCCGGATTCTGTCTGGAAGCGGCCTCGATGAGTCCCTGCGACTCGAACCCCGAGCAATTCAGCGGAATGATCTGATCGAACGGCGCGAGTTGCAGTGTCTGCGTGGGAACGACCCAGGGTCTGGTCAGGACCGCGGGATCCTCCAGCACGGCGTCGATCTCGAGCGTGTTCGCGTCGACGCGCCGATAGCGCTCGACGATCCGCAACTGGTCGGAATGGAACGACACGCGCCCTTCGGCGGAGATCCAGGTGTTGTCGGTGAAGTTCTTCGTCTCGACGACGAAGATGTCTCCATCCCAGTGGCCGACCGAATCGCCGCGGTATGCCGGCGGCACGTCGTCGCGGAACGGCCGGCCGTCGGTCGGGATGATCTGATAGCCGTGGTACGTCTCGGTCAGCATGACCACGAGCTTCGGCGTGGCGACGATCTGGCCGACGGCGCCGACGTCCCACATCCTCACGTTGAGCGTCCCGAAGGCGGTCGGAATACAACGCAGCGTCGGGTCGTCTTTGTCGCTCAGGGTCTTCGCCTTTTGCGCGGCCGAGGGCTGATACAGACTGGCGAAGGTTGGCGCCGGCGTCGCGCCGCGGCCGCCGCGAGCACCGCCCCCGCGTCTCCCACCGACGTCGCTGCCGCCCCACCAGACGCCCGACAGATCCGGATGACCATCAGCCAGGCGCGGAACGGCGCTCCGGCCGGTCGTGACGGCACCGCCTCGAGCGACACCGCTTCCACTGGCGCGCTGTGATGCCGCCACCATCGGGCGAACCGGAGCCAGCACCAGAAATCCCGTCGCGAATGCCGCGACGGCGATTGACGACATGGCGACTCGTGTCATTCCAGCGCCTCCATGATGCCGTTGCGGGTCAGCGCGCGTCGGCCGATTGCTGCGACCCGAACAGGCCGTAGCTGGTCCCGTCGGCCGTCGTCAATTCACGCAACATACCCATACTCTGCGTCGTATCCCTGGCGCGAAACCCCTTGATCGTCACCTGCGCCCCCGGCTTGATGATCGAGGGCTTGAACCCATTGCGGATCATCCCGCTCGGCGTGCCCGCTTCGAAGGCCCACCGGGTGACCTTGCCGGTGTCATCTTTCACGTCGAGAAAGAACCAGGAGTGCGGGTTTTCCAGCCGCACCTGGACGATCGTGCCTTTGACCGTCACCGGCGCCGTGAGATCGAACGCGGCGGCGAACGAATGATGCGCCGACGCCGAGCTCACCACACACAGCAGCGATGCGACGCCAGTCGCGAGCCAGACGATACCGAACCGGTTCATAGTCACCTCCACTCATGAATCAGCCAGATGCGGGCAGCCGCATCGCCGCCGCCAGCGCCGGCCAGCGTGGATGGGCGTGGAGCGTCCGCGTTATCGGATTATTGGCATAGACCAGTGCGAATGGATCGCGATCCTCGATCATCCGCGCGTACCACTCAGCCGCGGCGTCGAGCTCGCCGACCTCGAGGTGATACCAGGTGCGTCCCCACATCGGGCGCGGCACCGGGCCCATGTCCTCGAGGAGCTGCGTTGCCCGGTCGCGGCGGCCGCTGCGGTGGTAGGCGACGGCCAGACGCCCGGCCGTAATGGCGAACCACGGCGCGAGCGCGCGCCCGCGCTCGAGCGTGGCAATCGCCTCCTCGAGCCGGCCTGTCGCCCATTCCGCCTCACCCTGCATCAGCAACGACACGTGGTTGTCAGGATCGAGCTCGATAGCGCGCCGTGCTGCGGCCAACGATTCTTCACGACGCCCGGCCGCAGCCAGGTGTGCGCTGTAGATACTCTGCCACGTGGCGTTCAGCGGATCCTGCGCAATCGCGCGTGCCATCTCGTCGGAGGATTCGTCGAAACGGCCGAGTCCGTGGAGGTACAGGCTCCCATAGATCCAGTGGGCGTGCGGCGACACATGTGCGCCGTGCATCGACACACGGAAGTGATCTTCCGCGGTCGCCCAGTCGTAGTCGTGTGCCAGGGCGAGCGCGCCGAGCAGAAAGCGCGGCTCCTGATCGGCGGGATCGAGCGCCAGCGCCTTCTCGACCGCGCTGCGGATACGCGCGGCGACGTCGCGTATGCCGGTCATCCCGTGCATGCCGGCGATGAAGTCGCTCAGCGCGAGCTCGGCATGCGGCGCGGCATACGCCGGGTCGAGCGCGATCGCCTGCTCGAAATGTCCGCGCGCTCGTTGCCACGACTCCGGCGTGAACGTCATCAGCTGCGCGCGTCCCTTGAGGACCAGTTCATACGCGGCCAGCGCCGGGCGATGACGTCGCGTCGGCGAGATCGGACACAATTGGCCGCACAGCGCATCCGCGATGGCGGCAGCGATCTCGTCCTGCACGGCAAAGATGTCCGTCAGCTCCCGATCAAAGCGCTGCGACCAGAGGTGCGCTCCACCCTTGGTATCGACCAGCTGCGCAGTCACGCGAACACGGTCGCCGGACCGGCGCACGCTGCCCTCCAGAACCGACGTGACGCCCAGCGCCTCGCCGATCTTCCGCACGTCGTCCGATTTCCCCTTGAACGCAAAGGCGGACGTGCGCGCGATGACTCGCAGGCTGGTGACACTGGTGAGCGCGTTGAGGATCTCCTCCGCCAGGCCGTCGCCGAAATACTCGTTCTCGCGATCCGCGCTCAGATTCACGAACGGCAGCACGGCGATCGAGGCGTCCGCGGGCGCGACGTCCGGCCCGGCGCGAACCGGTCCCCGCTGGTCGGGGCCGTCGACGTCGCGATTCAACGCGCGCGCATACGCGCTGACGAGCCGGTCCACCATCGCGTCGTCCCAGACCATCCGACGCCATTCCGTGCGCACGACGTCCACATCGAGGTACTGCGGCAGGCTCTTGCGGATGGCCGCGATCGTTTTCGCGACCTCGTCGTCTCGGCCGAGCTCGGACGCGGTGGCGGCGATGCTGAGGAGCGTCCACGGATACTCCGGCATGTTCACGCGCTTCACCGCCTGCCACGCCTGCTCGAACTCACCAAGCCGGTAGTGATTCACGAAATGCAGGAAGTGATACCAGCCGGGATGATGCGTGCCGAGCGACATCGCCCGCTCGAGGATCTGCAGCCCGCGTGGCCAGTCCCCCGAGTAACCAATCAAGTGGCTCATGAACGCCGTCACGTTCGTGTTGAGCGGGTTGATGGCGATCGCCCGTTCGGCGGCTGAACGAAAAGCAGCCAGATCCCGGCAGAAGAAGTGCGCGGACGCCAACGCTGACCAGCCGTGCTGCGATGCGGGATCGAGATCGACGGCGCGTTGCGCCGCAGTGCGCTGACGCTCGATCGCGTCGGGAACGTTGGTGCCCAGGTGCAGTTGCGCGGCTCGATACATCTCGGCGAGACAGGCCCACCCCTCCGCATGGGCGGGATGGCGCGCGAGCGCCTGCTCCAGTGCCGCACGAAGCGCCGCATTCTCCTGTGGGTGTCGGTTGAACTCGAACGTGAACGACCGCACGATCAGCTCGTCCAGCGTGAGCTCGGACGAGGGCCGATCGCGCATCGACGCGGCCATCGCGCCCACGAGCACACCATTGCTGTCGCCGATGTGCGCAATCAGACGCGCGGCCACATCGTCCTGAACGGAAAACAGATTGGCGGCGGTGAACTCGCGATCGTACTTCTCGCCCCAGAGCTGCACGCCGGTGTGGAGATCCTTCAGTTCGACGCTGACGCGCACGGTCGATCCGGCGCGCCGAACCGATCCTTCGACGACGTAGCGCGCCCCGTCGCGGGTAGCCGCCACCTTCAAGTACGGGAAGCGTGCGAGCCCGGCGCTGATGTCTTCGGTCAGACCCTCCGCCAGAGCGAGCGCGTCGGCATCCGTGCCGCGGGCGGTGAACGGGAGGACGACTGTCCACAACCCGCGTGCGCGTGCGGCTCCCGAATCCGGATCGCGACGCGGTTCCAGAGGGACAGCAGCCGGCTTCGGCAGAGGACCGGCCGTGTGTTCCCGCTGCAGGGCCTTCAGCTCGTTCAGCACGTCGCGCGCGGTCTGGATGCGGTCGTCGGGATGCTTCTCGAGACAGCGAGCGATCAACCGGCCGAGATTCCCGGGCAGATCCGGACGCTCGTCGAGGATCGGCCGCGGCTGATCGCGCAGGATGGACGCCATGACGGTCGCGGACGACTCTCCAGCGAAGGGACGTTTTCCAGTGGCGAGCTCGTACAGCATGACGCCGAGGGAGAACACGTCGACTCGTGCATCGACGGTACGCCCTTCGATCTGCTCGGGCGCCATGTACGGCATGGTGCCGACGATGAGGCCGGGGTGCGTCAGGTCGGCGCGTGTCTCCGCAACAGCGAGCACGTCGGACGTCAGATTCTTCGCCAGGCCGAAGTCGAGGATCTTGACGCGCGATTGTGCGTCGATCATCACGTTGGCCGGCTTGAGGTCGCGATGAACGATGCCGCGCGTGTGCGCGGCAGCCAGTGCGTCGGCCAACGGAATGGCCACGTCGAGCAGTGACGTCAGTGCCATGCCCGCGCTAGGAATCTGCCGATCGAGCGGCTGGCCGTCGACCAGCTCCATCGCGATCACGTGCCTCGTGCCGGCCTCTTCCACCGAATAGATCGTGACGATGTTCGGGTGCGACAGCGCCGCAACCGCGCGCGCTTCACGGCGGAAGCGCTCGATGTGATCCGGATTGGTGGCCAGTGTTTCGGGAAGTACCTTGAGCGCGACATCGCGTTCGAGCCGCGTATCTTTCGCGCGATACACCTCGCCCATGCCCCCGGCGCCGAGCGGTTCGAGGATTTCGTACGCGCCGAGTCTCGAGCCGCGAGTCAGCGGCATTGCGATCGCCGTCGAGCGATGGATTGGCGGAGCAGGCCGCCGATTATATCGAGTGGCCGTTCAAAAAGACGCGCGAGGTTGTGGCGTCTGTTCGTACCGCGCCCCCGACGCGCCGGATCTGCGACCGCACATGCCGGCATCCGCCAAAAGCGCGGCTCATGGTGGTGGAAAGACTCTCGCCATAAGCGATGCGTTGGGGCCGGCCACTCAGATGCGGCGCGGACCTTTATGGTCCGCGAGCCCGGGCAGACGCGGTGGCGATCGCCAACCGAGCAAAGGTCCCATGTCGTTGTGCAGTGACCGCTCGGCGACGGACCGACATTGCGCGACTGCCGTTCCCGGCACCAACCCCCGCGTCAGACCATGCGGTTACGCCGTTGGCATATAATCCGACCTCCCCGAAACATGGGTGCCCCGGATCCGAGCGATGGTCACGCGCTTTTCGAGGCGCATCTGCCGACGATCGAGCGCGTGATCGCGCTTGTCTGTCGTCGCAATCACCTCGATCCCGATGAAGGCGACGAGTTCGCGTCCCGCGCCAGGATTCGTTTGCTGAGCGACGACTGCGCGGCGCTTCGCGCGTTTGCGGGACGCTGCAGCCTCCAGACGTACCTGTCGATCGTCGTCAAGCGATACCTGGTGGACTATCAACGCGAGTCCTGGGGGAAGTGGCGCCCGTGCGCGGAGGCGACGCGGCTCGGTCCGACGGCGGTGCTGCTGGATCGCCTGACCAGCAGGGACGGCTACTCGGTCGATCAGGCGTACGAAATCATGACGACGAATCATCGCATCGACGTCACGAGGGCTGAGGTCGAGAAAATGATCGCCGCTCTTCCGCACCGTCAGCCTCGTCGCTTCGAGGGAGATGACACACTCGTCGACAGACCCGCCGACGGCGCTTCTGGTGACGTGATTGCCGAGCGCGAGGCGGCCGAGAGTGCACCGCAGGTGGCGGCCGGATTGCGGCGAGCATTCGACGCCCTCGGAAGCGAAGACCGGCTCGTCCTGTTGATGCGTTTTCACGACGGGCGGCCTGTCGGCGAGATCGCCTCGATCCTGGGAGTCGAACAGCGGTTCCTGTTCCGCCGAATCGAGAAGCTGCTGAAGGGCGTCCGGCAGCAATTGGAGAAGGACGGGATCGACAAGTCGCTGGTGCTCCGGGTGCTCGAGAGTGAACAGGGCGCGTTCGAGCTTTCGCGGCATCTTCCAGGAATCTCGGGGCCGAGTCCGTCAGTAGTTGTGAGGGCGAGCGAATGGCAGTAAGCAACGCTCGTCAATCGCCGACGACGTGTCCCGATGCCGAGAGCCTTGGTCAGTATCTGGAACGTACGCTCGATTCGAGGGAACGGGCCCGCATCGAAGCCCATCTGCTTCAGTGTGTGGACTGTCGCGATGCCCTCGCGGAAGCGGCCGCCATGGCGGAAGGCGAAGGCGAGAGCAATCGGCCGACGTACCAGTGGCCAGGCAAGTCGTGGATTCCGCAGCGACGGGCGGCGATAGCGCTGGCGACATTGGCCGCGGCTGGCGTGATCATCGCGATACGGATGATCGCGACGACTCGTGGAGTAGGACCATCACCGCCACGGAGCGGACCACAGCCCGACTCGCTGGTGGCAGCCAACGAGATCGCCCTCGGGCGGCTCCCACCGAGTGAGGCGGCGGCCGTTCGCGAGACGTTGAGAACCTCGATGTTGGAACTGCCGGCGACGGCGCGCGGCCTGGCGAGCGCCGGCGACGTGCTCCGCGGAGGGAATTCGACGACTCCACGTCTGCTGGATCCGATCGGCACCCTCGTCAGCACCGTCAGGCCGGAGTTCCGATGGGAGCCGGTTGCCGGTGCGCAGTATCAGGTCGTGGTGTTCGACGGCAGGGATCGCGCTGTGGCGGAAAGCGAGTGGCTCACGGAAGCGCGATGGGTGTCGACGGTCGATCTGCCGCGCGACGCGACCTACTCGTGGCAGCTTGGCGTCAAGCGCGGATCGGCGATCGAGCGGATACCCGGGTTGACGGGACCGGTCATCCGCTTTCGCGTGATCAGCGATGCTGACCTCGCCCGGATCGTTGCCGCGCGCGAAGAAGCATCGGCCGCGCCTTTGGTACTCGGAATCGTGCTGGCGCGAGCAGGCCTGCTGGCCGAAGCGGACCAGGCGTTCGCCGCCGCGAGCGCCCGATATCCGGACTCTGACGCGCCGGTGAAGCTGAGCACGGCGTTGCGAGAAGCACGGGACGCCGCCGCGTCACGCTGACACACGGCAATCACGCAATTCATCACAGGAAATCCGAATCGGCGGCCGTCTTCGGATGGTGGAAGCGACAACTGGACAGGGGTTGCACGAGGTAAAGGTGTGGCAGAAAGAAAAACCTGGGCGGTGCTGCACTACCTGGTCGCAGTGACGGGCGACGAGCCAGCCAAGGGCGATCCCGACGCCGACGAGCGACTGCGCAAGACAGCGGACGAAGAGATCAACGCAATCGTCGCAGCGGCACGGGCGCTTCTGCCCACGATGCACGTGGCCTTTCAAGTGGAGCATTGGACCGTCGGCAATGATGGCAAGCCGCGGCAGCCGCGAGCGGCACGACGCGTCAAGGTGACGCCGGTGACCGACGCCCCGATAGAAGAAAAGGTCGCGCCGTTGATCGCTGCGAACGGCCACGCTCGCCGAGCCGACGATCTACAAGCATTCTTCGACTGGACGCAGAAGCCGGCCAGCCCTGGACACTCTCCGGCGGATCACATCGCCGTGTTTTTCTGGGGTCACTCCGCTGGACCCGCAGGCATCTTCGATTTGGTCGATGGGAGCGAGCCGGCCGCACCAACATTGCTTCAGTCGGCTGCAAGCTTCATGTTTGACAAGCTCGGGACCATGCGCGGGGGCCGCGCGGGACAATTTTTCGCGACGGTTGCGTTGCCTCAGTTGACGGGAGCTTTCACCGCTTTTGGTGAACAGCAGTGTGACCTGGTGGTGTTCAAAGACTGCTGGATGAGCACGGGCGAGGTGGCGTGCGAGCTCGCCGGTCACGTGTCCGCGGTGATTGGATCGCAGTCACAAGTTCCGATTCAGGGCGTCTGGCCGTACGGCATCTTGTATCAATCGCTCGCCGATTTGCCTACCACGACTGGCCCAACGGCGGCAGCGGGGTTCAAGCCATTCTTCGAGACGTTCGTGAGTCTTTACAAAGATAAGGAGACACGGGGTCCGCTTACCGCGACGAGTCCACCGGAACCATCGTTTCCGTCGGTTCCGTTTTCGCTCCTTGACCTCGATAAGGCCCTTGCCATCCGTGGTCCGTTAGGCGCTCTGGTCGCGGCGATCCGCAAGAGCTCGCTCACAAGCGAGCAACAAGCCTGCAAAAAGCGCATCTTCGACGAGGCGTCGACCGGCTTCTTGCCGAAATTCGCCGGAGACATCGCACTCGTGGACGTCCTGAGACTCTGCAACGGGCTCGAGCAATGTGGCGTTGCCGTACCGCAGGCCAAAGCGGTCAAGAACGCAGTCGAGCAAATCGTCGTCATCTCCGACAGCGTTCCCGGGGCTCCGAATTGCAGGGGCTTTAGCCTGTTCTATCACCCATCGCCAGAGCGGATTGCCCAAACGCCAGACGAAACCGTCACGGCCGCAGGCGCATTCGAGAACAAGTTTGTGATGAACGCCGTGGATGCGAACGCTTACAGCAACTTGCGATTGAACAAGGGCTTGTTGGAGAGCTGGTTCGACATCGCGTTCGAGCAGATCACCTGATGTGCATTTCACTCTATCGAGGAGGATACGATAATGCCTGACGACGAACCGAAGGGACCAGGGTTTGCCATTGTGCTCCGCTCCCCGAAGGGACCTGGATTTGGACTCACCATCGGCGAGCTGCAGGAGATGGCAAAGGCGTTCAAAGACGCATCGGGCGCGTGCAGTGATCTCCAAGACATTGCCAAGCAGCCGGACAGTCCTCCGGCACTTCAACAAGCTGCCCAGAAGTTCGGTGCGCTCAAGATTGGCTTCGCCAAGATCGAGGGCCTCTGGAAGACGGCCGCCGACAACGCGGCCAAGGAGGAGGCCGCCACGTTGGAAGGTCTCAAGAAGGAAGTCGAGCGACTGGAAGGCGGTCGGGCGCCAAGCGGCGACGCAAAATCGTGATAACGGCGCGCCGGTCCGCCTGACGGCCGTTCTGATCGTCGCATCGCTCGCGTTTGCCGCGTCACCGGCAGGTGCGCGGCAAGGCGTCCTGCCGGAGGTTCGGCAGTTGCTCGACGACGGCCGCTATGCCGCCGCGGAGACTCTGGCCGCCGAAGGCCGTCAGCAGATCGCGGCGTCGCAAGGCGAAGAGTCACTGGCGGCGGCGGAAGCCGCAGACCTGCAGGTCGAAGCGCTCGTTCGCGGCGGCAAGGCTGTCGCGCCCGCTTCCGTTCTGCTCGCCGAGAAGACCATCAGCCTGAAACAACGACACGGACATCGCGCCGATGCGACGATGGCCGTGTCGCTCCACAACCTCGGGCTGTTGCGGGTCGAACGCGGAGAGCTCGCTGCGGCACGGGTGGCGTTGCAGCGTGCGCTCACCATTCGGCGCGCGAGCGCGACGCTTCAGCCGGGCGACGTCGCCGACACGCTCGATCAACTCGCGTTGACGGCGATTCGCGCGGAGCGACTCGCCGAAGCCGAGCGGCGGTTACGCGAATCGCTCGACCTTCGACACGCGGCCGGGTCCGATGCGGCACGCAGCCGCACGCTCTACCTCCTGGCGCTGCTCCACCGCCAGCGCGGCAACTACGCGCAGGCTGTCGACACGCTCGCGCAGGCGCACACCGCACAGCAGACGTTGCGACCTGACCACCCGGATCGCGCCCTGATCGTCGAGTTGTCCGGGGATCTGTCGATGCTCGACGGCCAGGCTGCCGCCGCGCAACAGGCGTGGACGGAAGCGGCCGCACGCGTCGAACAGTCGCTCGGCCCGAACCATCCTTCGCTTGCCCGATTGCATCGCGTGCGGGGTCTCGCCGCCCTGTGGGACGGCGCGCTCGACGAAGCGCGCGCGCTGTTCACGACCGCCGCCGCCATCGGCGAGCAGGGCCTCGCCGAGTGCCATGAGGAATACGGAGCGCTGCTCGGCTCGTCGGCGTTGATGGCCGTGGCGGACGGCGACTATCCCGCGGCGCGACGCCTGCAGTCGCGGGCCCTCGCGATTCACGAGCGCTGTCTGGGTCCTACGCACTCCATGACCGTGACCGCGATTCACAATCTGGCCGACGTCGCCTTGCAGACGGGCGATCTGGCGGAAGCCGAGCGCATGAACACACGGGCGGTGCGGCTCTGGTCGCTCGGACTTGGGCCTCAGCACCCGTACGTCGCGCGAGGTCTCGACGCGCTCGCCGAAGTCGTGGCGCTGCGCGGGCAGCAGCAGCGCGCGCGCGACCTGTACGCGCGAGCGTTGTCGATTCGCCGCCGGACGCTGGGAGGCGACCATCCAGACGTGGCGTGGACGCTGATGAACCTGGCGCGCACCAACGCCGCCGCGGGCAATCCGAGCGCAGCACTGTCCCAGATCAACAGAGCCATTGGCATCTACGAACGCGGCGGCGCCTCGCAGACGCCCGACTACTTCGCGCGAGCGCTCCTCTTTCGAGGCGAAATCGAGATGCGCCGTTCGGGCTACGACGCGGCTCGAGAAAGTTTTCGTCGTGCCTTCGACGTTCGCGAACGCACGTTCGGGACGCATCACCCGTTGACGGCCGAAGCGCGGGCCGGAATGGCGGCAGCGGAGTTGGCCCTCGGGTCCGGCGCAGACGCGCTGACGCTGGCCTTGCAGGCGGAAGAAGACGGTCGCAATCATCTTCGAGAGACGATCCGCTACCTGCCCGAGCGACAAGCCGTCGGCTATGCCGCTATCAGGCCGCGCGGGCTGGACCTTGCCGTCTCGGCGGTGCTCGACCGCGACGACCGCGCGAGCGCGGTGCTGGACGCCGTCATTCGATCCCGAGGTGTGGTGCTCGACGAGGTCGCCGCTCGGACCCAGTCGGAGTCTCAGGCCGAATCAGCGTTCGCATCCCTCGGCGCGGCCGCGGCATCGGCGCGGCAGCGGTTCGCCAACCTGAATTACCGGCTGCTTCGCGGAGACGACTCGGTCTCACCGGCAGCGATCGAGGCGGCGCAGCGGCGAAAGGAAGAGGCCGAGCGTGAGCTGGCCGAGCAGAGCGTTGCGGCCCGCGGCGATCTGACGCGATCGGCCATCGGCCTGGATGACGTTCGGCGCGCCTTGCCACCGTCGACCGCATTGGTGTCGTTCATCCGTCACGAGCGGCTCGCCCGGACCGTGACGCGCAACGGCACAGCCGTGCGGAGGATGGCGTTCTATTCCGCGTTCGTGCTGCGTTCCGACACCGGCGTCGTTCGCGTTCTTCCGCTTGGATCGGCGACCGCGATCGAGGCGCTGATCGACGCGTGGCGCGCGGAGGCGTCGGGGCACTCGACGAAACCGGTGGCAGGGCCGGTGGCCGCCGAGCAGTCCTATCGCTCGGTGGCCGGCGCATTGCGCGCGAAAGTGTGGGACCCGCTTTCGTCGTGGGTGCGTGGCACGTCGAAGGTCCTGATCGTGCCCGACGGCATGGTGAACCTCGTCGCGTTCGCAGCGCTGCCGGTTGATCGCGGACGATACCTCGTGGAGAGCGGGCAGACGGTCCACTATCTGTCGACCGAGCGCGATCTCGTGCCGCGCGACTCGATGCCCCGGGGCCGGGGACTGTTGGCGGTTGCCGGTGCGCCGTTCGACCAGCGGCCGTCGATCTCCACCGCGATCAGCGCGCGACGATCAGGGTGCGATCGCCCGGAATCGCTGTTGCGCTTCGAGCCGCTGCCGATGGCGCTGGAAGAGGCCCAGGATGTCGCCCGGGTGTGGTCGTCGGCAGCGTCCGCTGTCAGTGGCGTCAACGACCATGTGTCGGGTGACGCGGTGGTGTTGAGCGGATCGTCGGCAACGGAGCGGGCGGTCACCGCCAGCATGAAGGGACGGCAGATCGTCCATCTGGCGACGCACGGCTTCTTTCTCGACACCCACTGTGCGGCGGCGCTACGCGCCGGTGGCATGTCCGCGAATCTCGTCGGCGCCATCTTGACGGCCGACAATCCGCTGCTTCTCAGCGGTCTCGCGTTGGGGCAGGCGAAAAGCGGCGCCAGCGACCAAACCGATGACGGAATTCTCACGGCGGAAGAAGTCACGGGACTGAGCCTGCGTGGCACCGAGTGGGTCGTCCTGTCGGCCTGTGATACCGGTGTTGGCACGATCCGCGACGGCGAGGGTGTCTTCGGACTGCGTCGCGCGTTCCACGTGGCCGGCGCGCGAACCGTCATCATGAGCCTCTGGTCGGTCGAGGACCGGGCGACCCGATCCTGGATGCGGGCGCTCTACGATGCGCGTCTCACGCGAGGCGAGACTACCGATCGCGCCGTGGCGGACGCGAGTCTGTCGATGTTGCGCGAGCGCCGCGCACGCGGGCAGAGCACGCATCCGTTCTACTGGGCCGCTTTCGTCGCCGCCGGCGACTGGCAATAGCGGAAACCCGAGCCCGCGTCCGTCTACCATCGGAGACGCCGCCGGCACGCTTCGTTCCGCGGCGTGCGCGGGCATACGCACAAGAGAAGGAGCCACCAATGGCACGCTACGTCATGGCCAACCGGCGCGCGGGCAAGTTTCACGCGGAGCAGAAGACGGCCTCACGTCTCGCCCTCGATGCCGCGTTCAGCGCGAACTTCGACAAGAGCGTCGACGTCGTGAGCGACCTCAATCCCCCAGACATCCTCGCGCGACGGGTGATGGTCATCGAAGCCGATCCCGAGGAAATCGCCGCGAAAGCTCCGACGTTGCCGACCGACGTGATCGTCGAACCGGAGATCCTCCACTTCCCCGTGTCGATGATGGCCGGAATGCGAGCGCTCGCCGTGCTGGACCTTGCCGCCGTGCCAGCGACGACGTTCAACGCCACCGTCACCGGAGGCGGGAGTCCGCTCCTCGGTGCCACCGTGATTGTGTTTGCGCGCGACGCAGCGAATCGTCCACACGAGATCAAGCAGGTGACCGATGCGGCCGGCATGGCGACGGTTCCGCTGCCGGCGGCGTTGACGGTCGTCGCCCTCGTCGTTCTTCCCGCCGGCGGATTCTGGAGCATGGTCGCGCGAAACCCTGTCAGCGGGATCACCGTCGATTGCCCGCCGATCGCCGACGTCGGTCCGCTCGACTGGTGGCACGAGCTGCTGGGAATCAACGCTTTCGATCCCAACCGAGGCTCCGGTATCTCGGTCGGCGTGATCGATTCGGGCGCCAGGCCTCACGGATGTCTCGCGCATGTGCTGAGTGCCGGAGCCTTCATCGATGGCAAACACGATCCGCTCGGAGGTGACGACGTCGATTCGCATGGCTCACACGTATGCGGCACCATTGGTGCGCGCCCGGTGACGGCGCTGCAGCGCGGGGGCATCGCCCCGGGCGTGACGCTGATCTGCGCACGCGTGTTTCCGGCACCCGATACTGGCGCGACTCAGGCGGATATCGCCAACGCCATCGATGATCTGTCTCGCGGACGCGGCGTTCACCTGATCAACATGAGCCTGGGCGCGCCTTCTCCGTCGGCCGTCGAGGAGGACGCCATCCGCGACGCATTGGAACGTGGAACGTTATGCGTGTGTGCAGCAGGAAACGACGGCGGGGCCGTGCTGTGGCCAGCACGATTCGACGAGACGGTGGCTGTTTCGGCGATTGGACGAAAGAAGACGGCACCTGCGGGCTCCATGTCGGCCGGTCGCGTCCCTCCGGACCCGGCCAAACACGGCGCCGAGGACCTGTTCCTTGCGAGCTTCAGCAATTTCGGTTCGACGATCGATTGCTGCGCGCCGGGAGTCGGAATTATCGCGACCGTTCCCGAGCGGTTCGATCTGGTCGAGCCTTACGGGGTCATGGATGGAACGTCAATGGCCAGCCCGGTCGCCTGCGGCACACTCGCGGCGCTGCTGGCGCAGTCGGAGACTTACAAGCAGTTGACAGGGAGCTCCCGCGCGGAAGAGGCACGCGCGATCCTTCGCCAGAACTGTCGTACCATCGGCCTGGCAACGATCTTCCAGGGCAACGGAATGCCGCGGCTTCCATGACACATTTTCGAAAATGGACGATGACTACGTCATTGCCGTGAGGCGGGAGCGGACTGACGTGCCGGCGGACTGGCGAAGCATCGTCCGCGGTACGTCAGGGGTCGTGGTGGTGGGCGATGCGAACACCTCACGCCTGCAGGTGCACGCGACGCCGGAGGCCATCGACGAGATACGAAGTCGACTGGCCGATTACGTCCACATCGAACGGGTCATCCGTCACTACCGGCAATAGTCCGGCGGACACGTCCCCGCGTGAGCGAAGCGGTCGTTTGGGATGCGGAGACCCGCGACCTGTTGGGCGGGAGCCGGGGGGCACCGCGGCATCCCGCCAAAGCGTCTAAGGTTAGAACGTCGGGGTCCGGCGACCGAGCCGCACCCGGCGACGCATGATGTACAGCGTCAGAATCGACCCAGCGACGGTCACGAACACCATTGAGTTGATGGCCATGTGTTCTCTATCGGCCCGGTGCGTTCCGACCTTGAACGCCGCTGAACAGCCGACCTGAGGACCTTCGGGGGTAGGGTAAACGTGTGCAGACGACCTGTAGTATTCGCGTTGAGATCCCGAAAATCCTCTCAGGCGGAAAGGAACCTCGAGACCTCGTATCCGCGTCTATAATTGAGGCTTAGCCCTTCATTACGCCCGCGGACCTCCCGCAACCCGTTATCTGTCGCCGGCCGCGCCTCACCGAGGAGTTATTCGTGCGTTTCCGTGTTGTCCACCCCGCCGCTGTGCTCCTGTCGACGTGTCTGCTGGCCGCATGTCGCGCGGAGGTCACCGGCGACAACGAGCCGCCGGACAAAGCCGCGTCGCCACGCGCAGCCGCACCAATCGCGGTGACCGTCGTCGAAGCCACCGAGGAGCCGCTGACCCGGCACATTCAGGCCAGTGGCACGCTCACCGCCGACGAGCAGGCCCAGGTCGCCTCGGAAATCGCCGGCCGGGTCGTGGCGACGCCGGTTGAACGTGGCAGCCGCGTGCCCACGGGCGCCCTGCTCGTCCGGATCGCCGCGACGGAAGCCGAAGCGCAGGCCGACGAAGCGCAGGCCAATGCCGCCCAACTCGAGGCGCGCCTCGCGATTACCGACGGGACACCGTTCGCGGTGGATCGCGTGCCGGAAGTCGCCAGCGCGCGCGCCACCGCCGATCTTGCGAAGTCCGATTTCGAACGGGCCGAGATGCTGATGGAGCGGCAACTGGTCTCGCGCGCCGAGTTCGATCAGAGGCGAACGCAGGCCGAGGCGGCGCGCCGGCAATATGAAGTCGCCCGCAACGGAGCGCAGCAGCAGTATCAGGCCCTGCTCGCAGCTCGCGCGCGAGTTGCGCTAGCCCGCAAGGCACTCGCCGATACCATCGTCCGCGCGCCGTTCAACGGCGTCGTTGCCGAACGGCTGGTGTCGGTGGGCGACTACGTCGTGAAAGGAACCAAGGTCGCCACGGTGATGCGGACCACGCCATTGCGGGTGGAGCTCACGATTCCGCAGTCCGATATCGCCGCGGTGGCCGTCGGCCGGGACGTCGAGTTCACCGTCGACGCCTATCCGGGCCGCACGTTCGCCGGCCGCGTTCGCTATGTATCGCCCGCGCTTCGTGCAGACTCGCGGTCGCTCGTTGTGGAGGCCGTCGTGCCGAACGAGACGGGCGAGCTGAAGCCCGGCCTCTTTGCCACGGCACGCATCGAGAAACCGGAACGAACGCCGGCGATGCTCCTGCCGCGAACAGCGATCGGAACGGTCGCCGACGCCTCACGGATCTATGTCATCGACGGCGGACGCGGAGTCGCGCGCCTGGTGACGCTCGGCCAGACGCTCGGCGATCGAGTCGAGATCACCAGCGGCGTGAAGCCAGGCGAGCTCGTCGCCGTCAGCGCGATCGATCGGCTGACGGATGGTTCGTCGGTGACGATCGCGGAAAAGGCGACGTTCACGGAGGACAAGCCCACCTCCGCCAAGGCTACGGCGGGGAGCCACTGATGCAGGCCCTTGCCTCGCTCTGCGTCCGCCGGCCGGTGTTCGCATCGGTCCTGATCCTGTCGCTGGTCACCGTCGGCGTCTTCGCGTTCCTCAGGCTTGGCATCGATCAGATGCCGAACGTCGACATTCCCACGGTCGCGATCACCACACGGCTGCCCGGCGCCGCTCCCGAGCAGGTGGAAACGGAAATCACCGACAAGATCGAGGAAGCGGTCAACACGATCAGCGGGATCGATCAACTGAGCTCCACGTCGGCGGAAGGCATTTCGCAGGTGATCGTCACGTTCCTGCTCGACAAGGACGGCAACGTGGCGGCACAGGAGGTCCGCGATCGTGTCAACCGGATCCTTCCGCTGCTGCCACGCACGATCACGCAGCCGGTCATCGAGAAGCAGGATCCGGACGCCCAGCCGATTCTGACGATGGCGTTGACGGCGGACGCCTCGATCCGCGACATCACCGAAACCGCCGACAAGCAGCTGCGGCGCGGGCTCGAAAGCGCCGACGGCGTGGGCC
>Ga0081539_10002586_pt1 | contig 24942 bp, 16 predicted proteins | sample TabmetS4T2R2_FD_71023 | JGI IMG/M metagenome (GOLD analysis project Ga0081539, IMG submission 71023) | Tabebuia heterophylla rhizosphere microbial communities from the University of Puerto Rico - S4T2R2 | ecosystem: Host-associated > Plants > Roots > Rhizosphere ...
ATTATCGCGATCATAACATGGCGGCCTATCCGGGATTTGGGCGCGATCCGCGATCGGCCAAGGATCCGAGTCTTAATGATCCCTTCTTTGCGCGGCGGCAAGGAGGCGGGAGCATCGGCGGCCCGATCAAGAAGGACCGGCTCTTCTTCTTCTTCAACTTCGAGAACAATAACCAGGACGGCGTCTTCACCGTCAATAATAATCACGCGATCTATTCGCAATTCGATCACGTCGCTCCGAACCCGCTCGACGCTAAACAGGCGAATACGAAGATCGATTGGAAGGTGAACAACAAACATAATGCCTTCCTCCGCCTGAGCACCGACCATAATGACAACAACAATCCGAACGGCGGCGTGCGCATGCCTTCCAACTGGATCGTCACTAAAAACGTCGCAGCGCAGGCCCTCGGAGGAGTGACTTCCGTCTTCACTCCGCGAGTGGTCAACGACATCCGCTATTCATATGGCGTCTACAGCGGTCATCTCAACGTTCCAACGGCCGATGATTGTCGCGATCCGGTCGTCTGCATCGGTCTGGGCGGGCCGCAACTTCGCGCGGGCGGCGATTTTCGCATCGGTCCCAACGACCAGACCCCGCAAAACCGCATTCTGCGCACCTATCAGTTGACCGACACCTTGAGTTGGAAGAAAGGTTCGCACGGCATCCGTTTCGGGGGCGAATGGGAACATTTCTACGGAGTGGGCAGCTGGGCGTTCGACGAGCCGGCGACGATCACGCTTCACGATCCGGTGACGGTCTATACGCGCGCTTTTCCGACCGGTGGGGCTGCGCCGGACCCTATCTCATTGGCCATTTATCGCAGCTTGCCGGACAGCATGAAGGTGATCTCGACCGACGGCAACAAGACGTTTGTGCCGTTGCGGCCCGGATTACTGCCGACGGTGGCTGACATCTTGCGGCTTCCGCTGCGCTCATTCAACACCGGCGTCGGCGATCCCGGACAGCCGCAACCATTCAACCGCGACGATTCGGCACGCAATGACCGCCTGCGCTTCTTCTTTGTCGATTCCTGGCGCGTCAAGCCATCCTTCTCACTCACTTACGGCATCGCCTACGTTTACGAAAACAAGTTGCTCAATCATGATCTGGACCGGCCGCCGATTGTGAGCGCGCTCTTCAATGGTGATCTGCGAGCGCCAAAGAAGGATAAGAACAATTTCGATCCGAGCCTCGGCTTCGCCTGGGACGTGACGAAGAATGGCAAGACGGTCATTCGCGGCGGCGGCGGCATCTATCACGACTCGAATGTCTTCTACGTCCGGCTCGGCGAGCGATTCCTGACCGGTCCGTCGGGCAATGGCCGCGGCCGGATCCCCGGCTCACTGGTCGGGCTTGATTTCGCCAATCCGGCTCCTTACCTGGGCACCAATCTCATCAACGATCTTCCGAGGATTCGCGCCGGATTCGCCAGCCAGCTCGGCGACGGCACCAATCTGGCGGTGCGCGGGGTCGAGACCTTCAAGACCGCAGCCGGTCTCTTCGACCCGAATACGGTGGTCGGCTATGCCGCCAACACCACGATCGGCGTTCAACGCGAATTGTCTCGCAATCTGGTGGTTACTGCCGATTTCATTATGCGGCGCTCGATCCATTTCGGCGGACTCAATGAGCTCTTCGTTTATGATCGCAATCGCTATGAACGTCGCCGCGTGCTCTCGGTCAATCCAACGACCGGCGCGGTGACCAATGTCCGTGACCCGATCATTCCCTTATGCACTTCGACCGCGCAGGCTCAAAATCCGAAGGCTGTCTGTTCCAACGGCGGGTTCACTGTGACTGAAAGCAGCGCCAATTACCGCTATACGGCGTTGCACATCAAAATAGACAAACGATTCTCGGAGCGATATCAGTTCACCGGTTCTTATGCTCTTTCGAGATTTACCGGTTTCAATGAAGTGATCAACTTTGACGATCTCTTTGCGGGCGACGGTTACATCGTCTCCGATCGGCTCCATCGCTTTACTTTCAGCGGTATTCTCAACCTGCCCAAGTATAGCGGCGGGTCGTCTCTCCTGCGCGGACTGCTCAATACTTGGCAGGTCTCGCTGATCTCCCAGATGATCAGCAAGCCGCCGCTCAATGCCAACGTCGGGGCAGACCTCGACGGCGACGGCAACAGCACCACTCCGCTGCCCGGCACCTATTACAACAGCTTCGGCCGAAGCATCGACGCCGACAAATTGCGCGAACTCGTCAGACTCTACAATGAGGATATTGAGCGGCGAACCCGAACGGTGATTGGCCCCGATGGGGTGGCGGTCAGGGTTCGTCCTCGTACCAACAAGGACGAAGTTCTCAATCCGATCGTGCTCCCGGACAAGTTCGACAGCGGAGATGATTTCTTTGCGCAAGATGTCCGCTTGACGCGCATGATCACGTTCAGAGAGAAATATAAATTGTCGTTGATCGGTGAAGTCTTTAATTTGTTCAACATCGCCAACCTCGGCGGTTATGAAAGGAGCTTGACTTCGGGCCGTTTCGGCCAGCCGAGCACGCGCGTCGGCCAGGTCTTCGGGACGGGCGGGCCGCGCGCCTTCCAAGTTGCCGCCAGATTGACTTTTTAATTGAAACGTCAATGTTGTTGAGCTAAACCAGCGAACGCGCAAGCTTTCCGCAACTCGCGCGTTCGCTTGATCCGTTTCAGATTCGATCTATTCATGTCCGGATCTGTACTTTTATTTAACCACAGTCGATTGCCGTGCTAGCATAGTCGCGCGATGGCGAAGAGCGCAATCAAATCTGATGAGGTCGTGATGGAGATCAAGGGTCAGCTGGGCGGCCAGCTGATCTCTGCGATCTATCGCGACCGCGTCCGTGCGCTTCGCACGCGGAGTTATCAATTCAACGCCGCGACTCAAAAAGCGGCCGTTGAAGTGATGCATACTCTGCTCGGCATCGAGCTTAAAATCGGTAAAAAGAGGCTGTTGTGCCCGGATCTCTCGACAGCGCGTTATCTTTCAGTCTTTGCCCGCCTCGGTGTGACGGAGATCGCCGTGCCCTATGACATCACGCAGATTTCGAGATTGGCTGATGATCTGGAATCTTCGTGGTATAGAATGTTGATGCTCGCTGAGCATCTAACGGCTGAGCGTGATGGACGCTTCAGAAACCGCGTTCGATCGACTTTGATCAAAGATCAACGCGATGAAATCATTGCTCTCGGCTCCGGCCCCGCGATTCCACAGTTCAATCAAAACACGAAACAGAGAAAGGCTAAGCTGTCATGAAGACTCTAAGGACGTCTGCCGGAAGACTGATCTGGTGCCTGATGTTGATGCTCTGCACCGCTCCATCGTTTACTCAAGGGGCCGCTCAAGAGGTTCCGCCGACGCTCGGCCAACTTCGTGCCGGCAAGTTCGCCGTGAAGAATTTACAAGGCAAGCGCGTCGAGCTCAACACGCTCATCGGGCAGGGCAAACCGGTCATTATCGATTTCTGGGCGACGTGGTGCGGCCCGTGCCGCCAGGAGATTCCGCATCTGATGGAACTCGCCAAACAACATCAAAAGAATGGTTTGATCGTGGTCGGCCTGACCGTTGAAGATCCGCAGAGTGACCTCAAAGAGGTTAAAGCCTTCGTTAAAGAGTTCGCGGTCAATTATACGGTCGCTTTCGCATCGGATGATCTGTACTCATTCTTCAACGGCAAGGATGGCGGGCTGCGAATTCCGCAGACGATGGTCTTCGCCCCGGATGGACAGATGCTGAGGCGACTGATCGGTTATAACCAGAAGGTCGGAAGAGAGCTGCTGGAGAAAGCGGTCGAACAGGCCATTCGCAATCCCAAGGCGGATGGGAAGTAGAAAAAAGACATCCGCCTTTTAGTGCCTGAGTGCTCCAATGTTATGATAGATTCAAACACAGACAACTTAACGGAAATTACCGGTCTGCTGGCCGAAACGGGAAGGAACTTTTACAATCGCGGCTGGGTGCTCGGCACCAGCGGGAACTTGAGCGCGGTGATCAGCCGGGAGCCTCTTCAATTGGTGATCACCGCCAGCGGCATGGACAAAGGCCGGTTGACGCATGATCAATTCGTCCGGATCGGCGGAGACGGGCAAGTGCTGGCAGGTGAGGGCCGGCCTTCGGATGAAACAAAGCTACACATCGCGCTTGCGCATCAGCGTCAGGCGGGAGCGGTGCTCCACACGCATTCAGTTTGGAGCACCATGCTCTCCGATCTCTTGGGGAGCGCCGGCGGAATTGAGATCGAGGGATATGAAATGCTTAAAGGTCTAGCCGGCGTCCGGACCCACGAGCAGCGAGAGTGGATCCCGATCATCGAGAATTCACAGGATCTCGAGAGCCTGGCCGTAAAGCTTGAAGAGGTCCTGGCTCAACATCCTCAAGCGCACGCATTTTTGCTGCGCGGACACGGTCTCTATACCTGGGGACGGAACATCGATGAAGCCCGACGCCATATTGAGATTCTGGAATTCCTGCTCGAAGTCAAAGGGCGTACGCTCTCGACACGAGGGTTGAGCGTCTGATCCGAACTCCGAATCGGAATCCCAAATTATCGAAATCACCATCGTCATTGGGAGAACAATTATGGCTATTGTCACCATTCCTGAAGAGAATCGGACGATCGCCGATGCCGCCGTGATCACGGATTATCTGGCGGAGATCGGCATCGATTACGAACGCTGGGAGCCTGCCGGATCAGTGGCTGCCGATGCGCCGGCCGCAGAGATTCTCGCCGCTTATGACTCTCAGATCGAGAGTCTCAAAGCGAGTGGCGGTTACGTCACGGCCGATGTAATCGATGTCACGCCCCAAACGCCCGGCCTGGCCGAAATGCTGGCGAAGTTCAATCGCGAACACCGCCATGATGATGACGAGGTAAGATTCATTATCGAGGGGCACGGAATCTTTCATATTAACCCGTCCCCGCGTCCGGTCGTGGCGATCGAGGTTGAGGCCGGCGACCTGATCCGTGTGCCGAGCGGCACGCGGCACTGGTTCAACCTTTGTGCGGACCAGCGGATCCGCGCGATCCGCCTCTTTAAGGACCCGGCAGGTTGGACTCCGCACTATACCGAGAGCGGGGTCGATGGTAATTTTCAGCCGATCTGTTTCGGCGTCTCATATCTTTCTTCTGTGAGCAAGATGGCGCCATGATGCCAGCTCTGCCAGATCTGAATAATGATCGAGTGAGAGGCATCCTGCTGGATATTGAAGGAACAACCACTCCGATCGACTTTGTCTACAAGGTTCTCTTTCCGTTTGCGCGGGAGAAGGCCCAAGACTATCTCACCCGAAACTGGACCTCGACCGAAGTCCAGTTAGACTTATCAAATTTGGCTGATGAACAGGCCGCGGACCTCCGCCAGGGACTGGATCCCCCCGCGCTCGGCGGCGCATCCGTTGCCGATCAAATTGAATCGACCGTCGCCTATCTGCATTGGCTGATGGACCGCGATCGTAAATCGACACCCCTCAAATCGATTCAGGGAAAGATCTGGCAAAACGGTTACGATTCGGGAGAGTTGAGGTCCGAGGTCTTTGAAGATGTGCCGCCCGCACTTGAACGGTGGCGCCGGCAAGGTAAACTGGTCAGCATCTATTCGTCCGGCAGTGTGCTGGCGCAGCAGCTTCTCTTCGCCCACACCATGGCCGGCGATCTCACGAAATATCTCTTCAGGTACTTCGATACGACGATTGGAATGAAGATCGAATCGGCCAGTTATCGCCGAATTGCCGACGCCCTGCGACTGGCTCCGGCGGAGATCATCTTCGTCTCCGACGTGACCGCCGAACTCGATGCGGCGCGCGCGGCAGGTCTACAGACGGTTTTAGCGGTGCGCCCCGGCAATCGTCCGGTCTCACCCTCAGAAGATTACCCTGCGATCACGACCTTTGAGTTGACCTCTGACCTCTGATCCCTGGCCCCTGAGATAGATCAAAAAGTACCAGGGGTCAAGGATCAGGGGGCAGGGGCCAGTCTTCGGAATTAACGAGAAATCTGATGACAAAGCTCATTCAATAAGATATACAGTCTGGGATCTCCCCGTTCAGATTGGGCCTGAAACACTAACCGCAAGCTTAACGACGGCAGGTGCACATGGAACAACAGATAGCTCAAAAAGTAAGTCTGTCATCGACCACCGTAGCTGCAATCGAGAAACCCACGCGCGCGCGCTACTGGGTCATCTTCTCCGCCGTGACTTTGGCGGTCATCACATATATCGATCGCGTTTGCATATCGCAGGCGGCTCCGGCCATGAGGCAAGAGCTGGGGCTGACGGCAGTGCAGATGGGATGGGCTTTTTTGGCCTTCAATTGGGCATATGCCCTGCTTGAGATTCCCGGCGGCTGGCTGGGAGACCGGATCGGTGTGCGCAAGGTCTTGATGCGCGTCGTCGTCTGGTGGTCTTTCTTCACGTCCGCGACCGGATGGGTCTGGAATCTGCCGTCGCTGCTGGTGACGCGCGCGCTGTTCGGCGCGGGCGAAGCGGGATGCTTTCCCAACCTGACCAAGGCATTCACGACCTGGCTGCCGCAGCAAGAGAGAGTCCGCGCCCAGGGCATTATGTGGCTGAGCGCGCGCTGGGGCGGCGCATTCACTCCGCTGCTGGTCGCCTTGATTCTGAATACGCTCTCGTGGCGAAGGACCTTCGAACTGTTCGGCGTTATCGGCATCATCTGGGCAATCTTTTTTTATCGCTGGTTCCGCGACAATCCGCGCGAACACCCGAGCGTCAACGAAGCGGAGAAGGCGCTCTTGCCACCGGCAGAAGCCGTCATGGCATCGCATGGCCCCGTCCCGTGGGGCAAGTTCCTGCGCTCCAAAACAGTCTGGTTGCTCTGGGCGCAATATATGTGCCTTTCATACGGCTGGTATTTTTATATCACCTGGCTGCCCACCTATCTGCAAGAGGCGCGCGGCGTGACGCTGACAAAGGGCGCTTTCCTGGCCGGACTGCCCTTGTTTTTCGGTGGCATCGGATCGCTCTTCAGCGGCCATGTCTCGACGTACTTCGAGCAGCGCACCGGCAACGTCAAGGCGACGCGGCGCTGGCTGGCCGGTATCGGCTTCTTTGGAGCCTCGATGTGCCTGCTGCTCTCAGTCAAGCTGGAAGATCCGTTGTGGGCGATGATCGCGATGGGATTGGCCAGTTTCTCCAACGACCTGGCCATGCCTCCGAGCTGGGGAGCCTGCATGGATGTCGGCGGCAAGTATGTCGGGACGCTCTCAGGCAGCATGAATATGATGGGTAACCTGGCGGGAGGGCTCGGGCCTTTGATGGTCGGTTATATTCTTCGAGCAACCAATCAAAATTGGGCGATCACCTTCTATGTCTCCGCCGCCGTCTATCTGCTCGGAGTCATTTGCTGGATGTTTCTGGATCCAGTTACCCCACTCGACAAGGACGAGCCAGCGGAAACAGCCTGAAGATCAGCAGTAAAGATAACAAGCAGTAAAACACGCGAAAAATCTATGCCCTGATAACTATCATCAATCGTTGACTGTGCCCTTCAACAACTTGAGGAGAAACACAGATGAAGAAGTTGAGCAGAAGAGCCTTTACGCAAACGACTCTTGCTGCGGGCGCAGGAACGGCATTGAGCAGAAGCCGCATCTTGGGTGCGAACGGCCGCATCAATATCGGGCTCATCGGTTGCGGCGATAGGTCATGGCAGATCTGGCCGATCTTTCTCAAACAACCCGAAGTCAACCCGGTGGCGGTCTGTGATGTTTATGAACCATATCTCGCCAAAGTCTCCACCCAGTCTGAAACTAAGTTGACAGCTCACGGGGATTTCCGCCGTCTGCTGGAGATGAAAGAGATCGACGCGGTGGTCATCGCGACGCCGGATCATTGGCATGCGTTGCAAACGGTGATGGCGTGTCAGGCAGGCAAGGATGTCTATGTCGAGAAACCGCTGTCACTGACGATTCTCGAGGGCCGTAAGATGGTCGAGGCTGCCCGCAAACATCAGCGAGTCGTGCAGACTGGAACCCAGCAGCGTTCCGGCCGGCACTATCAAAGGGCGGTGACACTGATTCAAGAGGGCGTGATTGGCCCGGTCCATAAGATCACCGTCGGCTATACGCGCAATGCGATGCCCGGTTATAAACCCTTAAGCGAGTTGGGCAAGACATTACCGCCGGGGTTGAATTGGGAGATGTGGCTGGGGCCGGCGCCATCTCGGCCGTTCGAACCGTTTCGCGCCCTCTACCATTTCCGCTGGTTCTGGGACTATTCCGGCGGCCAGATCACCAACTGGGGCGCTCATAATTTAGATGTGGCGCGATGGGTATTGAATGCTCAGGCGCCGACGGCCGTCTCGGGTTTCGGCGGGCGTTATTGTATGAAAGATGGAGGGGAGACGCCCGACGTCCAGGAAGTGGTCTACAACTTCCCGAACTGTCTGGTCACCTGGTCGGGCCGCGAGGTCAATCGCACGCGCGATGAATATCTGGCTTTTCATGGGACGAAAGGCACACTCAACCTGATGCGTGAGGGTTATGAGGTGGCGCCCGAGACCTGGCGCAAGCGAGAGACCCCGGCCATGGAACCGATGGAGATGAGAGGCAATGCGGATGAGATCCAACATCTTCACATCCGCAATTTCCTCGAATGCGTCAAGAGCCGCCAGCGGCCCAACGCCGATGTCGAAGAAGGACATCTCAGCGCCACGGTCTGCCACCTTGGAAATATCGCGACAAGGCTGGGACGTTCGCTCAATTGGGACGCGGCGAAGGAAGAATTTATCGGTGACAAACAGGCGAATGAGATGTTGTCGCGCCCGTACCGCAACCCCTGGAGACTGGAGTAACGCGGGTCGCCGTTCGAACGGCCCTCGGTTCAAGAGGGCTTTGATACTGCGCGGATTTGTCCGATCACAACTTGCGGTGATCGGACAAATCCGTGTGTCGTTTGGTCCTGCTCAAGGGTTGGTAAATAATGAATCAGGTAAATGTCAAACAGATAACTCGTGCCCCTCACCTGCGAGGGAGCTCCGGCGTGGTGAAGAGTTCGTCTTTTCCCGGAATCTTTGACAATCGTCAGGGATCTTGGTTGCGAAGCCTGTTATCAACGTCCTTTTTGACGCTGTTTCTGACCGTGACGGCGGCCGTAACGAGCGGGCAGTCAACTTCGCCCAAACCGATCGAAAGTCTATCCGCCACGGAGTTCTCACGCCTCATCCGTGAATTTTCCGAGGAGGGAGGAACCTTTCGTTCCGATAATTTCACCTCCAATGAAACACCTTATCTGACGGTCGTCGATAAGCTCCGGCAGCTCGGCGCGGTGGGTGGAGCTTACGTCGGCGTCGGCCCGGAACAGAATTTCACTTATATCGCCAAAATACGGCCGCGCATCGCTTTCATCGTAGATATTCGACGGCAAGCGATCATTCAGCACCTGATGTACAAGGCCGTCTTTCATCTCTCACCGAATCGAACTCAGTTCATCTCTCGTCTCCTGAGCAAACCTTTGCCGAAGGATAATGTTCCCGGATCGGAGGCCCCGGTGAGCGAGATCTTGTCTTTCTTTGATAAGATTCCCGGAGACGACAAGACATTTGCCGCCAATCTGGCCGGGATTCGCAAAGTGATCGAAGAGGATTTTCAGTTCTCGCTCTCCGACCGTGACCAGGCGAGCCTGGAATATGTATATAAAAGCTTTCGTAATGAGGGACTCGAGATCGCCTTTCGCATCGACGGCGCGCAGGGCGGCTATTTCCCTACCCTCAAAGAGTTGATTCTGCAAACAGACCTCAGTGGGAAACTCGGCAACTTTCTGGCCAGCAGCGATGACTATGAGTTCGTGCGCGGTCTGCATCGTAAAAACCTGATCATTCCGGTCGTGGGCGATTTCGGCGGCAAGAAAGCGCTGGCGACGATCGGCGAGTACTTACGTAAAAATGGTTTCACAGTGACGGCTTTCTACACTTCTAATGTCGAACAGTACCTGTTTGAGGGCGGATCGTTTACGGCCTTCGCCAATAATGTGCGCAAGCTGCCGATCAACGACCGAAGTCTCTTCATCCGCTCGGCCTCCGGACGTTACCTGCATCCGGCGCGACTCCCGGATCACCGGTCCGCCACAATCTTGCAGCAAATGACGGTCTTCTTGCGAGATTTCGACCAGGGCGCTTATCAAAGTTACCGCGATCTGATCATGACTCACTATATCGCAGCCGAAAAACTTTAAGCTGATCCCTGATCCCTGATCCCTGGTCCCTGATACTTTTTGATAAATTTCAGGGACCAGGGATCAGAAGGTCAAGGATCAGAAAATTGCCCACACCTAATCCATCAATTTTGTGTCGAATCTGTCCGACCAAAAGCAAATTTCCCGACTCAAAAGATATTGTGAAACTGGCGGAGCGCTTCCGGACGTCTCTCGTTCGAAGATCCGAATAAAATAATAACTCTGTCACCGGAGCGTGTCTTGGAATTCAATAAGGTTCAAGATTTTTGAATCGATCGAGTGAAGAACACTCATCCCCTTTGGCCCTTTGGCCCTTTGGCCCTTTGGCCCTTTGGCCCTTTGGCCCTTTGGCCCTTTGGCCCTTTGGCCCTTTGGCCCTTTGGCCCTTTGGCGAGGATGTGCAGAATGTTCAGACAGCTCAGTTTATCCTTTATCGTGTTATTGGCTGTTTTGTCGGCCACTGTCTATCCCCAGACGGCCGCGACGCCATCCAGTCAGGGAAACGGCGGCCTGACCGGCACCATCAAGATCGGCAAGAATCCGGCCAAAGGGATCGCTATCACCTTGCTGCCGGAGCGCGATCAATCTCAACGTATGCCGCCGGGAATGCAACAATTACAGAGTCAGGGGCAGGGTCAGACCGCGCGTGCGACCAGCGACCAGAACGGCCAATTTCAGTTCACCAACATTGCCGCGGGCGCTTACCGAGTCGTGCCGATGGCCGATGCTTATGTAATCTCAAACGCCGGGGCGCGCTTCGGTGGTGTGACGGTCAACATCGCAGAGGGCCAAACGTCGGCGCAGGTCGATCTGACGCTCACTCGTGGCGGGGTGATCAGCGGACGCGTGACCGATCCCAACGGTCATCCGGTGATCGCCGAACGCATCAGCCTCGAATCGATCGATGAGACGGGAAAGGCGCAACAGTACAACGGCGGCAGGTTCGGCTACGAAACGGATGATCGCGGCGTCTACCGCGTTTTCGGTCTCCCGGAGGGACGTTACCTCGTCAGCGCGGGCAACAATGACGGCGGCCGCATGCCCGGCCGGCGAGCTCGCTACATCCGGACCTGGTATCCGGATGCGCTCGAAGAGGCTCAAGCTCGCATCATTGAAGTCACAGCCGGCAATACCGTCGAAGGCATCGATATCAAACTCAGCGAGATGATCAAGGGTTATGCGGTTGAGGGCAGAGCCGTCGATGCCGAGACTGGACAACCGGTCATGGCAATTCCGATCATTGCCAATCGCGGGCGCGGGTTTGGTCCCGGCCCCGGCGGCCCCGGGGCGATGCAGAACAGCTTCACCAATGAAAAGGGTGAGTTCAAGATCACCGGTCTGACAGCCGGCTCCTATACTCTTGCTGTCAGCTCATCCTTCGCTGCTGCGGCTCCCGGCGCGGATCCACTCGATGCCCAACAGGTGACCAGCGATTACTACAGCGATCCCGCATCCTTTGAGATCAGCGGGATGGATGTCAGCGGCATCGAGGTCAAAGTTCATTTCGGAGCTTCGATCGCCGGATACGTCGTGGTTGATGGCGCCGCCGATCCATCGCTCTCGTCACAACTTTCACAGTTGATGGTCAGCGCCAGCGTCCGGGGGGGCGCGTCATCAGCTCAATCTTCTCGCGGTCCTGGAGCCGGTCGCCAGAGCATTGCTCAGGTGGGCCTGGATGGCTCGTTCCGCCTGAGCGGATTGGCGCCCGGAATCGCCAGGCTCAATCTCAATAGTTTCGGCGGTTCGAACAATTTTGCGCTGGTACGGATTGAACGCAACGGCGCTCCGCTGCCAGGAGATCTGGAGTTGGCATCGGGCCAGCAGGTGAACGGCATCGTGATGGTGACCAGTTATGCAAACGGCGTCATTAGCGGAAAGGTCAATGTCGTCGGTGGGACGTTGCCTAATGGAACGATGCTGCGCATCAGCGCGCGGCCGCTGGGCGGCACCGGCCAAAACAAAAATACAATGGTCGGCTCCGATGGTACCTTCAGAATTGAAGGGCTGTTGACCGGAAGCTACGAAGTGAGCGTCAATGCCAATACACGGGGCGGTGGCGGTCCTGGAGGAGGGGGACCTGGAGGAGGCGGTCCTGGAGGGCGCGGAGGCCGGGGACCCGGTTCTCCCGGCAACTCGGGGACCAATTCAGGAACCGGGTCAGGAACCGGCTCAGGAAGCGGCTCAGGAACTGGTACAGGAAATTCGCAAGTCACAATTCCCGAGGTCAAACAAACCACCAATGTGACCAACGGAAGAGAGTCCAACGTGACGCTGACTCTGGATCTGTCCAAGCAATGACCATGCGCAGTTATCGCCAACTCAAATTTCTGCTGTTGCTGTTATTGATGCCGACTTTGTCGTCAAGGCTGGCCGGTCAAAATCCGTCTCAGCCTGTCGCCGCAACGAATGAGGCGAAGAGCGTCCCGCCCCCCTTAACCGTCGGTTCAATCAAAGGCCGCGTTTTGGACTCTGAGGGGCAGCCTGTGCCCAATATTCCGGTCACGGCCTCGGCAATGGGGCGCAGAGCACCGGGCAGACCTGGAATGTTCGGACAATCAGCGCAGGGCATGACTGATGATGAGGGCAATTTCTACATCAATGGTCTGTTGCCCGCATCTTACTCGATCTCATCCGCGGCGCCCGGCTATGTCACAATCCCGCCGGATGACGAATCGAGCGCCGGTTTTTACCATGTGGGCGATTTCGCTCAGATCACTCTGTCCAAAGGTGGAGTCGTCACCGGGAAAGTGTTGAATGCCGAGGGCGAGCCGCTGACCGGCGTCAACATCGAAGCGGTTCGCGTCGGCAATCTCGAAGGCGAGCCTGACCTGATGACCATCCCGAACGGGTTCGGCCGCAATTGGAGAACGGACGATCTCGGAGTCTACCGAATTTACGGCCTCGCGCCGGGTTCTTACATGATCAGAGCCGGAGGCAGAGCCGATGCCGGCCCAAATTTCGCTTCGGCATTCAGTGAAGACGCGCCGACCTATTACCCATCAGCGACACGCGAGACGGCAACGGTGCTGCAAGTCCGTGCCGGTGCTGAATTGGGGGGCCTGGATATTCGCTATCGTGGAGAGAAAGGCCACGCCATCAGTGGCAAAGTGATCGCTAAGGCCGGCAGCGAGGGCAACGGATTCGGCGGGATTCAGATCAACCTGAGCGCGCCGGGATCGGACGCCATCGTTGCGGCTGCATTTCAAATGGGCGGCGGCGGGAGGCGTGGAATCAACAACAACAACGGTTTTTCGTTACGCGGGATCCCGGATGGAGATTATGAGATCAGTGCGCGGAGCGCCAATTTTGGCAACGTCGAGAGTGACTCGGCCTCACCAACGCGCCGCGTCTCAGTTCACGGCGCCGACATCAGCGGGATTGAGCTTCTCCTCGCTCCGCTGGCGACATTGAATGGCCGAGTAACAATCGATCGAAAAGCCGGGGCAGCCGTCACGGCCAATCCGGCGGCGCCGGCCGCGGATGCCTGCTCCAGCCCTCGCCGCTCTTTTATGGGAGAGATCCTGCTCAACGCCCTGCCCGAAGATCGATCGCATCATGAGGCTCCAGCGATCGGACGTTTCGGCCGGATGCAATATACGGCCCCGAATTCCAATGGAGAGTTCACCTTGCGAAATCTGGAAGCGGGGGTCAATCGGGTGATCGTCCAATTGCCCGACGAGGGCTGGTATCTACGATCGATGAATTTTGACCGGACTCCCGTCTCTGTTCCCCCCACGCGTAAGACCGCAGTCGCGGCCTCACCCGCCATCAACGTAGCGCGCAACGGAATCACGTTCAAGCCGGGTGAAAAAATATCCGGTTTGCTGATCGGGGTTGCCGAGGGCGCGGCAGGCGTCAAAGGCCAGGTCACAAAAGCCGGCGGGGAGAAGATCGCAGACCATCGACTCGTGCACCTGATTCCGGCCGAAAAAGAGGCCGCCGATAACTTGCTGCGTTATGCGCAGACGCTCACAACCAGGGACGGCTCCTTCAATTTCAAACACCTCGCGCCCGGACGGTACTACCTCTTGACCAAGCCGCTTCCGAAAGAGGTTGCGGAGTATGCTGATGATCGCCTCATCGCCTGGGATAACGCCAAACGTTTGGCATTACGGCGCGAAGCCGAAGCAGCCGGTAAAGTAATTGAGTTGCAGCCATGCCAACGGATGAACGGCTATCAATTGAATTCCGGCGAGAAATGATTCTGACCTGACCTTTTTGGAGCCGGTATTGACCAAATGATAAATTGGTCAATACCAGTTCCCGAAGTGTTAATCAGAACTCAATTCCTGCTACGGGTAAGTGTTGGATGCGGAGTCGATTTGTCACTCGGGAAAGGGCGCCCCATATGGCTCTAGCGGCAGCCTGAGGCCTTTCGCGAAGAACGATACCGTATGGTAGAAACCCACTAACGCAATCAGCTCGAAGATCTGATCGATACTGAAATTGCCGTGCAGCGCGTTCCATAGTTCATCCGAAATATCGGCAGAGTCGTGCAGTTCGTCGACCAACCGGATCAGCAAACGCTCCTCATCGGTCCAGACGGGGTCATCTGCATCACCAAGAACTGTAGCGCGTACCTGTTCAGGCGTCAGCTCAACGCGACTGGAAAAAAAAGCGACATGTACTCCCCACTCGTAAGCGCAACGGCAGCGGCCACACGTGCGGTGAATCACGATCTCTCGATGTCGTATTGAAACGGGACCGCGGTCGAGCAAGCCGGCTGCCCGGAAACGGTCATAGATGCGCGGTACGCGGGCAAGCGTAGTGAACAAAGTCAGCGGTGGCACGCCGGGAGGCATGATGCGATCGAATACCGCCTGCAGTTCTGGCGAATATGGTGGGGAAACAGGTTCAACACGAGGCCCCTTCGAATCCATTGATCTCTCCTTTCAAAATTCCAAAGACCTACATGGCAGAGTAGCCTAACGTCATGTGCAATCAGCAACTGAAAAGCGCGAAGCCGATCGAACACGCGAAGATGTCCTGACCCTTCTTGCGTGTTCGATCGGCTTCGCGCCTTTTGCATTCACTCCAACCTGCTTAGAACTTGAACCGTCCAGCGAACTGCAAGGCGCGTGGACCGCCATACCCGAATGCCTGACCGGCCTTGTTCGTCGGCTGGCCGAAGTCGGCATCAAGGCGTCCGCTGAAATCGGTGAGGTTAGAGATGTTGAAGATGTTGAAGACTTCGCCGATCAATTCCAGCGAGAAGCGTTCACGGAACTTGATGACCTTCGACAACCGCATGTCGTAGGACTGGAACGCATCGCCGAACTTGAAACTTGACGGCAACGTGACCGTCGGAAAGAGTCCGCCGCGCGGCGCGGGTTTGCCGGCAAAATTCTGGTTGTAGGAAGTTACCAATTTAACCAGATCCGATTCGTTGAGACTGCGATTTCCCTGGTTAAATCCGAACCCGGGGATCAGATCGTTATTTGTCCCATCGCCGTTGATGTCGCTATTGGAAGTGCCGGGCAAGGTTGGGCTGAACGGCCCACGGCTGTTGATATTCGCAATAAATCCGACCTGGAACCCTTTGGGCAGATCCACCACGCCGTTGAAGGCGAAGATATGGCGCGCATCCCTATCGATCGGGCCTGGATCGCCGAAGAGGTTGGTCAACTGACGGAAAGGCGGAGTGGAGAGCGAAGTCGGGAACCCGGTGCTCGACGAGAGCGCATAGGAAGCCGTGAAGGCGAAGCGCCTCGAGAACCGTTTGTCGAGTTTGACCAACAGCGCTTTGTACGTCTCGCGGCCGCTGGCCTCAAAGATCTCAAGCGGCCCGTTGAGGCAGCGGGCAGTCGGATTGAGCGAATTGGCGCTGGTGCAGCGCGGAATGACCGATCCGCCGAGCGAATCGGCGCGGTTATACAGCGCGCGATCGGCCTGGAAATAAGTGTGGACGCGATGGCGATAGACGAAGTCCGCAGTGACCAGCATGTTGAACGGCAGCTCACGCTGCATGCCGAGGCTGAACTGGATCGAGTATGGAATCTTCGCGTTCGGATCGATGATATAGAGAGGATCCGAAGCGGTCTTGAAGAAATCGATGCCCTTGACGCCCTGATTGCCCAGCGCCTGGAACTGTTGCAGAACCAACGGCACCTGCTGATTGATGGCGGTCACGAAGTTCGCCCCGGTGAACTTGGTTGGAATCGTCTGTAACGCGCCGGAAGTGAGTTGCGAACCCAGCGCCGGATTGAGCAAGAGAAGCGCCGGAATCTGATTGGCGATCGCCAGCAACTGCGCCCGAGTCGGATCGTTGGCCGGCAAAGTACCAGCAATCTGATTGAGCTGGCCCACGATGACCGGCAGAGACTGCACGAATTGCGGCGGCAGATTGGCAAACTGCGTGGAGTTGGCGAAGAAATCGTTCGGCACTTGGACGCGGCCATTGCCGAGCGGGCCTAACAACGCTCGTTCCGTCAGACGATTGACGAAGAGACTGGTGTCATAAAACATGCTGGCCCCGCCACGAATCACGGTCTTCGCATTGTTTTTGACGTCCCAGGCGAATCCCGCGGCGGGCGCAAAATTGTCCCTCTTCTTCCCGTTCGCTTCGGCGGTGCCGGTTAGGGACTGAAAGAGAGTCGATTTCGGCAAGTCGTGGTTGTAGAGGTTCGTTTCGTATGTGTACGAGAGGCCGTACTTCAACGAGAGGTTCGGCTTAATGCGCCAGGTATCCTGTCCATATAAGCGGAATCGCTGGCTGTTGCGTGCGATATTGACATTGAACGGCGGAGGCTGGCTGCCATCGCCGATGCCGACGGCGGCGCCTGCCACCGGCAGTTGCAAGATATCCTGGTACGTGATTCTCGCGCCCGGTGTCACAAACGAAGCGGGAAGCGGAATCCTCAGCGCGGGCGCGACCGGCCCGAAGATCGGCGCCAGCAACGGCCCGATGCCGGGAGTGTTCGGATTGGCCAGGAGATCGATGAAACCGTTGATCGCCAGAACGTCGGCCGGATCGTGAACGACGATCACAGCAGGTTCGGCAAAGTTCCAGTTCCCGAGACCGTAATCCTTCTCCCATGTGCCGCCAAACTGGACCGAATGTTTACCCTTCGTCCAGGTCACGTTATCCGTAGTCTCGTAGCGATGTTGAGCGCGGTTCTGCGGCGCGGAGACCTCGTTGCCGATGCGGAAATTGCTGTTATTAATGCGAATCTGCGGCCCACCCAACCCAATGCAGTTCGGACAATCGCTGCTGGTCGGAATCAGGCTCCGATTGCCGACATACTGCCAGTTGAAACGTAAATCGTTGGTCAGCGTCGGGCGCGCAATCCAGGTCCATGAACCCTGGCCTTGATACGAATCATTTTTATTCGTGCGCCAATCCGATGGCAGCGTATTGGTGGTCACCGGCGCAAACGTCTTATTGTTATCGCCGCTGTAGCGGACGAAGAAGCTATGGGCGTTGTTGAGCCGATAGTCCATGCGAGCGTTGGTCAGTGTCTCATCGAATGGACTGAGAGTGACGGTATCGAACTGTGAGAGCGGAGAAAGAGTGGGAGATAATTTATAGCCGGTATGAATCGTTGAGAAGACAGCGTCCTGATTGAGCTTTTCGAGATTGAAGAACCACAGCAGCTTGTCTTTCTTGATCGGCCCGCCGACCGAAAATCCCGACTGCAACCGGCGGAAGAACGGATCCGGATCGATCTGATTACGTTTGAGCAGTGGATAAGCGGCGATATTGTGATCGCGATAAAAAGCAAAGGCGCTGCCGAAGAAGTTGTTGGCGCCGGTGCGCGTGACAATGTTGATGGCGCCGACCGAGGTCACGCCCGTCGCCATATCGAAGTTGAAGGAAGAGATCTGAAATTCCTGGACCGATTCGATCGAGAAGTTCTGCCCCGCGCCGCCGGTCGTGTAATCGACGATGCTGCCGCCGTCCACCGTCAGGCGCGTCAATTCAGAAGCCGCGCCGCCGATCGAGACGTTGACCAGGCTGTTGGCATCGCCCGGATTGCTGGTCGAAACCCTCACACCGGGTTCGAGCGAGGCGAGCGTCAAATAGTTACGTCCGTTGAGCGGCAGATTGTCGATCTTCTGGCGCGTGATCACGCCGTCCACTTTGAAATCGCTGGTGTTGACAACCGCGGTCGAGTCCCCCGACACGACGACCGTCTCTGATTGCTGTCCTATTTCGAGCGCAATCTCTGTGGTGACTGTATCGCCCACCTGGACCGTGACGCTCGAGAGACTCGTCTTGAATCCCGACATTGTGACTTTGACTTCATACTCTCCCGGCAACAGGTTATTGATCAAAAAATCGCCATCGGTTTTGCTCGTTGCAATACGTTCAGCCCCCGTCCCTTTGTTTTTAACCGTCACAGTGGCACCGGAGATCACCGCCTTGGAGGGGTCGGTAACCGTGCCGCGTAAAGCGCCGGTCGGGACTTGAGCCATTGAAGGTAAGATTATCGTGAGGATGATCGAAGTGAAAAAGAACAATAGACTGACGGAACGTTGCATGTGTTCTCCTTGAGATAATAGTGAGACGTCTGCTGAACCAGTTTTGCTCGTGTTAAGTTCTTAGATGGGAACCTTTAAATAGATCTCCTCTGGACGTTCCGCTCCATCCGCGATCCAGGGCCCAACCTCGATGCCTAAACAGAAATTTCAATTGGCCAATTAGTCGAGTCATCAATCAGGAATGCGAAGAGCATCAGAGCTAAAGATACTCATTCAACAGGTTACCTGTCTTAGTCTCTCTCAGCTAGCCTGAAATCAGAATTGACGCCTTATACTTTCTCAGTGTGATTGATATAGCGGGAGTCAGGCAGTAGATCAATTTGCCTGCTGGCCCGAAGTGAATCCGAGCACGCTCATTATATCCGAAACAACAGGGCTGACAACCCCCCATAAGTACTGGATCCTGGTCTTCTTATTTCGGGCTCCGCCCTCAGAAACCGACCGCCCGGAACCTCGGCGCACGCGGGAAAAATTCCTCCCACGTCCCTTCACTTGAGACGCCGGCGGTGCGGTCTTCATGATTTTTATTGACTCGGATTAATCAATACGGGAGATCCCGCAAAGTTGGATTCACGCTTCATTTCCGGCGAATCCGACCAATTTAATGCTCACTTTAACCGGGTCAGAACCAACTCCTCAACCGGTTTGCGCATCCTTAAACCCTGCAAGAAAACACTTGCAAGCAAAGGGCATATCGGTCTACATTTAGGTTTGTATTCGGTGCTTTTGTGGGTTAAATAAGCGGTCGCTACCGAAGATGCGATCTTGATCAGATCAGCGCAGCCCCAAATATCATCCTCCGACTAGGAAGTTGCCATCTGGTACCAATTGTAGTTGCCGACTATTGAAAGCTTTTCTGGTTCATCGACGCGTCAAGCAATCCTCTCGCTTGCTTGAAGGATGAATATAAAATCGGTGTGAAGGTCGAGGCTGATGCCTTCGTGCAGCTGCTTCACCTAAAGGATTAGGCGAACCACATGAGCTGGGAACCCAGTGTTCGCACGCGACACTTAGCAGTCATCATTTTTCTTATTACGCTTATTACGAGCACGATCTTGTGCTTCAATATCGCTCGCCTGCTCAATGCCCAGACCGCAGCCAAGAAGGATGCCGTCGAACATCTCGCGGACCAACTTTATACCTTTGCTCAACAAGCCATTAACGACCGCCCGCTGGAGGAACCGCAGGTGGCGATCGGGCTCGATGAAACGGTCCGTTCGCTGATTAGGGCCAGCACCGGCGAGAGTAAAGAGTTCACTTATTGCGCGATGATCTCGGCTGATGAGTCGATCATCGTCCAGTACGACCCGCACAATTTATTACAATCGATCGGCAAGGCTAAATCGATCAAGGACCTGCAGACTGCGCGCTGGTACAAACAGCTCTGGCAGCTCTACCGCGAAGACAACATCTATGAATTGAGCAGCGAATTCAGCCTCGATAAAAAGCCGTTTGCCAAGATCGTGGCTGGGGTTCAGACATCTGCGCTCCGAGCCAAATTGTCGCCGGCGATCAAGCTCAGCCTGGTCTTCGGTGTGATTATGATCGGGCTCTGCGTGTTGACCGCTGTGCTCTCGTCAAATCTGGTCCTGTGGCCTTTACGCGAGGTGATGGAGAGTATCGAGCAGCTCGAAGCGGAGAGCGCCATGCACGCCGAGCCACGCCCGATGAACGTCGAGATGCAGAGCATCGCGCAACGGCTGCGCGAACTCGGCCGCCGCTTCGCCGGCAATCGGACCGAGATCGAGGCCATTCGCGATCAGCTGCAACAAGTCGTCGGCAGTCTCTCCGAACGGGTGCTCTTGCTCGACCGCGAACGGCGCGTGATTATGGCGAGCCCCGAAGCCGAGCGAATGCTCAGCGGCGGACATTTCACGCTGCGCGGGCAGAAACTGGCCGATGCGCTCAGCTTCTCTCATCCGATCACGTCACTGGCCGAACGCGCCTATACGAGCGGACAATCATTGCAGGAGGTTGCGACCTTTCCAGTCAACGGCTCGCAGCAACAACAGACGATCGTCGCCTCGCTCCAGCTCTTTGAGGATCGCGGGCAGCCGGCGGGCGCGCTGCTCACCTTGCGCGACTTTGAGACCCTCCAGCGTCTCGAAACACAGCTCGATTTTGCGACCAAGCTGGCCGCCCTCAACCGCATTACGGCGGGCGTCGCCCACGAGGTAAAAAATCCGCTGCACGCCATGGTGCTCCATCTTGAATTGCTCGGAGCCAAACTCGACGCCGGTCTCGATCCGAAACCACACGTCGATATTCTGATGTCGGAGGTCAATCGTCTTAAGCGCGTCGTTCAAACTTTCCTCGATTTCACGCGCCCGGTCGAATTGAAACTGCATCAGGTTGACGCCAACGTGCTCGTGCGCGAAGTAATCCTGCTCGCCGCCGATGCGCGAGCCCAGGGCATCGATCTCGAAGAGCATTACGGAAAAGGGCCGCTCACGATCAAGGCCGACTCTGATCTGCTCAAACAAGCGCTGCTCAACATTATCATCAACGGATGTCAGGTCATGCCCAACGGCGGCAAGCTTGTCGTCGAAACCGGAAAGGGCGACGGCCAGGTCTTCATCGCGATCACGGACCATGGTCCGGGCATTCCCGAAGAGTCCCGCGACAAAATTTTCAACCTCTACTATACGACCAAGCCGAAAGGCAGCGGGATTGGATTGGCGCAAGCATTCCGCGCCGTGCAGCTCCACAATGGACGGATCAAGGTCGAATCCGAAGTCGGCGCCGGGACATGTTTCAGAATCATCTTGCCCGCAGCCTGAGCCGAGCGAGCCGAGGACGCGAAAAGGTAAGCCCTCCTTCTGTGGCGCGGGTTGAAAACCCATGCCACAGTTCCTGGGGTTCCGCGCTCCGCGCGCTCAAACTCAAATAACTTCAGTTACAGACTACGATGATCACGTCTTCGGCTCTTAACTCTCTGCTCTACTTGATCGGATTGGGCGGGTTCAAATACTGCCCCAAGAACCGATAAATCTCCATTCTCGATTCCCTGGCGAATTTCGTATCGATCCGATTGAAGGCGTGCCCGCCCGGCGCATTGTCGTAAATTTTATACTCGAACTTCTTACCTGCGGCTTTCAAGGCTTTGATCAAATGCTCGACTTCGAGCACGTTGACGTCTTCATCATTTGTATTCGTGTGGATAAGCAGCGGCGTTTGCAGCTTCTCGGCATTCCATGCCGGCGATCGGCGCTTGTATTCATTGACATTCTGTTCAGCGGTCTTCCCGAGGTGATAGGGAGCGGAATACAGATCGCGATAGCTCTGGCCCTTATACCCCATGCGCGCGACCAGGTCGCTGACCGGCACTCCGGCATAAACCACTTTATAATCCTGCGGATGCTCAAAGACATTCATCAGTGAGATCAGCCCGCCGTGGCTCCAGCCGATGATGCCGACACGCTGGGGATCTATATTGGGATGGTTTTCGATCATCCACCGCCTTCCGGCAAAAACGTCTTCGACCTCCAACCCTCCATAATCGATCAGCCGCCAGAAGCCGCGTCCATAACCGGTGCTGCCGCGATATTCGGGCGCGACCACGGCATATCCCTGTTGAATCAGCTCCCGCACGACATTCATGTAATTGCTCTCAAAGTTGCCGTGGACTCCGCTATGAACCAGGACAATCAGCGGAATCTTAGCGGAGGCATATTGCTTTGGAATGAAGGTATAAGCGGGAATAATGACCGGATTGCTCGCCCCCTGGCCCGTCGGATTCGGAATCACGCGCGGCGGCGGGCCGGTGTAGCGGACTTTGTCAACGATCGCCGTTTCATTCAACCGCGTGAACCAGGCCAGATCATCAATGTTCTTGGTCAGTGACGACTCGATAAAATCGAGTCGCTCTTCGAGCGCACGCAACCGCTGTTGAGTGCTGTCTTCGTTTAAACGAGAGTCCAGCTCTTGCGCCCTGGCCATGAAATTCACGGTGACGGCGAGTAACAACACGCAAAGCAAACGCATCAGTCCCTTCGTCAATTTGATCTCTCCTCAGGAAACAGTTTTCAGTTTTCAGTTTTTGGTATTTTCAACCTTGGGTCGAGTTGACGTGCGCGGTTGAAGAAGTTTAATGCTTCAGCTTCTTTGCCCTTCTTCTGCAATGCCAAACCGAGATGATAATGGGCAGGCGCATATTCAGGATCGAGCGCGATGGCCTTTTCAAACAACTCAATCGCCGCTTGCAAATCGCCGCCCTTCGCCTTTTGAATGCCGGTGTTGGTCGCAAAAATTGCCGCCTGGTTGTTCGATTTCAGTTGTTGCAAGCGGGCGCCTTCCTGGAAAGCGGCGCGAGCCGCTTCGCGATTGCCCTGCGCCCGTAACGCATTGCCGAGGGTGTTGTGAATCTCCGGATTCTTCGGCGCGAGCTTGATCGCTTCGCGGAACTCGGCGATCGCCGCGGTCAGATCACCCTTTTGCTGGAGCACCGTCCCCAGCGTGTAATGCGCTTCGGCGAAATCAGGTTTGGCGGTGAGCGCGCCATGAAAAGCCTGAACGGCCTCGTCCAGCTTGCCCTGTTGCCAATAGATCACTCCGAGCGTGTAATGCGCTTCTTGCAAGTGCGGGCTCAAAGCGAGACTGCGTTTCAGCGCATCCGCCGCACCCGCCAAATCATCTTTGTACTTCAACGCCAACCCCAGGTTGTAGTAGCCCTCGGCGTCGTCCGGACTGAGAGAGAGTAATTTTCGATAAGTTTCAATGGCCTTTGTGTAATCGGCCTTTTGCATCAAGGCCAGGCCCAGATTGTGATATGCCGCCAGATTCTTCGAATCGAGTTTCAATAGGGCGTCCAGTTCCGCCACCGCTGCATCGGCCTCTCGATTTTGAATGAGGGCCAGCCCCAGATCGTTGCGAGCTTCGGCCAGTCGGGGATTGAGCTTGATTGCCGTCCGCAACGCCGTGACCGCGCCATTAAAGTCTTCATCGGCGAGCAACGCGTGACCGAGCGCGGCGTGAACTTCGGCGATTTGTGAGCCCAACTTTGCCGCCTTCTCCAACTCGCCGATCCCCTCGCGCAGCTGCCCGGTCTTTTGCAGGACCAGTCCCAGATAATAGTGCGATTCGACATGCCGCGGATCGAGTCTCACGGCCTGACGCAAGGGGATGATCGCCGCCTCGTATTTCCCAGCCAGCCAATCAGTGACGCCCAACCGGAACTGCGCCTCGTGAAGATCGGGATTGAGCTTGGTTGCGGCTTCGAACTCTTCCAGCGCGCCGCCCAGATCCCCGCTCTTGCCGATTGCAAATCCGAGCGCGCTCCGAAACTCGGCGGAATTTGGTTGTTGATTGACCGCGACGCGAAACTCAGCGATCGCCGTCTTGAGATCGCCCTGTTGCTGCAGAACAAGCCCCAGATTGGCATGGGCTTCGGCAAAGTCAGGTCTGAGGCGAATCGCCTCCCGGAATGAAGCGACGGCGGCATCGAGCTGGTTCTGTTGCCCCAGTGAGAGACCGAGCGCATTGTGAGCTTCGACAAGTTGCGGGTCCAAACGCAACGCCGCGCGAAACAGAGCGATCGCACGCGCGTAATCGCCTTTCTCCACCTGCGCGATGCCCTGCGTATAAAGCTGTCCGGCGTTTCCGGGCGTGGGCCGCTGGGCGGACCGTTGAGCGAAGATTGAGCCGGAAATGAATAAGGTGCAGATCAGCCCCCAGACCATCAGCGCCGGCAGGGCGCGCGCGGTCTTCTTCTCTCGCTTCGTCTCAAGCATAAGAAATCTGATCTCGCGGGCTACTCGCGCCCAAGCTGTTCTTTGTGAGCGCCGGGATACTGGCGTGTCGTATGTTCGACCACGCTCGGCCGGTCGCCAAAATCGACTCTCGATTCGGGCGGAACGATCAGCTTGGCCGGCGGCGTCCCTTGAACCTCGCGAATCGGCGGGCGCTCGGTTGTGATCTGCCGGGACGTCTGCGAAAAGATCGAGACGATCCGGGCCAGTTGCCAGACCATTAATCCCGCAATGATTGCGACCAACCCAGATCCGAAGACAAATGGGATCAAGAGCTCTTCGTTGCGCGCGCCCTCATGCCACAGGTTGTAATATAACAAGACCAGCATCAAGAGTCCGACAATGCCGAAAGTCGCCACGGCCCAGAACAAAAGGCCTATTCTCACCTTTGGAGGATCCGTGACGATCATACTGGTCGGGCCGCTTAAATTTTCGCCGCAGCGTTTACAATAGTTCAATTTTTGCGCATATTCGAATCCACAAATTGGGCAGAACATAAAATCCTCCGATCTAAATTGGGAGTCCTTC
>Ga0081539_10002587_pt1 | contig 24932 bp, 19 predicted proteins | sample TabmetS4T2R2_FD_71023 | JGI IMG/M metagenome (GOLD analysis project Ga0081539, IMG submission 71023) | Tabebuia heterophylla rhizosphere microbial communities from the University of Puerto Rico - S4T2R2 | ecosystem: Host-associated > Plants > Roots > Rhizosphere ...
CCAACGCCCCGGGGGACGCCCCTCCGAGCGACCCTCCGGCGGGGCATGGCTGCTCGAGTTGCAAGCCGAAGCGCTCACGGCCAGGGTTCGCTGGTCGCGGGCACTCGAGCCGCTGGCGACGCATCTGGCAAGGCGGCTGAGGGACTATCTCGCGCAAGCGCCGTATCCGGTGCGTGCCGGCAGCCATGGCAACAGTGCCTTCGCGTGCGTGCTCGCGCTCGACTACGCGCGCGCGGCGGGCGATACGGCGCTCGAGTTCGAGATAAGGAAGACCGCGCATCGCTGGTACGGCGCCGATCGCGATGCGCCGCTCGCGTACGAGCCCTCGCTCGATGACTTTCTGTCGCCCGCGCTGGTCGAGGCGCTGCTCATGCAGGAGGTGCTTGATGGGAGCGAATTCGCCGCATGGCGGCAGCACTTCGCGCCGCGCGGCTTCGCCCTACTCGCCGAGCCGCCCACGGTGCTCGACCACGCCGATCCGAAGCAAAGTCATCTGGATGGGCTTTGCCTTTCGCGCGCGTGGTGCTTCGAGCGCTTGGGTGATGCCGCGGCCGCCGCGCGCCTGATGGCGGCGGCGCTGCCGCACGTGGTCGGCGGCGACTATGCCGGCGAGCATTGGCTCGCCTCGTACGCGGTGCTCGCGCTCAGCGCGGCAGCTCTGAAAACCCCATGAGAAATTCGTCGACCGCGCGCGCGCACTGGCGGCCTTCGCGGATCGCCCAGACGACGAGCGACTGGCCGCGGCGCATGTCGCCGGCAGCGAATACCTTCGGCACCGACGTCACGTAAGCGCTCGGCCCATCGGTCGGCGCCTTGGCGTTGCCGCGCGCGTCCTTCTGTACGCCGAGCTCGTCCAGCAGCGACTGCAGCGGCGAGACGAAGCCCATGGCGAGGAGCACGAGGTCGGCCGGCATCTCGAACTCGGAGCCCGGCACTTCCTGCGGTTTGCCGTCCTGCCACTCGAGCCGCACGGCCTGCAGCGCTTTCAGCCGGCCGCCCTCGCCGACGAATTTTTTCGTCGCAATCGACCAGTCCCGCTGCACGCCTTCCTCGTGCGAGGAAGAGGTGCGCAGTCGCGTCGGCCAATAAGGCCATACGGGATTTCGCTCGACGTCCGGCGGCATGGGCAGCAGCTCGAACTGCGTCACTGATTTCGCCGCGTGGCGATTGGAGGTGCCGACGCAGTCGGAGCCGGTGTCGCCGCCGCCGATGATGACCACGTGCTTGTCGGTGGCCCACAGGTCCGGCACCTGCGTGTCGCCGGCGACGCGCTTGTTCTGCAGCGGCAGGAACTCCATCGCGAAATGCACGCCCGGCAGCTCGCGTCCCGGGATCGGCAGGTCGCGCGGCTGCTCGGCGCCGCCCGCCAGCACCACGGCGTCGAACTGCGCGAGCAGCGCCTGCGGATCGACCGTCTCGCGCGCATCGCTGCCGACGCCCGGCGCCGGCGGCTTTAAGCCGACGTAGACGCCGGCTCGGAACTTGACGCCTTCGGCGCGCAGCTGGTCGAGGCGACGGTCGATCACGCCCTTGTCGAGCTTGAAGTCCGGAATGCCATAGCGCAGCAGCCCGCCGATGCGATCGCTTTTCTCGAACAGGGTCACCTCGTGGCCGGCGCGCGCAAGCTGCTGTGCGCAGGCGAGGCCCGCGGGACCCGAGCCGATGACCGCGACGCGCCGGCCGGTCGGATGCGCCGCGCGCTGCGGGCGCACCCAGCCTTCTTCCCACGCCTTGTCGGCGATCGCGTGCTCGATCGACTTGATGCCCACCGCATCGTCGTTGATGCGCAGCACGCACGCCTCTTCGCACGGCGCCGGGCAGATGCGACCGGTGAACTCCGGGAAATTGTTCGTCGAATGGAGCACCTCGATCGCCTGTTTCCAATCTTGGCGGTACACGAGGTCGTTCCAGTCGGGGATGATGTTATTGACCGGGCAGCCGCTCTGGCAGAACGGAATGCCGCAATCCATGCAGCGCGCGCCCTGCAGCCCGGCGGCGTCGTCCGCCAGGCGCACATAGAACTCGCGGTAGTGTTTCTTGCGCGCCTCGGCAGCTTCGTGCGGCTCCTCGAGCCGCTCGTGCTCGAGGAACCCGGTGATTTTGCCCATTACGCCGCCGCCTTGGCGCGGTGTGCCGCGAGCTCGCCGAGAGCGCGCCGGTATTCCTTCGGAAACACCTTGACGAAGCGCGGCCGGTATTGCGTCCAGTTGGCGAGGATCTCGGCGGCGCGCTTCGAGTTCGTGTAGCGCGCATGGTTCTCTACCAGCCGGCGGACGATCGCTTCGTCCGACTCGCGCTCGTGCCACAGCTCGCGCGCGAGCTTCGCCTGCTGTTCGGACTCGGGGAGCAGCGGCTCGAGATCGACCATCGCCGGGTTGCAGCGCTTGGCGAACTCGCCTTCGAGGTCCAGCACGTAGGCGACGCCGCCCGACATGCCGGCGGCGAAATTTCTTCCCGTAATGCCCAGAACGACGACCGTGCCGCCGGTCATGTACTCGCAGCCGTGGTCGCCGACGCCCTCGACCACGGCGTAGGCACCGGAATTGCGCACAGCGAAGCGCTCGCCCGCGACGCCACGGAAGTAGGCTTCGCCGGCGATCGCGCCGTAGAGGACGACGTTGCCGGTAATGATGTTCTCGGAGGGCTCGCCGCGAAACTTCGGCGAGGGTTGCACCGAGATGCGGCCACCGGAAAGTCCTTTGCCGCAATAGTCGTTGGTGTCGCCCACCAGATCGAGCGTCACGCCGTGCGCGAGGAAGGCGCCGAAGCTCTGGCCTGCCGAGCCGGCGAGCCGCACATGGATCGTGTCGTGCGGCAGGCCCTCGTGGCCGTAGCGCCTGGCAATGTGCCAGGAGAGCATCGTGCCGACCGTGCGGTTGATGTTGCGGATCGGCATCTCGATCGTCACCTTCTCGCGGCGTTCGAGCGCGGCTTGCGCGAGCTCGATCAGGCGCTTGTCGAGCGCCTTCTCCAGGCCGTGCGCCTGGCTCTCGCGGCGATAGCGCGCCACTTCCTGCGGCATCTTCGGCATCGCGAAGATGCGCGAGAAGTCGAGGCCGCGCGCTTTCCAGTGCTCGATCCCCTTGCGGGTATCGAGCAGCTCGGTGCGGCCGATCAAATCATCGAGCTTGCGCACGCCGAGCTGTGCCATCAGTTCGCGCGCTTCCTCGGCGACGAAGAAGAAGTAGTTCACCACGTGCTCGGGCTTGCCCTCGAACTTGCGCCGCAGCACCGGATCCTGTGTCGCCACACCCACCGGACAGGTGTTCAAGTGGCACTTCCTCATCATGATGCAGCCCTCGACCACCAGCGGCGCCGTGGCGAAGCCGAACTCGTCGGCGCCGAGGATCGCGCCGATTACCACGTCGCGTCCGGTCTTCATCTGCCCGTCGACCTGCACGGCGATGCGGCCGCGCAGGCGATTGAGCACCAGCGTCTGCTGCGTCTCGGCCAGCCCGAGCTCCCACGGCGTGCCCGCGTGCTTGATCGACGACCAGGGCGAGGCGCCGGTGCCGCCGTCGTGGCCGGCGATCGTGACGTGATCGGCCTTGCCCTTCGAGACGCCGGCCGCAATGGTGCCGACGCCCACTTCGGAGACCAGCTTGACCGAGATCAGCGCCTCGGGGTTGCTGTTTTTCAAATCGTGGATGAGCTGCGCCAGGTCCTCGATCGAGTAGATGTCGTGGTGCGGCGGCGGCGAGATTAGCTCGACGCCCGGCGTCGAATAGCGCAGCTCGGCGATGTACTCGGAGACTTTGCGACCGGGGAGCTGGCCGCCCTCGCCGGGCTTCGCGCCTTGTGCGATCTTGATCTGCAGCATCTCGGCGCTGGCGAGATATTCGGCGGTGACGCCGAAGCGGCCCGAGGCGACCTGCTTGATCTTGGATTTGAGCGAATCGCCGGCGACGAGGGGGATGTCCACTTCGACGCGGCCTTTGCCCAGGCGCGACTGCAGCGACTCGCCTTCCTTCACCGGCGCGTAGCGGCGCCGGTCCTCGCCGCCTTCGCCGGTGTTCGACTTGCCGCCGATGCGGTTCATGGCGATGGCGAGCGTGGTATGCGCTTCGGTGGAAATGGAGCCGAGCGACATGGCGCCGGTGGAGAAGCGCTTGACGATTTCGGCAGCGGGTTCGACCTCCTCGATCGGCACGGGCTTGCATTCGCTGAAGCGGAATTCGAACAGGCCGCGGAACGTCATGTGGCGGCGCGACTGGTCATTGATGATCGCCGCGTACTCTTTGTACGTGGCGTAGGAATTGTCGCGCGCCGCATGCTGCAGCTTGGCGATCGAATCGGGCGTCCAAGCATGGTCCTCGCCGCGCACACGCCAGGCGTATTCGCCGCCGGTCTCGAGCATGCTGGCGAGCACCGGATCACGCGGATCGAAAGCCGCCCGGTGCACGCGGATCGCCTCGTCGGCGATGTCGAAGAGATCGATGCCCTCGATGTTGCTCGCCGTGCCGGTGAAGTACTTGTCGACGAGCGAGCGCGCAAGCCCCACGGCTTCGAAGATCTGTGAGCCGGTGTAGGACATGTAGGTGGAGATGCCCATCTTGGACATCACCTTCTTCAGCCCCTTGCCGATCGCCTTGACGTAGTTCTTGATCGCCTTTGACGCGTTGCCCGGATTGAGCGCAATGACCGTCTCGAGCGCCAGATAGGGATGCACCGCCTCCGCGCCATAGCCGCCGAGCAGCGCGAACTGATGGACCTCGCGAGCGCTGCCCGTTTCCACCACCAGGCCGGTCGACGTACGCAGGCCTTTGCCGACGAGATGCTGATGGATGGCGGAAAGCGCGAGCAAAGCGGGAATCGCCACGCGCTCGCGGTCGACCAGTCGGTCGGAGATGACGATGATCGAATACCCGGAGCGCACGGCATCCTCGGCCTGCGCGGCGAGCGAGGCAAGGCGTGCCTCGACGGCCTCTTTGCCCCAGGCCACGGGATAGGTGATGTCGAGCTCGCAGCTCTTGAACTTGCCGCCGGTATAGCGCTCGATGTGCCGGATCTTCTCCATCTCGTAGAAGTCGAGCACCGGCTGCGACACCTCGAGGCGCAGCGGCGGGTTCAGCTCGTCGATGCCGAGCAGGTTCGGCTTCGGGCCGATGAACGAGACGAGCGACATCACCAGCTCTTCGCGGATCGGGTCGATCGCCGGGTTGGTCACCTGGGCGAAGAGTTGCTTGAAGTAGTGGTAGAGCGTCTTGTTCTTGTTCGACAGCACCGCGAGCGGCGAGTCGTTGCCCATCGAGCCCACCGGCTCTTCGCCAGCAGCGGTCATCGGCTGCAGGATGAACTTCAGGTCTTCCTGCGTGTAGCCGAAGGCCTGCTGCCGATCGAGCTGCGGCACGCGCGACTTGAAGGGCTGCGTCCTTTCGCTCTCAACCTCGTCGAGCTTGACCCGGATACGCTCGATCCACTCGGCGTAGGGCTTGGCGCTCGCGAGCGAGTCCTTGAGCTCCTTGTCGTCGATGATGCGGCCCTTCTCCAGATCGACGAGGAACATCTTGCCCGGCTGCAGGCGCCATTTCTTGACGACGCGCTCCTCCTGCACCGGCAGGCAGCCGCACTCCGAGCCCATGATGACGAGATCGTCGTCGGTGACGATGTAGCGCGACGGCCGCAGGCCATTGCGGTCGAGGGTCGCGCCGATCTGGCGACCGTCGGTGAAGGCGATGGACGCGGGGCCGTCCCAAGGCTCCATCATGGCGGCGTGGTACTCGTAGAAGGCGCGCCGCTGCGGATCCATCAGCGTGTGCTGCTCCCACGCCTCGGGGATCATCATCATCATGGCGTGGGCGACCGAGTAGCCGCCCATGACGAGGAGCTCGAGCGCGTTGTCGAAGGAAGCGGAGTCGGACTGGCCGTCATAAATGAGCGGCCAGATCTTCTTCAGGTCGTCACCGAGGATCGGCGAGGAAATCGCGCCCTGGCGCGCGCGAATCCAGTTGACGTTGCCGCGAAGGGTGTTGATCTCGCCGTTGTGGCAGATCATGCGAAACGGGTGCGCGAGATCCCAGGACGGGAAAGTGTTGGTCGAGAAGCGCTGGTGCACCAGGGCGAGCGCCGACTCGACGCGCGCGTCCTTGAGGTCGAGGTAGTACTCGCCGACCTGCGCGGCGAGCAGCATGCCCTTGTAGCAGACGGTGCGCGCCGACATCGACGGCACGTAGAACTCCTTGCCGTGCTTCAGCTTCAGCGCCTGGATGGCGTGGCCCGAGCTCTTGCGGATGATGTAGAGCTTGCGCTCGAGCGCGTCGGTGACCGTGACGCGGCGGCCGCGGCCGATGAACACCTGGCGGATGACCGGCTCTATTTTCTTCGCGGGCTCGGCCAGGTCAGCGTTGTCGACGGGCACGTCGCGCCAGCCGAGCAGATGCTGTCCCTCGTCCTTGATCGCACGCTCGATCTCGTACTCGCAGGCGATGCGCGAGGCCGGATCGCGAGGCAGGAACACCATGCCGACGCCGTACTGGCCGGCGGGCGGGAGCTTCACGCCCTGTTTCGCCATCTCCTCCCGGTAGAAGCGGTCCGGGATCTGGATCAGGAGGCCGGCGCCATCGGAGAGCTTCGGGTCCCAGCCGACGGCGCCGCGGTGCGTGAGGTTGCGCAGCACCGTGAGTCCCTGCTCGACGATGGTGTGCGACTTCTTGCCCTTGATGTTGGCGACGAAGCCGACGCCGCAGGCGTCATGCTCGTTCTCGGGGTGGTAAAGCCCTTGCGGCGCTAAGCCCATGGGACGTGGAGGGAAGGAGGATTCGTGCGGCTGTGCACAAAAGAGGGCGTCGGACCTTTGAATATACCTTTGGAGTCCGCCTGCTACAACAATTACTGCGCTGCAGCGTCGAGCACTTCGTCGACGAGGCGCGGCTCGACACCTGCGTGGAGCTGCGCGCGGCCCATGCCTTCGAGCAGCACGAAGCGCACCCGACCGCCCGCGCTTTTCTTGTCGACGGACATGAGTTCGTGCCACTCGTGGCGCGACAGCGCGGGCGCGCGCGTGGGCAGGCCCGCCCGGTCAACAAGCCGGGCAATGCGCTCGGCGTCCGCAACCGGGAGGAGGCCGGCGCGGCTCGAAAGCCGGGCGGCGAGCACTAGGCCCACGGCGACGGCTTCGCCATGGAGCCATGGCCCGAAGCCCGTGGCCGCCTCGATGGCGTGGCCGAAGGTATGGCCGAGGTTCAGAAGGGCGCGACGGCCGCTTTCGCGCTCATCTTCGGCGACGATCGCGGCCTTGAGCTCGCAGGAGCGCCGCACGGCATGAACCAGCGCGGCGCGCTCGCGCGCGACGAGCTCGTCGATGTGCGCCTCCAGCCAGGCGAAGAAGGCGGCGTCGAGCGCCGCGCCATGTTTGATCACTTCGGCGAGACCCGCGCGCAGCTCGCGTTCGGGCAGCGTGTCGAGGGTCGCGACATCGCTGATCACGGCCACCGGCTGGTGAAACGCGCCAATCATGTTCTTGCCGCGCGGATGATTGATGGCGGTCTTGCCACCCACCGAGGAGTCCACTTGGGCAAGCAGCGTCGTTGGCACCTGGATGAAGGCGACGCCGCGCTGGTACGTGGCGGCGACGAAGCCCGCGAGATCGCCAACCACCCCGCCGCCGAGCGCGACGATGGTCATGTCGCGGCCAAGCCGCGCCTCGAGCAGGCGGTCGAATACGAGGTCGAGCGTCCGCCACGCTTTGGTGGCCTCGCCGTCCGGCACCCCGATCTCGGTGACGCGCGCGCCGGCCGCCTCAAGTGCCTTGCGCACACGAGCGCCGTACAGCGGCAGGACGACTTCGTTGCTGATGAGGGCGGCGCTGCCGCGCACGTGCGGTGCGTAGAGCCCGGGCTGGTCGATAAGACCAGCGCCGAGGTGGATCGGGTAGGCGCGGCTGCCGAGCGCTACGCGGAGGCTTTCCATCGGTGCGAGAGTTCGTCAGCGAGCTGGCGCGTCAGGGACTGGACGCTTTGCCGTCCACTGTCGACGACGAGGTCGGCGATCGCCCGGTAGAGTGGATCGCGCTCGGCGTGCAGCTCTCGCAAACGCGCGAGCGGATCGCGCGTGGCGAGAAGCGGTCGATTGCGGTCTTGGCGCACGCGTTCGTAAAGATCGTCGGGGCGCGCGCACAGGTACACCACGGTGCCGCGCGCCACGAGCCGCCGCCGGTTCTCGTCGGCGAGGACCGCGCCGCCGCCGGTGGCAAGCACGATCCCCTCAAGGGCGGTTAAGTCATCCAGCGTCTGCATCTCCCGCAGGCGAAAGCCGGCTTCGCCCTCGATGTCGAAGATGGTCGGCACCTTCACGCCGCAGCGGCGCTCGATTTCAAGGTCGCAATCCAAAAAGCGCAGCTTCAGCCGTCGGGCGAGCAGGCGTCCGACGGTCGTCTTGCCCGCGCCCATCATGCCGACGAGAAAAAGGTTGCCCGGGCGTTTCATGGGGGCATTGTAGAAACAAAAACGGCCGGGACTCGCCCGGCCGCGCAATGCCGCAACCGGCGGCGATCAGCGAATGGTCAGCCGCTCGTTCATGATGCGCGGCGTGATGAACACGAGGAGCTCGGTCTTACCGGTGCTCAAGGTCGTGTTCTTGAAGAGCCAGCCGAGGACCGGCAGATCCCCGAGCACCGGCACCTTGGTGACATCGGTGCGGTCGTTCTGCTCGTAGATGCCGCCGATTACCACGGTGCCGCCGTTTTCGACCAGCACTTCGGTTTTCACGTGCTTGGTGTTGATCTGCACGCCCGCCGCAGTGGTGGCGCCCGGCTGGTCCTTGTTCACATCGAGCGTCATGATGACGTTGCCGTCCGGCGTGATCTGCGGCTTCACCTTGAGGGCCAGGTTCGCCTTGCGGAAGGACACCGACGTGGCGCCGGAGGAGGTCGCCTGCTGGTACGGAATCTCCGTGCCCTGCTCGATCAGCGCCTCGACCTGGTCGGCGGTCAGCACGCGCGGGCTCGCGATGATCTTGCCTTTGCCGTCGGCCTCGAGGGCGGAAATTTCCAGACTGAGAAGGCGAGTGGTCGCGGCATTGAACAGGATGAAGGACAGCTGCCCGGCGTTGAAGCCGTTCAGGCCGTTCGCCGGGAAGTTGGACTGCAGCCCCGGGCCGTTGATCACCGGCGTGCCCTGCACCAGGCCAGAGAACTGCCCCGTGTTGACCAACTCGCCGCCGACCGCGACGTTGGCGCCCTGGGCCGAGCGATTGCTGCGGTCCAGGTAGCCCAGGCGCACGCCGAGGTTGCGGCTGAAGGTCTCGTTCGCTTCGACGATGCGCGCCTCGATCATCACCTGGCGCACCGGAATATCGATCTTCGCAAGCAAACGGCGTACTTCCTCAAGACGGCTCGGCGTGTCCTGCACGAAGAGCGTGTTGGTGCGCGCGTCGACCACGGCGCTGCCGCGCTTCGAAAGGATGCGCTGTGCCGGATCGGAAAGGAGCTTCTGCACGTCGCTCGCCTTCTGGTAGTTCATCTGGAACGTTTCGGTGCGCGTCTGCTCGAGATCCGAGATCTGCTGTTGCGCCTCGAGCGCAAGCTTCTCACGCGTCGCAAGCTCATCGCGCGGCGCGATCCAGATGACATTGCCGCTGCGGCGGCTGTCGAGGCCGCGCGTCTGCAGAATGATGTCGAGCGCCTGATCCCACGGCACGTCCTTCAGGCGAAGGGTGATGTTGCCGCTGACCGTGTCGCTCGTAATGATGTTGAGGTCGGTGAAGTCGGCGATGACGTTGAGCACCGCGCGCACTTCCACGTTCTGGAAGTTGAGCGAGAGCTTTTCGCCCGTATAGCGGCCACGCTGCGAGGCGCGCGACGGGTCCGCCGAGACCGGCTTCACTTCGAGCACGAACTGGGTATCGGACTGATAGGCGGTATGCTCCCACTGGCCTTTCGGCTCGATCACCATGCGCACGTTCTCGCCCTGCTGGAAGGTGCTCACGGTATTGACCGGCGTGCCGAAGTCGATGACGTCCAGGCGCCGGCGCAGGTTCTCGGGCAGCGCCGTCTGCAGGAACTCGATGACGATGTTCTGTCCCTGCTGGCGGATGTCGATACCGGTCGTCGTGTCCGCGAGGTCGACGATGATGCGGCCTTCGCCGGCGCGCCCGCGGCGGAAGTCGACGTCGCGGATGGCGTGCTTCGTGTCGCTGCGGCCGTCGGCGAAGCGCGCCGTCTGCGCACCGGGCGCCGTCTGGCTGACGGTGGCTTCGGACAGGGTGATCAGTATGTTGCGTCCATCGATGCTCGCTTCGTGCGACACCGGGCGGCGCAGATTGAGCACGAGCCGCGTGCGATCGGTGCCCTGCACGACATTCATGCTGCGCAGTTCGCCCTGCCCGACCTCCTGCGAAGAGCGCCCGAGGCCGTTCGCGGTGTTCGGAAAGTCGAAGGCGATGCGCGGCGGATTGGACACCGCGAAATTCGGCGGCACGTTGGCGAGCGGCTCCTTGGTGGTGATGCGCACGACCGTCTTGCCGCCCTGCTGGCTGACGTCAAAGGCCTCGATGGTGTTCGTCTGCGCGGCGGCGACGCCCATGCCCAGAAGCCACAGCAGGTATACGTATAGAAGCGTGTTGATTTTCATTTTTATGCCTCCACGGTGTGCGGCGCGACGCTAAAGGAGCATTGGCGAGCTCATTTTTGCGCCTCGACCAGCTGCAGCGCGCTGTTGCGCTCTACCCACTCGCCGCCGCTGTCCTGCACCAGTTCCTTCAGCTTGATCTGCCCTTCGTCGATCCCCGTGATCACGCCGAAGTTCTGGCCCATGTAGTTGCCTTTCCTGACCCGATAGAGGTTAGGGCCGGCCTTGACGAGCGCGAATGTTTCTTTCTGCTGCGTGATGGTGCCGAGCATTTGGATCGACTCGAGCGGGAACGCCTCAAGGGGCTCCTTGACGCGCTTTTCGTGCTCGGCGAGCTTGCTTTGCCCGCCGGAAGGCCGCGTGTTCTGCGCCACTTCGATTCGCTCGGTGCGGAACGGGTCGATCTGTCCTTCGCCGGTGTAGGGCACCGGCTCGTAGGGCTTCACTTGCGGCAGCGGCGGCACCTGGCCGCGGAAATCCTTGGTGAGCTGCGCCAGTTCCTGCTTCAGGTCGCTGTGCTCTTCGCCGCCGCAGGCGGCGAGCGCAAGCGCGCCGAAGCCAGCGATCAGGAAGCGCTTCATTTTTTCGCCGCCCCTTTCTTCGCCGCCGCGCTCTTGCGCTGCGCAGCCAGCTCCTCGTCATCGAGGTAGCGGAAGGTGCGCGCGGTCGCGTCCATGGTGAGCTGGTTGTCTTTGCCCGCCGTGATGGTCACGTCGTTGAGCGTCACGATGCGCGGCAGCTGACCGACGTCGCTCGCGAACGCGCCCATGTCGTGGTAGGTGCCGACGACTTTGACCGAGATCGGCCGCTCGGCGTAGAACTCGCGAGTGATCTCGGCGGGCGCCGGCCGGAACAAGTCGAACAGCAGCCCGCGGCCGAGGCCCGCCTGGTTGATGTCGACCAGCAGCGCGTCCATCTGCGAGCGGTTGGGAAGCTGCCGCAGCAGGGCGCCGAACTGCGTGTCGATCTCGCGCAGCTGCTGGCGATGCAGGTCCAGGTTGATGGCCTGTTTTTTCTTGCCGAGGTATTCCTCTTTCAGCTTCGTTTCCTGGTTGCGCATCTGCTCGAGCTCTTCGATCTGGCTCGCGGTATCGCCGAAATAGCCGGCCACCGGGATCGCGACCAGGATGGCGAGCAGCACCACCGTCTTGGGCACTGCATGCCAGGTCCCGGGATCCTTCCAGTTGGTGCGCTTGAACTCGTCGAGGATGGCGTTGAAATTGACCGCCATGGCTAACCTTTCTTCGCTGCCGGCGCCGGCGCGCCCGCCGGCGCGGGGGAAGTCTCGATCGGCGCGCGCTTGAGCGACACGAACATGGTGAATTCCGATACCCGGCGCTTGTCGAGCGGCGCCGACTTCACTTCGATCAGCTCCGGCTCGCCGAGCCAGGGCGACGACTCGATGTTGCGCATGAGTGTAGAGACGCGCGCATTGGACTGCGAATAGCCGACGAGCTGGATGCGCATGCCCTTCTGCGCGACGGACTTCAGGAACACGCCTTCCGGCATCTGCTTCACCAGCTCATCGAGCAGATGGACCGTCTGCGCGCGGTCGGCCTGCAGGGTCTCGATGATCTGCTTGCGCGCGAGCAGCGCCTGGATCTCGTCTTTCAGCTTGTTGATCTCGGCGATTTCCTTGTCGAGTTTGCCGATCTCGCTCTTCAGGAACTGGTTGCGTCCCTGTTGATTGCTGATCTGCTCGGCGTAGTAGCTGTGGATGAGGCCGACCACCAGCAGGCCGACGACGGCCGTGCCGGCGGCGACGACGGCGAAATGACGCTTCGCGCGCTTGCGCCGCTCGGCGCGATGCGGCAGAAGGTTGATGCGTGCGGCGTTCATTGCGGGTCGAACCTCCTCATGGCAAGGCCGCAGGCGACGATGAGCGACGGCGCGTCGGCCATGAGGCGCTTGAGCTGCACCCGCGGGGAGGTCTGCATCTGTGCGAAAGGGTTGGCGACGCTGGTCGGCACCTGCGTGCGCGTGTTGACCACTTCGTCGAGGCCCGGAATCACCGCGGAGCCGCCGGCGAGCAGGATGTGCTCGACGCTGTGGTATTGGGTCGAGGTGAAGAAGAACTGCAGCGCCCGCTGGATCTCGCCGGCGAGGTTTTCCATGAACGGCCGCAGCACCTCAGCCTCGAAGTCTTCGGGCAGGCCGCCGGAGCGTTTGGCGTTCTCCGCCTCTTCAGCGCTCATGCCGTAGCGGGTGACGATTTCCTGCGTCAGCTGGTTGCCGCCGAATGCCTGCTCGCGCGCATACACGGACTGGTCGTTTCGCAGCACGGTCACGTTCATGACATTCGCGCCAACGTCCACCACGGCGATGTTCTGATCCTTGCCGCCGTTCGGCAGCGCCAGCACCACGAGCGAAAGGGCGGCCTGCTGCGCGAACGACTCGACATCCATGACCAGCGCCTTGAGCCCTGCAGACTCCGCTACGGCGACGCGGTCTTCGACCTTCTCCTTGCGCGTGGCGGCAATCAGCACTTCCTGCTCGTCGGGCGTCGCCGTCGAGGGACCGAGGATCTGGAAGTCGAGATTCACTTCTTCGAGCGCGAACGGGATGTACTGGTTCGCTTCACTTTCGACCTGGACTTCGAGCTCCGTTTCACGCAGCGTCGCCGGCACCACGATCTTCTTGGTGATGACAGCGCCCGTCGGTACCGCCATGGCGACGTGCTTGGTGCGAGTACCCAAGCGCTTGTGGGCTCGCCGCACAGCATCGGTCACCGCTTCGAGATTGTTGATGTTGCCGTCCACCACGGCGTCGCGCGCGAGCGGCTCGATGGCGTAGCGCTCGACCCGATAAGTGCCCCGGCCGGCGTCGACAATCTCGAGCATCTTCACCGAGGACGAGCTGATATCCAGTCCAAAGAGCGGCGGCGCCTTGGGCGTAAAGAGGTCGAATTGCATCCTTAAATTTCCCCTTTTCGTATCGCATCTTAGCGGCGATACGTAGAATTGGCGTTAAATGCTAGCAACAACCCTTCCGGGTGTCTAGTTAATGGTGAGGTCAGGGGAGCACGGTATGATGCAGCGAGCCGTCGAGCGCCGGCGTTTGCGCCCAGATACGGTCTAAATCCCGAATGTGGCTTCGTTTTCTAGGCTTTCCGCTGGCCTTGCTGGCGGGCTCGGTCGCGGCTGCGATCCTGATTCTCGGGCTCGTGGTCGTGCTCGCCTATCCGAATCTCCCTGAGCTCGGCGCGCTGACGGCTTACCAGCCCAAGGTGCCGCTGCGCATCTATACGGCCGAGGGCACGCTGATCGGCGAGTTCGGCGAAGAGCGCCGAGCGGTCGTCTCCATCACCGAAGTGCCTTCGCAGCTGAAGCACGCCATCATCGCTGCCGAAGACGAGCGCTTTTATCAGCATCCGGGCATTGATTACATCGGTGTGCTGCGGGCGGCGTACGCCAACCTGGTTGCCGGCGGCCGCCGGCAGGGCGCGAGCACGATCACCATGCAGGTGGCGCGCAACTTCTTTCTCTCTTCCGAGAAAACGCTGACGCGCAAGCTCTACGAGGCACTGCTCGCCTTCAAGATCGAGCACAGCCTGTCGAAGGAGCAGATTCTCGAGCTCTATATCAATCAGATTTATCTCGGCCAGCGCTCCTACGGCTTCGGCGCCGCGTCGCAGATGTACTTCGGCAAGGCGCTCGATCAGCTGAACCTCGGCGAAATTGCCATGCTCGCCGGCCTGCCGAAGGCGCCCTCGCTCTATAACCCCATCGCCAACCCGCAGCGCGCCAAGCAGCGACAGCAGTACGTGCTTCGGCGGATGACCGAGCTCGGATACATTACCGCAGCGCAATATGACACCGCATTCAAAGTGCCGTTGCGGGCTAGGCGGGAAGTAAGCGAATACTCCGTTCACGCGGAGTACATCGCGGAAATGGTGCGGCAGGCGCTCGCTGAGCACTATCCGGAGGACGTCTATACACGCGGTTTTCGCGTCTATACGACCATCCGCAAGGCCGATCAGGAAGCGGCTTACGAGGCGGTGCGCAAGGGCGTCCTCGATTACGACCGTCGCCAGGGCTATCGCGGGCCGGAAGGGTATGTCGAGCTGAAGGCCAACCTCGCCGACGACGAGTATGACGACGTGCTCGCCGACCATCCGGACAGCGATGACCTGCTCGCTGCAGTCGTGCTCTCGGCGGATGCAAAGCACGTCGAAGTAGCGCTGCGGACCGGTGAGAAGCTCGAGCTCAGCGGCGAGGGCCTGCGCTTTGCCGCGCGCTCGCTCGACGCGAAGGCGGCGACGCAGAAGCGTATCCGCCGGGGCTCGATCATCCGCGTGCAGCACGAGGGCAAGAACTGGCTGGTCGTGCAGCTGCCGGAAGTCGAGTCGGCGTTCGTGGCCCTCGATCCGCGCGACGGCGCGATGCGCGCGCTGGTGGGCGGCTTCGACTTCGCGCGCACCAAGTTCAACCACGTAACACAGGCGTGGCGCCAGCCGGGTTCGGCGTTCAAGCCGTTCATCTATTCCGCGGCGCTCGAGAAGGGCTTTACCCCGGCGACGGTGATTCCCGACGAGCCGGTCGTGCTGGAAGCGGAGGAGACCGGCAGCCAGCGTTGGGAGCCGAAGAACTACGACGGCAAGTTCGAGGGGCCGATGCGTCTTCGCACCGCGCTCGCCAAGTCGAAGAACATGGTCTCGATCCGCATCCTCGACGCCATCGGGCCGAAGTACGCGCAGGAATACGTGACACGCTTTGGCTTCGACGCCGAGCGCCACCCGCCTTACTTGACGATGGCGCTTGGCGCCGGATCGCTGACCATGTGGCAGCTGGCGCGCGCCTATTCGGTATTCGCCAACGGCGGCTACCTCGTGCAGCCCTACTTCATCCACAAGATCGTCGACGATCGCGGCAATGTGCTCGCGCTCGCCGAGCCGCGCCGCTCGGGCGACGAGGCGCTGCGTGTCATCGACGCGCGCAATGCCTTCATCATGGACAACATGATGCAGGACGTGACGCGCTTCGGTACCGCGGCACGGGCCGCACGCCTAGGGCGCACCGACCTCGCCGGCAAGACCGGCACCACCAACGAGTTCGTCGATGCGTGGTTCGCCGGCTATCAACCCGCTCTGGTCGGAATTTCCTGGGTCGGCTTCGACCAGCCGAAGACCCTCGGCAAGAACCAGACCGGCGGCGTCGTGGCGCTGCCGATCTGGGTTTCGTACATGGAGCGTGCGTTGAAGGATATTCCGGAGATGCCGCGCGAAATGCCGCCCGGGGTCGTCGTGGTGCCCACCGGACCCTATCCCGCAGGTGGCGAGACACGCTCGATACCGGAGTACTTCTACAAGGAAGCGGTGCCACCGCCCGAGGTGTTGCGGCCGCCCATCGCCACGCCGCCCGCGCCGCAACCCATGCCCGTCGTGCCCGGGCCGGCCCCGGCGCCCGTCGAGCAGATGACCATCCCGACGCCGCCGCCGGCGTGACCGCTCGCTAAGGCGAGAGCCTTACGCTTTGTCCGCTTTGCGCGGACACGAGCCTCGAGAGCGCGGCAAAGAGTTCCGTGCCCTCGCGCGTGTCACGCCAGGCCTGGCCATCCCAGCGGAAGTGATAGCCACCGGAGCGCGCCGCGACCCAGATCTCGCGCGCCGCGCCATGGCGATTCACCACCATGCGGGAGCCGTCGGCGTACTCAATCTCGAGCACGCCGCCCTCCTTGCGCTCGAGATCGGCGTCGACGCCGCACGCTTCCAGCGCCGCTTCAATGCGCTCGAGCGCGCGCTCGGCGCGCTCGGCAAATTCCCGCTCATCCATGCGTTAACATGGTGATTTTATGCGCTTGCTCGCTCTCGTCGCCGCCATGGCGCTGGCCGCAGGCGCTTGCGGCCAGCGCGGGCCGCTGTACCTGAGGGACAACCCGCCCCCGGGCGTGAAGCCCGAGAAGCGCGACACCTACAAGCCTGTCCCGTATCCGCGCTCGAAGCCGGAAGAACCGCCGGAAGGCGAGCCGCGCTAGATGTCATTCGACTACCGCGATGGCGCGCTTTGCGCCGAGGACGTGCCGCTCGAGGAGATCGCTCGCCGCTTCGGTACGCCCTGCTATGTCTATTCGCGCGCCGCGATCGAGTCGGCCTACCGCGAGTTCGCCGCCGCGCTCGCCGGCCGCGATGCGCTCGTGTGCTACTCGGTGAAGGCGAATTCCAATCTCGCCGTGCTGGCGCTCCTTGCCCGTCTGGGCGCGGGCTTCGACATCGTCTCCGGCGGCGAGCTCGCGCGCGTGCGCGCCGCGGGTGGCGATCCGGCGAAGACACTGTTTTCCGGCGTCGGCAAAAGCGAAGCGGAAATCGAGCTCGCCCTCAGGCACGAGATCGGCTGCCTGAACATCGAATCGCAAGCGGAGCTCGAGCGCGTCGCGCGCGTCGCGCGCCGCCTCGGCAAGCGCGCGCCGATTGCGGTGCGCGTGAATCCCGACATCGATGCCCGCACCCATCCTTACATCTCGACCGGGCTGCGCGAGAGCAAGTTCGGCGTCGCGCACGGCGAGGCGAAACGCCTTTATCTCGCCGCCTCCCGGATGTCCGAGCTCGAGCTCGTCGGCATCGGCTGCCACATCGGCTCGCTTCTCCCCGAAGCGGCACCCTTCATCGCCGCGGCAACGCGGCTTGCGGAGCTGGTCGGCGAGCTTGCCGCCACCGGGATCGCGCTGCGTCACATCGACGTCGGCGGCGGCATCGGCATTCGCTACAAGCCGCAGGATCCCGCGCAACCAATCAGCGCCTTTGTCGGCGGCACGCTCAAGGCGCTCGGCCGGCGAGCGGAGAAGCTGATCTTCGATCCCGGCCGCTCGATCGTCGGCAACGCGGGCGTCCTGCTGACACGCGTCGAATATGTGAAACCGGGCGGGGCGCGCAATTTTCTCGTGGTCGACGCGGCGATGAACGACCTCATCCGCGCGCCGCTGTACGGCGCCTGGCACGAGATACGCGCCGTGCGGAAGAGCGAGGCGCCGGCCGCCGTTTACGACGTGGTGGGACCGATTTGCGAAAGCGCCGATTTCCTCGCCAAGGACCGCCCGCTCGCGGCGGGTGAAGGTGACCTTCTCGCCGTGCTGTCCGCCGGCGCCTACGGCATGGTGATGAGCTCGAACTACAACTCCCGCCCTCGGCCGCCGGAGGTGCTGGTGCACGGCACGCAGGCCCATCTGGTACGGCGCCGCGAATCGCTCGATGAGCTGTTTGCCGCCGAGCAGATTCCGGGATGACAATCGCGTTCCCCCGTGCCCGCCCCCCAAGCCATGACCACCACCCGCCGCCGCATGCTGATCGCGGGCGGCGTGCTCCTCGCGCTGGCGCTCGGCGGCACGGCGGCCTATCTGATCAGCACCGACAGTCGCGCGAAGGAGAGCCGCAAGGGCACGAAAGGATCCGCGGCCGTACCGGTGGCGGTGGCGAGCGTCACCAAGGAGGCGGTGTCCGTGCGGCTTTCCGCCATCGGCAACGTCGAGGCGTACTCCACCGTCGGGGTCAAGGCACGCGTCGATGGCCAGATCATCGAGGTCAACTTCAAGGAAGGCGCGCCGGTGAAGAAGGGCGATGTGCTGTTTCGCATCGATCCGCGGCCCTTCCAGGCGGCGCTTCGCCAGGCGGAAGCGAACGCGCTGCGCGACGCTGCGGCGCGCGACCAGGCGCGCTCGCAGGAACGCCGCTACCAGGACCTGCTCGACAAGAATTTCATCTCCAAAGAGGCGTACGCGCAGATCCGCACCAACGCTGAGACCGCGGGCGCGGTGGCAAAAGCGAGCCAGGCGGCGCTCGAGAATGCGCGGCTGAACGTCGAGTACTGCACCATCCGCTCGCCGCTCGACGGCTTCGTCGGCAAGGTGCTGCTGCAGGCGGGCAACCTCGTGAAGGCCAACGACGTGAATCCGCTCGTCGTCATCAACCAGGTGCGACCGATCTATGTCAACTTCGCGGTCCCGGAGCAAATCCTGCCCGAGGTGCGCAAGTACATGACCGAAGGACCGCTCGAGGTGGAAGTGCTGCCGGTCGATCCGGCGCAGACGCATCCCAAGGGCCGGCTGATCTTCATCGACAACGCCGTCGACCCGAGCACCGGCACCATCCGTCTGCGTGCGCAGTTCGACAACAACGATGCGCTCCTCTGGCCGGGGCAGTTCGTGAACGTGAGTGTGCGGCTCTATGAGGAGCCCGATGCCGTCGTCATTCCGTCGACCGCCGTGCAGACCGGTCCCGAGGGCCAGTATGTCTACGTCATTTCGGCGGAGATGACCGCCGAGCTTCGGCGCATCGGCGTGAAGCGCACCGACGGCGAGCGCGCCATCGTCGCGCAGGGCCTGCAGCCGGGCGAGCGGGTGGTGACCCGCGGCCAGCTGCGCCTCGGTCCGAAGGTTCGCGTGCAAATCGCCGCGCCGGGAGCTGCGCCGTCATGAACTTCTGCGAGATCTGGGTCCGGCGGCCGGTGATGACCGTGCTGGTGATGGCGGGCATCCTGATTTTCGGCCTTGCGGCGTATCGGCTGCTGCCGGTGTCGACGCTGCCGAACGTCGACTTCCCGACCATCCAGGTGAGCGCCGAGCTGCCCGGCGCGAGCCCCGAGACCATGGCCTCGGCGGTGGCGACGCCGTTGGAGAAGCAGTTCTCGACCATTCCGGGGATCGACGAGATGAGCTCGGTGTCGAGCCAGGGCACAACGCGCATCACGGTACAGTTCGCGCTCGATCGCGACATCGACGCCGCGGCGCAGGACGTGAACTCGGCGATCGCCGCTACCGCGCGCCAGTTGCCGCCGAGCATGCCGGCGCCGCCCTCGTTTCGCAAAGTAAACCCGGCGGATTTCCCGGTGTTCTTCCTGGCGCTCACTTCGGACACGCTGCCGCTCTCGACAGTGAACGAGTACGCCGAAACCTATCTCGCGCAGCGCATCTCGACGATCAGCGGTGTCGCGCAAGTGCAGGTGTTCGGTCAGCAGAAGTACGCCGTGCGCGTGCAGGTCGATCCAAACGCGCTCGCGGCGCGCGGCGTCGGCATCAACGAGGTGGAGCAGGCGGTGTCGCAGGCGAACGTCAACCTGCCCACCGGCACGCTCTACGGCAAGGACCGCATGTTCGCAGTCCAGGCGACCGGTCAGCTGCAGGATGCGCAGGCCTTCCGCCCGGTGATCGTCACCTACCGGAACGGCTCGCCCGTGCGCCTGCAGGAGCTCGGGCGCGTGATCGACAGCGTGCAGAACGACAAGGTCGCCGCCTGGTACAAGGACAAGCGCGGCATCGTGCTGGCGATTTACCGTCAGCCCGGCACCAATACCATCCAGGTGGTCGATCAGGTGCGCACGCTCCTGCCGACCTTCCGCGCCGAAGTACCCCCCTCGATCGACATCGAGGTGCTCTACGACCGCTCACAGACGATCCGCGCCTCGGTCGACGAGGTGAAGTTCACGCTGTTCCTCGCGCTCGCGCTGGTGGTGCTGGTGATTTTCCTCTTCCTGCGCAACATCCCGGCGACCGTTATTCCGTCGATCGCACTGCCGATGTCGATCATCGGCACATTTGCCCTGATGTACGCGCTCAACTACAGCCTCGACAACATCTCGCTCATGGCGCTCACGCTGTGCGTCGGCTTCGTGGTCGATGACGCCATCGTCATGCTGGAGAACATCACGCGGCATATCGAAAGCGGCAAGAGCGTGCTCGCCGCGACGCTCGACGGCTCGCGCGAGATCGTCTTCACCATCATCTCGATGACCCTCTCGCTCGCCGCGGTTTTCATCCCGGTGCTGTTCATGGGCGGCATCCTCGGGCGGCTGCTGCACGAGTTCGCGGTGACGATCATTGCCGCGGTACTGATCTCCGGCTTCGTCTCGCTCACGCTGACACCGATGATGTGCAGCCGGATTCTCAAGCCGCACCAGCGCGACGCCCGGCACGGCCGCGTGTACATGGCGTTCGAGCGCGTGTTCGATGCCGCGAGAGATGCCTACGATGTGAGCCTCACCTGGTCGCTTGCTCACCGTCGCGTAGTGATGCTCGCCTTCCTTGCCATCTGCGTGCTCACCGGCGTGCTCTTTTCCCGGGCGCCGAAAGGTTTCCTGCCCTCCGAGGATGCGGGCCAGATCTTCTGCTTCGTCGAAGGCCCGCAGGACATTTCCTTCGACGCCATGGTGGACCTGCAGCGGCGCGTGGCCGAGATCGTGCGCCAGGATCCGAACGTCGACGCGGTGATGTCATTCGTCGGCGCAGGCGGGCTTTCCGCCTCGCTCAACACCGGACGCATCACCATCAACCTCAAGCCGTACAAGGACAGAAAGCCGGCGGAGCAGGTGGTCCGCGAGCTGCGGCCGAAGGTCGCCAATATCCTGGGCGCCAAGGTATTCATTCAGAACGTCCCCGCTATCCGCATCGGCGGTCAGCTGACGCGCAGCCCCTATCAGTACGTGATGCGCAGCGCCAACGTCGAGGAGCTGTACCACTGGGCGCCGCTCATCGAGCAGAAGCTGCGCGCGCTGCCCGGCCTGGTCGACGTCTCGAGCGATTTGCAGATCACGCGGCCCGAAGTCACGGTGCAGATCGAGCGAGAGAAAGCCTCGGCGCTCGGCGTCTCGGCGCAGTCGATCGAGATGGCCCTCAACAATGCGTACGGCGCGCGCCAGGTCTCGACCATCTACACCTCCACCAACCAGTACTTCGTCATCCTCGAGCTCGCGCCGCGCTACCAGACCGATCCGTCGGTGCTGCCGCTCCTGTACGTGCGCTCATCCACCGGCGCGCTCGTGCCGCTGAACTCGGTGGCGAAGCTTACTTACGGCGTCGGCCCGATGCAGGTCACGCACCTCGGCCAGCTGCCCTCGGTCACTTTCTCCTTCGATCTGCGTCCGGGCGTCGCGCTGTCGCAGGCGATCGCGCAAGTGCAAGCCGGCATGCGCGAGCTCGCCGCGCCCGCCACGCTCACTGGCACATTCTCCGGCACGGCGCAGGCGTTTCAGAGTTCGCTCCAGGGCATGGGCATCCTGGTGCTGTTGTCGATCGTCGTCATCTACCTCGTGCTCGGCGTGCTCTACGAAAGCTTCATCCATCCGCTGACGATTCTCTCCGGCCTGCCGACCGCCGGGCTCGGCGCGCTGCTGACACTGATGCTCTTTGGCGTCGAGCTCAACATGTACGCCTTCGTCGGCATCATCATGCTGGTCGGCATCGTCAAGAAGAACGCCATCATGATGATCGACTTCGCGATCGAGGCGCAGCGCAAAGACCACATGCCCGCCGAGCAGGCGATCCACCAGGCCGGGTTGATCCGCTTCCGCCCGATCATGATGACCACCATGGCGGCGCTGATGGGCAGCCTGCCGATCGCCATTGGCTTCGGCGCCGGCGGCGGCGCGCGCATGCCGCTCGGTCTCGCGGTGGTCGGCGGCCTCCTGCTTTCGCAGGTGCTGACGCTCTACATCACGCCGGTGATCTACCTCTACTTCGAGCGCCTGCAGGCCTGGCTCAACCAACCCAAGCAGAGCGAGGATGCAGCCCGTGCCGAACAGCCCCGAGTCGCGTAGTCTCGCCGTCTTCTGCGACTTCGAGAACGTCGCCCTCGGCGTACGCGAGGCGCGCTACGCGCAGTTCGACATGGAGAAGGTGCTCGAGCGGCTCTTGCTGAAGGGCTCGATCGTCGTCAAGAAGGCCTATTGCGACTGGGACCGCTACAAGGAGTTCAAGAGCGCGATGCACGCCGCGTCCTTCGAACTGATCGAAATTCCGCACGTGCGCCAGTCGGGCAAGAACTCCGCCGACATCCGCATGGTGGTCGACGCACTCGACCTTTGCTACACCAAGTCGCACGTCGACACGTTCGTCATCGTCAGCGGCGACTCGGATTTCTCGCCGCTCGTCTCCAAGCTGCGCGAGAACGCGAAGACCGTGATCGGCGTGGGCGTCAAAAACTCGAGCTCGGACCTGCTGATCGCCAACTGCGACGAGTTCATCTACTACGACGACCTGGTGCGCGCCGACGAGCAGAAGCGCCGCGCGGCCAAGAAGCGCCGCGAGCACGCGCCCGCGGGCGAGGACAAGAAGCAGGAAGCTTTCGACCTGATCCTCGAGACGCTGAACGCACTCATTGCCGAGCGCGGCGAGGACGAACGTATCTGGGGCTCGATGATCAAGCAGGCCTTGAAGCGCCGAAAGCCCGGCTTCAACGAGTCGTACTACGGCTTTCGCGCCTTCTCCGATCTGCTCGAGGAAGCGGAAGGCAAAGGCCTGGTCAAGCTCCTGCCGGATGAAAAGTCGGGCGGCTACCTTATCCGCCCGGCCGCCTAAGACGGAGAGGGGGCCGCGTCCCCCCTCCCGGCCGAGCGCGGCCGAAATCGCGGCGGCGGCGGGCAAAGGCATCCGCGATGTGGTGGCGCCAAACCTGCGCGTTCTGTTCGTCGGCATCAACCCGGGCCTCTACACCGCCGCTACCGGCCATCACTTCGCGCGCCCGGGCAACCGCTTCTGGCCGGCGCTGCACGCCGCCGGGTTCAGCGCGCGCCTCTTGCATCCGTCGGAGCAGCGCGCGCTGCTTGCGCGTGGGTATGGCATCACGAATCTCGTTAATCGCGCCACGGCCACGGCGGACGAGGTCGCGCCGCGGGAGTTCGTCGCCGGCCGCCAGCGGCTCGCCGCCAAGGTGCGCCGCTTGCGCCCTAAGGTCGTCGCGTTCCTCGGCGTCGGCGCGTATTGCCATGCGTTCGGCCTCAAGCGCGCCGCGCTCGGCGAGCAGCCCGAGCGCTTCGAGGACGCGCGCGTCTGGGTATTGCCCAACCCGAGCGGCCTCAACGCCAATTACCAGCTCGCCGCCCTGGTGGCGCTCTTCCGCGCCCTCAAGAACGCAACCGATTGACCGCGCGGCTCTCTAAAGGCACATATGGCGACCAAACTCGACAAGGCGCTCAAGCGCGAGGTGAGCATCGAGGGCACACCGTACATGCTGACCATCAGCCCCGAGGGGCTGAAGCTCGTGCCGAAGGGCAAGAGGAACGGGCTCGAGCTCACCTGGAAGGCCCTGGTGAGCGGCGACGCCGCGCTCGCCACCGCGCTCAATGCCTCGCTCGCGCGCTAGCCGCGGCGATTTGCACGGCAACGCGCCGGACGACGCGCGCGCGGCGCTGCTGATCACCGACATGATCAACGGCTTCGACTTCGAGGGGGCGAAACAAATGCTGGCGCGCGCGCGCGCCGCCGCGCGCTCAATTCGCTCGCTGAAGCGGCGCGCCAAGCAAGCCGGCATTCCCGCGGTGTACGTGAACGACAATTTCGGCCGCTGGCGCTCCGATTTCCGGATGCTGCTGAAGCACGTCACGCGGCGCGGCTGTCCGGGAGCGCCGATCGCCGAGCTGCTCGCGCCGGACGACGACGACTATTTCGTGCTGAAGCCGAAGCACTCGGGCTTCCAGTTCTCGGCGCTCGATCTGCTGCTCCAACACCTGGGCGCGCGTACCTTGATCCTCACGGGCGTGGCGGGAAACTTCTGTGTGCTGTTCACGGCTCACGACGCCTACATGCGCGACTATCGGCTGGTCGTGCCGCGCGACTGCGTCGCGTCGCTCAAGCCGAGCGATGACCGCTACGCGCTCGCGCACATGGCGAGGGTGACCAAGGCCGATGTGCGGCCGGCGGCGCGCATCGATTTATCCGCCCTCTAGCTGCTTGTAGACCAGATTGGCGAGCCGCAGCAGCTCGTCCTTGCTCAAGTCGGCGGAGGCGAGCGCGTAGCCCATCTCGCGGTCGATCCAGTAGAAGACGCCGACGTTGTTCTCGCGCGCATAACGAAACGCGGTCTCGCGATTGCGCGCCATCTCGGTGCGCACGTAGAGCGTCAGACGGCGGCCGTTTTGCGACTGATACATGAATAAGGCGACCGGCCCGCTATCGCCGGGCAGAAGCCGCCCGCCCACGAGCGACATGCCGACGTCGTCCAACTTCGGCGCGCGCAGCTTCGCACCGAGGCGCTTGGAAAGCCAGGCGAGGAGATGCTGCTCATCATCGGCGCCGACTTCGACCGGGTGACGCACCTCCGGCGAATAGACCGCGTGTGCCACTGCAGCGCGCCGCGCGAGCACTGCGCCGTCTGGCGCGCTCTGCACCACGGTGCGCTCCGGGCGCGCGTACCACCCGGCCGGCACGCCGCACGCGATGCCGATCGCGATCCATGCCATGACGGCGGCGAGGCGCCGCCATGACAGAGGGGGCGAGGCTGCCTTGTGCAGGCGCTCGGGCACCGGCTCGCGCAGCATGTTGTCGTAGGCGGCGCGCACCTCCTGCGCGAGGCGCCGGTAAGCGGCGACGCGCTCGGCCTCTTCCGGCCGCGCGGCAAGCCATGCCTCGAGCGCGGTGCGCCGCTCGGCATCGAGCCGGCCGTCGGCG
>Ga0081539_10002588_pt1 | contig 24912 bp, 3 predicted proteins | sample TabmetS4T2R2_FD_71023 | JGI IMG/M metagenome (GOLD analysis project Ga0081539, IMG submission 71023) | Tabebuia heterophylla rhizosphere microbial communities from the University of Puerto Rico - S4T2R2 | ecosystem: Host-associated > Plants > Roots > Rhizosphere ...
TGAGCGGCTCAAGCTCGGCGCGGCCACGGCCGGCAACCGGCGTCCCCGTGCTCACGTCCCGTTGCCCCGAGTAGCGCGACAACAACAACTGAAAGGCCGCGAGCAGCGTCATGAACATCGTCGTCCCTTGACGCCGGCTCAGTTCTCCGAGGGCTCGGGCCAGCCCCGCCGACAGCGTGAACGAATGCTGCGCGCCGCGCCGCGTGCGCATCGCCGGCGGCCGACGGTCGGTCGGCAGATCGAGCGCGGACTGCGCGCCTCCGAGTTGTTCGCGCCAGTATTCGACCTGGCGTTCGAGCGCGCCGCCGTCGAGCCAACGACGCTGCCAGGCGGCGTAGTCCTTATATTGAATCGGCAGCGACGGCAGTGGCGACCGCTGACCGTTGACGAAGGCTTCGTAAAGCGCGGCCACCTCCTTGACGAGCAGCCCGATAGACCAGCCGTCGCTGATGATGTGATGCATCGTCAGCAACGCAATGTGCTCTTCGTCGCCGAGCTTCAAGAGCTTCGCGCGCAGCAGCGGGCCGCGGCTTAAGTCGAAAGGCCGTCGCGCCTCTTCGAGCGTCAGGCGTCGCGCGGCGGCCGCACGCTCATGCTCGTCGCCGGCCTCGCTCAAATCGTTGACGTCGAATCGCAGCGGCTGCGCGGGGGCCACGACCGCCACGGGCTCTCCCGCGGTTTCGACAAACGTCGTGCGCAGAATCTCGTGTCGCCGGACGACCTCAGACAGCGTCCGCTCCAACGCCTCGACGTCGAGGCGACCCGCGAGGCGAATCGCTATCGGCAGGTTGTAAGCCGCGCTCTCCGGCTCCAGACGTTGCAGGAACCAGAGACGCCGCTGCCCGGACGACACCGGGATCTCGCCGTCGTCAGACGCACCCGCCTCGATGCGCCCCGCGTCCGCGTCGCCGACGCCCTCCGGACGCAGCGCTTCCGCGACGACGCGGCTCAATCCTTCGACGGTCGGCTCCTCGAACAGTGCCCGCAACGCCACCTCCACGCCGAACACCGCTCTCACGCGCGCCATCACCCGCGTCGCCAGCAACGAGTGCCCGCCCATCTCGAAGAAGTTCGCCCGCGCTCCCACGGCCGTCACGCCTAAGACCTCCGCCCAGATAGCCGCCATCGCCTCCTCGACAGGGCCGCGCGGCGGCGACATCTCGGAAGCGTCCGGCGCCAACGGTTCAGCCTCGGGCAGCCGCCGACGATCGACCTTCCCGCTGGCGGTCAAAGGCAACTCCGGCAGGCAGACCAGCGCCGACGGCACCATGTATTCCGGCAGCAGACGGCTCAGACGCGTGCGCACCTCGCGCGCCTCCAACTCAATTCCATCCTCGGCCACGACGTAAGCGTCCAACCTCACCTCGCCCGCGACGTCAACACGCGCCACGACGGCCGCCGCACGGACGCCATCCAAACTGCGCAGCGCCGCCTCGACCTCGCCCGGCTCCACGCGATAGCCGCGCACCTTGACCTGCGAGTCGGCGCGCCCGAGAAACTGCACCGTCCCGCCCGAGAGCAGCCGCGCGCGGTCGCCCGTGCGATAGAGCCGCGTGCCCGGCTCGCTGGAGAACGGATCGGGCACGAACCGCTCGGCCGTGAGCCCCGGCTCGCCGAGATACGCGCGCGCCACGGGGCGGCCGCCGATGAAGAGTTCACCGGGCACGCCGACGGGGGCAGGGCTCATCTCGTCGTCGAGCACGTAGAGCCGCGCATTTCTGATGGGGCGGCCGATGGGAGGGAGTGCGGGCCAGTCGCCGGCCGTCTCCGGCCCGAGAACGAACTCGCTGACGGCGTGCGCCTCGGTCGGGCCGTAATGATTGTGCAGCCTCGCGCCTTCGAGCTTCTCGAACATCCAGGCGATGGGCTCGGTGATGTGCAGTTGCTCGCCGGCCGTGATGATCTCGCGCAAGTCCGGCGGGACAAGGTCGAGACGCCGCGCCGCGAGCGCGAGATGTTGCAGCGCGACGAAGGGCAGAAACAGTCTCTCCACCGCTTGCTCGGCGCAGAAACGAAGCAGTCTTTCGCTGTCGCGCCGTTCCTCCTGCGCCACGAGGATGAGCGCGCCGCCCGACGAGAGCGTCGAGAGAATCTCTTGGAAAGAAACGTCGAAGCCGAGCGACGCGAACTGGAGCGTGCGCGCGGGCTTCGGCGTCGAGCGCGTCGTCTGCCAGATAACAAGGTTCGCCAGCGCGCCGTGAGTCATCGCCACGCCCTTCGGCTGCCCCGTCGAGCCCGAGGTGAAGAGCACGTATGCCAGATTCCCTGTGACGACCGACGCGCGCGGATCGTCGGACGAAAGGGTTTCGAGGTGGAGTCGGTCGGCATCGAGACGCACGATGGGCGCGTCGAGCCAGCAGAGTTGTTCGGCCCACGCCTCCGTCGTAATCGCGGCCGAGAGGTCCGCGCCGCGCGCCACTGAACGCAGCCGCGCCTCCGGGTGCTCAACGTCGAGCGGCACGTACGCGCCGCCGGCTTTGAGCACCGCCAGCACCGCGACGACCTGCTCCACGCCGCGTTCCAAAAACAGCCCGACGCGCGAGTCCGTCTCGACGCCGCGGCTGATCAGATGACGCGCCAGTTGGTTGGCACGCGCGTTCAGTTCGGCGTAGCTGAGCCGCCGGCCGTAAAACTCGACGGCGACGGCGTCGGGCGTCCGGCGCGCCTGCTCTTCGAAGAGCGCGTGAACCGTGCGCCGTTGTTCGTCCGGCTCGTCGGTCGCGTTCCAATCCTCGACGACCAGACGCCGCTCGTCAGCGGAGAGCAGAGACAGCTGCCCGACCGGCCGCGAGGTTTCGACGACCGCGAGTTCGAGCACGCGGCGGTAGTGGCCGATCATGCGCTCGATAGTCTCGCCGTCAAAGAGGTCTGCGTTGTATCTGAAGTTTCCGGTCAGCCCCTCGGCATCCTCCTGCACCGTGACGGTGAGGTCGAAGATGGAGGTTTCGTTGTCGATGTCGAGCGCGGTGACGCTGACGCCGGGCAGTTCGGGCACGGGCATCGGCGCGTTGCGGAGTTGGAAGAAGACTTGGAAGAGCGGCGAGCGACTGAGGTCGCGTTCCGGCACGATCTCTTCGACCAGCTTCTCGAACGGCATGTCCTGATGCGCGTAGGCTTCGAGCGCGCGTTCCCTGACTTGCCGGATGACGTCGCCGAGCGACGCCTCGCGATCAACCTGCGTGCGGAGGACGAGCGTGTTGACGAAGAAGCCGATGAGCGGCTCAAGCTCGGCGCGCGTGCGATTGGCGATGGCGGTCCCGACGGCGATGTCCTCCTGCCCCGTGTAGCGTTGGAGCAGCACCTTGAAGGCCGCGAGCAGAACCATGAAGAGCGTCGCGCCTTCGCGTTCGCCGAGCGCCTTGAGTTGTTCGACGAGCGCGGGCGGGAGCATGATGTTGCGGCGCGCGCCGCGATAAGTCTGGACGGCCGGGCGCGGGCGGTCCGTCGGCAGTTCCAGCGCGGGCGGCTCGGGATGAAGCTGCCGCATCCAGTAGTCGCGTTGCCGCGCCAGTTCGTCGCCTTCCAGCCAACCGCGCTGCCAGTGCGCGAAGTCCGCGAACTGGACCGGGAGTTCCGGCAGCGACGTCGCCTCGCCCTTGATGAAAGAGCCGTAAAGAGTGCTCGCTTCGCGGACGAAGACGCCGATTGACCACCAGTCCGAGACGATGTGATGCATCGTCAGGAACAGCACATGTTCGTCTTCGGCGAGCTTGAGCAGGCGTGCGCGGAAGACAGGCCCGGTCGCAAGATTGAAAGGCCGCCGCGCCTCTTCGAAAGCGAGGCGCACGGCCTCGGCCTCACGCTCGGCCGGCGGCAAGTGGCTCAGATCTTCCGTCGTCAACACGCCGCCGCGCGGCTCGTCGATGGCCTGCACGGGTTCCCCGCCGACGGCGACGAAACGCGTGCGCAGAGACTCGTGACGCCGCACCACTTCGTCGAAGGCGCGCGCCAGCGCCGACGCGTCGAGCGCGCCGCGGAGTCGGACGGCGAAGTCGCCGTTGTAGAAAGGATTCCCCGGTTCCAACTGATCGAGGAACCAGAGACGCTGCTGCGCGAACGAGAGCGGCAGCGCCCCGTCGCGCGGAGCGCGCACGACGGGACTCGTCGCGGCCTGCTCCGCACGTCTCGCCATTTCAACCTGCTGCGCCAGCTCCCCGACGGTCGGCGACTCGAAGAGATTGCGCAACGGCAACTCGACCCGCAGCACGTCGCGGACGCGCGCCATGACCTGCGTGGCAAGCAGGCTATGCCCGCCCACCGCGAAGAAGTTGTCTTCGATGCCCACGCGCTCGACGCCGAGCACTTCGGCCCAGATGCGGGCCAGCTCGGCTTCGACCGGCGTGCGCGGCGACACGTAATCCTGCGCCGCGTCCGCCTGCGCGAGCGACGGGTCGGGCAACGCCTCGCGCGCCACCTTCCCGCTCGCGTTGATGGTTATCTCGTCCACCAAGACGAACGCCGACGGAACCATGTACTCCGGCAACTTCCCCAGCAGAAAGGAGCGCAGTTGTGGCGTCAACATGCGCGCGCGCACCCCGCGCAGAGGATTGTTGACATAGGCCGATCTTGGTTCTTCGCTCGCATCCGCATCTTCCACGAGCAGAGGCATCACGGCGGCCGTCTCCGACGACTCGTCGCGCCGCAGGAAGACGGCGTCGAAGCTGCCGTCCGCCCGACCGGAAGCCCAACTCAACTCGACCGCGTAGCCCTCTTCCGCGCCGACCGTCCACACCTCTTCCGGGTCTACGCCGACGCCCGCGGCCGACGCCCGCGCCGCCTCGCCCAACTCGCACACGTCATTGAGCCCCGCGCCTTCGGCGGCGGCGCGCACGGCCAGCACCTCCTCCAAGACGCGCGCGTTGGGGATGGCGCGAACGGCGATGAGGTCGTGCAACGACTCGGCCAGCAGTTGGCGCAAGCCTTCGATGCTCAGGCCCTCGTCTCGCCAGTCGCGCCAGTCCGCCTCGCGCGCGGGCGTCTCGCCGCCGGCGTAGAGGACGACGTCGTAGCGAAACTTCGTCAACTCGTTGTGCGCGAGCCCGCGCTTGACGAGCGCCTTGACATGCGTGAGCTTGCCCGTGCGTTTCTTCAAGGCGGCGAAGAGGCGCGGGTCGATGACCAGTTCCTCTTCCTGCGAGATGTGTCTGTGGACGCGACGACGTAGCTGCTCGACGGCCAGCGACGGCGGCGCGCCGTGCATCTGGACGGATGTGTGGAAGGCTTCGAGCAAAGGGAGGCTGCGCACGTCGCCGACGAAGACGAAGCCGCCGCGACGCACCGCGCGCGCCGCGCCTTCGAGGACGCGCAGCAAGTAGTCAACGTCCGGGAAGTATTGGACGACGGAGTTGAGCACCACCACGTCGAACGAGTCGGCGGCGATGCCTTCGAAGTCTTCGGCCGTCCGGTGCAGCAGCGTCACCTGATCGAGACCGCGCGCGGCGATCTGCCCGGCGAGGCGGTCGATGGTGGCGCGGGAGAAGTCTGTGGCGACGTAGCTTTCGCAGTCCGGCGCGATGGGAAAGAGCATCAAGCCCGTGCCGCAACCGATTTCAAGCACGCGACGGGGACGCAAACTGCGGATGCGCTCGACCGTCGTCTCCACCCACACGCGCATCTCTGCGGCCGGGATGGGTTCGCCCGTGTAGCTGCTGTTCCAACCGGCAATGTTGAAGGCGTCGTCCCCCTCTGGCTCCGCGCGCGTGTAAGTCTCTTCGTAGAGCGCCTGCCACTGCGAGACGACCTGCGCGCCCGACTCATCGTGACCGTTGCCGTTGCCATTGCCGCTGCCGTTGCTATTGGAGACGGCGCGCGGGACGACGTAAGCGACGAGTCTTTTCTCCGCGCCATCCGGCTCGTGGATGACGACTACGCTCTGCTTAACCGACGGGTGACAGTCGAGCGCCGTCTCGATCTCGCCCAACTCGATGCGGAAGCCGCGCAGCTTGACCTGATGGTCAACGCGCCCGATGAACTCAATCTGGCCCGCGGCGTCGTACCGCACAAGGTCGCCCGTGCGATAGAGGCGCGCACCCGGCTCCGCGCTGAATGGATGCGGCAGAAACTTCTCGGCCGTCTGTTCCCCGTCCTGTCGATAGCCGCGCGCAAGCCCGCTGCCGGCGACGTAAAGTTCGCCGGGAACGCCGACGGGCGTCGGGTTCAGAAAGCGGTCGAGGACGTATGCCTGCACGTTGGCGATGGGGCGGCCGATCGCGGGTGCGGCGTTCGCCGCGGCGTGCGCCTCAACGAGCGCGCAGGTGGCGACGACCGTGTTTTCGGTCGGGCCGTAGTGGTTGATGAGTGCGCACGGCAGTTCTTCGCCGGGCCGGCGATGGAGTTTGTCGCCGCCGGTCAGCAACGCGCGCAGGCGGATCGAGGCGGGCCAGCGCTCTTGCATGACGAGTTCGGCCAGAGGCGTCGGCAGGAACGAAATGGTGACGCCTTCCGCGTCGAGCCAATCCAAGAGAGCGGGCGGCGAAAGGCGACTCTCTTCGGCGGGAACGTGCAGGCTCGCGCCCGCCGCGAGAGAGGGCCACAGTTCCCAGACGGAGGCGTCGAAGCCGGGGCTGGCAACCAGCGTCGCGCGGTCGGCGGGGCCGATCTCGTAAGTTGCGCAATGCCAGTTGACGAGGTTTGTGAGCCCGGCGTGCGTCAGTTCGACGCCCTTCGGCGTGCCGGTCGAGCCCGAGGTGTAGATGACGTAGGCGAGGTTTTCAGGCGCGGAGAGGTTGGGCGGGTTGTCATCGCCCGCCGCCTCGATGACTTCGCGGTCGGCGTCGAGACAGACGATGGTGCCCCAGAATGGCGGCAGTTGATCCAAAAGCCCTTCGCGCGTCACGAGCAGCGGGAGCCCTGCGTCTTCGAGGATGGCGCTCACGCGCTCGAGGGGAGACGTGGTGTCGAGGGGGACGTAAGCGCCGCCGGCCTTCAACACCGCGAGCAGCGCCGTGACGTAACCCGCCGAGCGTTCGAGGTAGACGCCGACGGTCGTCTCCGGGCCGACGCCGACCGCGCGGAGATAGTTGGCGAGTTCGTTAGCCCGCGCGTTGAGTTCGCCGTAACTCAGCGCCAGCGCGTCGTCGGAGACGGCCGGCGCGGATGGGCGCTCGGCCGCGCGCGCTTCGAAGAGTTGCTGAACGCGGAGGTCAGTCGGATACGCGGCGCGCGTGTCGTTCCAACCGACGAGCAGCCGCTCGCGCTCCGTGGGCGCGAGCAGCGGCAGCGCCGAGAGCCGCGCGGAAGGATTCGACGCGACGCCGTCGAAGAGCACGAGCAAGTGTTCGACGAAGCGTGCGATGGTGTCGTGGTCGAAGAGGTCTGTGCTGTATTCGAGCATCCCCTTGACGCCGCGCTCCGTGTCTTCCATCGAGAGCGCGAGGTCGAACTTGGAAGTGCCTGTCTCGCCCGTCATCAACTCGAAGGTGAGGCCGGCAAGTTCGTAGGCCGGCGCGGGCGAGTTTTGCAAGACGAAGGCGGCCTGGAAGAGCGGGTTGAGACTGGCGTCACGGTCGGGGGCCAGTTCTTCGACCAAACGTTCGAAGGGGAAATCCTGATGCGCGTAGGCGCCGACGGCGACGTCCTTCACGCGTCTCAACAACTCGCGGAATGTGGGGTCGCCGGAGAGATCCGTGCGCAGGACGAGCGTGTTGACGAAGAAGCCGATGAGCGGCTCGACTTCGCTGCGCGTGCGGTTGGCGATGGCCGAGCCGACGGCGATGTCGGTCTGCGACGAGTAACGTTGAAGCAGCACCTTGAAGGCCGCGAGCAAAACCATGAAGAGCGTCGCGCCCTCTTCCCGGCCGAGCGCTTTGAGCGCGTCGGCGGTCGCGCGCGGGACGACGAAGTGCTGCCGCGTCCCGCGGTGTGTATTGACGCGAGGCCGTGGGCGGTCGGTCGGCAGGTGCAGCGCGGGGACTCCCGCCAACCGCCCGCGCCAGTAGTCGAGTTGCTTCTCTAACGTCTCGCCGCTCAGCCACTCGCGCTGCCAGGCGGCGTAGTCGGCGTATTGCAGCGCGAGTTCGGGCAGCGGGCTGGGCCGCCCCGCGCGGTAAGCGTCGTAAAGCGCAGCGATCTCGCGGATGAGCACGCCCGCCGACCAATCGTCGGACGCGAGGTGATGCATCGTCAGAAGCAAGGCGTGCTCCGACTCGCCCAACTTGAGCAGCGTGGCGCGCAAGAGCAGCCCGCTCGTCAGGTCGAACGGTGTGCGCGCTTCAAGGTCGGCCAGCCGTTTCGCCTCGGCCTCGCGTTCATCTTCGGCCAGGTGCGTCAGGTCTTTCCTCCCGAGCTTGAGCGGGACGTGGGGCGCGACGCTCTGACGCGGCTGACCGCCCTCTTTGTTGAAGATCGTGCGCAGGGCTTCATGCCGCCTGACCACTTCGCTCAGGCTCCGCTCCAACGCCTCGACATCGAGCCGCCCCGTGAGTCGCACGCTACCGGCGACGTTGTAGAAAGGGTTGCCCGGCTCCAACTGGTCGAGGAACCAGAGGCGCTGCTGCGCGAACGAGAGCGGCGACGGCCCAGCGTCCGTGCGCTTCGGTATCTGACGGTCGGGCGGAGCGTCGAGTCCTTCTTCACGGAGCAGGAGGTCGAGCAGCGCGCGACGAGCTGGGGAGGAGTTGAATTCTTTAATCATTGTCTTGTGTTTCCAACGGCGCGGCCGCCCGCGCGGCCAACATTGCCTGCACCTGCTCGTCTGAGAGGCGCGAGAGGCGCGAGAGTAGTTCTGCCTTCCGCTCCGTCTTGAGCCGGTCGGATGAAGCTTCGAGGAGCGCGTCGGAGAGCCCCGCCAGCGTCGGCGCCTCGAAAAGGCGACGCAGCGGGAGCTCGACGGAGAAGGCATCGAAGATGCGAGAGGTCACTTGCGTCCCCAGCAAGCTGTGGCCGCCAAGGTCGAAGAAGTTGTCTTGCGCGCCGACGCGTTCCACCTCAAGCACCTGCACCCAGATGTCCGCGAGAACTTCTTCGACCGCGTTGCGCGGCGCGACGTACGATCCGGCCGGCTCGCCTCTCTGGCGTCCCGGCGCGGGCAGGGCACGCCTGTCCACCTTTCCGTGCGGCGTCAGCGGCAGGGCGCTCATCGGCACGAAGGCCGACGGCACCATGTAGTCGGGAAGCGTCTGTTGAAGGAACCGGCGCAGTTCCGGCGCGAGGCGGCGGAGGCTCCGGCGTCGAAGCGGGTCGTTACAATAAGCGCGCCACTCCCGGCGCGGCGAGCATTCGCAGACGGGAACCATCGCAGCCAGCCGGCCGCGCGACACCGCGACTTGCCGGCGCACCAGCAGAGCGTCGAAGCAATCGGGCTCGGCCGCCTCGGGCCAGTAAAGTTCGACCGCGTATGGCAGTTCCGCTTCCAACTTCCAGAAATCCTCCGGGTCAACTCCACCGTCGGCGCTAACGCGCAGTGCTTCGCGCAATGCTTCGGCGGACGCGGGCGGGTGCTCGTCCGCGAGCAGACGCGCGGCCGCCACGTCGGCGACGAGACGCGTGTTCGGGACACGCAGCACACGCAGGGCTGCGGGCTGTTCACACTCAAGCAGCGCTCGCAACGTCGGCAGCGTCAGAAGCTCGCGTCGCCAGTCGTGCGTGGGCACAGGCATGGCCGCCTGCACCGCGTCGCCGACGTGGAGGATCACGTCATAGCGAAACCTCGTCAGTTCGTTGTGCTCGCGCCCGCGCTTGAGCAGCACTTCGACGCGGCCGACGCCTTCGAACTCACGGCTGACGGCGCGGAAGAAGTCCGGGTCGAGGACGAGTTCTTCCTCCTGCTCGGCGCGCGTACAGACGCGCTGGCGCAGTTGCTCGGCCGTGGTCGCGGCGTCGGCCCGGAAGAGTTCCAGCGAGGTGTAGAACTCGTTCAGCAGACGCCGGCAGCGAACATCGCCGATGAAGACGAAGCCGCCCGGCGCGACCCTTCGGACGGCCTCCCTGAGCACGCGCTGCAGGTAGTCGCCGCTCGGGAAATACTGCGCGACGGAGTTGATGACGACGGCGTCGTAGGCCGCCTCTGGAATGCCTTCGAAATCTTCGGCCGAACGTTGGAGCAGCGACACGGAAGTGATGGTGGGGACGCGCGCGTCGAGCGCGCTGCTGATTTTGCCGAGCGCCGCGGCCGAGAAGTCTGTGGCCGTGTAAAGCACGCAGTCCGGGGCGATGCGGAAGAGCAGCAGGCCGGTGCCGCAGCCGATTTCAAGCACGCGTCGCGGACGCAAACTGCGGATGCGCCCGACCGTCTGCTCGACCCATTCGCGCATCTCTGCGGCCGGGATGGGTTCGCCCGTGTAGCTGCTGTCCCAGCCCGTGATGTCGAAGTAAGGGTCGGCCGCGCCCCGCGGGTCGTCGTGCGACTGCTCGAAAACGTCCTGCCACTCGGCGACCTGCTCAGCGCTCAACTCGGCCTCGGGCGCGGATGACTCGTCGGCGGGTTCGTGGACGACGTAAGACACGAGCCGCTTCTCGCCCGGCACGTCTTCGCGCAGGAGGACGGCAGCCTCGCCGACGGCCGCGTGACGCGCGAGCGCGGCTTCAATCTCGCCCAACTCGATGCGATAGCCGCGCAGCTTCACCTGGTCATCGCGGCGGCCGAGGAATTCGATGTCGCCGCCGGGCAGATAACGCACCACGTCGCCGGTGCGGTAAAGACGCGCGCCGGGCTCACGCGAGAACGGGTTCGGCACGAACCTCTCGGCCGTCAAAGCAGGTTGACTGGTGTATCCGCGCGCGAGACCTTCGCCTCCAATGTGCAGTTCTCCCCAGACGCCTTCGGGGACGGGGCGCAGGTTTGTGTCGAGCAGATAGAGTTGCGTGTTGGCGATGGGGCGGCCGATGGGCACTGCGCCGCGCGACGGCGCGCGGCCGGCCGCCACTTCATAGACGCAGCAACCGACGACCGTCTCGGTCGGGCCATATTCGTTGACGACCAGCGTCTCGGGCGCGTGCTTGCGCCAGAAGCTCAGAGCCTCGCCGTGCAAGGCCTCGCCGCCGATGACGAGCGCGCGCGTTTGCCGCGCGGCCTCCGATGGCGGCATCAGTTCGGCCAGTAGTGCGAGGTGCGCCGGCGTGATTTTGATGAGACTGAAATCGCCGCCGGCGTCGAGCACGCTTTGCAGGCTCTCGGCCCCTTCGCCGTCGGGCACGAGGACGACGCCGCGCCCCGAGACGAGCGGAGCGAAGAGACTCGTCACCGTGAGGTCGAAGCCGAGCGACGAGTGAACCGGCGCGCCGCGCCCTTCCTCCACGCGGTAAGCGTGACGGCACCAACTCAGGTAGTTGACGACGCCGCGATGCGTAATCATCACGCCCTTTGGTTTGCCCGTCGAGCCGGAGGTGTAAATAACGTAAGCGAGATTCGCGGGCCGCGCGAGCGGCGCAGGGTTCTCCGCGCAGGCGTCGGCGAAAGCGGCCTCGTCGAGCATGATGATGTCGGCCGCGGCGCCTTCGAAGGCGTCGGCGAACTTCTGCTGTGTCAGCAAGAGCGGCGACCGGGCCTCTTCCAGAATCAGACGCCTGCGCCCGGCCGGATAAGCCGGGTCGAGCGGCACATAGGCCGCGCCCGCCTTGAGTACGCCCAGAATGGCGATGACCATCTCGAAGGAGCGTTCGACGCAGAGCGCAATGGGCACATCCGGCCCCGCGCCGCGCGAGCGCAGCAAGTGCGCGACGCGGTTGGCGCATTCGTTCAATTCGGCATAGGTCAGCCAACTCCCGCCGAGCGTGAGCGCCGTCGCGTGCGGCATGAGCGCGGCCTGCTCCTCGAAGAGTTCGTGGAGACAGGCGTCGGAGGGGAAGTCGGCGGCCGTCTCGTTGCGGAGATGGAGAAGTTCGCGCTCTTCGGTCTCGGTCAGCAGCGGCAGCTCGGCCACGCGTAGTTCGGGGTTCGCCGCGGCGCCTTCGAGCAGCACGCGGAAGTGGCCGAGCAAACGGCGCATCATGGCGGCATCGAAGAGGTCGGTGCTGTACTCGACCGATGCGAGCAGGCCGTCGGCGGTCGGCTGCGCGAACAACGTCAGGTCGAACTTCGACGTGCCGCTCGAAGTGTCTTGTAGCGAGAGCCGCAGGCCGGAGAGTTCGAGCGCCTGACGCGGGGCGTTTTGCAGCACGAACATGACCTGAAAGAGCGGCGTGTGATTGAGGTTGCGCGCGGGTTGTAGCTCTTCGACCAGCATCTCGAAGGGCAGGTCTTGATGCGCGTAGGCTCCGAGCGCCGTCTCGCGCACGCGGCCGAGCAGTTCGCGAAAGGTCGGGTCGCCGGAGATGTCCGTCCGCATCACGAGGGCGTTGACGAAGAAGCCGATGAGACTTTCGACCTCGGCGCGCGTGCGGTTCGCGATGGAAGTCCCGACGACGACATCCGTCTGCCCCGTATAGCGCGAGAGCAGAGCCTGGAAAGCGCCGAGCAGGAGCATGAACAGCGTGACGCCCTCGCGGCGGCTCAACTCGTTAATGCGTTCGGCAAGTTCCTGCGGGAGCAGCAGCGTCTCGGTCGCGCCATCGTAGCTTCGGGATGGCGGCCGCGCGCCTTTGGCCGGCAATTCAAGAGTCGGCGGCGCGCCCGCCAGCTGACGTTTCCAGTAGTCGAGTTGTTCGGCCAGCGCGTCGCCGGTGAGCCATGCGCGCTGCCATGCCGCGAAGTCCGCGTACTGAATCGTCGGCTCTTCGAGCGGCGACGGCGCGTCGCCGTTGAAGGCTTCGTAAAGCGCCGCCATCTCGCGGATGAGCACGCCCATCGACCAGCCGTCAGAGACGATGTGGTGCATCGTCAACAGCAACAGGTGTTCTTCCTCGGAGAGCCGGACGAGCCCCGCGCGCAGCAGCGGCCCGCGCGCCAGATCGAAGGGTCGCCGCGCCTCTTCGGCCGCGCGGCGGAGGGCTTCCGTCTCACGCTGCTCGGCGGGCAGTTCGCTCAGATCAAGCAACGGCACTTCGACATCGAGAGGCGATCCTATCACCTGTGCGGGACGCCCGCCGACGGCGGGAAACGTCGTGCGCAGAGCTTCGTGCCGTCGCACGACGTCCGAGAGACTTCGCGCGAGGGCGGGACGGTCGAGCCGCCCGCTCAAGCGCAGGGCGACAGGGACGTTGTAGAAGGGGTTGCCCGGTTCGAGCCGGTCGAAGAACCAGAGTCGTTGCTGCGCGAAGGAGAGCGGAAGGTCGCCGTGGCGTCGCACCGGCTCGATGGGAGGCAACGTGACCTCACGTCCACCATCGCCCGCGGCCTCGATGACAGCGGCCAACTCGGCGAGCGTCTGCGCCTCGAAGATGCTGCGCAGCGGGAGTTCGACATCGAACAGCGTCCGCACGCGCGAGACGACCCGCGTCGCCAAGAGAGAGTGGCCGCCGATGTCGAAGAAGTTGTCGCGAGCGCCGGCGCGTTCGAGCCCCAGCACTTCGGCCCACACGCCCGCCAGCAGTTCCTCGACCGCGCCGGTTGGGGCCGCGTAACCGTCTTCGTCGTCCGCTTGCGGCTGCGGGACAGGCGCGGGCAGAGCCTTGCGGTCAACTTTGCCGTTCGGCGTGAGTGGGAGCGCGTCGAGCACAACGCACGCGGACGGCACCATGTGCTCGGGGAAACTCCCCTTGAGGAACGCGCGCAGGTCGCGCCAAACACACGCCTGCCCGCTCTCCGCGACGACGTAGGCGACGAGGCGCTTGCCGGCGACGCCGTCATCACGAATGTCAACGACCGCTTCGCGCACCGACGGATGTTGACCGAGACGCGCGTTGATCTCCTCCAACTCGATGCGGAATCCACGCACTTTCACCTGATGGTCGGCGCGTCCCAGATAGTCGAGGCGACCGTCGGGGAGATAGCGTGCAAGGTCGCCGGTGCGATAGAGGCGCGCGCCCGTCTCACTTGAGAACGGGTTCGGCACGAACCGCTCGGCCGTCATGCGCGGCCGGTTCCAGTAGCCGCGCGCCAACCCCGCGCCGCCGATAAAGACTTCGCCGGTGGCGCCGACCGGCGCGGGACACATCCGTTTGTCGAGGATGTAGACCTGCGTGTTGGCGATGGGGCGGCCGATGGCCGGGCGCTCCGTGGCGTCACGGCCAACCTCTTCTATCGTCGTGTAGGTCGTGTACTCGGTCGGCCCGTAAAGGTTGACGACGCGCTCGACGCCGTCGACCGTGTAGAGCGCATCCACCAGCGTGCGCGGCAGAGCTTCGCCCGCAAGGTTCACCGTGCGCACCGTCGGCGGCAGACCGCCGAGCCTCACCAGTTCGGCCGCCGCCGATGGCACGGTGTTGATGAGACTGACACCGGCCGCGTCCCCCTCGGCGGCTTCGAGCGCGTTCCGTACTACGACGACCCGGCCGCCGACGCTCAACGGAGCGAACAGTTCGAAGATCGACAGGTCGAAGCAGACGGAGGTGGAGGCCAGCACCGCGCTCAAGCCCTCAAGCCCGAAAGCGTCGGCCGCCCACGCGACGAAGGCGGCCGCGCTCCTGTGCTCGATGACCACGCCTTTCGGGCCGCCCGTCGAGCCGGACGTGTAGATGACGTAAGCGACATTCTCCGGCCGCGCCGGAGCGCCGTACGGGACGGCGTCCGCGCGCGCGAAGTCGTCGCGCTCGCGTTCGAGGCAGACGGCCGACGCCGCGTGCTTCGGCGGCAAGCTCCCGAGCGTCGTCTCCTGCGCCAACACCAGTGACGCCTGCGCGTCGTCGAGCATCTGCTCAAGTCGTTGGCGCGGATAGGTTGGGTCGAGCGGCACGTAGGCCGCGCCCGCCTTGAGCACGCCGAGCAGCGCCGCCACCAACTCGACGCCGCGCTCGAGACAAACCCCGACCAATTTTTCCGGGCCGACGCCGAGACCCCGCAGGCGCGCGGCCAACCGTTCGGCGCGCACGTTCAACTCCGCATAGCTCAGATCCTCGCCGCCGCAGACGACCGCCGTCGCGTTCGGCGTCGCCCCGGCCTGCGCTTCGAACAACTCGTGCAGACATCTTTCCCGCTCGGAGGGCCGTGCCGTCCGATTCCATTCCAGCAGCACGCGGCGCTGCTCCGCCTCATCCAATAAGCGAAGTTCGCCAACGCGCTGCTCGGGAGTCGCGGCCACTTCACTGAGCAGCGTTTGGAGATTGCGCGCCAGCCGCGCGGCCGTCTCCGGCTCGAAGAGGTCGGCGTCGTGCCGGAGCGATGCCGAGAGCGGCCCGCCGTCGTCCACGAAGGTCAGCATGAGATCGAAGAGCGCCGTGCGCTGTTGGAAGGCGAAGGGTTCGAGCGTCAGTTCACCGATGCGGACGGCGTCGCCCGTCGTTCCGAAGACGAGCGGGGCGATGCCCCGGGTCTCCGGCCGCTGCGGCTGTTCGAGGACGAACATCACGTTGAAGAGCGGCGATTGATCGCCGTCGCGGTTCGGCCGCAGTCGCTCGATCAAAGCGGGGAATGGGTAGTCCTGATGTTCGAGCGCTTCGAGGACGCTCCGGCGCACACGGCCGAGGAGTTCGCGGAACGTGGGCTCGCCCGCGAGGTTCGCCCGGAGCGCGACGGGGTTGACGAAATAGCCGACGAGCGGCGCGAACTCCGCACGGCTCCGACCGCTGAAAGGCGAGCCGACGACGAACTCCTCCTGCCCCGCGTAGCGGCCGAGCAAGACCTGAAAGGCCGCCAGCAGCACCGCATACAGCGTCGTCCCCTCGCGACGCGCCAGTCCGCGCAGCGCGGCGCTGACTTCGCCGTCGAGTGTGAACTCGTGCGACGCGCCGCGGCGAGAAGTGGACAACGTGCGCGCGCGGTCGGTCGGCAATTGCAGCGCGTTCAACCCACCGCCGAGTTGGCGGCGCCAGTACATCAGGTGAGCGTCGCCGGCGGGGCCATCGAGCAGCGCCGCCTGCCAGCGCGCGAAGTCCGTGTACTGTGCCGAAAGTTCATACGCCTCGCCTCCCGAGACGATGAGAGACGAAAACTCCTCCAACAGCAACATCAGCGACCAGAAATCGACCGCGATGTGATGCGTGACCAAAAGGAGCACGTGTCGCCCGTCAGTGCGCGTGAAGAGGCGCACGCGGAGCGGAAATTCACGCCCGAGATTGAAAGGCCGATGAGCTTCGTCCTCGACGCGCCCGCGCAGTTCGTCGTCGTTCCAACGGTTGGCGGGGACGGCTTCGAACGAGACCGCCGCGCCCGGCTCATGCACGCGCTGCACGGGCACGCCGTCGCGCTCCTCGAAGGTGGTGCGCAGAGAGGCATGGCGGTCGGCGAGCGTCTGCCAGGCGGCGCGCACCGCCTCGGCCTCCACGCCCACGGGCAGATGCGCGGCGAGGACGACGTGGTAAGCGGCACTTTCGCGCGCAAGTTCGTGCAGGAACCAGAGCGCCTGTTGCCCGTACGAAAGCGGATGCTCGCCTTGACGCGTGTGCAAGGCCATCGGCGGCAAGTTAGCGGCGCGTGTGTCGCCGCCGGACGGCCCGCCGTTTCCCGGTTGTTCGACGATGCGGGCCGCGAGGTCTTCGAGCGTCGTCTCTTCAAAGAAGACCGTCAGCGGCATCGAGACCGCGAACTCGGTTTCGATTCTGTATCTCAGTTCGACAGCCGGCAGCGAGTCTAGGCCGAGAGCGCCGAGCGGTTTGCCGAAGTCAACCACGGACTCACGCACCCTCAACGCCGACGCCACCTCCGCGCGCAGCCAAGCGGCAACATCCCGCCCGCTCTTCCGAGGCATCGGCGGTTCGTCTAAAACAGCAACCTCCACAACAGCGGTGGCGTCGAGCGTGCTCGATGCCAGCACGTCGAGGTCGCCCGCGAGTAGACGCGCGCGACACAGGCGGCGCTGAACCTTGCCGCTCGAAGTCTTGGGGAGCGACCCCGCGCCGAGCAGCGCAACCGTGTATGCCTGTAGCTGATGCCGCTCGGCCACGGCGCTCCGGACGGCTTCGATCATCGCGGCGACTTCCGGCGACGCGCCGAGGCCGCGCAACTTCCGCGACGCGCGCGGGCTGACTTCGGCGACGACCGCGAGTCTCTCCTCGCCGGCCGCTTCCAGAGAGAACGCGGCGCTGCCGCCCGGCTGAAGGTCCGGGTGGCTCGACTCGGCCGTGGTCTCGATGTCCTGCGGATAGTGATTAAGGCCGCGGATGATGATGAGGTCTTTGAGACGCCCGGTGACGAACAACTGTCCGTCGCGCAGAAACCCGAGGTCGCCCGTGCGCAGGAACGGCCCTTCGCCGGTCTCTCTGAGGTAGCTTTCGAAGGTCGCCGCCGTCTCTTCCGGGTCGCCCCAGTAACCTTGCGCCACGCTCGCACCCGCGACCCAGATTTCGCCGACGCCATCCGGCGACATCAGGCTCCGCGTCTCCGGATTGACGATGACGACTCGCTGTCCCTCTGCGGGACGCCCACACACGACGAGCGCGCGCGCGTCCACGTCGTCCGGCGATGTTTCCACCACGCGGTCGCGCGAGAGCGACTCTTCGACCACGCGGAGGGCGGCCGGCGGCGCGTCGTTCTGATGGCCGGAGACGAAGAGCGTGGCCTCGGCCAACCCGTAGCAGGGCAGGAAGGCTTCCGGGCGGAAACCGCTCGGCGCGAACGCCTCGGCGAAGCGTTCGAGCGTCGCCTGCCGCACCGGCTCCGCGCCGTTGAAAGCGACCGTCCATGAAGAGAGGTCGAGCGCGGCACGCTCCGCCGGCGCACTCCGGCGGACGCAGAGGTCATAGGCGAAGTTCGGCCCGCCGCTCGTCGTCGCGCGTCTGGCTGAAATCGCCTCCAGCCAACTCAGCGGCCGGCGCATAAACGCCGCCGGCGACATCAAGATGCACTGCGCTCCGACGTAGAGCGGATGCAGGACGTTTCCGATGAGCCCCATGTCGTGATAGAGGGGCAGCCAACCGAGCACGATGGTCTCGGCCGAGGTGGCGAACGCCGCGCGCAGAAGGCTCTGATTGTGGATGAGATTGGCGTGGCTGACCATGACGCCTCTGGGCGTCGCGGTCGAGCCGGAGGTGTATTGCAAGAAGGCCAACGATTCGCCCGTCAACTCCGGTCTGCGCCATTGGTCGGCGGCCCCGGCGGCCCCGGCGGCCCCGGCGGCATTATCGTCGGTCGCCAGCCAGTCGAGCGCGGAGAGTTCCGGGGCCTCTGTGCGGACAGTCTCACCGGCACGCAGCAGCGCCGAAGTGGTCAGCACGACGCGGGGCCGTGCGCTGCCGGCGACGGCCCGCAAACGCGGCAGCAGGCGTGCGGGGCGCGAAGGGTGCGGCGGATAGCACGGGACGGCGACGACCCCGCCGTAGAGACACCCGAAGAAGGCCGCCACGAAATCAAGGCCCTGCGGGTAGAGCAGGAGCGCGCGTTCGCCTCGCCCGACTCGACGTTGCAGCAGCGCCGCAATCGCGCGGGCGCGAGCGTCCACCTCGGCGTAGGTGAGCCTGAACTCTTCGCCGTCGTCGGCGAGGTAGCTATAAGCCGGCTTGTCCGGTTCCCTGGCCGCCCGCTCTCGCAGAAGGTCTACGAGAGTGCACCGTCCGGCAATGAGGTTTGTCGCTTGGTTGTCCATGCTTATCCACTCGCCTTGTTCTTCGTTCTTCACGATCCGCGCCCGACCGCGCTGACGGCCGGTGTCAGCCGGCGGCCGGCGTCAGGACGATGTCCTTCGTGCCGTAGAGAAGTTCCGCCACGAGGCCGCGCCGGCGGCACTCGTCCACTAGCCTCCGGGCCTCGCGGATGGGCAGAGACTCCTCCGTGTACTTGATGGACGTGACGTAGGTCAGCCAGGCCTCCTGCCCCATCGCATAGATGTAGACGTGCTTCGGCTTGAGCCGGTCCACGATGTCGATCGACATGGCGTAGTTCGAGGCGTTGGTGCGCCGCGACTGGTCGTTCCGGCGTGCCAGCGGCTTCGTGACCAGCGGCCCGTAGAGCCAGCTCATCGGGGCGCCGTCACATTCGAGGCCGATCAGCAGCACGTCGATCTCGCCGGTCAAGCCGTGCAGGTGGCCGTACAACTCCGGCTCGATGTTGTTGGAGTCGGCGGCAAGGACGACGGAGCGCCCCTCAAGTTCCACGTGGTAAACGGACTTCGTGCGGATGTTCAAGTCGCAGTGTTCGCCCAGGAACGGGAGTCCGGTGATGACGCCACCATCCACGGGGATGCTCTCCATCTCATCGATCTCGAAGACGTTTTGGAAGCCCGTATGGCGTAGCGCCAGCTTGAGCGACGGGTCGGCGAGCGACCCGCCGTTGTTCTTCGGCACGATGATGTTCTTAATCTTATGCCTCAGCGGCAGGAGCGTCTCGAACATCAGGTGGTCGGCGTGGTTGTGGGTGATGACGACGTAGTCGATGCTTTCGGGCAGGTCGTTGAGCGAGTAGCGCGGGAGTCCTCGACCGTGTTCGTAACCGATGACCGGGTCGGACAGGATGCTGACGCGCTTCGACTCGATCAGCGCGCACGCGTGGCCGAAGTACCTGATGCGTACGCCGTTGCCCTCGAACTTGTCCGGCCGGCGCGGCTCAGTCGCGGTGAACATCGCCCTGAACGATTCTTCCTGCGCCGCCTCGATGCGGCAGACCTCGCAGATCCGCTCGAAAGAGCCCGCGCTGAACCTCATCCGAAACAGCGCGTCCCACGACTCATCCGCGAACGGCGTGCGGAGCCGGAGCCGGGATTCGTCATCGAGCCGCGGCGTGCTGAAGACAAAAGGGCGGTCGTCGCCCTCGACGGGAAAGAGGAGCACGCTCTGTAGCCTCTGGTCATAGCAGGGGCTCCGGTACAACAGCCCCTCGATGAAGCGAACCGAAGGATGATGGTTGAGGTCGTAGAGCAGCTCCACATACCCTTTGAGCGGGGCAGGCACTTTCGCGTACAGTGGCTCCAGCGAGTACCCGCTCGCCTCTTCGCCGGCAAGCAGCTTTTCGAGGGCGGCGACCGCCTTCGCCAGTTCGAGCAGCGTGGCCTGCTCCCTGATGGTCTTCTGCATCAGCGCCCGCACGTCGTTCACCCGCTCGGGAGGGTAGTTAATATACGGCCCTCCGATCATCTCGGGGTTTTTGAGCGCGTTCACGTGAAGCTGCGGCGCCGAAACGAACGACTGCATAATCTTCAGGTGAAAGTTTGCGACGTACATGGCCGCCGTCACGGGCGAGATGAGATAGGCCCACGCGTACCAGTCGTTGAACAAAGGCTCCGCCACCACATTGGGTCTGAGATAGACGGATTGGTTCGTCACGGATGCTTCCCTCCAGTATACACCGGTGCCGGATTTGTCCGGTTGCCATCGCGTCTGAGGTTGGGCTGTTTCTATTTTCTACTGCGAGGCCCCCTTGACATTAGTTTGGGCTGTCCACGCGTCATAACAGTTTTTCGAATAAAACGCAATCCAAAAGGTCAAATTTTTAAGACTAAAATGCCGTAAATCCATTGTTTTCAGTGGTCAAATTTAATAATTCTCTCCCCACGAAATCCGGGTCTTGCTTTTTCGGTGGGACGGAGTAAACTCCGTCCCCGGTAGCAGCCGACAGTCAGGAATTTACTCCGCAGATAGAAGTCAGTAATTGAACTCCTTAAGGGCAAGTTGCTGAACTTGGCGATATATTACTGCCAGCCAGATCTTTTTTCGGCGGGCGGCGCCTGAGTTCTCGACCAACGAAAAGGAGTGTCTTCGATGTCGTTTGCGTGACGCATGTCATTGTCTTTATTGGATTGAACTTGAGCTTCAGCTCTGTCTCGGCTCACCTGAGGCTCATGGAAGAGTTGGCAGACGTGATCGCCAAGCGGCGCCGGACAGAACCGTCATGGTAAAGAGTGAAAAACCTGTCTATGTCTTGGGAACCGGCCTTTCACACGATGGCTCGGCCTGCCTCCTGAAAGACGGCCGCATCCGGGTCGCCATCGAAAAGGAGAGGCTCACACGCCGCAAGCACGACGGCGGCAACGACACGGAAGCCATCAGTTATTGCCTCGAGGCCGCCGGGATTACTTACAACGACCTGACGCTGGTGGTTCAGAACGCGAACTTCAGCATGCTCCGGCAGGGCAACGACTGGTGGGAGGGGCCGCGCGTGCTTAACCAGACCGTGCCCGTCGTGACCATCTCGCACCACCTGGCCCACGCCTACAGCGCCATCGGCACTTCCCCTTTTGAGGAAGCCGCCGTCATGGTGATAGACGGATGCGGCAACAGTTTCGACGACTGCACCGATCTGGAAGGCGCGCTGGTGCCCGAAAATCCGAGCCCCGAGTTGCGCCACCTGTACTTTGAAAAAGACAGCTACTACGTTTTCAAAGACAACAAGGTGACGACCGTCCACAAGGACTTCTCCCCGTGGGGCGCGAATTTAAGAAACTACCCGATGCACCCGAACACCACGCTGCACTCCATCGGCGGCCTGTACCTGGCCGCCAGCATGTACGTCTTCAGCGGCTTCGAAGACCCCGGCAAGCTCATGGGCTTGGCCCCTTACGGCCGGCCCGGCATCTACGATTTTGAGATCTTCGAGTTGAAGGATGGGCGAGCGTTCGTCCGCTATGACTGGATGGAGGCGTTCAATCGCCCCTGCCGCAACTACGAACAGTTCAAGCAGGATTTTCAGTACTACGCCGATCTTGCTTACTGGGTGCAGAGGGAGTTGGAACGCGCGATCCTTTACATCATCAACGCCCGTTATGAACTGGCACCGTCGAAGCACCTGGCCTATGCGGGCGGGGTAGCCCTCAACGCGGTCGCCAACCGGCTCGTCCTGAAGAAGACGAAGTTCAAGGACATTTATATACAGCCGGCGGCCGGGGATAATGGGCTAGCCGTCGGGTGCGCCTACTACGGCTGGATGGAGGTGCTCAAACAGGAGCGCGTTCTTCATAGCGGCTCGATGGCGCTCGGCCGGCCGTACCGCGGCCGGAGAGTGGCGAAGGCGCTTGAAGCCTACAAGGAGTCCGTGAGTTTCACCGAGCCGGACGACTATATTCAACAGACGGCGGCGCTGCTGGCCGCCGGCCAGACCGTGGGCTGGTTTCAGGACGGCGCCGAGTTTGGGCCGAGGGCGCTCGGGCACCGCAGCATCCTCGCAGATCCGAGGCGCGTCGAGATGCGGGACTTCATCAACGCCAAGATCAAATTTCGCGAAGACTTCCGCCCCTTCGCGCCGTCCGTTCTCGCCGAGGACGCGTCCGTTTATTTCGACTGCGACTACGAAAGCCCCTACATGATTCTCATCGCTCCGGTCAGACCCGAGTGGCGGCAGGTCATCCCGAGCGTGACGCACCAGGACCAATCGGCCAGAATCCAGACCGTTAAGGCATCAGTCTCTCCCAAATATTACGAACTGCTCCGCGCCTTCAAAGAGCAGACCGGCATCTCCGTACTGCTGAACACGTCTTTTAACCGCAGAGGAATGCCCATCGTCGAGACGCCCGAAGAGGCTCTCAACTTCTTTCTCAATTGTGACTTGGACGTTTTGGTCCTGGATCATGCCATCGTCCGCAAACTTCCCCGGGGCAGACCGGAGCCGGTGAACCTGACTGAACAGTTCGTCGCCGAGATCCGTGGGGTCCTGGAGCGCAACGCGGATGCCGCACGCAAGATCGGCGGTGTCTACAAACTCAATATTACCGGGTCCAGAACGCTCATCATCGACCTCTCAACTGATAAGCCCACGATGCTCGAGGGGGTGCCGGTGCGGAATCCCAGCGCCGTGATAAACATTACGGAGAAGGACTTGCAAACTCTACGGGCCGACCCTGACAACGAAGGCGTCAAGCTGTTCTACGCCGGCAAAATCAAGGTGGAGGGCAGCACCGAACACGCCCTGAGCTTCACGCAAATTTTCAAGCTTAAATAAACTCAGTCCCCAGTCATCGGTTGAAAACTAGCGGGGGTTACGGCTCAATGGGAAATCTTCTTCAGGACATCAGGTATGGGGCGCGCATGCTCGCCAAGCACAAGGGCTTCAGCGCGGTCGCGGTGCTCACGCTCGCCCTCGGCGTCGGGGCCAACACCACCATCTTCTCCGTCGTCAACGCGGTGCTGCTGCGCCCGCTCCCATTTGAGCAGCCGGAACAGCTCGTGAGAGTCTTCGGCGCCAGCGCGAGTCGGAACGACTTCTCGCGGCCGCACTCGTACCTGAACTTCTCCGACCTGCGCGCACAGAATCGGGCGCTCGGGGCGTTGGCCGCCTACACGGGGTCTACCGCGGCACTGAGCGGCATCGACGTGCCGGAGCAGATCACGGGCGTCATCGCCTCTGGCGACATCTTCCGCGTGCTTCTGACTAAGCCGCTGACGGGCCGGCTGCTCGCACCTGACGACGAGCAGCCGGGCGCGCCCGTCGTCGTCATCAGTCACGGCCTGTGGCAGCGGCGCTTCGGCGGCGACCCGCGGATCGTCGGCCGCGTGATCAAGCTCGATGGGCGCGACCGCGAAATCGTCGGCGTCACGCCCGAGGACTTCCGCTTCGAACTCGTCACCGGCGCGACGGACTTCTGGCTCCCGATCGACCCGCAGGCGAGCGGATACCAGCAGCGCGGCGCCATCTTCCTCAATGCCATCGGCCGCCTTAAGCCGGACGTCACGATCGAGCAAGCGCATGCCGATCTGAGTGTCGTGGCGGCGCGGCTCGAGCAGCAGTACCAGAACACGAACGCCGGGGTCGGCGTCCGCCTTGCCCCCGCGCAAGAGGAGTTGGTCGGCGACCTGCGGCGGACGCTGCTGGTGCTGCTCGGCTCGGTCGGGTTCGTGCTGCTGATCGCGTGCGCAAACGTCGCCAACCTGACGCTGGCGCATGCTGCCGGGCGGCATCGGGAACTCGCGGTCCGCGCGGCGCTCGGCGCCGGACGCGGGCGCATGGTGCGGCAGTTGCTCACCGAAAGCTTGTTACTCGCCGTCGCCGGCGGCATGCTCGGCCTGCTCTTCGCGCTGTCTGGCGTCAAGGTCCTCTCGGCCTTCGTCCCCAAGAATGTGCCCCGCTTCGGCGAGACGAGCACCGACCTCACCGTACTCTGCTTCACCCTCGGGGCGTCCTTGCTGACGGGGCTTCTCTTCGGCATTGCGCCGGCGCTCCAGTCCTCCAGGCTCGACCTTAACGAAGCTCTCAAGGAGGGCGGGCGCACCGGCACGGACGGGCGCGGGCGCAAGCTCTTCCGCAGCACGCTCGTCGTTTCAGAGGTCGCCCTCTCGCTGATCCTCCTCGTCGGCGCGGGTCTGCTGATAAAAAGCTTCATGAAGCTGAATAACACGGACCCCGGCTTCAACCCCGACCACACCCTGACCGCCTCGATCTCGCTTGTCACCGTCCGCTACGACACGAATGAGAAGATCGTCGACTTTTACCGCCGCCTCGTCGATCGCGTCCGCGCCCTGCCGGGCGTCAGGTCGGTCGGCGCGGTCACGCCGCTCCCCCTGAGCGACAACAACACGTCTTTCTCCTTCGCGGTCGTGGGGCAGGCGCCGCCCCCTCCGGGCCAGCGCCTGTCGGCCTCGACGCGTGTCGTCACGCCCGACTATTTCGTCGCCCAGGGAATCCCTCTGCGGCAAGGGCGCCTCTTCAACAAGCAGGACAAGGCGGGAGCGCCGGCCGTGGTCATCGTCAACGAGGCGTTCGCGCGCCGCTACCTGCCCGGTGAGGAGCCGCTCGGCAAACGCCTGCGCCTCGGCATCAACAGAACTGAGGGCGAAATTGTCGGCGTGGTCGGCGATATTCGCAGCGCCAGCCTCGCACAGCCGGGCGCGCCTGAATATTACATTCCCGAGACGGCCGTCGCCTTCGGCGACATGACGCTGGTCGTGCGCACGGCAAACGACCCGGCATCCCTGGCGGCCACGCTGCGCCAGGCCGTCGCCGAAATGGACAAGGACCAGCCGCTCTACGACGTTTGGACGATGGACACGCTCATCGCCCGATCGGCCGCGCGTCAGCGCTTCAGTATGATCCTTGTCGGCGTCTTCGCCATCCTCGCGGTACTGCTCGCCGCCGTCGGCATCTTC
>Ga0081539_10002589_pt1 | contig 24876 bp, 19 predicted proteins | sample TabmetS4T2R2_FD_71023 | JGI IMG/M metagenome (GOLD analysis project Ga0081539, IMG submission 71023) | Tabebuia heterophylla rhizosphere microbial communities from the University of Puerto Rico - S4T2R2 | ecosystem: Host-associated > Plants > Roots > Rhizosphere ...
CATGAACCAGCCACGCAGCGAGTGCCTCATGATTGCGCAGGTATACTGCTACCTTGGCTCCTGAGCGTTGCCATTGTTCATTCACTATCTATCCCTCCCTAAGGGTTAGATGTTCAACAGACGGTTATTCACTCGAAACCTGCGATTGATCTGTCTCGGATTCGGATGTGCCTTTCAGTCGTCGTCTTTCAAACCGATGAAGAAAGTGATCGAGCATCATTGGCAGTTCCCTCATCATCATATGCACTTCTTTTGAACCGTCGCCGAGCATTTCCTCCATGAAGGGACCACGTCCCATGACTTTGGTGACGCGGCGTAGTCTTTCAATAGCCTTTTGTCCTGCTTTCGCATCGCCTGCTCGTAGTTCCCGATAGGCTTCGACTAGAATCTCGTATAGCCAGGGCAATTCATCACGGACAAGTCCGCCGAACATGAGTAGAACAATTCCGTCATCTCCTCCCTCTTGCGACATCATCTCCGAGACGTCCTCGAACATACCCGGATGAATGTGTCTAAACCGTCGACGTCGCGACCTCGGGCCTTGATCCATTACGACATTTTCAAGATCTCTAAAACGGGAGTCTAAGCCACGCACGCCTGTAACGAGTTCCTCGAGGATCTCGTGCGCCGGTCGCATATGTTTCTCGGTTGGGGCGTCGGACAGAGGCGCCTACTTACGCAGGGCTGTTGGCTTATACAGCTGCGGCAATTCCAACGGTTGTTGACCCTGTTCTTTATGTCCACCAAGGATTTGAGGGAGTTCTGCCGGACGCCTTGATGAATTTCGAAGTACGAACGCTACGCGAAGATGGTGTCTACATTCAACCAGCACGAATGAAGAGAATTCTTGCTGAATTAAACTTAGTATATTGACTGCTGGATTCACGGTGCCGTCCTCGATTCTGTTGGCTGCCGCAATTTGAATGGATCGGGTCAAATGTGATCGGATCGCCCCTGCCACACAAGCAGCCAACGGACCTCATGGCACAACAACCTCGGTTTTCGTCCCGTAGAGGCAGAACGGTATCTTGATACTGTGAAGTCGATCCGGCGCGTTTCTTCGCTTCTTTTACGATTATCGATTAAGTTAAATCTACAATTCGCTGATTATCTTCTCTGCGATGCGAAGGCATAAAGCGGAGATCGTCAAGGACGGATTAACTCCAAGCGCTGTCGGTATGATCGATGCATCGGCTATATATAGTCCCTCATAGAATGGCCTGGAACCACTCTTTGTCTGATCGAAGACACGTCCAAATTCATCCACTACTCCGTCCGCCACCGACGTGGCCATGCGGCAACCACCTAAGGGGTGAGCCACTGGAGTAGACTTGGTCACCGCAAACGGATCGTAGAAGTGATTGTCTTCATTAGCCCGCAACTTTTTGCCAAAACGTTTTAGGCTAGCTTCGATCGCCCTATATATATCGTCATTCGAAAACGCCTTATTGTCAGGATTGCTAACCCGCAACGGTGTATCTCTGCCGTGCCCAAGCCGAAGCACCCCCTGGGCCGATGCGCGTCCCATCCCGAGCAGACATATAAAGTTGGAAATGCGTTCCTCTTCGCCCTTGAAGAAATCGGCGCGCTCGACGTTGTTTTTGAATGCCTGGCCAATTGCTTGCGGAATACGTTTTTTCAAAAACCTAAAAATGGTATGTATGAGAAAGCTCGGCCCTGCATCGCCATTCTCTACCAAATTCCTGATCAACGGCAGGCCTTCGCCGAAAACGGAAGCGAATGCCGGCGGGATCCCTTGATCTTCAATGGTGTGAAACAGTTTTGTGTCAGGCTCAACTTGCGAGCTAGGACCATCTGGTCCGCTCCCCTTTTCGGTGTTGAAATGAGCAAACGAAGTGGTTACCGGGCCTCTAATCGTACTGGCACGCTTGTCTGTCTTGTTTAGGAGTGCGAGACAGTCTCCATTTGTTGAAAATCCGTGGCCAACTTTGTCACTAAGATTCGGTAGCGTGCCTCGTTCGTTCCCGCTGCAACGAAGCATGATCTCGTTGGTGCCGAAACACCCTGCTGAGACAATCACCTTATCGGCCGTTACGCGCTTCTCCTTAAATCTCCACGTTTTTTGAGGGTCGCGCTGGATGTACCGCACTTCGTAACCGCCGTCGGGGAGGGGGACGATAACGTCTACTTCGGCGAGCGGCTGAATAATCAGAATCCCTTTGAAATCCGCCTCATCATCATTTACTCCCGTACCGACAGGAGCGTCTGGCGCAATATATCTTTTGGGCCGTCCCAGGCTAGCGCGCATGAGTTGTTTGTTTAGCGTATGGCGGGCGCCGGGCAAACACCCGACATTACAACGACCCTGGCGGTCGCAATAGTTTATTTCTTTCTCCTGAGGATAATTGACGGGCAACTTGATATTGGGGTCGGTTGGGTGTTGGATGCCGAGTGGCGTGCTTTCCGGAGTGAGATCGTTGATTGCAAGATCAACCAGACCATAATCTGTCGTTAGTTGGTTTGCAGCCTCCTGGAACACGCGAGCGCGGTCGAGCCAGAGATCGTTTTTCAGATCCTTACCATCGTCATCCGGAGGTCTCGGAATCATGCGTTTAATGCCGCGAGCCCTGTTCGGTTCGTTCGGATCGGTATGCACTGACCAGTGTGTTTTGAGTCGAGCTGTACGCGCGGCAATGTTACTCAAGCCCGCGTTGACACTCACCGTCGCATCGGGGCTTTCCCATCCAGTAAATGGTTTTCGAGTCGGACCATAGCCGTTCTTGGTAATCGCGGAGAGGACGCTATAGCTGATCGCGTGGCGGGCAAAATTGTAGTAGTCGTCGAGCTCACCGTCTTTCCACTTAATGGGCCAATCCTTATGATCGAAGATGAAGTTAGGAGGTCGAATAGTAATATTCGAATAAACTAATGAACCGCCTCCCACACCGCTTGCGCGAGCTATAGTGACACCGTCAGACTTCGGTCGCAGGCCGAGAAATCCCTTATCGCCCAAAAGGGTCAACTCAAAAAGCCCATCCTCATTGCGCAGTGACTTGAAGAGACGAGTGAAAATATTTTCGTTTTTAGTACGACGGAAGCAACGACTGAAAATATCGAGCATTCCGCGAAAGTGGTTTTGCGCCGACCAGTATTGAACAGGCTGACCCTTGTTAGTCAGAAACTCCGCCGTTTTGATTTCTTTGTCTTGCACCGTGCTTATTGGCGTGGTCCACCAGGTGCCACGTTCAAGCATAAGAATGGTTTCGCCCTTGCCGCGATCCTTGAACGCCTGGGCCAGGGGAATGGCGGTCATGGTGCCGCCAAAGCCGGTGCCGATAATTACTATCGAATGATCTCGTTTTCTGGTTTGAACCATGCTTCACGCTCCAGGGTGAATGGAATGAAAGCTTAGTGAGTCAAATGACGGAACTAGCGACTGCGCGAGGAGCCCGGGTTACTTGGAATCCACGTCTGCCTGAGAAACGAGCGGAAGGTAGTTTTCTTTCTACCTAAAGTCAATAGTTTTACCGCCAGAGTTTTACCGCCAGAGCCGCTGACAGGACGGATAAACACTAGAAGTACTCCGAGCAATCCTTCAGACCTTGGTTTCACCAAACGAATTGCAATCGCGGAATTCTTTTACTCGTCGTGTGTTCGCTCATCATACTCTTCATTAGAAGAGCATCAGATTTTTGCTCACGGTTAATATTAGGCCACTCAGACCTTTAATAGAGCTTAGATGCGGCCTAACACTCTGAGGTGAGCCTGGCGCAAGTCGGCACCGACTTGTTTGCATTCTGCAGAACTGCCAGGCGCACCGTCTCACACGCAGAGAACGATCCAAACGCAATAATAAATATCGTGGTCGTACACGTAATGACTGTCGTGGATCTGCTCTATGCCTTCTTTACGTTCACCTTGTCGAGCGCTGCCCGCAAACCTCGCGCTAACTTCTGCGCGTCATCATTGGCCCAGAAGTGCATGAAGAACAGATGCGGCGAGTCTGTCAGCATGTGACTGTGAAGCGCAGTAACTTCGATTCCGTTATCCCGCAGAGCCTTGATGACTGGATTCACTTCGCTGGCGATCAGAACAAAGTCGCCGGTAATCGCCGCTTTGCCTCCGCCCGTGGGTTGGAAGTTAATCGCTTGAGCAACACCCATAGCGGGTGGGATCACAGTCCCTGACGAGTTCATTGTTGTGTCGCTCACATCATCAGCGCGGGCGATACTGTATTGGAAAACCACTCCGTTCGCTTTACCAGTTTGTCCCATGATCTGATCGATCTGTTTGGTATCGATTCCAATATCCTGAGTAGGCGAAGGTGCAGCTGCGGCGGTGAATGGCGTCTTGCTTAACGCCAACGCGTCATGAATTGATTTTGCAACCTTCGCGCCATCGCCCATCGCGTGAATGTGCATGTACATCACGCGCGGAGATTCGTGGAGGACGTGATTGTGTAATGCCGTCACTTCGACTCCGCCCTCCTGCAGCTTCGTCAATACCGGAGTGACTTCATCTTCAGTTAGCACGAGATCGCCCATAGCGACGGTCATATCGCCAACTTTCTTGAATGCGACCCACGAGCCCAGCGCGAGAGCTGGCTTTAGTTCAACTCCGCCGGCAGCCACCTTCAAATCGCTACGCGGCAAGCTCACCTTGTAAATGTCGCCCGGCTGCATCGAACCAGCTTTACCCAGTGCTTGCTCGACAACTTTCCAATCTGTAGCGCCCTGTTGTGCGGTGTTCGCGGCAGTGTTTTGATTCTGCGGCGCTGAACATGCGACCAGAACGAACATCGTCACTACGGTGACTGCCACTATGATCAGGCCGAGGCGTTTGATTGCTCGCAAAGAAATAAATCCCAACGCCAACCTGCTTGATGTGCTTCTCATTTTGTTTCCTTTCACTCAATGATGACGAACTACGGGGGCGTAAGTAACGTGCGAGCCTAGCTCGCGTACCGCTCTTCGACCGTAAGAGCAAAGACAACTGTGCCGATTAATCCAATAATTCCGGCAACCACAAAGGGAACTTCCGGCGCGAGTTTCCAAAGTAATCCGCCGATCGCCGCAGCCGGTGTAATCGACAGACTTCTCACGAGGTAATAGAGACCGACTGATCGTGCGCGCAATCCTTCCTGCGCGAAGTCGACAATCATCGCCTTCCGAGATGGCTCACCAATCTCACGCAGCCCTCCGATAACGAAGGCCAGTATTAACAGCGGGAAACTCGAAGCGAAAATCACCGCCAGGGGAAACAGCGCGAAACTCGCGAACGTGGCAATGACGAAAGGTTTGCGTCCGATGCGATCAGCGATCTTGCCGGCAGGAATGTAGACGATGATCGATGTGACCATCTGAATTGCCACGAGTGTTCCGTACACGGCGATGTTGTAACGCAGAACATTCGTGACGTAGAGGATTGTCAGCACGCCCGTCATGCCTTCACATGTTCTGATAATGACATCGGAGACGAGCAGGCGCTTGAGGACGGAATGGAACGTCTGCCACACTTTGCGGATGTTCGTTGCTTCGGTTGCGCGCGCGGAAAGAGTGATCTTTCTGACCAGCAAGATTGTCGCTGCGGCGAAGAGAAGTGTTATCAACAGCGACGTATGGACTCCTTTGACGATTCCTAATCGGGCAATCAACACGCCGCCTATAACGGGTGCGATCACAACCGGAACGCGCTTCAGAATCGATTGCAGCGTAAAGCCCATCGCCCGCCGCTCGCGCGGCAGTGAATCTCCGATCACCGCGAAGATCGCCGGCGAAGCCATACTCTGCCATGCCATCACCAGCGCGAGTCCCAGGAACAGAAACGGCCATGAACGGCTGAAGAGATAAACGACATATCCCACCGAAGCTGCCGTGATCAGGATCAGGAACGCACGTCGCCGACCAACCCGATCCGCGAGCCAGCCGCCGGGATACTGATAGATAGCGTCAAAGAAATCTTCCGCTGTGCCGAACAATCCGATTACCGGCGCAGACGCGCCAAGGGCCTCGAGATACTTCGGCAAGAACTTCTTCCAAAGCTCCTCGCCCAAGCCAAGGATAAAAATCGCTGCCGACGCGAGCGAGACGTTACGCTCAAGGCTCAGATAGTCGGCAACCTTCGCACGAAACGTCGGGGATCCGTTGAGTGATACAGCCTGATCCATTTCACGCCCCATATACAAACGCACGGACAAGCGCGTACGCAATTCCACCAATCATTGCGGCTACGGCCACGAGAGCAACGTCCCGCTTCAGTAAGGTGATCAGCAGGAAAGCAGCTAATGAGATCGCGACACTGATCCATCCGACGATCGCTTCGGGTATGAGAGCCAATGAAACGACAGCAATCACGCCGACAACCGCAGCGCTGACTCCGGCGAGGAATGCTTGAATCGGCTTGTTGTCGCGAATCTTTTCTACGTAGTGAGCGCCGCCGAGAACGAACACAAAAGACGGCAAGAACACAAAGAACGTGGCGATGATCGCACCCAACACACCACCGGCGATATAACCAGCGAATGTCGTAAATAACATGAACGGACCAGGCGTGGCGACACTTAGGGCTACGCCGTCCAACAACTGGCCGTCGGTCAGCCAATGATGGTTCGCCACTGCTCCCTGTTGCACAAAAACTAGCGATGCGTAGGCGCCACCGAAACTGAACAGTCCAGTTTTGAAGAACAGCCACGCGATTTGAAATAACCGGGAGTCGATTATCGAAAGAAGTAAAACGAATCCAATAGTTGCCGTCTGTAGAGATGGCGCGGTTTTCTTCAGTCGCGGGATCCCATCCTCTTTCAGCAGATTCAACAAACCGGCCATCAGCAAAATCAGAAGGAAGTTAATGCCAGCGACCCGCATTCCTACAAATGCGGCAACCAGCAATAGAGCGAGAAACCAGTTGCGAATCGCGGCCTTTCCAAGCTTGATGATCCCCGCAGCGATAATGCCCAACACGGCCGGTTTAAGGACATAGAGCGCATTGTTGACTTGAGGCAGCTTTCCAAACTTCACGTAGAGCCAACTCAGCAGAATCATCATTGCGGCGCCGGGAACAATGAACGTCACTCCGGCAAGTATTCCTCCTACAAGCCGGCGCTTGAGATAACCGACGTAGATCGCAAGTTGCAACGCTTCTGGCCCAGGAAGAATGTGACAGAAGGCCATAATCTTCACGAAGCGATCCTTCGTGAGCCATTTACGCTTCTCGACCATGTGATTGAACATCATGGTGATCTGCGCGACTGGACCGCCGATGTTTACGAAGCCGAGAAACAGAAAATACAGAAACACCTCGCGCCAGGAAGGCATCTGGTGTCCGTCGTCGCTCAATTCTTCGCGTTCACTTGTTTCCGGCATCGTCACTTCTTACGGGAAGTCTTCCGTTTACTGGGCACTTTGCTCGGCTTGTTTCCGGAAAGCTTATTGAACAACCTAAATAATCCATCGAACATTACACTCGCCTGTTGTAGCCGCTTACGATCATCGGGGAATGTTTCACTTAACCCATCAACCAGCGCCTTAACACCCGCAGCTTCGAGTCGTTGAAACTTGTCGTCTTTGAGATCGATGTCGTGAACAATCTCAGCCAACTCGCGTAAACCTTTGACGTCGGTCAGACCAAATCGTTTGAGCATCGTCTCAAATGTGCAGTCCTCACCATGATGGGTAAAATCAGCGCCGAACATATCGAACGGAATCCCGTTATCGACTTGTTGTTCACCTTCGGCCATAAAGTAAAAGCGGGGATGTTTGTCGATGAACTGTTTGATCAGCCACGCAGAGGCAAGTCGATCGATATGGATATTTCGTCGGGTCACCCAACGTCGCCCTTGATAATCTTCCACTGCAAGCTGGTCGCGCTTAGCTGCGGAGGCTGTCGGTTTCGCAATGGGCGTTTGCGCCGCACGAATCGATTGCTGACAACGTTCATATGCGCTGATGGCGCGCACGCGGGATTTAGCCTCGAAGAAATCATTAGCAATTACGCGTTCAAGCTCCGCATGCAGGCGCTCGAGTTCCGTTTCGTGCGTGGCGAGGCGGCCAGCGGACAGGTGCTTGCCTTTCGTCTGCTCGCGGATCGAACCGGCCAAGCCGTCGAGACTTGCGCTGAGCTCGGCAAATTCTTCATCGCGCGCCCGGCGAAACGCGGCAATGATTTCCGTGTCCGTGGCACCCTCAACGGAATCGGCGCGGAACACCGCGGCCTCACCTCCGGCTGATTCGATCTCTTGTTTTAACCATTGAAAGTCTTCATTGGTTTTATCGTTTGCGGGAAGAACATACACGGAGTTCTTGATCGATACCGCACCGAGCTTCTGTAATTTCCGCCAGATGCGCACGCGCAGATTGGTAGGCTTCGGAGGCAACTGGTGGATCAAGAGTATCCACTGCTGAGATTTCTTTGATGGTCGTAACAACGTACTCTGAAGTGTAACTACTGTTACATTGCGCCGCAACTATGAGAGTGTGATAATCGAGACGAGAAGCGACGGTGTCTGGGTACGTTACGCAGTGACAAGATCGCAGGTAGAATATCCCCTACTACTCTGATCCGAGATTATTTCCGACATCACTGTGATGAATTTTCTTGCTGTTTGCATGTTGAGTGTTCTGGCGCTTGCTTTAACAACTACACAAGGCGGCGCACTGAGGGGACGAGTCACCGATCAAAACGGAGCCATAGTTGTCGGCGCCAAAGTGACTGCGCGTTCAGGGTCAAGACCATCCAGGATGACGACAACTGACGATGGTGGATTCTATTCTTTTGGGAATCTGTCACCCGGTGAGTATACGATCGAAGCATCCGCTCCCAGCCTCGCGTTGCAAGAACCGGTGAAGTTAACGCTGCGGTCCGGAGCGCAAACGTTGAACTTGCAGCTCACAGTTTTCATTCCCGAGCAGAGCATCACGGTGCAGGACAACAATCGCTCTGCTGTCAGTACGGATGCGGCCTCAAATGCGAGCGCGCAGGTATTGCGCGGCGAAGATCTCGATGCTCTCGGTGATAGTCCAGAAGATCTCCAAGAAGCTTTGCTGGCGCTCGCCGGACCATCGGCAGGGCCGAGCGGCGGCCAAATCTTCATTGACGGTTTCAGTGGCGGCCAGCTTCCCTCTAAAGCTTCCATTCGCGGGCACAATGCCGGATAACTGGTGCAGCTTGCGCAAAATGAAAGTGCTGCTCAGTCGTAAACTCATGGAATCAGGTTCTCTTGTCTTTCTTCGGCGCCCTGGTACTGTTTCGCGTCATAGGACAGCGTTCTAACTCTTCCATTATCAGCTACTAACACTTTGAATTTTGGCTGACGGCCCACAATCACGGGGGTGACTGAAAACACTGTCCCCTTCTTTTGCTTCTGTGCTTTGGCTATTACATCAAGCACCGACATTTGTGAGAGCGCTATTAGTGTAAGTTGTTCGCTCGCGCGTTTCAGATGCTCCGGGTCTTTGAAGACCTCGACCTCCGGTTTCCACTGAGCATCTTCAGGACTGCCGCTGAACTCCTTAAGCACGTTGTGTTCAGCATCCGTAGTCAATCCCTTCTCAGCCGTGTAGATGGAGAGGGAAAGTTTCCCATTGTCATCAAGTTCGAATTTCGCAGAGATAGGAACTTCTGTTGACGTGGTCACCTGACGAATGCCGTCTGACAGCGTGTGCTTACTATTTGAAAGCACCTTGAGCAGCCCAGTATAGTCTTCTTGTGTGACGTTATTGGCGGCAACGTGCGTTTGCAATCCGAGCAGGCTTATTACCAGAAGCCCCAGGATGGGGCTCGCCAGTATCATCATTCTTTTCATCGGGGGATCCCCCTTTCAGTTACGTGATTTTCTCAATTGACGGTAGTTTTTTAGCTTGCTTGAGGTTAGCAAGCTCAGATTAAAGACCAATGAATGGTGGATAAAAATTCGTTCAGAATTGTGCGCGTAGCAAAACGGATGTGTAGTGCTTCAATGGATTCTTATAGGCGTATTAGCATCCTCGTCTTTATAGTTTTCGTGTTGGTGTCTCCGTCGTGTCGGCGCTCTTCTTCCGATCAATTTAAAAATGATCAAGGGCCGCTGATTGTTTTCAATGCCGGATCTCTGACTGCTCCGGTTGCGGACTTGCTGCGTGAATTCACCAAGCGTCGCTCGCAGAAGGCGCCGCAACAGGAAAGTGCGGGAAGCCTTGAGGCAGTGCGCAAGATTACGGAACTGGGAAAGCCTTGTGATGTTCTAGCGGTCGCCGATTACGATGTGATTCCCACGTTAATGATCCCGCAGTACGCGGATTGGTACGCGGTGTTTGCACGCAATCAATTGGTGCTGATGTACGCGCCGAACTCGAAATTCTCCGGTGACATAAATAAAGATAATTGGTTTGAAATTCTGAAACGGCCCGATCTTCAGTACGGTTATTCCAATCCCGACCTGGACCCGGCAGGATACCGTACGCTTCTCCACTGGCAGTTGTCGGAAACCTACTATCATCGCCCAGGGCTCTATCAACAACTGAAAGCCGGCGTGCCGCTGCGGAACATTAGACCAAAGTCAGTCGAGCTAGTTGCGCTGCTTCAGTCGGGCGAGCTGGATTACATCTACGGCTATCGCTCAGTGGCCGAGGAGAACAACCTGAAATTCATTACGTTTCCACCGGAGATAGATTTCAGCGATGCCAGCAAAGCCAGCTTTTATGCCACTGCCACGATTGAGGTAGCAGGCAAATCTCCGAGCGAGAAAATCAGGATCACAGGCGCGCCGATACTGTACGGATTAACCATCCCGCGGTCCGCGCCACATAAAGAACTGGCCGAAGAATTCCTTGAGTTCATGTGGTCGCCCGACGGGCAAGCCATCCTGCAACGCGATCACTTGATGCTGATTTCGCCACCGCAGGTAAATAGCTTAGAGAAGTTGCCGGGAAGACTAAGAGATAAGGTCATACTTTTCCGGCCGTAAACCGTAACGAAAGATGCTGGACCATCACGATGAAGAAACCGACCTTGTTAAATCTTATATTCTCGCTCCTCGGGGCCTCTTTCGTACTGTTCCTCTTAGCGCCGCTAGTGAAGATGATCTTCAGCGCGCACGCGAGCACTCTTGCCGAGGCACTGGCTGATGCAGATGTGCGAAGTGCAATTGCACTCACCCTCTTGTGCGCGCTGGTGGCGATGATCATCGGCGCGATTCTGGGTGTGCCGCTCGGTTATTTACTGGCACGACGATCTTTCTTCGGTAAGCGTTTTATCGAAGCTTTGGTGGATGTGCCCATCGTGATTCCACATCCGGTGGCCGGGATCGCTTTGTTGCTGGTTTTTGGAAGGCAGTTCTTTGGCGGCAGATTCTTCAGTAACTTCGGGTTGACCATTGTGGGGGACGTGCCTGGAATCGTTGTCGCAATGCTGTTCGTGAGCGCTCCCTTCCTCGTCAATGCTGCGCGAGACGGATTTCTCCGCGTCGATCCACGGCTGGAGAATGTGGCGCGCACGCTGGGCTATGGACCTTTGCGCACGTTCTTCACTATTGCTCTCCCACTCGGTTGGCGCGCTCTCCTTTCGGGAGCAATCATGATGTGGGCGCGCGCCATAAGCGAGTTCGGGTCGATCGTGATCGTAACCTACAATCCGAAAGTCGCTTCGGTGCTCATCTATGATCGTTTCACGACTTACGGCCTGACTTACGCGCTGCCGGTTGCTGTTATTCTGGTTTTGATCTGTCTGTTCGTCTTCGCTTTGTTGCGCGGGATAAACCTTCGCCCCGGACATCAGGTCACGCTGATATGATTCGTCTCATCGATATTTCACTAGAATTAGGTTCGTTCGCGCTTCGCTCGATCAATCTGGAAATTGAAGACGGCCAGTATTTCACCATCCTGGGTCCTACGGGAGCAGGAAAAACCAGGCTGCTGGAAATTATCGCTGGGTTGCAAGTGCCTGATTCGGGCGAAATCTGGATCGGTGATAAGCAAGTTAATGAGCTTCCGCCCGAGCGGCGTCATGTTGGTTTCATGTATCAGGATTATCTGCTGTTCCCACACTTGAGCGTGCGCAAGAACATAGCCTTTGGCCTGCGCGGTCAGTCGCCAGGCGAAACAGGTTCGCGCATCGCCGATCTTTCCGGTTTACTCAAGATCGAGGATCTGCTTAATCGCAACGTGGCCGATCTGAGTGGAGGAGAACAACAACGAGTCGCCTTAGCGCGGGCCTTAGCACCTCGGCCCCGCCTGTTGCTCCTTGACGAGCCGCTCTCTGCGCTCGATCCGCAGAACCGGCGCGCGGTGCGGCGCGAACTGAACGCCATTCATCATCAACTAGCCATGACAACCATCCACGTCACACATGATTTCGAAGAAGCACTCGTGCTCTCAGATCGCATCGCAGTAATCAACCATGGCGAAATCATGCAGGTCGGTGCGCCCGAGGACGTGTTTCGGCGGCCAACTTCTCCTTTTGTCGCGAGTTTTGTTGGCGTCGAAAATTTATACCGAGGTGAGATCGTTCGCGAGGAGAAAGGAGAGCTGCTTGGTTCAAATTCCTTCAACGCGATCTTTCAATCGGGACCTCTGCGGCTGCTGGTGGTCGCAGAGTACGAAGGCCCGGCAAACGCAGCGATTCGCCCTGAAGAAATCACTATCGCCACAGAACCATCGCACTCTTCGGCCCTCAACAGCATTTACGGGACGCTCGTCGATGTCGAAGCCAGAGGCCCCCTGTTTCAACTGAAATTCGACGCCGCCGTGCCCATAGTCGCAGTGCTAACCAGACAATCTTTTGCCAGCCTTCAACTCGAGATCGGGTCTAAGGCTTATCTCTCGTTCAAGGCATCAGCGGTCCATGTTTTTTAGTAATAGCCAAGTCTCACTACGTACTGTGATAGCTGACGCGCCAGACCTTGTTGGCCCCGTCGTCGGTAATCAGCATCGAGCCGTTGGGTAAGGACAAGTAGGCCAACCGGGCGATCCCAAACTTCCCGTTTGTCCTCGTCGAGCCCATCCAGCTGGTGATGAAATCGTCATACCAAGGTAAAGCGCTTTTCAGCGTGCCGTCGCCATTCGCATCGCGGAGAATGAAGATCTTTCCTTCGTCAGCATCAGCGAGAAAGACATCACCATTCGGCGCTTGTAGCCATCCAGCGCGGTCGCTTAAAGAAAAGTGGCGATTTCAAAGCCGGGCGGCAAATTGAGCCTTGCGTCTTTTGACTGCGAGATAATGCATCGTTAGCCAATGGCAATTCGACTCGGAAACGACTGCCATGTCCGTCCTCGCTCTCGGCTGTGACGTCCCCCGCCGTGCGCTTTGCAGATTCGATTTCACAATCGCAAGTCCTAAGCCACTGCCGTCCAATTTTCGTTGCGTGCGTTATCGACTCGACAGAAGCGTATCGAAGATTTGCTACAGAGATCTATATTCACAGTAATGTGAACATAGCCGTCTTTGGGCGAGTATTTGATCGCATTGACAACCAGCCGTTACACTAATCCTCCCTTGATGTTTCTTGGCGGCCAGGTGTCTGGGCATTTTAAGGACTCTTTTGCGGGGGCGAAGGTTCCTTCGTTGTAACAGCGGTTCCACTTCGAAGCTCATCCGTACCCCGCACCGCTATTTGATCGTTCTCTTGCAAATCTCCAAACACCTCGACTAGATCGCCGACCGATACTCCGCGTTTTACGTCCACCCATTCAGCAACTCCATTCCGAATTCTAATTACAAATGTTTTCTCCGTTGTTGTTGCTACGGCGGTAGCGGGAACAAACAGAGAGGGTTGTGGCCGCCGCGCTGGCCATAACACTTCCGGAAACATACCGGGCTTCAATCGGGCAGAATCGTTTATTACGTCCAACTCGACCGGCATCGTTCGGGTTTTAGTATCCAGCGTATGACTAATCCTTTCGAGCACTCCGCCAAATGTTTCACCGGGGTAGGCTGGCACAGTGAAGTTAATGCGTGTTCCGCTCGAGACGCCGGCGACATCCGTTTCGGGTACGGCTACGACAAGGCGCAGTCGCGAAATTTGTTGAAGCCGCAACATCGGAGGGGATGATGGACCGCCCGTTGGTCCAGCGAGACTGCCTTTATCAACATTGCGTTCTGTGATCACGCCATCGAAGGGTGCGGTGATGCGCAGGTACGCCTCAATGTCTCTGACTGAGACCGCGGCTTCGCGCGTCGCCTTTTCATTTTGTACTTGCGATTGGACGACTGCTTTGGCCGCCTTCTCGTTCTCCTCAAGCGCCCGCACTCTGGCGCGATCCGCCTCCACTACGCCGCGCGCAACATCAACATCATTTTCGGCAACTACGCCTGGAGTGGCAGAGGCCGATTTCAGGCGCTTGTACGTGCCTTCGTCAGCAGTTAGTTTTGCTTGCGCCTCGGCAATCTGCTCTCGAATGCTTTGCACTCGCGACTCCGTCTCTAACCTTTGTTGCTGAGAGGCACTGACTCTAGCGGCAGCTTCGTTCGTCCGAGAAGTAAGTTCAGGCGCTCTCATCTGAACGAGCAACTGCCCGCGCTTCACGACTGAGCCGCGATCGACATTAATTGATTCGACAAACCCTTGAACCTTGGGATAGAGAGCGACATCCTGATATGCGCGCAATTCGCCAGGCAAGCGAAGCTGGCGGTCAACTTCTTTGGATGTTACAGACGCGACCGTCACGGCTGGCTTCTGCGAAGCACCTTCTGCGGGCACTGTGCTCGGCTTGTCTGCGCCTTTTTTGATTAGGATGAATGCAACCACCACGATCGCGATTACACCAATACCAGCGAAGATCACAATAGCCATTCGTAGCGACGGACTAGTGCGGGGACGATTCGGCTGAGCGGGAGTTGTTTCTCCGGCTACGTCATTGGCTTGTGATATCAGTGGCTCGCTGGACATTTCGTTCTCCAAGATCTCAAGGGCTACATAGGAGCCTCACAAACTGATTATGTGACATCCTTTTGCTCTTCGAGAGGGCTATACAAGTCGTCTGGATGTACTGAAACCGATTTTCGAGTGGCGTGGCGCTCCAGAATTGCAAAGGCCAAAGGCAGGATGGTGAGTACAGCCATGGTCGAGGCGGCCAGCCCCCCAATGACTGCGCGACCCAAAGGCGCTGTCTGCTCTCCACCTTCACCGATTGCGAGCGCCATCGGAATCATTCCCGCTATCATCGCGATGCTCGTCATCAGAATCGGTCGTAGCCGCGCAGTCGCTCCGTTAAGCGCTGCTGCTTCCGCCGCCAGACCGTCGCGTCGACTTTGCTCGGCAAACGTCACCAGCAAAATGGCATTCGCGACGGATACACCAACCGCCATGATCGCGCCCATGAAGGACTGAACGTTGAGCGTCGTTCGAGTAATCCAAAGCGCGATGCCCACGCCCAGAAAAACGGCTGGTAACGTAGTCAGCGATACAAAGGCTGCGCGCACGGATTGAAAATTGGCCATCAACATTAAGAATATGACCACGACCGCGACGGCCAGGCCGATCTCTAAGCCGAACAATGTTTGCCTCATTGGTGGCACTTGGCCGCGCACATTTACCGTGACGCCGCGAGGCGGATCTCCCGCGCGTTTGATGGCCGCTTCAACTTCCTTAGCAACGCTGCCCAGGTCTTTACCCACTATGTTAGCCGTCACGGTGATCATTCGCTGTTGATTGTAGCGGTCGAACTCACCGGGCATCGTGCCGTAGTTCACTTGCGCAACGTCGCCAACTAATGGACGCGACGAGCCATCAGGCATGGCCGGAATGCTTTCGACATCCTCAATTGATTTGATTTGAGCCTGTGGAATTTCAACCTGCACTTGATACGCAGTGCCGCTCTTTGTATCCAGCCAATAGTTCGGCTGCACGAACCGGCTCGACGATGTAGCTGCCACGAGTGAGCGCCCGACCTGTTGCATCGTCACGCCCAATTGCCCGGCACGTTCGCGATCGATTTTGATGTCCACGGTCGGATAGTCGAGTGGTTGACCGAACTGAATATCTCGGAGCGAAGGTATCTGTTGCAGCTCGGCCTTTACTTTTTCCGCGAAGGCACGATTCGCCGCGAGGTTTGGTCCATTCATACCGATCTCAATCGGCGTCCCCGCGCCAAAGTTCATGATTTGGCTAACGATGTCTCCGGCTTCGAATGAGACACTCGTATTTGGAAGAATCGCCGGCAGTTTCTTGCGCAATTGCTCCTTCAAGTCGGCGATGCGGACGCCGGAATTGGGCTTCAATGCAACCAGCAGCACCGCCTCTTGCGGTCCGCTGGTCCATAAATAGATTGAGTTGATCGGATAGCTCGGTGGTTGTGCGCCGACGAACGCGAGGGTGATTGCGACGTTGGCTGGACCAGCTTCCGATTTAATAAGATCGAGCGCTTTCAGCGTCATCTCCTCAGTGCGCTCCACACGCGTGCCTGCGGGTGCGCGCAAGCGCACTTGAAATTGTCCGGTGTCAACGGTCGGAAAGATGTCAGTGCCCAGTCGCCAACCCACAACCAGGAGGCCAATCGCGATGATCACGACGTAGGCGACGAGCATCGGCCAGTGGAATTTCATCGCACGCTCTAGTTGTTGCCCATACCAACGCTGGAACCTGAAGAAAAGGCCCTCATCGTGTAGCCCTGACTTTTGTTCGCGTAAGATCCAAACGGACAGGATCGGCACCAAACCATTGGCCAGCAGATAGGAAGCAAACATCGCGAAGCCGACAGCCAGCGACAAAGGCACGAAGAGTGAGCGGGCAATGCCAACTAAAAAGAACGACGGCACGAATACCGCCAGGATCGCGAGCAACGCCAGAAGTTGGGGGGTCAGGGTTTCGCGGATCGCCGTCAAGACTGCGCGCGCGCGTGGTTCCCCGCGCGCAAGATGTGTGTGGATGTTTTCAATCGCAACGGTTGACTCATCGACGAGGATACCGATGGCCAGCGCCAAACCACCCAACGTCATGATGTTGATGGTTTGCCCGGTAAGCCAAAGACCAACAAGCGCTCCTAACAAAGCAAACGGAATCGTGACAACGACTATCAACGCGCTGCGCAGATCGCGCAGGAATAAAAGGACTACTAATCCCGTGAGAAATGCGCCGAGTGCTCCTTCCGTAACCAAGCCACGAATCGCATTCTTAACATAAGTTGATTGATCGAATTCGAAAGTGACTTTGATGTCGTCCGGTATCAGTGCCTGCATTCGTGGCAACTCTGATTTTACTCGATTGACGACGTCCAGGGTTGAAGCATCAGCACGTTTAGTAACCGGGATGTAGACTGTTCGGCGTCCATTGACGAGAGCGTAACCGGTAAGGATGTCTGTGCTGTTCTCAACTCGCCCGACATCGCGGATGAAAACCGTTGCGCCGGCGCCGGTTCTGATCGGCAGATCGGCCAGATCTTGAATGTTCGAGACAACGGAGTTAGTTGGAGCCAGACGGTTCAAATCGCCGACGCGAACATTACCTGCAGGCAAAATAGTGTTGCCTGCCGCCACCGCTCTGACGACTTCTTCGGGCGACATGTTGTAAGCGTTCAGTCGTTCCGGATCGACGTGAATCACTACTGTTCGCTGGTTGCCGCCGAATGGTGGTGGCGCAGAGACTCCCGGCAGGGTCGCAAACATCGGCCTTACTCGAAACAAAGCCAAGTCCTGGATCTCACCTACACCGCGCGTGTCGCTAGAGAAAACAAGTTGACCTACGGGAACACTGCCGGCGTCGTAGCGCACCACAAATGGCGCAACCGTTCCGGGCGGCATAAACGCTCGCGAGCGTTCCACATACGAAACTGTCTGGGCCAATGCCTGGCTCATATCAGTTCCCGGATGAAAATAGAGTTTGACTAAGCCGACGTTTTGAATTGATTTCGATTCGACATGTTCTATGCCGGTGATGTACAGGAAGTGGTATTCGTAATACGAGACCAGGTAACCTTCCATCTGCGAGGGATCCATACCACCAAAAGGTTGGGCGACATAGATGACAGGCAGATTCAAATCGGGAAAGATGTCGACGGACATGCGCATGTACGCGAGGACGGAACCCAGAGCGATAGCGATCACCGCTGCAATCACCGTGATGGGTCGCCGCATTGCGCCATTTATCAACCACATGTGACTAATCCTTTTTCAACCGATCACTTCGTGCGTGAAAGAAAGGGTCTCAAATCACCCTGAAGCCTTGCCGCCACCAGCAGAGACCGCCAAACATTCAAACGGGCTACAGCATTTTCAATCTCCGCTTGCGCTAACAGACGTTGTGCGTCGGCTACGTCATTCACCGTAGCGAGACCGAACCTGTATCGTTCGCGAGTAAGCCGTTCCGCTTCGGTTGCTGAGCGCAATTGATTAGGAGTTTCCTGGGCGATCTTTAAGGCCCCGTCGATCAATGCCTGTGCTCTTGCGTATTGACCCTTCAACGCCTGTTCTGTTTGTTCGAGCCGAGCACTTTCAACACCTTCATTTCCTTTCTCAACCTTCTTTCGAGCCCGAATGGTGAAGATGTCAAACGCGGGAAAACTAATTTGCAGCCCTGCCGCGAAGTTGGGAGTATCGGGCAACAAACCATGCGCGCCGCCTTCAAACGTGCCCTTCGTCAATGCGCCCGTTCCGCGCGCGCTAATCGCGGATTGAAAGTTGAATCGCGGAACATAAGCGCGATCCCAAACACGCTCACGTGCTTTGACTGTTTCGATTGCTGCCTTTTGTGCCAGTACCAGCGGATGCGAATCCAAATTTAGTGCTGGTGTGGACGTATCCGGCGGCAGCTCCAATAACCGCCCCGCGGCAACCTCGACATACGTTCCCGGAGTTCCCATCGCCTCCGCTAGTGCGGCCCGACTGACCTCAGCAGTTTGGCGGGCGCGATTTAATTGGTTTTTGGCGGCTGACAATTCCGCGTCCGCGCGTGCGGCATCGGCACCCGCACGTAGTTGATTATTGACTAGCGTGTGGACTGAATCGGCGAAGGTCTGAGCGCGTGCCAGATTTGCTTCAGCGGTTCGAACTGCCTCCTGACTGGCAAGCAGAGCAAGAAAACCATCGGCGGCAGAGGTTGCCACATCGAGCCGCGTGACAATCAACTGGGCGTCCGCTTGTCTGGTAACGTTGCGAGCGACATCCACCGTGGCTTTGCGATAACCGAAATCAAACGGTTCCCACGAGAAGAGTGCGCCGCCCGCGCTGCCGAATGTGCTTGCGAAGGATTTTGTTCCGAGCACCGGTCCTGAAATGGATGGAATAATCCCTTGCGGAAGCAACGTGCCGAAGATATTGTTCACGCTGGCCCGGTTTTCCTGCCAAAGAAGATCAGTGCGTGGCAAATAAATAGTTTGGGCCAGTCCAATCGTTTTTTTCGCCGCCTCAGCCTGGGCCTGATTAACCCGAATGGTCGGATAATTCGTTTCCGCAAGATCGACGGCTTCACTAAGGTTAATTGGTTTTTGAGGACTTGCAGTTTGGCCGGCGGCCGCTATCACAAAACTAACCAGAAACAGAGCTGCCAACAGCGCTTTCACACAGGCAAGACTGACTCGGGCTGTAAACATCAAGCCCAAAGAGAGTATTTGGCGAGTCACTTTATCTTTCAAATAGCATCTCCATTGCGTTAACTCCAGGCGTAAGTCTTGAACTCGAATACCCAAAACGCGAATCGTTAAAGAGTAGACGATTCAAACGTATCAGGCTCAGATTAAAGGCTAATGAAAATCGGATAAAAATTCGTTCATAATTTTGCCGGAAAGCTGCATTCTTTGCCGGTAAGACATTCTTTCTGGCATGCACCAGCCATTCGGTTGCCATTGAGAATCTGAACAGATTTTCATCCACGATTCATCGATCCTTCATTGATTGCTGATAGCATTGGGCGTCAGACCACATGCGCATACTCCTAGTCGAAGACGAAGAAAAGGTGGCGAAGTTCATTGAGCGTGGACTTGTTGCCGAGCGCTTCGCCGTTGATGTTGCCGACGATGGCGTGACAGGTCTTGAGTTAGCCCGCACCTACAACTACGACTTGATGATTCTCGACCTTCTCCTGCCTCGAATGGACGGCACCGAGGTGCTGCGCCGGCTTCGGTTATCGAATCCAAACATTCCGATTCTCATTCTTACTGCGCGTGATACGGTCGCTGACAAAGTAGAGAACTTTGAGGCAGGAACTGATGATTACCTCACCAAACCCTTCGCGTTTGCTGAACTGCTCGTCCGGATCAAGGCCTTGCTACGACGCGGACCAGTGACCCGCTCAAGCGTCCTTCGAGTCGCAGATCTCGAGTTGGATCGCCTGTCGCAACAGGTAAAGCGGTCAGGCAAGCGCATCGAACTTACGTCAAAGGAGTATTCGCTTCTGGAGTACTTGATGGCCCACTCGGGCCAAGTCCTTTCACGCACAATGATCATTGAGCATGTGTGGGATCAGAGCTTTGATGGAGTGACAAACATCGTAGACGTTTATGTTCGCCACTTGCGTAATAAAGTGGATGATGGTCGCGACAGAAAGCTCATTCGCACCGTTCGCGGGGTTGGATACGTTATCACCGATGAGGAGACGGAGACATGAACACTCGTTCGATTCGGTTCCGTCTCACCGTCTGGTACGCTGGGCTCCTGGCCGGCGTTTTGGCACTTTTTAGTATTGCGAACCTTATAGTACTTGAGCGTTACCTTACTGAAACACTCAGGGATTCACTGTCTAAGCAGGCGCGAGATCTTGGTGAGTCCCTGATCGCGAATATTAAGCAGAACGGAGATGCGTATGTCGTTGATGAAATCAAGGAACACTACGCGCCTGAGACAAACGACCTTTTTCTCCGTGTGACGCGGGCTGACGGAAGTTTACTCTACGTGTCTGGGTTGCCGAAAAACAAACGCTTCGATCCCTCACAAATACCGGCGCCGACGCTGCCACTCTCTCAGGAGTCCGTCAGAGAAATAGAACTGGAGAATGGTCCTGACTTGCTAGTCGACTCGCTGCCGTTTAAGACACCTGACGGACAGCAATTCGTAATCGAGGTTGGGGCTCCGTACAAGGAAATCGAAGATGTATCACGAGGCTTGCTTTTGGCTCTCGCAATCGCATTGCCGTTTGTTGTCGCGTTAGCCGTAGGCGGTGGATACCTACTCGTAAGACGTGCTCTCAAACCTGTAGACGAGATCACAAGGAGTGCAGCACGAATCACTTCTCAGAACTTGAGCGAGCGCCTGCCGGTGTTGCCGACTGGTGATGAGTTGGAGCGGTTGTCTTTGTCATTGAACCAAATGATAGGGCGTTTGGAAAAGGCCTTTCAGCAAACGGATCGTTTCTCTGCTGATGCTTCCCATGAGTTGCGGACACCGCTGGCGATACTTCGTGGAGAGCTTGAGTCTATCGTCAGGCAGTCGAATGTTCCATCGGATGTGCGCGAAAGCATTGGAAGCGCCCTCGAGGAAACTGATCGGCTGACGAAGATTGTTGAGAACCTGTTGGCGCTTTCTCGTCTCGAGGCTGGCGACAGCCATTTTGAACGAAAGCAAGTAGATCTTGGAGAACTCGTTACATCAACAACTGACCAGATGAAGCTTCTCGCTGAAGACAAGAAAATTTCTTTGCGCTGCAGTACAGCAGAACACGTTACTGTAGAAGGGAGTCCCACGCGTTTGAAACAGGTGGTTGTCAATCTTGTTGACAATGCTATTAAGTACACCCCGGAAGGTGGAGACGTGCATGTCTCTGTACGAGAACAACAGGGCAAAGCGATTGTCGAAGTATCCGATAACGGTGTAGGGATACCGAAAGAATCTCTATCTCAGATCTTCGAACGTTTTTATCGAGCCGACAAAGCGCGCACGCGAAAACTTGGAGGCACTGGTCTGGGTCTCTCTATCGTGAAATCAATCTGTAAGGCGCACGGTGGGGATGTCACGGCTCAAAGTACTGAGGGACAAGGCAGTAGTTTTTGTGTTGAGTTGCCGTTGAGTAACGGCGCTTTTGAATAGGGAATGGAGGTCGTTTAGATCAAGATCGATATGAGGTTAACTCTCTCACTCCTGGTTATTTTTCTATTTCCGTGCGCAGCTTTGGCACAGACTTCTTCGTTGCGCGGTCAAATATCCGATCAAAATGGCGCCATCGTTGTTGGCGCCAAGGTTACGTTGCGTGGTCCCTCGGGTATCGTGAAGACCACCACGAGTGGCGGTGATGGCTCCTATCAATTCACGAGTTTGCCAACCGGGGATTACACCATCGAAGCCACTGCGCCGAGCCTCGGCCTTGCGGAACCATTGCGAATCACATTGAAGGTTGCTGCGCAAGTGTTGAATTTACAATTGCAGGTACTTCTGCCTGAGCAAAAGATAACCGTCGACACAAAAACCGAGACGGGTGTGAGCACTGAGTCGGCAGCTAACGCCAGCGCCCAGGTGTTGAGAGGCGAAGATCTAGATGCGTTAGGAGACAGTCCGGAGGATTTACAAGAAGCTTTAATGGCTCTCGCCGGACCATCAGCCGGGCCGAGCGGCGGGCAAATCTTCATCGATGGATTTAGCGGGGGTCAGCTTCCTTCAAAAGCATCGATTCGTGAAATCAGAATTAATCAGAATCCGTTCTCGCCGGAATACGACAGACTCGGGTTTGGCCGCATCGAGATTTTGACAAAACCGGGTTCAGGCACGCTTGGCGGATCGGCCTATTACAATTTCCAGAATCAGGCTTTGAACTCCCGCAATCCGTACGCAGCGCAGAAAGCGCCGTTCCGCCTTCATGAATATGGTGGGAACCTCACTGGACCAATCAACAAACGAGCATCGTTCTTCTTAGACGTGCGGCGAGACGACATTGACAACGGCTCAATCGTGAACGCGATTGTCCTTGACCCGGTAACGTTGGCTCCCATCGCGTTTACCGACACGCCGGTGACACCACAAAAACGATTTGGTTTCAATCCGCGAATCGATTATCAGATCAATCAGAAGCATACGTTAGTAGCTCGTTATGCTTTCACTCACAGTGACATTCAGGACGCAGGGATTGGCGGCTTCAATCTCCGCTCGCGTGGCATTGAATTACTGAACACCAGCCACACCCTTCAGCTGACCGAAACCTTCGTCATTAACGCGACGACAATAAATGAGACTCGGTTTCAGGCAAGCCATTACGTAAACGAGACCATTCCCAATACATCTGATCCGGCACTGTCAGTCTTGGGGTCGTTCAACGGTGGCGGCGCGCAGACTGGTAACGCGTCGAACAAGCAGAACAGTTTTGAATTGCAGAATAACACTTCGATCGCCGCTGAAAAACATTTCTGGAGATTTGGCGCTCGTCTTCGTGACGACCATGTGAACGATATTTCACCACGGAACTTCGGTGGGTCGTTCACTTTTGGCGGCGGCAACGCGCTCGTGCCTTCGGTGGTTACTCCTTCAAGTTGCGCCGTGCCCGCTAATCCGACGCTGGTTGCAATAACTTCTATTGAGCGATACCAGCGCACACTTATTTTTCAGCAGCTTGGTTGTTCATCCGCACAGATTCGCGCGCTTGGTGGTGGCGCTACTCAGTTCACAATAAACGCCGGCGATCCTTCGATCTCAGGAAGCCAATTTGATATGGGGTTATTTGTTAGCGATGACTGGCGCGTGAGTCCGGCCCTTACGCTGAACCTCGGTTTGCGTTACGAAGGACAAACCAACATTCATAACTGGACAGACTTTGCACCGAGGATCGCGCTGGCGTGGGCACCAGGCGCAACGGCGAAGACGACAAAACTGAAAACTGTTGTGCGTGCGGGCGTTGGAGTGTTCTACGATCGGTTCGCGCTCGCAAATACGCTTACGGCCCAACGCTACAATGGCATTGTTCAGCAGCAATATGTCGTAACAAATCCAGACTTCTACCCGAACATCCCATCTATTTCCGTAATCGCCGCGTTTCAAACACCACAGACAATCCAGCAGATCAGCTCAACCTTGCGTGCGCCGTATATCATCCAATCCGCGGTCAGTATTGAGCGGCAACTACCGCACAGCACCACTCTGGCGATCACTTACGCAAACGCGCATGACCTGCACCTATTGCGCACACAAAATGTAAACGCTCCCTTGCCGCGCACTTTCAATCCACTCGTATCGGGCAGTGGCGTCTTTCCTCTGGGTAATCCGAATCCGGTCTTCGTGATGGAGTCTTCCGGTTTATACAATCAGAACCAATTAATTACTTTTCTCAATTCGCGCTACAACAAGCAGGTTTCATTTTCTGCGTCATATGTCCTGAATTACGCTCGTAGCAACACCGACGGTCTCAACACCTTTCCTGGGAAACCATACGATTTCACTGGCGAGTACGGACCAGCGGCTACAGACGTGCGTCACCGTTTTACGTTGAATGGCACCATAAACACGAGGTGGAATTTCCGGTTTAGTCCGTTCGTTGTCGTTCAATCGGGTCCACCATTCGATATCACCATTGGTCGCGATCTCTACGGGACGACGTTATTCAATGCTCGCCCCGGTATTGTGGTCGATCCGAACAAGCCTGGACTGATTCAAACGAAATACGGTTTGCTCGATCCTAATCCGACGCTGAATCAGCCGACGCTGTCGCGCAACTTCGGTCGCGGGCCTGGCCAATTAATGCTTAATCTGCGCGTGCAGAAGATCTTTGAATTTGGGGGAGGCGAGAACTCAGGTGGAGCGTCAACAGGACAACCCGGCAGCGGTCCCCGCGGCGGCACGCCGGGAGTTTTCACGCCGGCAGTAGGAGCCGGTGGTCCGGCATCGTCATCAGTAGGACATCGTTACAACCTTAGTATCTCGATGTCGATCCGCAACATCATCAATCACACGAATCCCGGACCCATCATTGGTAACGTTACTTCGCCCCTCTTTGGCCAGGCCAACCAACCATCCGATGCGGGTGGCTTTGGTTTCTCGGAGTCGGCCAATAATCGCCGCTTCGAGTTGCAGACGCGATTCACGTTCTGATGGGTGTCAAGA
>Ga0081539_10002590_pt1 | contig 24863 bp, 23 predicted proteins | sample TabmetS4T2R2_FD_71023 | JGI IMG/M metagenome (GOLD analysis project Ga0081539, IMG submission 71023) | Tabebuia heterophylla rhizosphere microbial communities from the University of Puerto Rico - S4T2R2 | ecosystem: Host-associated > Plants > Roots > Rhizosphere ...
CCGTCCAGGAGAAGGTCAAGGAGCTCACCGGCAAGGAGCCGCACCGCGGCGTCAACCCGGACGAGGTCGTGGCCGTCGGCGCCGCCATCCAGGCGGGCGTCCTGGCCGGCGACGTCAAGGACGTCCTGCTGCTCGACGTCACCCCGCTCACGCTCGGCATCGAGACCAAGGGCGGCGTGATGACGAAGCTGATCGAGCGCAACACCACCATCCCGACCCGCAAGTCCGAGGTCTTCTCGACCGCCGAGGACAACCAGCCGAGCGTGGAGATCCACGTCCTCCAGGGCGAGCGCGAGATGGCGATGTACAACAAGTCGCTCGGCAAGTTCCAGCTCACCGGCATCCCGCCGGCGCCGCGCGGCATCCCGCAGATCGAGGTCGGCTTCGACATCGACGCCAACGGAATCGTGAAGGTTTCGGCCAAGGACCTCGGCACCGGCAAGGAGCAGAAGATCGAGATCAAGTCCGGCGCCGGCCTCTCCGACGAGGAGATCAAGCGCATGGTGTCCGACGCCGAGTCGCACGCCGAGGAGGACAAGCGGGCGCGCGAGCTGGCCGAGGCGCGCAACGCCGGCGAGTCCGCCGCCTACCAGGCCGAGAAGCAGGTCAAGGAGCTCGGCGACCAGGTCGACGAGGCGTCCAAGGCCGAGATCGAGGCCGCCATCAAGGAGGTCAACGAGGCCGTCAAGGGCGACGACGCGGAGGACATCCGCGCGAAGACCGAGCGCCTCCAGACCGCCTTCCACAAGGTCTCCGAGGCCATGTACGAGCGCGCTCAGGCCGCCCAGCAGGCCGAGGCCACGCAGGCGTCCACCAACGGCGCGTCGTCCGATGGCGCCTCCGACGAGGAGGTCGTCGACGCCGAGGTCGTCGACGAGCAGAAGTGATGACGGACGAGTTCACCGCTGCCGCCCCGCTCGATCCCGACGCGAAGGGCACCGGAGAGACCTCGTTCGCCGACGCCGAGGCACCGCCCGCTTCCGAGCGGGCGGTCGTCGCGGAGGTCGAGGACGAGCGCGACAAGTACCTCGCGCTCGCCCAGCGCACGCAGGCGGACTTCGAGAACTACCGCAAGCGGATGGCGCGCGAGAACGCCGCCGCGCAGGACCGCGGGGTCGCGAAGGTCGCCAAGGAGCTGCTGCCGGCGCTCGACCACCTCGAGCACGCGCTCAAGGCGGCGACCGGACACGAGGACGTCGTCAAGGGCTTCGCGCTGGTGCGCGACGAGATCGTCGCGGCGCTGGCGCGCGCCGGCATCGAGCCGTTCTCGCCCGCGGGCCAGCCGTTCGATCCCAACGAGCACGAGGCGATGACCACGCAGCCGTCCGAGGACGCGGAGTCCGGGACGGTCGTCGAGGTCTACCAGCAGGGCTACCGGCTCAACGGGGCCGTGCTGCGCCCTGCGCGCGTCGTGGTGGCCGAGTAGGGGGCGGCGGTGGCGCGCGCGGGCGACTACTACAAGACCCTCGGGGTGGACAAGAAGGCCTCGCAGGACGAGATCAAGAAGGCGTACCGCAAGCTCGCGCGCCAGTACCACCCGGACACGAACAAGAACGCGGGCGCGGAGGAGCGCTTCAAGCAGATCTCCGAGGCCTACGACGTCCTGGGCGATCCCGAGAAGCGCAAGAAGTACGACCGCGGCCAGTCGGTCTTCGCCGGAGCCAACCCGTTCGGCGGCGGCGGCGCGGGCGGGCCGGGGTCCACGGCGACGGACTTCGGCTCGTTCTCGGACATCCTCTCGAACATCTTCAACACGACCGCGGGCCGCGGCGGCGCGCGCACGAAGCCGGCCGCCGAGCGCGGCCGCGACCTCGAGACGACGGTCTCGCTCTCGTTCGACCAGGCGGTGGACGGCGCGCAGGTGCCGGTCTCCGTCTCGACGCACGCGGCGTGCACGACCTGCCGCGGAACCGGCGCGCGGCCCGGGACCTCGCCGATCGTCTGCCCTGTCTGTCAGGGTCGCGGCGTGGAGTCGCAGGGTCAGGGCGTGTTCTCGATCACCCGGCCGTGCTCGCGCTGCGGCGGGTCGGGCACCGTGATCGAGGATCCGTGCCCGACGTGCGGCGGCCAGGGCCGGCTGCGCGAGCTCAAGAAGTACCGCGTCAACATCCCGGCCGGCGTCAAGGACGGCTCGCGGATCCGGCTCCCCGGCAAGGGCGAGGCGGGGCTGCGCGGCGGCCCGCCGGGCGACCTGTACGTGGTCACGCACGTCGGCGAGTCGCCGGTCTTCCGCCGCAAGGGCGACAACTTCGAGGTCGAGGTCCCGATCACCATCACCGAGGCGCTGCGCGGCGCCGACGTCGAGGTCCCGACGCTGCACGGCACCAAGAAGCTGCGCGTCCCCGGCGGGACGAAGCACGGGACCGTCCAGCGCCTGCGCGGCGAGGGCCCGCCTGCGCTGGCCGGCGGCAAGCGCGGCGACATCCACTACCGCTTCGTCATCGACGTGCCGCGCGAGCTCACCGAGGAGCAGCAGCGGGCCGTCGACGCGCTGTCGCAGACCATGAACGGCAACCCGCGCGAGTCGCTCCTGCGCCAGGCCGGAGGGGGCGCGTGATGGCGACTCGCCGCACGCGCGTGACCGCACGCGTCGAGCACGACCGCGGCGTGTTCATGATCTCGGTCGCCGCCGAGCTGGCCGAGATGCACCCGCAGACACTGCGCATGTACGAGGCGCGCGGGCTGATCGAGCCCAAGCGCTCGCCCAAGGGCACCCGGCTGTACTCCCAGGCCGACGTCGACCGCCTGCGCCGCATCCAGGAGATGACCACCGAGCTCGGCATGAACCTGGCCGGCGTCGAGCGCGTCTTCGACCTCGAGAGCAAGATGGCCCGCCTCCAGGGCAAGGTCGACGCCCTCGAGCGCCGCGCGCAGGCGCTCCAGGACGAGATCGCCCGGCTCGAGCAGGTCCGCCGGGAGGTGCGCGCGGAGATCGTCCGCTACGAGGCGCCGGGCACCGCGCTCATCCCGATCCGGCACGTGCGCCGGCGCTGATCTCCGCCGGCGAACGTCAACTGCGCTGGGTGGGGAGGGTGGAGGGTGCTTAACGTCGCAATCGTCCGGCGAGCGCGTCGCGATTGCGACGAAATGCACCCTCGCCGCCGGCCCCCTCACCCCCTTACCCAGCGCAGTCGGACGTTCGGACGACCTGCCCGCCCTCCGACCTCGCCCGCGCGCTCGACGCGCTGGTCGAGAACGCGCTGCACTCGGCGGCCGGGGCGCTGGAGGTCCTCGACCGAGGCCCGGGCGACCACGGCGGCCACGGCAGCGACGACTGAGCCCTCGCGGCGACGGTCGCGCTGGCGTACCATTGGGCAAGACCGAGCATGCTGGTCGACGCCCGCTGGCAGCCACCCGAGCCCGAGCCCGAAGGCCCGTCCTTCCCGTGGCCCCTGCTGCGCTACCCGACGCTGACGGTGGTCCTGCTCGTCGCGACCCACCTCGCGCCGCCGCTGATCGCCTACATCTGCCTCATCGCGGCGCTCTACTGCGCCGTCGAGTCGTTCGCGCTGCTGCTCCCGCGCGGCGACGGGATGCGCCAGCACAAGCAGTGAAGCGCGCTAAGATCTTAGTCTCACCGACTGAGATCTGAGAACGATGCAACTGGACCGCTTCACCATCAAGTCGCAGGAGGCGCTTCAGGCCGCGATCCGCCTGGCCGCCGACCACCGCAACACCGAGACCGCTCCGTCGCACCTGCTGCTGGCGCTGCTCGACCAGCAGGAGGGCATCGTCGGGCCGGTGCTGCGCAAGGTCGGCGCCGACCCCGCGGCCATCCGCAGCGCCGCCGGCGGCCAGCTCGACCGCCTGCCCACGATCACGGCCGGCGCGCGCGAGCCCGCCACGTCGCGCGAGCTGCTCGACGTCCTGCGCGAGGCCGAGCGCGAGGCCGGCAAGCTCGGCGACGAGTACATCTCCACCGAGCATCTGCTGCTCGCGCTGGCCGGCGCCGTCGACGGGCTCCCCAAGCGCGACGACATCCTCTCCGCCGTGCAGGCCGTGCGCGGCCCGCACCGCGTCACCGACCAGAGCCCGGAGGAGAAGTACCAGGCCCTCCAGCGGTTCGGCCGCGACCTCACGCAGGCCGCCGACGAGGGCAAGCTCGACCCGGTCATCGGCCGCGACGACGAGATCCGCCGCGTCATCCAGGTCCTCTCCCGCCGCACCAAGAACAACCCCGTGCTGATCGGCGAGCCGGGCGTCGGCAAGACCGCGATCGTCGAGGGCCTCGCACAGCGGATCGTCGACGGCGACGTGCCGGACTCCCTGCGCGACCGCCGCGTCATCGCGCTCGACATCGGCGCGCTGCTCGCCGGCTCCAAGTACCGCGGCGAGTTCGAGGAGCGCCTGAAGGCCGTCCTGAAGGAGATCCAGGAGGGCGAGGGCCACGTCATCCTCTTCATGGACGAGCTGCACACGATCGTCGGCGCGGGCGCGGCCGAGGGCGCCGTCGACGCCGCCAACCTGCTCAAGCCGATGCTCGCCCGCGGCGAGCTGCGCGCGGTCGGCGCGACCACGCTCGACGAGTACAAGAAGCACGTCGAGAAGGACCCGGCGCTCGAGCGCCGCTTCCAGCCGATCTACGTCGGTGAGCCGAGCGTCGAGGACACGATCGCGATCCTGCGCGGCCTCAAGGAGCGCTACGAGGCGCACCACGGCGTCACCATCGCCGACGACGCGCTGATCGCGGCGGCCACGCTCAGCCACCGCTACATCTCCGACCGCTTCCTGCCCGACAAGGCCATCGACCTCGTCGACGAGGCCGCGAGCCGCGTCTCGATCGAGCTGTCGAGCGTGCCCACCGAGATCGACGAGGTGCACCGCCGCATCCTCCAGCTCGAGATCGAGCAGGCGGCCGTCAGCAAGGACGAGAGCGCCGGCGAGCGCCGCGCCGAGATCGAGCGCGAGCTCGCCGACCTGCGCGAGCAGGAGGCCGGCATGCGCGCCCAGTGGCAGCGCGAGAAGGAGCAGGCCGAGGGCCACGGCAAGCTGCGCGAGCGGCTCGACCAGGCCCGCGTCGAGTTCGAGCGCGCGACCCGCGAGGGCGACCTCGAGCGCGCCGGCGAGCTCCGCTACGGTGAGATCCCCGAGCTCGAGCGCGAGCTGGCCGAGGCCGAGGCGCGGCCGGAGGAGATCGAGCCGGCCGTCTACCTCTCCGAGAAGGTCGACGCCGACGAGATCGCCGAGGTCGTCGGCAAGTGGACCGGCATCCCGGTGTCGCGGCTCATGGAGGGCGAGGTCGAGAAGCTCATCCACATGGAGGAGCGCCTGCACCGGCGCGTCGTGGGCCAGGCCGAGGCGGTCGCCGCCGTGTCCGACGCCCTGCGCCGCTCGCGCGCCGGCCTCTCCGACCCCGACCGGCCGATCGGCACGTTCCTGTTCCTCGGCCCGACCGGCGTCGGCAAGACCGAGCTCGCCCGCGCTCTGGCCGAGTTCATGTTCGACTCCCAGGACGCGATGGTGCGCATCGACATGTCCGAGTACATGGAGAAGCACTCCGTGTCACGGCTCGTCGGCGCCCCTCCCGGCTACGTCGGCTACGAGGAAGGCGGCCAGCTCACCGAGGCGGTCCGCCGCCGCCCGTACTCCGTGGTCCTGCTCGACGAGATCGAGAAGGCGCACGCCGACGTCTTCAACGTCTTGCTCCAGGTCATGGACGACGGGCGCCTGACCGACGGCCACGGCCGCACGGTCGACTTCAAGAACACCGTGCTGATCATGACCTCGAACATCCCGGGGGGCCGGGACGGGGCGGTCGCCACGTTCAAACCGGAGTTCATCAACCGCCTCGACGACATCGTCGAGTTCGAGGCGCTCAGCCGCGAGCAGCTGCGCGAGATCGTCGACCTCCAGGTGTCGCGCCTGATCGGCCGGGTGGCCGAGCGCGGCGTCGAGGTGCGCCTCACCGACGCGGCGCGCGACCTGCTGGGCGACATCGGCTACGACCCGACGTACGGGGCGCGCCCGCTCAAGCGGGTGATCTCCAAGCGGCTGGTCGACCCGCTGGCGCTCGGTCTGCTCAAGGGCGAGTTCGCGCCGGGCGACCGGATCGAGGTCGACGCGGCGGACGGCGAGCTGCGCTTCGCCGCCGCCGCGGAGCCCGCGCTCACGTCTTGACCGTCTCCCGCACGCGGATGAAGATCGGCACGACGTTCGACGCGGGCGTCTGCGAGTAGCGGCGCTGCTGGTCGACCTGGAGGAGCCACTCCCCGACCGCCGGGCGGCGGACGGGGATCTGGCGCCGCCGGGCGTGGAAGATGCCGCACGGCTGCTTCGGGGCCCTCCGGAGCCGGACCGTCTTGCGCACCTTGCCGCCGAACACGTAGTGGCCGTACACCGGCTTGTCGAGCGTGAAGCCGCGGCCGCTGAAGCGCACCTTCCGCGACGGCCGCGCGCGCTTCGGCTGAAGCGTCACGGCCAGGTGGGTGACCAGCGAGGTCTTGGTCGCGAAGTTCGCGGTGTTCTCCTGCTCCTGGAGCGTGAGCGTGAACGGGCGCTGGCCGATCTGCTGCGGCGGCGCCGGCACGTCCGCGACGACCGTGCCGTTGATGTCCGCCCGCCCGTCCGCGTAGTGCTGCCCGTCGAACAACAGCTCGACGTGCGCCGCGGGCGTGAACCCGACCGCGTGCACGTGGATCCGCTCGCGCTGGTCGGACGCGTCCCCGGCGGCCACGTAGCACGGCTTCAGATCGTCCATCGTGGGCGCGGCGAGGGCCGGCGCGGCGAGGGCGAGAACGAGCGTTGTTGTGGCGGCGAACAGACGCACTGCGGCCAGAACACCGCATGGGGCGGAAAGGATCGGATACAACCGGGGCATGCCGACGTACATCATGCTCTCTACCCTCACGCCCGAGGGCGTACAGACGGTCAAGAACAACCCCGCGCGCATCCGCGAGGTCAACAAGGAGGTCGAGCAGCTCGGCGCGACGGTCAAGGCGCAGTGGGCCACGCTCGGCCACTTCGACTTCGTGAACATCGTCGAGGCGCCCGACGAGAAGACGATGGCGCGCGTGTCGCTCGAGCTCGGCTCGCGCGGGACGGCGCACTACGAGTCGCTCGCCGCGATCCCGATCGACGACTTCATCGCCGCACTGTGACCCGCGTCCTCGTGGTCGGCGCGGGCGGCCGCGAGCACGCGATCGTGCGCGCGCTCAAGCGGTCGCCGCAGGGCCCCGAGGTGTTCGCGACCCCGGGCAACGCCGGGATCGCGCAGGACGCGACGGTGCTGGCGGAGATGCGGACCGACGACATGGACCTCGTGGTCGTCGGGCCGGAGGCGCCCCTTGTCGCCGGCCTCGCCGACGAGTGCCGGGCGGCCGGCGTGCCGTGCTTCGGCCCCGTCGCGGCGGCCGCCCGCCTGGAGGGCTCGAAGGCGTTCGCCAAGCAGGTGATGGGCGCCGCGGGCGTGCCGACGGGCGGCTATGCGGTGGTCGAGACCGTCCAGGACGGGCTCGAGGCCATCGCCGGCTACCCGACCGTCATCAAGGCCGACGGGCTGGCCGCCGGCAAGGGTGTTGTCATCGCCGCCGACGAGGCCGAGGCGCATGCGGCGCTCGAGGACATGCTCGTCGAGCGCCGCTTCGGCTTCGCGCCGGTCGTGGTCGAGGAGTTCCTCGACGGCGCCGAGCTGTCCGTGCTCGCGATCTGCGACGGCCAGACCGCGCTGCCGCTCGCCCCGGCGCGCGACTTCAAGCGCATCGGCGACGGCGACACCGGCCCGAACACCGGCGGGATGGGCTCCTACTCGCCGGTGGCCGACGTCGACGAGGCGCTGGTCGAGCGCATACGCGCCGAGGTCCACCAGCCGGTCGTCGACGAGCTCGCCCGCCGCGGCACCCCGTTCCACGGCGTGCTCTACGCGGGCCTGATGCTCACGGCCGACGGGCCGAAGGTGCTCGAGTTCAACGTGCGCTTCGGCGATCCGGAGACCCAGGCCGTGCTCCCGCGGCTGCGCAGCGACCTGCTCGACCTCATGCAGCGCGCCACCACGCCCGGCGGCCTCGAGGGCGTGCGGCTGGAGTGGGACGCCCGCACGGCCGTCACCGTCGTGCTCGCCTCGCGCGGCTATCCCGCGTCCTCGTCGTCGGGCGACGTCATCGAGGGGCTGGACCGCATCCCGCCCGAGGTGGAGATCACGCACGCCGGCACGGCCGAGCGCGACGGGGCGATCGTCACGGCCGGCGGCCGCGTCCTCAACGTGACGTCGCTGGGGGAGGGAACGCGTGCCGCCCGCGAGCATGCGTATGCTGCCGCCGACGTGATCAGCTTCGAGGGCAAGCAGATGCGCCGGGACATCGCCGCGTGAGCCAGGAAGGGGCGCCCGCCACCGAGACCGCGGTCGAGGCCGAGTTCGAGGGCCTCGAGGTCGACGCGCCGCGCGTCGGCATCGTCATGGGCTCCAAGAGCGACATGCCCGCGATGGAGGCCGCCGCCAAGGAGCTCCAGGACCGCGGGATCCGCCACGAAGTGCGCGTGATGTCCGCCCACCGCGAGCCCGACACGGTCGCCGAGTACGCCAAGAACGCGCAGCTGCGCGGCCTGCGCGTGATCATCGCCGGCGCCGGGCTCTCGGCCGCGCTGCCCGGGGTGGTGGCCGCCCACACGGCGCTCCCGGTGATCGGCGTGCCGCTCACGTCCTCCAAGTCGGTGGCCGGCGGGCTCGACGCGCTGCTCTCGATCGCGCAGATGCCGCCCGGCGTCCCGGTCGCCTGCGTCGGCGTCGACAACGCGCGCAACGCCGCGGTGCTCGCGGCGCGCATACTCGACGCGTGATCAGTCGCTATACGCGCCCCGAGCTCGGGGAGATCTGGACCGACGAGGCGCGCATGAGCGCGTGGCGCGACGTGGAGGTCGCGGCCGCCGAGGCGCTCGACGGGCCCTCGGAAGGGGACCTCGAGGCGATCCGCGGCGCCACGTTCACCGTGGAGGCCGTCAAGGAGCGCGAGGCGGTGACCGACCACGACGTCGCCGCGTTCGTCGACGTCCTGGCCGAGTCGGCCGGGCCGGCGGGCCGCTGGATCCACTTCGGGCTGACGTCCTCCGACGTGCTGGACACGGCGCTGGCGCTCCAGCTCCGCCGCGCGGGCGACGTGATCGTCCCGGGCGCGCGCGAGCTGGCGAGGGCGCTCGCCGAGCAGGCCCGCGCGCACGCGGACACGCTGTGCGTGGGCCGCACCCACGGCGTGCACGCCGAGCCGACCTCGTTCGGGCTCAAGCTCGCGGGCTTCGCGATGGAGGCCGACCGCAACGCGGCGCGGCTCGAGCGCGCGTTCGCGCAGGCCGCGACGGGCGCGATCTCCGGCGCGGTGGGCACGTACGCAGCGCTCGGGCCGGACTTCGAGGCGCGGGTGCTCGCGCGCCTGGAGCTGGCTGCCGAGCCGGTGTCCACGCAGGTCGTCCCGCGCGACCGGCACGCCGAGCTGCTCGGCGCGATCGCGCTCGCCGGCGCCGGGCTCGAGCGCTTCGCCCAGGAGATCCGCCACCTCCAGCGCACCGAGGTGCGCGAGGTCGAGGAGCCGTTCCGCGCCGGCCAGAAGGGCTCGAGCGCGATGCCGCACAAGCGCAACCCGATCGTCAGCGAGCGGATCTGCGGCCTCGCGCGCGTCCTGCGCGGCTACGCGCAGACCGGCCTGGAGAACGTGGCGCTGTGGCACGAGCGCGACATCTCGCACTCGGGCGCCGAGCGGGTCGTGCTGCCCGACGCGACGATCCTGCTCGACTACATGCAGCACCTCGCGCTGCGCGTCGCGCGCGGGATGGTCGTGCACGCCGACCGCATGGCGGCGAACCTCGAGCTCACGAGCGGCGCGCTCTTCTCCCAGCGGGTGCTGCTGGCGCTGGTCGAGCGCGGCATGCAGCGCGACGAGGCGTACCGGATCGTGCAGCGGCTGGCGCAGCAGGCCTGGGACACGGGCACGCCGCTGCGTACATTGCTGGAGGCCGAGCCCGGCGTCGACCTCGACCTGGACGCGGTGTTCGACTACTCGTACTACGTCAGGCACGTCCCCCTCGTGTTGGCACGGTTGGAGGCGGTAACGTCGACTGTAGGTCTGAGCTCGCGAAGACCGGAGGGCGAAACATGACATCGTTGCTCATCTACGGCGCCCCCGAGGGGTCGCCGGACCTCTTCCACGCGATCCCCGAGGGGATCATCGACCCGTTCCTGTACGTCGAGGCCGACGGCACTCGCGCCGCGACGGTGTCGATCCTCGACAAGCACAAGGTCGAGGCCCACGGCATCGACGCGATCGACCTGTTCGAGCTCGGCGTCGACGAGCTGCTCGACTCGGGCATGGCGCGCGAGCAGGTCGAGCTCGAGCTGTCGCTGCGCGCGGTGCAGCGCCTCGGCGTGACGTCGGCGCTCGTGCCGTCGGAGTTCCCGGTCGGCCTGGCCGACCACCTGCGCGCGGCGGGCATCGAGCTGGTCGTCGACCAGCAGGCGTTCGTGGCGCGCCGCCGCGTCAAGACCGACGAGCAGATCGCCGGCATCCGCCGCGCGCAGGCCGCGGCCGACGCCGCGATGGCGGTCGGCGCGCGGATGATCCACGAGCTGCGTGACGGGGTCACCAGCGAGGAGGTGCGCGCCGCCATGCAGGCGGTCTGCGACGAGCACGGCTGCGACCTCCCGGACGACGTCATCGTCTCCCACGGGCCGCAGGGCGCGATCGGCCACGAGTCCGGCTTCGGGCCGATCGGCCGCGGGGAGCCGGTGATCGTCGACATCTGGCCGCGCGACCGCGCCTCCCGCTGCTGGGCCGACATGACGCGCACGTTCGTGGCGGGCGGCGCCGAGCCGCCGGAGGAGATCGCGCGCTGGTGGGAGCTCACCCGCGAGTCGCTCGACCGCTCGTTCGCCGCCGTGCGCGCGGGGGTCGACGGACGCGAGGTCTACGGCGTCTCCTGCGAGCCGTTCGAGGCGGCCGGCGAGCCGACGCAGCGCAGCAAGCCGGCGGGCGAGAAGCTCGACGAGGGCTACTACCACTCGCTCGGGCACGGCGTCGGGCTCGAGGTCCACGAGCGGCCGGGCCTCGGCCGCACGCCGGACCCGCTCGTGGCCGGCGACGTCATCACGCTCGAGCCGGGCTGCTACCGCAAGGACATCGGCGGCGTGCGGCTCGAGGACATGGTGCTCGTGACCGAGGACGGCGCCGAGCGCCTCACGGACTTCCCCTACGACTTGTAAGCCACGAACACGTAGCGGTTGAGGCTGAAGAAGTAGTCGTCGCCGAGCGCGTCGAGGTCGGCGGCCCAGTCCAGGTCGCCGACGAAGTCCGTGATCAGGGGGATGACGCCGCGGCTGAAGGCATCGGGATCGGCGCCGCGGTTGAGGATCGGGATGACCGATGTCGTGCGCAGCTCGAAGCCGGCATCACGAAGCAGGCGAGGCAGGCGTCGCGGCAGGTAGGGGTCCGCGAGGTGGTCGTTCCACCTGAGCAGCACCCGCTGCATGCGCTCGGCATCGCCGGAGTGCCAGACGATCGAGTCCCAATCGGTGTCGAGGATCAGGAGCCGCCCACCCGGCCGCAGCACGCGCCGCGCCTCGGCGAGCGCCGCCGGCATGTCCGGCACGTACTCGTAGACCTGGGTGGCGACGGCGGCGTCGAACGACGCGTCCGCGAACGGCAGCTCGAGCACGTCCGCGAGCGCGAGCTCGACCCCGGCGCCGCGGCGGCGGGCCAGCGCGAGCATGCTCTCGCTCCCGTCGATCCCGCACACGCGGCCGCCGGGACCCACCTCCTCGGCCATCTCGGCGGCGAGGAAGCCGGGGCCGACGCCGATGTCGAGGACGTGCTCGCCGGGCTGGAGGCCGAGCAGCTCACGGGTCGCGCGGCGCTGGGCGACGACGTCCGGCGTCCGGTAGGTCGCCTCGATGCGGGCCGAGCCCTCGTCGTCGAACTCGAGCATCGGGAAAGGCTCTCACGTTGCGGGAAGCCCGCCCGGTGGCGGCCGGGGCCGTTGGTAGCCTGCGGCGGGTGACCGGCCTCACCCTGCTGGCCTCCGGCAAGGTCCGCGAGCTCTACGAGCTCGGCGACGACCTGCTGATGGTGGCCTCCGACCGCATCTCCACCTACGACGTCGTCCACCCCACGCCGATCCCCGACAAGGGCAAGGTGCTCACGGCGCTGTCCGTCCTGTGGTTCGACCTCACGCGCGACATCGTGCCCAACCACCTCGTCTCGGTGACCGAAGGCGTGCCCGACGAGTGCCGCGGCCGCGGCATGCGCGTCAAGCGCCTGCGCATGCTGCCGGTCGAGTGCGTCGTGCGCGGCTACATCACCGGCTCCGGCTGGAAGGACTACCAGGCGACCGGGCGCGTGTCGGGGATCGAGCTGCCGGACGGGTTGCGCGAGTCCGAGCAGCTCCCCGAGCCGATCTTCACGCCGTCGACGAAGGCCGAGGTCGGCCACGACGAGGCCATCGACTTCGACCAGGCGGTTGAGCTGGCCGGCTCGCGCGAGCTCGGCGAGCGGCTGCGGGAGGTGTCGATCGCGGTCTACACGGCGGTCGCCGATTACGCGCGCGAGCGCGGGATCATCCTGGCCGACACGAAGTTCGAGTTCGGCCTCGACGAGGGCGGCGAGCTCGTCCTCGGCGACGAGGTGTGCACGCCGGACTCCTCGCGCTTCTGGCCCGCCGACCAGTACGAGGTCGGCCGCGGCCAGCCGAGCTTCGACAAGCAGTACGTGCGCGACTGGGCGTCCGGCACGGGCTGGGACAAGACGCCGCCCGCGCCGGCCATTCCGGACGACATCGTGGCGCAGACGCGCGAGCGCTACGTGACCGCGTATGAGCGGCTCTCCGGGGAGCCGTTCTCGGCCTGGCTGGAGCGCACGGCAGCGTGAGGGTCAGGGTCCTGATCCGGCCCAAGGCCGGGATCCTGGATCCGCAGGGCCAGGCCGTCGAGCGGGCCCTTCCGGCGCTCGGCTTCGAGGGCGTGGCGAACGTGCACGTGGGGCGGCTCGTCGAGCTCGACGTCGAGGACGAGTCCCGGGTGCCGGAGATGTGCGAGCGCCTGCTGGCGAACCCTCTCATCGAGGATTACGAGATCCAGCCGTGAAATTCGGCGTGGTCCAGTTCCCGGGGTCGTGCGACGAGCGCGACGCGCTGCTCGCCGCGCGGCTGGTCGGCGACGCCGAGCTGCTCTGGCACGCCGACCCGGATCTGAAGGGCGTCGACGCGGTCATCATCCCCGGCGGCTTCTCGTACGGCGACTACCTCCGGGTCGGCGCGATCGCGCGGTTCTCGCCGGTGATGGTCGAGGTCGACCGGTTCGCGCGCCACGGCGGGCTCGTGCTCGGCATCTGCAACGGCTTCCAGGTGCTGTGCGAGGCCGGCCTGCTGTCCGGCGCGCTCCTACCCAACACGTCGCTGCGGTTCGTCTGCCGGCAGGTCGACGTCGAGGTCGTCAACGCGTCGATCCCGTGGACCGCCGGCGTCGAGCGCGGTGACGTGCTGTCGATCCCGGCCAAGCACACGACCGGCCGCTACTGGGCGCCCGACCCGGTGCTCGACGAGCTCGAGGCCAACGGGCAGGTCGTCGTACGCTACGCGCCCGGCCACAACTTCAACGGGTCGGCGCGGGACATCGCCGGCGTGTGCAACGCGGCGGGCAACGTGATGGGGCTGATGCCGCATCCGGAGCACGCGGTCGACGTGCTCACCGGCTCGGTCGACGGGCTCAGGCTGATCGGGAGTCCGGCGTGACGACGCTGGCGCGCCACCGCGAGCTGGGCCTGACGGACTCGGAGTACGAGCTCATCGTCGACAAGCTCGGGCGCGAGGCCAACGAGGTCGAGCTGGCGGTCTTCTCGCTGATGTGGTCCGAGCACTGCGGCTACAAGCACTCGCGGCGGCTGCTCAGGACGCTCCCGACCGAGGGCGGCCGACTCGTCCTGGGCCCGGGCGAGAACGCCGGCGCGGTCGACGTCGGCGGCGGGATGGCGGCCGCCTTCAAGGTCGAGTCGCACAACCACCCGAGCGCGGTCGAGCCGTTCCAGGGCGCGGCGACAGGCGTCGGCGGGATCCTGCGTGACGTCTTCGCGATCGGCGCGCGGCCCGTGGCAATCCTCGACTCGCTGCGCTTCGGCGAGCCCAGCTCGCCGCGCTCCCGCTACCTGCTCGAGCACGCGGTGGCGGGTATCGGGCACTACGGGAACTCGATCGGCGTGGCCACGGTCGGCGGCGAGATCTACTTCGAGGGGCCGTACGAGCAGAACTGCCTCGTCAACGCGATGTGCGTCGGCCTGATCGAGACGCGCAAGCTGATCCGCAGCGCGGCCGCCGGGGTGGGCAACGTGGTCGTGCTGTTCGGCGCGCGCACGGGGCGCGACGGAATCGGCGGCGCGTCGGTGCTCGCCTCGGCCGAGCTCGGCGACGAGGACGCGGCCAAGCGGCCCACCGTGCAGATCGGCGACCCGTTCGAGGAGAGCAAGCTGCTCGAGTGCTCGCTCGAGCTGCTCGACCGCGGCCTGCTCGTCGCGCTCCAGGACCTCGGGGCGGCGGGCCTGACCTCGTCGTCGGCCGAGATGGCGGCCAAGGGCGGCGTCGGCATCGACCTCGACGTGCGCCGCGTGCCGCTGCGCGAGGCCGACATGGAGCCGTTCGAGATCATGATCTCCGAGTCGCAGGAGCGGATGCTGTGCGTGGTCGAGCCCGATCGGGTCGACGACGTGCTCGCGGTCTGCGGGAAGTGGGAGGTCAACGCGACGGCCGTGGGCGAGGTGACCGGGTCGGGGCGCCTGCGGGTGTTCGACGGGGGCGCGCTGGTCGGCGACCTGCCGGTGACCGCGCTCGTCGACGAGTGCCCGGCCTACGACCTCGAGCCGCTCGAGCCGAGCCGGCCGCTCTACCCGGCGCCGTCGCCGACCATCTCGTCGGACCTCGCTGCGGATGACACGCTCCTCTCGCTGCTGGCCTCGGCCAACCTCGCGTCGCGCCGCTGGGCGTTCGAGCAGTACGACTGCGTCGTCGGCTCGCGCACGGTCCGGCGGCCCGAGCAGGCCGACGCCGCGGTCTTGAAGCTCGAGCACGGTGGCGCGATCGCCGTGTCGATCGACGGCAACGGCCGGCGCGTCGCGGTCGACCCGTACCGGGGCGCGGTCGAGGCCGTGCTCGAGTGCTCGGCCAACCTCGCGTGCGTCGGCGCCGAGCCTCTCGGCCTGACGAACTGCCTGAACTTCGGCAACCCCGAGAAGCCGCACATCGCCTGGCAGCTCACCCGCGCGATCGCTGGGCTCGGCGACGCCTGCCGGGCGCTCGGGGTCCCGGTCGTCGGCGGCAACGTGTCGCTCTACAACGAGGGCGGCGAGGGTCCGATCTACCCGACGCCGGTCGTCGGCATGGTCGGCGAGCTGCCCGACCCGGCGCGGGCCGGCCGCCTGGGTTTCTCGGTCGAGGGCGACGCGGTCGCGCTGATCACGGCCTCATGGGCGCCCAGCGAGGTCGGGTCGGAGCTGGCCAAGCTGCGCGGAGATGCCTTGGAGGGCGCGCTGCCGGCCGCCGAGCTGGGATCGTTGAAGGCGTTGCACGCGGCGGTCCGCCAGGGCGTGCGCTCGGGCGTGCTCCGGAGCGCTCACGACGTCGCCGAGGGCGGCGTGGCGGTTGCGCTCGCCGAGTGCTGCATCGCCGGCGGGCTCGGTGCGCACGTCGACCTCGCCGGCCTCCCGCTGTTCGCGGAGGGCCCGGGCGCCTTCCTCGTCTCGGCCCCGCACGCCGCGATGTCCGCGTTCGGCGCCGCCGCGCGCGTGATCGGGGAGGTCGGCGGCACCGCCCTGGCCGTCAGGGGCGAGCTCGACGTCCCGGTCCACGAGCTCGCCCGCGTGCACGCCGACGGCCTGGCGGACCTACTTCATTAGCTCGTCGGCCATCGCCTCGAAGACCTGGACGTAGGTGTCGACGGCCTCGTCGTCGTGGGTCACCGAGAGCGTCCACTCCTCCTCCCGGCCCGGCGTCATGAACACGCCGCGGTTCATGTTGAACAGCCACGCGAGCTCGGCCAGGTCGGCGTCCTGGTTGGCCTTGAACGTCTCGTAGTCGACGATCTTCACGGGCGAGAACGTGACGCAGCCCTTCGACCCGACCCCGATCGCGTAGCCCGGGAGGTTGTGCTTCTCGATGACGCCCTGGCAGCCGGCGACGATGCGGTCGTTGAGGTGGTCCAGGTGCGCGTAGGCCTCGGGGGTCAGGACCTCGGTGAGGTTCGCGCGCGTGGCGGCGACGCCGAGCGGGTTCCCGTTGTAGGTGCCGACCTGGTAGACGGAGCCGTCCTCGACGACCGACATGACCTCGTCGGTGCCGCCGATCGCGCCCATGGGCGTGCCGCCGCCGAGCGACTTGGCGAGCGTGACCATGTCGGGCTGGACGCCGAAGCGCTCGGTCGCGCCGCCCGCGGCGATCGTCAGGCCGGTCTTGACCTCGTCGAAGATGAGGACGATGCCGTGCCGCCTGGTGATCTCCCGGACCTCCTCGAGGTAGCCGGGCTCGGGGAGCACGACCCCGAGGTTCATCATCGCCGCCTCCATGATCACGCAGGCGGGCAGGCGGCCCTCTTCGGCCAGGCGCTCGATCCGGCGCTCCATGGCCGGGGCGTCGTTGAACGGCACGGCGATCGTCATGTCGACGGTCGCCTGCGGGATGCCGGCCCCGTAGGGCAGCGAGGCGAGGTTGTCGCGGTCGCCGATCTTGTCGTACTCGACGCCGATCGAGACCATCACGGTGTCGTGGTGCCCGTGGTAGGAGCCGAAGATCTTCATCACGGTGTCGCGCTTCGCGTACGCGCGCGCGATCCGGATGGCGTCCATCGTCGACTCCGAGCCTGAGTTCGTGTAGCGCCAGCGCGGGAGGCCCCAGCGGCGCTGGAGCTCCTCGGCGACGATCACGGCGTCCTCGGTGGGCGCCGCGAAGTGCGTGCCGAGGTCGTAGCGCTCGCGGATCGCCTTGCCGATCGCCGGGTGGGCGTGGCCCTGCACCATCGCGCCGAACCCGTTGTGGAAGTCGTACATCTCGTTGCCGTCGACGTCCCACACGCGCGGGCCGCTGCCGCGCTCGAGGTAGATGGGCCACGGGTCGCGCAGCTGATAGGAGGACGCGACGCCACCGGACAGGACGGCATGGGCGCGCTTGAACATCTCCTCGGACTTGCGCGTCGCGTCGTTGAGCGCCTTCTCCTCGCGCTCGATGAGCTCTCTGATGCGCTGCCGGTCGATCTGGACGGGGGCGTTGACGGCCATGGGGTATCAGCTCCTATGGGGGTCTTGGCCAGGGAGCGTATCCGCCGGGCCGCCGCCGGGGGCGTTGCTAGGCTGGCCCGACCGTGGATCCCTCCGACTTTCGCGACGGTCCGCGCGACGAGTGCGGGGTGTTCGGCATCTGCGCGCCGGGGCGCGACGTCGCCCGTCACGCCTACTTCGCGCTCTACGCACTCCAGCACCGAGGGCAGGAGTCGGCGGGCATCGCGACCGCTCAGCGCGGCCACATCATGACCGTCCGCGACCAGGGGCTCGTCAACCAGGTCTTCGACGAGCAGAAGCTGCGCGCGCTCCAGGGGGACATGGCGGTGGGGCACGTGCGGTACTCGACGACCGGCGCGTCCTCGTGGGAGAACTCGCAGCCGGTCTGGCGGGCCGACCGCCGCGAGATCGCCCTCGCCCACAACGGCAACCTGATCAACGCGGTCGAGCTGCACTCGGAGCTGCGCGAGCGGGGCGTCGCGTTCCGCTCGACGTCGGACTCGGAGATCATGGCCGCGCTGCTCTCGACGCATGAGGCTTCGTCGATCGAGGACGCCGTCGCGGACGTGATGGCGCGGCTCGAGGGCGCGTACTCGACGGTCGTGATGACCAAGGGGCGCGTCGTCGCGTTCCGCGATCCGGCCGGCGTGCGGCCCTTGTCCTTGGGCATGCTCGACGACCGCTACTGCGTGGCGTCCGAGACCTGCGCGTTCGACATCATCGGCGCCCGCTTCCTGCGCGACGTCCAGCCGGGCGAGATCGTGTCGCTGACCGAGGACGGCGTGCAGACGCGCATGGGCGTGGCCGGCTCGCGCCAGGCCCTGTGCGTGTTCGAGCACATCTACTTCGCGCGCCCGGACTCGCGGCTGGGCGGCCAGGTGCTCCAGGTGGCGCGCGGGCGGATGGGAGAGATCCTCGCGCGCGAGGCGCCGGTCGACGCCGACCTCGTGATCCCGGTGCCGGACTCCGGCAACCCGGCCGCGCGCGGGTTCGCGCGCGCCTCGGGCCTGCCGCAGGACGACGGCTTCGTCAAGAACCGCTACGTCGCGCGCACGTTCATCCAGCCGGGCCAGGAGCTGCGGCGGCACGGCCTGCGCATGAAGTTCAACCCGCTCCCCGACGTCGTGGCGGGCAGGCGCATCGTCGTGGTCGACGACTCGATCGTGCGCGGCAACACGACCCACCAGATCGTCGCCATGCTGCGCGATGCGGGCGCGGCCGAGGTGCACATGCGCATCAGCGCGCCCCCGATCCGCAACCCCTGCCACTACGGGATCGACATGTCCACGCGCGAGGAGATGATCGCCCACGGGCGGACGATCGACGAGGTCGCGGCCGAGCTGGGGTGCGACTCGCTGGCGTACCTGTCCCTGGCGGGCGTGTACGAGGCGATCGAGGGCACGCGGTCGACGCACTGCGACGCCTGCTTCTCGGGCGAGTACCCGCTCGCCGGGACGGGCGCGGCGCAGCGCAAGGACGCGTTCGAGCTTCCGCTCGCGCGGGTCTGAGTCGCCGCGGCGGGCCGAACTTCTTGCATCGAAGGGGGGCCCGGACGGGGGTGGCTAACGAACGTTCACCAGGAGCGAACAAACGTAAGCCACCCGCCTCCGTGCCCCCTCAATGCCGCAGTTGACGTTCGCTTCGTAACGCAGGGCGCACGAAAGTGCTCCAACTCCGCGGAAACGCGCGTTTGCCCTCCGGACCCGGCGGTATGGTCGCCCGTCCATGTCGCTGGCGATCGAGAACGTCGCGCTCCCGGGGCTCGGGCCGCCGCCGCCCGAGCCCGTGGCGCGCTCGCGCGACCCCGAGGGGGCGCTGCACGAGCTGTTCGGGTTCGCGTCGTTCCGGCCGGGCCAGCGCGAGGCCGTCGAGGCGGCGGTGGCCGGCCGCGACGTCCTGGTCGTGATGCCGACCGGCTCGGGCAAGTCGCTCTGCTACCAACTGCCGGCGCTCATGCGCGCCGACCTCACGGTCGTCGTCTCGCCGCTCGTGTCGCTGATGCAGGACCAGGTCGAGGCGATCGCGCGCGTGGCGCCCGGGTTCGTCGGGCTCGTCAACGCCCAGCAGGACGCCGCCGCCAACCGGCGCACGCTCGAGCGTGCCGCGCGGGGGGATCTGCGGCTGCTCTACGTCGCGCCTGAGCGGTTCTCGTCGCCGGGCTTCCTCGAGCGCATCCGCCAGGCCCGCATCGGCCTCTTCGTCGTCGACGAGGCGCACTGCGTGTCGCAATGGGGGCACGACTTCCGGCCGGACTACTTCCGCCTCGCCGACGCCGCCCGCTGGCTGGGCGCGGAGGCGATCGTGGCCTCGACGGCGACCGCCACGCCGCAGGTGGCGGCCGACATCGTCGGCCGGCTCGGGCTGCGCGAGCCGGTCCGGGTGTCGACCGGCTTCGACCGCCCGAACCTCTCGTTCGCGGTCGTGCGCTGCGCGAACAAGCCGGCCGTCCACCGCGGCATCGCCGCGGCGCTCGCCGAGCCCGGCGCGCTCCCCGGCATCGTCTACGCGGGCACGCGCGCGGACAGCGAGCGCCTGGCGGCGCGGCTGTCGGCGCAGCTGGGCGTCGAGGCGATCCCCTACCACGCGGGCCTGCCGCGCGACGCGCGCGCCGAGGCTCAGCGCCGGTTCATGACCGGCGACGCGCCGGTCGTCGTGGCCACCAACGCGTTCGGCATGGGGATCGACAAGGCCGACGTGCGCACGGTCTGCCACGAGAGCGTGCCAAGCTCGCTCGAGGCCTACTACCAGGAGGCCGGGCGCGCCGGGCGTGACGGCCGGCCGGCGCGGTGCCTCGTGTTCGCCACGGGCAAGGACAAGGGGCTCCACGTGTTCTTCATCGAGCGCTCGGCGGTGGACGAGAGCGCCATCAAGGCGGTGGCGAACCGGATCGTCGCGGCCGCCGACAGCTCGTCGCCACGGCGGTTCGACCTCGCGATCGAGGACCTCGTCCGCGCCGCCGGCGACGACGAGGCGGTGCGCGCGATCGTCGGGCACCTCGCGCGCGCCGGGGTCGTCCAGCCGTCGCCGTCCCCGCCCGACCGCGTCGCCGGCCGCCTGGTCGGCGAATGGGACGGCCGGGCGCTCGCGGCCTGCCGCACGTCGGCGCAGGAGGGCACGCGCGTGCGCTGGCGCCAGTACCGCGCCGTATGGGCGTGGGTGGAGGACGCGCGGTGCCGGCGCGAGGGCATCCTGCGCCACTTCGGCGACCGCTCGGAGCCGGCCGCGGCCGGCCCGTGCTGCGACGTCTGTGACCCGTCGCTGGCGCCCGCGCCGCCGGCGCCACCCGAACGCCGCCCGGTCGCCCGCCCGGCGCAGCTCGCGCACCGCCCCGCCGCCGCCGGCGAGCTCGGCGAGCTCGACGAAGCGATCCTCGACGTCGTCGCCTCCGCCGAGCCGGAGGTCGGCCGGACCCGCGCGGTCGAGATCCTGCGCGGCGGGCAGTCCAAGGTGGTCAGGAAGTACTCCTACGACGGCCTGCCGCACTACGGCACGTGGTCGCACCTCGGCGCGGCGACCGTGCTCGAGCGGGTCGACGCGCTGCTGGCGGCCGGCACTCTGCGCTCCACGGGCGGGCGCTTCCCGAAGCTGGAGGTGGCATGAACGTCGGCGTGCTCGCCTCGGGCGCCGGCACCAACCTCCAGGCCATCCTCGACCGCCTCCACGGCCGCCACGGCATCGCGGTGACCGCCGTCGCGAGCGACCAGCCGGGCGCCGCCGCGCTGGCGCGCGCGGCGACCGCCGGCGTGCCGACCGCCGTCTTCCCGCTCGGCGACGACCGCGGCGCGCGCGACGCCGCCGTCGCCGCGTTCCTCGAGGAGCACGGCGTGGAGCTCGTCGTGCTCGCCGGGTACATGGCGCTGCTCACGCCCGCGTTCCTCGCCCGCTTTCCGGGCCGCGTCATCAACGTCCATCCGGCGCTGCTGCCCGCGTTCCCCGGGCTGCGCGCGGTCGAGCAGGCGCTCGCCTACGGCGTGAAGGTGTTCGGCGTCACCGTCCACTTCGTCGACGAGGGCGTCGACACCGGGCCGATCATCGCGCAGCGCGCGATCGAGCTTCCCGACGCGACCTCGGCGGTGCACGTGCGCGAGGCCCTGCGCCCGCTCGAGCACGACCTCCTGTGCGACGCCGTCGCGCAGATCGCGCGCGGCTCCGTGCGCGCCGACCCCGCACACCCACGACGAGTGACGGTCCAGCGATGAGCGCACAACCACAGGTATCGTCCCCGCCGGATGGGAGGTCGGAGATGACCCAGCCGGGCCAGGTCCGCGTCCGGCGGGCGCTCCTCTCCGTATCCGACAAGACCGGCATCGCCGACTTCGCGCGGGGCCTCGCCGAGCTCGACGTCGAGCTGGTGTCGACGGGAGGCACCGCGGCGGCGCTGCGCGATGCGGGGCTCCTGGTCCGCGACATCGAGGACTTCACGGGCTTCCCGGAGATCATGGGCGGGCGCGTGAAGACGCTGCACCCGAAGCTCTACGCCGGCGTGCTGGCGCTGCGCGACGACCCCACGCACATGGCCGCCGCGAACGAGCACGAGGTCGAGTTCGTCGACCTCGTGTGCGTGAACCTCTATCCGTTCGAGGCGTGGGCGGGCCGCCGCGGCGTCACCGAGCACGAGGTGCTCGAGCACATCGACATCGGCGGCCCGACGATGATCCGCGCCGCCGCCAAGAACTTCGGCTTCACGGCGGTGGTCGTCAAGCCGGAGGCCTACGACGCCGTGCTCCAGGAGCTGCGCGACGGCGACGCCAAGCTGTCGCTGCCCACGCGGGAGAGCCTCGCGGCCGAGGCGTTCGCCTACACCGCGCGCTACGACACCGCGATCTCGCGCTGGTTCGCGGAGAAGCAGGGCGACTTCCCCGAGGTGATGATGTCGGCTTACGAGAAGGTGACCGACCTCTCGTACGGCGAGAACCCGCACCAGCGCGCCGCCTACTACTCGCAGGTCGGCGCCCGCATGCACGTGCTCTCGCAGGTCCGCCAGCTCGGCGGCAAGGAGCTGTCGTTCAACAACGTGCTGGACATCAACTCCGGCCGGCTGCTGGCCGGCGAGTTCGAGGTTCCGGCCTGCGTGATCATCAAGCACAACAACCCGTGCGGCGCCGCGGTCGGGGGTTCGGCGGTCGAGGCCTACCGGCGCGCCTTCGCCTGCGACCCGCTGTCCGCCTTCGGCGGCGTGATCTGCCTCAACCGGCCGGTCGACGTCGAGCTCGCCGCCGCGCTGCTCGAGCAGTTCGCCGAGGTCGTGCTCGCGCCGAGCTTCACCGACGACGCGATCGACGCGCTGTCGGCCAAGCCCAACCTGCGCATCCTCGAGGACAACGAACGGCGCCGGATGAACATCTCCGAGTGGGATCTCAAGCGCGTGATGGGCGGGCTCCTCGTCCAGGACCGCGACATCGACCTCGAGGACCGCTCGGCGATGGAGGTCGTGACCGACCGCAAGCCGTCCGAGGGCGAGTGGGGCGAGATGCTGTTCGCCTGGAAGGTCTGCAAGCACGTGCGCTCGAACGCGATCGTGCTCGCGCGCGACCTGGCGTCCGTGGGCATCGGCGCAGGCCAGATGAGCCGCGTCGACTCCGTGCGCCTGGCGATCGACAAGGCGCGCGCCAACGACGCCGAGCTGACGGGCGGCGCGATGGCGTCCGACGCGTTCTTCCCGTTCCCCGACGGGCCGCAGCTGGCCGTCGACGCCGGGATCACCGCGATCATCCAGCCGGGCGGGTCGGTGCGCGACCACGAGGTAGTGGATGCGGCGGACGCCGCCGGCATCTCGATGGTCTTCACCCACCGCCGGCACTTCCGGCACTGAGCGGGTCAGCCGGTGCCGTAGAGGACGCGCGTCCAGATCGTCGTCAGGGTGTCGGCGACCGCCTTGTGGGGGGTCGCCGGCTCGCTGCCGAGGCTGAGCACGAGGTAGCGCTCCATCATCCACACGAGCGCCGTCGCGGTCTCCTGGGCGTCGAGCGGCAGCACGCGACCGGCCGCGATCTCGTTCTCGATGTGCCGCGCGGTCGCGTCGATGAAGCTCTGCACGAGCGCGTTGTACGCCTGCTCGACACCGCGGTCGTCGGCGGCGGCGTCGGCCAGCGCCCGCATCACCGGCCCGTGCTCCACGTACACGGCGACGATCCCGTCGAGCGCCGAACGCGCGAGGTCCGGCCCCTCGCCGGTGCCGCGCATCCAGCGGTCGGACATCGTGAACAGCTCCGCGCCGAGGTGCTCGACGACCTTCAGCACGAGCTGGTGCCGGTCGCTGAAGTAGACGTAGAACGAGGGCCGCGAGAGCTCCGTGCGCCGCATGACCTCGTCGACCGTCAGCTCGCGGAACGGCCGCTCGCGCAGTAACGCCTCAGCGGCGGCGATGATCTCGGCCTCGGCGACTTCCGGAGTCCGTCTGCGCCGCCGTGCCGGGTCCCTCCGACCCTCACCCTCCGGGTGCACCCCGACAATGTACCCCGGCGATTTACCATGTCCTAGCCCTCGTAGCTCAGCGGTTAGAGCGGCGGACTTTTACTCCGCGCGACGCAGGTTCGAGTCCTGCCGGGGGCATTCATGGCCGAGACAATCTGGAGCGCCCTCGCCGTCGTCGGAGGCCTGGCGATGTGCGGCGTCATCCTCTACTTCCTCCTCACGGGCACCCACGACCGCGACAGGGAAGAGGAGGCCCGCCGCTACTTCGACGAGCACGGCCACTGGCCCGACGAGTCCCCGGGTTGAGATTCCGTCTGCTTCGGCTGCGAACATACGTTCGTGGCAAAGCGGCGGTCAAGGGAGGACGCGCGGCGGCTGCGCGCGGAGGGATGGTCGCTAAGGCGAATCGCCAGACATCTCGACATCGCGCTCTCGACCGCGAGCGTATGGACGCGAGACGTCGTACCGCCCGAACCTGCCGAATCGGCCACTGACGCGCTGGAGTCCTCCGGATCGACGCTGTTGCGTTGGTGCTCCCGTTGTGCCCGCCTTCGCGAAGAGCACCTGTTCAATCGCTACGGCGACGGGCGGCAGTGGTGGTGCCGTGATTGCTTCAAGCGGTACTACGACGCGGAGCGGGCACGGCACCGCCAGCGGAATAACACGCTGAAGACGGCGCGCGTGCGGGAGGCTCAGGCGTTCGTGCTCGAACACCTGGCCGCGCGCTCCTGCGTCGACTGCGGAGAGGCCGATCCGGTGGTGCTCGAGTTCGACCACCTGGGCACGAAGCGCTCCGAGATCTCGACGCTCGTCCGCCGCGGTGTCCTGCTCTCCGTTCTCGCCACCGAGATCGCTCGCTGCGACATCGTGTGCGCCGGTTGTCACCGTCGCAGGACGGCGACGCGCGCCGGCTGGGCGCGCGCGACCCAGGACCTCGCCAGCGTCCGCTGGAGGTCGAAGTCGCAGGAGCGCAATGTGCGCTTCGCGCTGGGTGTCCTCGCCGAGTCGGGCTGTGTCGACTGCGGGGAGACCGATGTCTGCGTCCTCGACTTCGACCACGTCGGCGTCAAAGACCGCAGCGTCATGGAGTTGGCGCGCCGCGAGGTTGGCCTCCAGCGGCTCCGCGAGGAGATCGCACGGTGCGTCGTGCGGTGCGTCAACTGCCATCGACGGCGCACCGCAACCGCCGGCCGGCATTACCGCGCGCGGGCGGCAGTACCC
>Ga0081539_10002592_pt1 | contig 24830 bp, 28 predicted proteins | sample TabmetS4T2R2_FD_71023 | JGI IMG/M metagenome (GOLD analysis project Ga0081539, IMG submission 71023) | Tabebuia heterophylla rhizosphere microbial communities from the University of Puerto Rico - S4T2R2 | ecosystem: Host-associated > Plants > Roots > Rhizosphere ...
TGGCTAAAGCCAGAGCCCGACGACGCGGACTCGGGCTTCAGCCCGAGCGCTGTAGCTCGGCGGCCGCGGCGCGGTCGAGGACCACGACCGCTCCCCCGGGTGCCGAGCGGACGAGGGAGGCCGGGACGGCGGGCGAGGGCGGCTCCGCGAAGGCGCGGCGTGCCGCGTCCGCCTTGCCCGGCCCGACGGCGAGGAACACGACCGCACGGGCGGCGGAGAGCGCCGGGATCGTCATCGTCACCCGGTCAACCCACGGCTCCAGTCCCGGCTTCGCCGCGACTACGAGACGCTCCGTCTCGTCGAGCGACGGCGCGTTGGGAAAGAGGGACGCCGTGTGCCCATCGGCGCCGAGCCCGAGGAGCACGAACTCCAGGGCGGCGCCGGCGAACTGCTCTTCGTACCGCGCCGCCGCATCGATGGGCGCAAGCTCCGTCCGCACTGGATGGACGCGCGGCGCGTTGTGCGTCCTGGCAACAAGGGACTCCGTGACGAGCCGGAGGTTCGAGCGCACGTCGTCGGCTGGGACACACCGCTCGTCCACGAGCCAGACGTCGACCCGGCTCCAGTCCGGCTCGAGCTCCGCTGCGAGCTCGTACGCGCGTCGCGGCGTCGATCCGCCGGAAAGCGCGACAGCCCCACCGCCCCCGGCCAAGGCGGCGAGCCGCTCTGCGACTTCGCGCGCCGCCGCCTCGGCGTCGTCTGCGACGATCAGCTCCACTCGCTCATTCTCGTCAGACGGGAGCGCCATGACACGAGACGTCGACCCCATCGCCAAGGTCCTCCACGACGCCGCCGAGCTCCATCATGCGGTCTGGAGGGACACGGACGGCGACGATCCGGACTGGGCGTCGTGGTACGCCGACTGGCTCGTCGGCCACTCCGAGCTTCCGGCGCTTCTCGATGCGGCGCCGATCCGGAGCCACCTCGTCCACGCGCTCGTCGAGCTCGACCGCGAGCACGGACCGGGAGCCGGCTGGGAGGCTGCGTACGCGCGGGGGCTCGTCGCACGGTTCGCGGCCGAGGAATGACGGTCAGGCGCGGGTGATCCGCACGAACGTCGGGCGGCCGGCGCCGCCAGGCGGAGCTGCACCCGCAGGCAGCGGCAGCGAGACCGTGAACGTCGAGCCGACGCCGACCGTGCTCCGGGCGTCGACCGAGCCGTTCATCGCCTCCGCCAGCTCGCGCACGATCGCGAGCCCGAGGCCCGTGCCGACGCGCCGTGCGTCGCCGGACCTGTCGTACAGGTAGAACCGCTCGAAGGCACGCGGCAGATCGTTCTCCTCGACGCCCGGTCCGTCGTCGACGACCTCGAGCCTGCCGGGCCCTGCGACGATCCGCACCGCACCGCCGCGCGGCGTCGTGCGCAGGGCGTTCTCGACGAGGTTGGAGAGCGCCTGGAGCACGCGGTCGTGATCGCCGAGCGCCACGGACTCCGGCTCGGCGAGGACGTGGAGGCTGACGCCGAACGCGCGGGCGGCCGCCTCGTGCCGCTCGAACGCCGCGACCGCGACGTCACCGAGGTCGATCCGCTCGGCGCGCACCGAGAACGACCGGCGCCGAAGGCGGCCGAGGTCGAGCAGGTCGCCGACGAGGCGTTCGAGCCGCTTCGCCTCGCGCTCGATCACCGCGCCGGCGGCCGAGGGCTCGAGCACGGCGTCGTCGAGCGCCTCGGCATGACCGCGGATCGCCGTGAGCGGCGTCTTCAGCTCGTGGCTCACCGAGAGGAGGAAGGCCCGCTCGGCGTCCTGGGTGCGCTCCAGCTCGTCCGACAGGTCGTTGAACGACGCCGCGAGCCGCGCGACCTCCGGCGGGCCTTGGACGGGCACCGGCGCCGGTCGCTCGCCGGTCGCGAGCTCGGCGCTGGCCGCGGAGACGCGCGCGATCGGCCGGGCGACGGCGCGCGAGAGGACGAGTGCGACGAGCGCCGCGAGCGCCGCCCCGACGACGCCGGCCAGAGCCAGGCCGTACCCGAAGGGCCACCAGTCGGCCGCCTGACGAGACGCGGGGCGCAGCAGCACGATCGCCTCGTCGCCGTTCCGCCGGGCGGCGTAGAGGAACTCCTCGCCCCGAACGTCCACAGACCCCCTCGCCGTCGACCCGGCGCGTAGACGAGCCGCCCCGGACGCGGGAAGGAGCAGTTCGGCCTGGGCCGTGGTCATGATCGCGAGCCGTTGCTGGTCGGTCGCGAGGAAGCGTCCCAGCGCCGTGACTGCATCCCGCTCAGTCGCGCTCGCGCGCTGCTCGGCGATCAGATCAACCTGCCGCTCCAGGGCGTCGATCCCCGATCGCTCGAGCGAGCGTCGAGTCAACAGCGCCCCGGTCACGACCGTGACGACGAGCGACACGAGAACCGTCCCCGCGATACCAAGGAACAGGCGCGACCGCAGGCTCACGACACGACCAGCTTGTAGCCGGACCCCCGTACGGTTCGGATCAGGTCCGGCCGCTCGAGCTTCCTGCGGAGCTGCCCAACGTGGACGTCGACCGTGCGTGTCCCCCCGGGAAAGGCGAGGCCCCAGACGCGCTCGAGGATGCGCTCGCGGCTGACGACGACGCCCGGCCGCTCTGCGAGGTGCCACACGAGGTCGAACTCGCGCGAGGTGAGCTCGACGTCGCGGCCCTCGACCATCGCCGTACGCGAGCGCCGGTCGAGGACGACGTCCCCGGCCAGGAGCGTGTCGTGCTCGCTCTCGGGCTCGGCGCGGCGAAGCACGGCGTGCACCCGGGCGACGAGCTCCCGCGGCGAGAACGGCTTCGTGACGTAGTCGTCGGCGCCGAGCTCGAGACCGGCGACGCGGTCGATCTCCTCGTCCCGCGCGGTGAGCATCACGACCGGAAGGCGTGAGTACGTCCGGATCGCACGACACACGTCGAAGCCGTCCGTGTCGGGCAGCTGGAGGTCGAGGATCGCCAGCCTGACGTCGTGGTGCTCGAGTGCCTGGAGCCCTTCGGTGCCGCGCGTCGCCCAGACGACGCGGAACCCGTCCCGCTCGAGGTACGTCCGAACGAGCGAGGCGATGTCGGCCTCGTCCTCGACCAGGAGGATCGTCCCACCCCTGGGCATCTCAGCCTGGGGCCGGGCGGATCAGGATCACCCGCGCGGAGCCGTTCGGTGCGAGCGCGACCTCGACCCGCATGGCAGGTCGAAGCGCACGGAGGCGGACCCGCACGCCGCTGCGCCAAACTGCCGTCCGCTCGGTGATCCGTAGTCGCACGGTGTCGCCCGGCCCGCGGCGAAGCACGAGCGCACGCGCTCCGACCCGGACCACGACCCCTTGCTCCACGGGCCGCTCGGGTCGGCCGAAGGCGCGGACGACAGCGGCGGCGACCGACCGGCCAATGACCGCCTCGGCGACGAATCCGGGCCGGAGCTCGCCGAGGCTCGCGTCGCGGCCGTTCAGCCGGTAGCGCGTCGCGGGGCCTAGCGGGACGGTGACGTCCGTTCCGTCGAGCGCGCGTAGGACGAGCGTCGCCGAGTCGATCGACTGGACGATGCCTCGCTCGACGACGCGGTCGGCCGCGCCGGCGGGAGCCGCCGTCACGAGCGCCGCAAGGCCGGCGGCGAGGAGGAGCCGCGCCCTCATGCGCGCATCGTCGTCGACTGCGGTAAGAGAACGAGTGCTCGAACGTAAGCCGTGTGTAAAGCGCCTATGCACGGTCGAGCGTCGCGTGCTGGCGGCTGAGCCGCTCGGCGTTCCGGATGAAGAGGTATCCGACCGCGCCCGAGACGACGCCGATCGCGAGCTCGGCCGCGAGGGAGTCGAAGACGTCCGACAGGCTCGCCCCGTCCGCGATCCTCCTGGCGGCGTCGATCCCGTGCGTGAACGGCAGGACGTTGGACACCGCCTCCATCCAACCGGGCAGCTCGTCGACCGGGACGTTCGCGCCGGTGAAGAGGAGCAGGATGCCGAACATGATGTTCGCGAGCACGGCCTGTTCGCGGAACAGCAGGCCGATGCCTGCGCCCACGAGGCCGAGGCCGGTGCACGAGAAGGCGCAGATCAGCGTCGCGAGAGCGAGCGGCGCGTACGAGCGGCCCGGCACGTCGATGCCCACGATCAGCCCGCCCACGACGAGCGAGAAGGCGGCGACGAAGAAGCCGTTCACGACCACCGGCACGGCCCGGCCGAGGAACAGCGGCAGCCGGGGCGCAGGGCTCACGAGGATGTATCCGAGCGTCTGTTGGAACCGCTCTCCCGCGATCGTGAACATCATGGCGAAGAGGCACGGGATCGCCGCGTACTGCACCGCGTTCCCGATCACGAAGAACTCGTCCGACTCGATCCCGGCCGACCTGCCGATGTAGACGAACAGCAGGATCTGGAAGATCGGCGCGACAAGCATCGAGGGTACGTAGACCTCCGGCCGGAGGAACGAGAACAGTGCCCGGAAGCTGAGGAGACCGCCGACGAAGAAGACGCGCACGCTCACGCCAGCGCGAGCGAGCCGGCACGGCGTGCGCTGCGGAGCACGGTCTCGAGCACCGCGATGCCGATTGCGAGGTACGCAGCCCCGAGACCGAGGCACGCGATCAGCTCGGGCCACGGCGACGCGCCGGTCGCAGCCTCGCGGATCGCGTCGACCCCCCAGGTCGGCGCGAGCGCCCACGAGAAGGGACGCACCCAGCTCGGCAGCAGGGTGAGCGGCACGAGGAACCCGGCGATCAGCCACACCGGGTACTCGAGGAGGTTGCCGAGCGCCCAGGCGGTGCGGTACCGCACGAACGACACCGCGAGCAGGAACCCGAGCGACCCGATCGAGACGACGGTCACGACAAGCGCGAGCCCGAGCGCGAAGGGCTCCTCGAACGGCAGGTCGACACCGAACGCGAAGCGGCTGAGGAGCAGTGTGGCCGTCATGCTGTAGAGGCCGATCGCGGACATCGCGACCGTCACCGGCAGGAGCACCGTCGCGAAGTGCACCGGGGCGCAAACGAGCAGCTCGAGCGTGCCGTGCCACCGCTCACGCTGCATCGCCGAGCCCGCCGAGGTGCTCGTCGACGACCAGATGCCCATCACCGCGGCGCCAAAGGACGCGAACACGAGCGACTCCCCGCTCGCGCCGGCGCGGAACATGAAGAACGCGATCGTCGCGAAGAACAGGGGCCAGAGGACGCCGAGCAGCCCGTCGAACGACGACCGGGTCATCATCTTCAGGTGGAGCCCGAACCCGACGAGCAGCGCGCGGGCGACGCGCGTGACCTGACGCTCCCGGGGTTCAGCCATCCGCCGCGACGGGCTGCTCCGTGACGAGCGCGACGTAGGCGTCCTCGAGCGTCGGCTCGCGGGTCGTCACGCGACCGAGCGAGACGCCGTCGAGCCGCCCGAGCACTGCGTGGGTCGGCTCGTGGCCGGCACCGGCCTGGACGACGACGACCTGCGCCTGGTCGCGGTCCTCGACGGCGACCGACGTGACGCCCTCGATCGCGCGGAGCGACTCCACGCGGGCGTCCTCGATCCCGTACACCTCGATCTCGACGACCACGCCCTCCGAGACGCGGCCCTTGAGATCCCGTGGCGTCCCTTCGGCGACGATCCTCCCCTTCGCGACGACCGCGATGCGGTCGCAGAGCGCGTCGGCCTCGAACATGTAATGGGTCGTCAGGAGCACCGTCTTGCCGGCGGCCTTGAGACCGGCGATGGTCGCGCGGAGCTCGCGGGCGCCGACAGGGTCGACGCCGATCGTCGGCTCGTCGAGGAACAGCACCGGCGGGTCGTGCAGCAGCCCGCGCGCGATGTGGAGCCGCTGGCGCATGCCGCGCGAGTACCCCTCGACTCGTTCCTTCTCGCGTCCTTCGAGGCCGACGAGCTCGAGGAGCTCGCCGATCCTCGCCCGCTGCCGGCGCGGGTCGACGCCGTAGAGCTCGGCGAAGTAGCGCAGGTTGTCGAGCGCCGACAACCGCTCGTAGAGCCCGCGATCGCCGCCGAAGACGTAGCCGATCCGCTCGCGCACCCAGTGCGCGTCCTCGACCACGTCCTTGCCGAGCACGCGCGCCTGCCCCGAGGTGGGGATCAGGAGGGTGATCAGCATCTTGATCGTCGTCGTCTTGCCCGCCCCGTTCGGGCCCAGGAGACCGAACAGCTCACCCTCCTCGATCGCGAAGCTCACGCCGCGCACCGCGTCGACCTCGAGCGAGCGGCGGCGGAACGTGCCGGTGGTCGTCCGGTACGTCCGGTGGAGATCGATCGCTTCGACGACGGCCGGCACGGGCGTCAACGTAGCCGAGGGCCGAGTGTGGTCGAGGGCGGCTCACTTCACCATCCGTTGACATGTCAGGCCCGTGGCTGCGAAAGTCTGCCCGCGCCGACGGCGGCGCAGCGGACGAACGCTGCAACAACGGCGAACGAATCACGTCTCATCGTGGGATGACCACAAGGAGGGCAAGGATGAAAGGACGCGGATGGCTCGTGCTGGCGATCGCGGCCCTGGCGGCCGCGTCGCTTGCGGCGACCGCCGGCGCGGGCTCGTCGACCGTCACGAGGTCGCAGGCCGTCAACTGCAAGGGCACGGTGAAGCTCGCAATCGTCACCCCGCTTACAGGCGGTGGTGGTTTCATCGGCCAGGAGCAGCTCACCTGGGCGAAGTTCGGGGTCAAGAACCTCGCCAAGAAGTACGGGCTCAAGGTGCAGCTCCTCCAGGGCGACACACCCGTGGAGAAGGGTCCGGGTGAAGGTCTTGTCGTCGCGCAGAAGTTCATCGCCGACGCGCGGGTACTGGCGGTCATCGGGCCGGCTACCTCGGGCGGTGTGGCATCCGCGAGCTCCGCGCTCCACGCGGCCGGTATCGCGCACATCTCGCCGTCCGCCACGCGCACGTCGCTGACGCAGGGGTCGAAGAAAGAGGCGACGTCATCGTTCTTCCGCGTCGTGCCCGGTGACTACATCCAAGGCCCGACCGACGCGAACTACATGGTCGACAAGCTCAAGGTGAAGAAGGTCGTGCTGATCGACTTCCAGGAGCCGTACTCGGTTGGTCTGGCCGATGCGGCCGAGGGCGTGCTCAAGAAGAAGGGCGTCACGACGGTCCGGCAATCGACCTCGGTCAACACGACCGACTTCTCGTCGCTCGTCACGCGCGTGCCGAGCGACGCGGACATCGTGTTCTTCCCTAGCCAGCAGCCGGCCGACGCGCAGACGTTCGGCCAGCAGCTGCTCGAGCAGGGCAAGAAGGCGAAGGTGTTCGGCGGAGACGGCACCAACAGTCCGGCCCAGTTCAAGCTGACGGGGTCGTACGTGTCGAACTTCGCGCCCGACATCAGCGGCATCGCCTCGAGCAAGGCACTGGTCGACGGCTGGAAGAAGGACAACCCGAGCGCCCAGCTCGGCTCGTTCGGGCCGCCCACCTACCTCGCCGTGGAGGTCGCGCTCAACGCGATCAAGAAGGCCTGCGACGCGGGCAAGGGCACGATCAAGAACCGCAAGGACGTCGTCAAGAACGTCAAGAAGATCAGCCTCAAGACGTCGATCCTGGGCGGTCCGTTCCGTTTCTCGACGAAGTCGAACGACCCGCTGAACGCAAAGTTCTACATCTTCCAGATCCAGTCGAACGGCACGTACAAGCTGGTCGGCTGACGCAGCAACGAGTGGGCGGCCCGGCGTCCGCCGGGCCGCAGCGCTCGCCCACCGGTAAGGCTCTAGACTCGCGCGGCCCGTGGACACTCTTGTCCCCCTCGGTTTCGACGTCGACCAGTTCACCCAGCTCACGCTGAACGGGCTGACGCTGGGCAGCGTCTATGCGCTCATCGCCCTCGGGTACTCGCTCGTCTACGGGATCCTCAAGCTCCTCAACTTCGCCCACGGCGACGTGTTCATGGTCGGATCGTTCATCGGCTTCGGGGTGTTGCAGCTACTCGGCGGCTCGGCGGACCCGGTCGTGCCGACGTGGCTGCTGCTCGTCTTGATCACGCTCGCCGCGATGGCCGGCTGCGCCGTGCTGGGCGTGGCGATCGAGCGGTTCGCCTACCGGCCGCTCCGCGACGCGCCCCGCATTGCCCCGCTGATCAGCGCCCTCGGCGTCTCGTTCTTCCTCGCCTATTCGATGCAGCTCCTGTTCGGTGCCGAGCAGCGCGACTACGACGCGTTCTCGCTCTCGAACGGCGCGCTCTTCCTCGAGGGGTTCAACATCGGGAACGTCCGAGTGCCGCTGCTACGGATCGTGATCATCGTCTCCGCCTTCGCGCTGATGGCGGTGCTGTGGATGCTCGTCACCCAGACGAGGACGGGCAAAGCGATGCAGGCGACGTCCTACGACCGCGAGGCGGCGGCGATGATGGGCATCGACATCGACCGCGTGATCGTGTTCGCGTTCGTCCTGGGCTCGGCGCTCGCTGGCGCGGCCGGCGTGCTCTTCGCATTGCGGGCGCCGACCTTCGCCTCGATCGGCTTCCTGGCAGGTCTCAAAGGCTTCACGGCGGCCGTGATCGGAGGGATCGGCTCGGTCCCCGGTGCGATGGCGGGGGGCCTGATCCTCGGGTTCGCCGAGGCGTACACCCAGGGCTACATCTCGACGAAGTGGTCCGATCTGCTCGTGTTCGTGATCCTCATCCTGTTCATGCTCTTCCGACCCCAGGGCCTGTTCGGCAAGGCCGACATCAGAAAGGTGTAGATGTCCGGACCGACCGACTGGGACGACTCCCTCACGACGCCGCTCGAGGGCGCCGTGGAGGCGAGCACGGCCGAGGCCGACGCCGGCCCGGCCGTCGGACAGGACGAATGGGTCGCCCGGCTTGGCGAGCGTCGGCTCCATCGCGGTGGCGCTCTCGGGCTGCTCGAGCGGCGCGTGTCGGCCGTGCCCTGGTGGACGTGGCTGACGCTCCTCGTCGCGATCATCTGTCTGCTCCCGATCGGCTTCGAGAGCGGGTACGTCCGTCGCGTCGCGTTCGACACGGTGGTCTACCTCCTGCTCGCGCTCGGGCTGAACATCGTCGTCGGCTGGGGCGGTCTCCTGGATCTCGGGTTCGTCGCGTTCTACGGCACGGGCGCCTACGCGTACGCGCTGCTCAGCTCCGACCAGTACGACATCCACCTGCCGACGATCGTCACGATCCCGCTCGTCGCCGTGATCGGCGGCATCGTCGGCTGGCTCGTCGGGCTGCCGTCACGGCGCCTGACGGGCGACTACCTCGCGATCGTCACGCTGTTCTTCTTCCAGGTGTTCCTCACGGTGACGAACAACGGCGACGACGTATTCGGCGAGAGCGTCACCAATGGGCCGAACGGGATCCTCAACGTCGACGAGTTCAGCTTCTTCGGGTGGACGCTTCCGCGCGCCACCTCGGAAGGGCTGTTCAACATCCGCTACCTCTACGTCGCGCTCGCCTTCTTCGTCCTCGTCTACGTCGCGCTCCATCTCGTCAACGACTCACGCACGGGGCGCGCGTGGCGCTCGCTCCGCGAGGACCCGCTCGCGGCCGAACTAATGGGCATGCCCGTGAACCGGCTCAAGCTGATGGCGTTTGCCTTCGGCGCCTCCGTCGCCGCCCTGACCGGCACGTTCGCGACCGCCTTGAACGGCAGCGTGTTCCCCCAGAACTTCGAGTTCCCGCTGCTGATCACGGTCTACACGATGGTGATCCTCGGCGGGGCCGGCAGCCAGGCGGGCGTTGTCGTCGGCGCAGTGGTCGTCAGCGTGCTGCTCGAGGCGCTTCGCGATGCGGGCGGCGACGTCCGGGCCGGCTTCTACATCGTGCTGCTCCTGGCGCTCGTCGGCGCGTATCGCGGGTCGCGCAAGCTCGTCGTCGTGCTCGGGGGGACGATCGTCGTCGGGGTGATCGCACATGTCGTCGCCGGGGCGATCGACGACGCATGGACGGCCGGGCCAGCGGAAGACAGCGGCCGCATCGCGGCATGGGCGTCGGACTGGGTGATCGTGCCCGCCCATCTCGCCGGCTGGGTACCCTCGGCGACGTACGTCGGGCTCGTCGCGCTGGCGCTCGCGCTGACGCTTGTCAGGGGCTGGACCCGGGTCGCACTCCTCGTGCCGACGCTCTACCTCGCCTCGTTCGTGTGGGAGAACGTGATGCTTCCGCACCCCGAATCGACGCGGTACATCGTGATCGGCGCGCTCCTCGTCGCGATGATGATTGCCCGGCCGAGCGGCCTTCTCGGCGAGAGGCGCGTGGAGATCGTCTAATGGCCGAGAAAGTGCTCGAGCTCGAGGGCGTGTCGATGGCGTTTGGCGGGCTCAAGGTCGTCGATCGACTCGAGATGGACGTCCACGACGGCGAGATCGTGTCGGTGATCGGGCCGAATGGCGCGGGCAAGACGACGCTGTTCAACCTCGTTACCGGCATCTACGAGCCCACCGAGGGTGACATCCGCTTCGCGGGCGAGAGCATCACCGGGCTCGACCCCCACAAGATCACCCGCAAGGGGATCGCTCGCACGTTCCAGACGCTGCGGCTTTTCCTGAACATGTCCGTACGCGAGAACGTGATGGCCGCGGCCTACGGCCACACGAAGGCGGGCGCGTTTCGCTCGATGTGCCGCACGCCCGGTCAGCGGCGCGAGGAGCGCGAGATCCGGGCGCTCGCCGAGGAGCGGCTCGCCTTCTTCGGAGAGCGGCTGATGGGCTACCGCTGGGATCAGCCCGCGTACTCGCTGTCGTACGCGAATCGCCGCCGGCTCGAGATCGCGCGCGCGACCGCGACGAAGCCGCGGCTGCTGCTCCTCGACGAGCCCGCCGCGGGCATGAACCCGCGCGAGACGCAGGAGATCACCGAGCTGATCGGCGAGCTTCGCACCGACGGCGGCTACACGATCCTCGTGATCGAGCACGACATGCACGTCGTCGAGGGAATCTCGGACCGCGTCGTCGCGCTCGACCACGGCGTCAAGATCGCCGAGGGGTCGTTCGAGGCGGTCGCGACCGACCCGCGCGTGGTCGAGGCGTACCTCGGCACCGGCGGGATGGCACGCAAGTGAGCGCCGCAACCGCGACCGAGGCCACGCCGCTCCTCCAGCTCGAGGGGATCAACACGTACTACGGCCCGATCCACATCCTCCAGGACTCGAACCTCGTCGTCGGCGAGGGGGAGCTCGTCTGCCTGCTCGGCGGCAACGCGTCGGGCAAGTCGACGACGCTGAAGACGATCCTCGGGCTCGTCCGGCCGCGCACGGGGCGCGTGCTGCTGAACGGCGAGGACGTGACGACGCTGCCCACCGCCCACCGCATCCGGCGCGGGCTCGCGATCGTCCCCGAGAACCGGCGCCTGTTCGGGCCGATGACCGTGCTCCAGAACCTCGAGATGGGCGCGTATCTGCGCGCCAAGGCCGATCTACGCGAGGAGTTCGAGCGCGTGTACTCGCTGTTCCCGCTCCTCTACGAGCGGCGATCGCAGCTCGCGGGAACGCTGTCCGGCGGCGAGCAGCAGATGGTGGCGATGGGCCGCGCGCTGATGTCGAAGCCGAAGCTGCTGCTCATGGACGAGCCGTCGATGGGCCTCGCGCCGATCCTGGTCGAGAAGAGCTTCGAGATCATCGAGCAGGTGAACGACTCGGGGGTGGCGATGCTCGTCGTCGAGCAGAACGCGAACGTGTCGCTCTCGATCGCCGACCGCGGGTACGTCCTGTCGACCGGCCGTGTTGTCCTTCAAGGCAACGCAGCGGAGCTTCTCGCGAACGAGGACCTCCGCAAGGCATATCTCGGTCGCTGAGCGCGCGGCCGCGTCTGGCACTCCACGCGACCCTGCGCCGTAACATGTCACCGCTTTGAGCGCTGTCGCCGCCGACGCACGAGGCCCGGACCCGCTCGGCATGCTCCGTCGGCGTCCCGGCCTGGTGCTCGTCGCCCTGCTCGTCGCGACGGGGCTCGTGCTCGGCCTCACGCAGGGCTGGCGCGAGATCGGGCAGGTGACGATCAACGGGATCGTCGCGGGCAACTACTTCGCGCTCGGCGCGGTCGGGCTGACGCTGATCTTCGGCGTCCTGCGGCTCGTCAACTTCGCTCACGGCGAGTTCCTCACCTTCGGCGCATACGCGCTGCTCGTCGGCAACGCGCTCGGCCTGCCGCTCGTGCTCTCCGTCGTGTGCGGTGTCGTCGCCACGGCGGTCATGGGGGTCGGGCTCGAGGTCGTCCTCTGGCGGCCGGTCCGCCGTCGGCGGGTCGGCGAGCTGCAGCTGCTGCTGCTGGCACTCGGCCTGGCGTTCTTCATGCGCAACGCGATCGCGTTCGCGGCGGGGCCCGAGGACCGCGCCACCGGCGCGAACGTGACGGCCGGGCTCCATCTCGGCGAGCTGCGGGTCGGGCGGACAGAGCTGATCGTGACGATCGTCGGGCTCGTGACGATCGCGCTCGTCGCCCTGACGCTGCGGTACTCCTCGCTCGGGCGGCAAACGCGTGCACTCGCGGACAGCATCCAGCTCGCCGAGACGACCGGCATCGACACGGACCGCATCGTGCTCATCACGTGGGCGGCGAGCGCCGGCCTGGCCGGCCTCGCCGGGATCCTCTACGCGCTGCCTGCAGGCGTCGCGAACCCGGGCATCGGCTTCTCGCTGATCCTGAGCATTTTCGCCGCGGTCGTCGTCGGGGGCATCGGGAACGCCTACGGCGCGCTGGCCGGCGGGATCCTGATCGGCCTCGTCCAGGAGTGGGCGACGCTCGTGATCGATCCGGCGATGAAGGTCGCGGTCGGGTTCGCTGTCCTCATCGTCGTTCTGCTGATCCGCCCGGCGGGCCTGTTCGGGCGAGGGCGGTCGGTGGACCGGTGAGCGCGAACGACGTGCTCGCGGTCTCGTTCTCGTTCCTCACGAACGTCGACTTCTGGATCAACGTCGGCGTGCTGGCGACGACGTACGGCGTCTTCGCCCTCGGGATCCAGCTGAACGTGGGGACGACCGGCATCTTCAACTTCGGACAGGCCGGGTTCATGGCGGCCGGGTCCTACGCGATGGGGATCATGGTCGTCCGCTGGGACGTCCCGTTCTGGGTCGCCCTTCTCGGCGGGATCGCAGTTGCCGCGGTCGCCGGAATCCTCGTCGGCCTTCCCTCCCTCCGGCTTCGCGCGGACTACTTCGCGATCTCGACGCTCGCCTTCAGCGAGATCGTCCGCTACGTCGCCGACAACTGGGACGGGCTCACGGGCGGCAACCTCGGCCTGTTCGGCTACACGGACTCGTGGAACGCGATCTCGGTGCGCATCGACGGATGGCTCGAGCACCTCGGCATCGCGCCGCATTTCCTCCTGCCGCTGCTCGTCGTCAACCTCGCGCTCTTCCTCGTGCTCGCGGCGTTCGTCGCGCTGCTCGTGCGGTCGCCGTGGGGACGCGTCCTCAATGCGATTCGCGAGGACGAGGACGCGGCGCGCGCGCTCGGGAAGAACACCTTTCTCTACAAGCTCCAGTCGCTCTCCCTCTCCGCGGCCCTGGCGGCGCTCGCCGGGTACATGCTCGCGATCAACATCTCGATCCTCTCGCCGGCCAACTTCGATCCGGTGCTCACCGCATACGGGTACGTGATCGTGATACTCGGCGGTCTCGGGAGCTACTTCGGCGTCGTGCTCGGGTCGTTCTTCCTCATCTTCCTGCTCGAGTCGACGCGGTACCTCGAGCTGCCGCTGTCGGACGCGCGCGTCGCGGCGCTGCGCTTCATGATCGTCGGCCTCGTGCTGATGGCGCTGGTCGTCTTCCGGCCGCAGGGGATCTTCGGCAAGCGAGAGGAGCTGATCCTCCGTTCCCGTGGCTGAGCCCCCGCTGCTCGAGGTACGCGAGGTGTCGAAGCGGTTCGCCGGCGTCCTCGCGGTCGACCGGGCCAGCTTCACGGTGGCGCAGGGGTCGATCACCGCGCTGATCGGGCCGAACGGCGCCGGGAAGTCGACGCTCTTCAACGTCGTCACGGGATTCGAGCGCGGCGACGGCGGCGACGTGTATCTCGACGGCCGCTCGATCTACGGCCGTGCGCCGCACTCGCTCGCGCGGCGCGGCATGGTGCGTACCTTCCAGCTCACGAAGGCGCTGGCGGTCATGTCCGTGCTGGACAACATGCTCCTCGCCGCGCCGAGCCCCGGGGAGCGGCTGGGTCTCGCCGCCGTCCGGCCCGCGTGGCGCGGTGTCGAGCGGCGCGCTCGGGCGCGAGCGCTCGAGCTCCTCTCCGTCTTCGGGCTCGCCGAGAAGGCGGACGACTACGCCGGGACGCTGTCGGGCGGGCAGCGGAAGCTCCTCGAGCTCGCGCGCGCGGAGATGCTCGAGCCCCGGCTGATGCTCCTCGACGAGCCGCTGGCGGGGGTCAACCGCACGCTCGGACGCGCGCTGCTCGACCACATCCAACGTCTCCGGCAGGACCGGCGAGTGACCATCGTCCTCATCGAACACGACATCGACGTCGTCATGCGTCACAGCGACGCCGTCGTCGTCATGGGCGACGGGCACGTGATCACGACCGGGCCGCCGGACGAGGTGCGCCGGGATCCGCGTGTGATCGAGGCATACCTCGGCAAGGAGCAGGCAAGCGAGCTGGAGAACGATGGCTGAGGACGCGGTCCTCGCGATCGACGGGATCGAGGCGGGCTACTTCCCGGACGTCCCGATCCTGTGCGGCGTCGGCTTACACGTCGGACCGGGCGAGATGGTTACCATCGTCGGCCCGAACGGCGCCGGCAAGTCGACGCTCGTCAAGGTCGTGATCGGGCTGCTCGTCCCCTGGCACGGCACGGTCCGCCTCGGCGGTGAGGACGTCACCGGCCGCAAGCCGCACGCGATCGTCGCCCGCGGCACGGGCTACGTCGCTCAGCGCGACAACGTCTTCCCGACGATGAGCGTGGCCGAGAACCTCGAGCTCGGCACGCTCGTCCTGCGCGACCGCGACCCAGCCGAGCGGCGCGACCGGCTACTCGGCCTCTTCCCCCGTCTCGCGGAGCGGCGCAATCAGCCCGCCGGGACGCTGTCCGGCGGCGAGCGGCAGATGCTCGCGCTTGCGCGGGCGCTGATGGCCGACCCCCAGCTGCTGCTTCTGGACGAGCCGTCAGCGGGTCTCTCGCCGATCGCGATGGACCTGATCTTCGAGAAGATCGCAGAGATCAACGCTTCCGGGGTCGCCGTCCTGATGGTCGAGCAGAACGCGCGCCGGGCCCTCGCGATGTCGCACCGCGGCTACGTCCTCGACGGCGGGCAGAACCGGTTCGAGGGCAGCGGCAGCGAGCTCCTGCACGACCCGAGGGTCGTCGATCTCTATCTGGGCGGGCTGGACGAGGCCGACCGCGCCACCGGCGATCACTGATCGAGGACGAACAGCGGCCGGCCCACCCGCGACTCGAGGCGGAGGAAGCGAGAGAGGGCCGACGTGCGAAGCCGATGGACGAGCGAGACGACGACCGCGAGGTCGTCGACGTCGTAGAGCACGAAGATGGTGTACGGCAGCGATGCCGGCTGGCCGGTCAGGAACAGGTCGTCGTCGAACGAGCCGAGAAGGCGTGCCCCTGCGTCCTCCGCTTCGCGAAGGACGGCGCGGAGCTCGTCCGTCGCCGCCTCCCGCTCGCCGGCGGTCCCCTCGAACCAGGCATCGGTGGCCGCGACCATCACCAGCACCCGGTACGGCGGCTCGAAGTCGGGCGCGGGGTACTCCACGGGCGCGCGAGCCTATCAGAACCGCCTCGCAGATATTGAACCCGCCTTCAAGATGCTGTACGGTCGGCGCACGTGCGCGAAGACCCTCGGCATCGGGTGGGAGAACGCGTTCGACCGGCATCCGATCGTCCCGCGTGCAACCAAGCCACGCGTCCCGCTGAGCGGCGGGCGTCGAGACAGGAGGGTTCATGAAGGGCACAACGGTCATGCGTTGGGCGACAGCGGTGACGGTCACCGCGGTGCTCGCCGCGATCGCAGGGTTCTCGACGGCGAGCGGCGCGCCTCAGGCCGGTTTCACGCTCCGCATCGGCGTCGTCGTCCCGTTCACCGGGGCGTCCGCCGTCTTCGGGCCCGCGTACGCGAAGTCCGCCGGCCTCGCTGTCCAGCAGGCGAAGGCGGCGCTCAAGCAAGCCGGGGTCAACGACGTCAAGCTCCAGATCGAGTATGCGGACGACGGCACGACGCCGGAGGGCGGCGTCAACGCAGCCCGCAAGATGATCTCGAAGGGCGCGAACTGTATCCTCGGCGCGCTCACGTCCGGCAGCTCGATCGCGATCGCGCAGGCAGCGACGGTGCCCGCCCGGGTGCCGCAGATCGGGCCGAACAATTCCTCGCCGGCGCTGACCTCGCTGGCGGACAACGGCTACTACTTCCGCGTCATGCCCTCCGACACCTTGCAGGCGCCCATCCTCGCGCGCCTGATCAAGGAAGAGCTGGGCGCCGGCAAGACGATCTCGCTCGCGGGCCGCAACGACGCATTCGGCACGGGGCTCTTGCCGATCCTCAAGACGAACCTCGAGAAGATCGGGATGAAGGTGCAGGGCCCGCTGCTCTACGACCCGACGGCCGCGAGCTACAACTCCGAGGCCGACGACATCGTCAAGGGAAACCCGGATGCGTACGTGATCCTGGACTTCCCGGCGAATTACGCGAAGATCGGCGCGTCGCTGCTCCGTACGGGCCGGTTCAACGGCCGCAAGCTCTTCGTCGCGGGCGGCTGGCCGGCGTCGATCCCGTCGTTCATCCCGACGGCGTCACTCGAGGGCGCCCGCGGGACGGTCGCCGCGTCGCGGACGGGGACGAAGGCCGCGGAAGCATTCGCGCAGCTCTTTGCGAACACACCGGGGACGAAGGACCGTCAGACGCTCGACTCGAACAACTTCGACGGCGCGATGATCTGCATCCTCGCCGCGATCGCCGCCAACTCGGGCAAAGGCTCGGACATCGTCAAGCAAATCCCGCGCGTCGCCTCCGCGCCGGGGAAGACGTACAGCTACCTGAACCTCGCCGCCGCGATCAAGGCGATCAAGGAGGGGAAGGACATCAACTACGACGGCGTGGGCGGGCCCGTCGACTTCGACCAGAACGGAGACCTCAAGGCCGCGCTCTACAACGCCTTCACGTACAAGGACGGCAAGCAGGCCATTCTCCGCCAGTTGAAGATCCGCAAGTAGACGACCACATCCACCGGGAGCGCCGACACAGGCGCTCCCGGGTTGCCACCATGATGACTCCAGGCCTCGCACACAGCGTCTCCTCGCTCTGCGCCGCGCGGGCCGGCGACGCGTTCGACTACGTCTCGAGCCCCGACCGCCTCGGGGAATGGGCGTTGGGATGCTGGGGCGCCGTTCCCTGCGGCGACGGCGTGGTGAAGGGAACGTCGCTCTTCGACGGGACGGACTCGTATGCTCGGCCGATCGCGGACGCCGGGCATCTCCTCGTCGACTTCGAGGTCGGCGACCGGCCGGAGCAGCTCGTACGCCGGATCTCCGCGCGCATGGTGCCCGGTGAGCAGCTGGGCGAGCTCGGATCGACCACCCTGGTGGTGCTCACGGCCTGGCGCGTGCGTTGGATGGACGACGAGCGCTGGCGGCGCCTCATCGTCGCGCACGAGGCGGAGATCCTCCTGCTACGCCATCGGATCGAGAGCTCGGCGTCGTGACGACAGTCGACTCCAAGGCCGACGACGCCCCGGCCGAGAAGGCATCCGACGGCGCGCCGGCTGTCGACGCGCGCGAGTCGAGCACGAGCGAGCTCGGCTCGCGGCTGCGCGAGCTGCGCCGGTCGCGCGGCGTCTCGCTCGCCGACGTCGCCGACGGCACGGGAATCTCGCCTTCGTTTCTGTCGATGGTCGAGCAGGGGAAGAGCGACATCACGATCAGCCGGCTCATGCGGCTCGTCCACTGGTTCGGCGTCAGCGTCGCCGATCTCGTGCAGGAGCCGAACACGTCTCCTGTCCAGGTCGTCCGGGCCGACCGCCGCCGCTCACTGCGGCTCGCCGACGAGCGCATCTCGATCCAGATGCTCACGCCCGACGGCCACCACGCGATGATGCCGGTGATCAACGTCTACGACGAAGGAGGCGGGATGGCAGACCCCACGCGCCACGACGGAGAGGAGTTCGTCCACGTGCTGGAGGGAAGCGTGGAGCTCACCGTCGGCGGCGGCGAGCCGATCGTCCTCGAAGCGGGCGACAGCGCCTACTACCGGTCGGACGTCCCGCACTCGTTCCGGAACGTCGGCGCGGGCGTCGCGCGGTTCTTCGGCGTCACGACCCCACCGAACCTATGAGCGGCCAGACCACCACCGAACCGCCGCGCGTTGGGGCCGCGATCCGGGGCGAGTTCCCGATCTTCGAGACGTCGACGTACCTCAACTCGTGCTCGCAGGGCGCGCTCTCGCATCGCGTCCGCGACGCCGTCGAGGGCTGGCTGGACGGCTGGGACGCGAACGGGGCGGAGTGGGGGTTCTGGGTCGAGCGGAACGAGGCGTTCCGGGCGGCCGCTGCGCGTCTCCTCCGCGCCGACGCCGACGACGTCGCGGTCACCACGTCCGTCTCGCAGGCCGTGAGCGCGCTCGTCTCCGCGCTCGATCTCCGCGGCGAGCGGAACCGGATCGTCATAAGCGAGTACGAGTTCCCGACCGTCGGCCAGATCGCGCATGCGCAGGAGCTTCGCGGCGCCGAGGTCGTCCACGTGCGCCCCGAGGCCGACGGGTCGATCCCGGCAGAGCGCTTCGCGGAGGCGATCGACGAGCGGACGGCGCTCGTCTGCTGCACGACCCTGTCGTACCGGTCGGGGCACCGGCACGACGTCGCCGCGATCGCCGAGGCGGCTCACGCCGCGGGCGCGCTCGTCCTCGCCGACAGCTACCAGGCGTGCGGCGTGGTCGATCTCGACGTGCGGTCACTCGGCGCGGACGTCGTCACGGGCGGGACGGTGAAGTACCTGCTCGGAACGGCCGGCCTGGGGTTCATGTGGCTGCGGCGTGAGGTGCGCGAGCGTCTCGTCCCGACGCAGACGGGCTGGTTCGCCGACGAAGACATCTTCGCCATGTCGATCGCCGACTACTCGCCGCACGCGACTGCACGGAAGTTCGACTCGGGGACGCCGCCGGTGCCGTCGCTCTACCCGGGCGTCGCCGGGATCGGGATCGTCGAAGAGACCGGAACGCGGGCGATCGAGTTGCACGTCGCAGGGCTGGTGGATCGCTTGATCGGCGGGCTCGAGGACATGGGAGCGAACGTCGCCACCCCGTCTGACGCGGGCCGTCGCGGCCCGCTCGTCTGCGTCCGCTCGACCGACGTCGACGCGCTCGTCGCCGCGCTGGCCGCCGAGCGGATCGTCGCGTCGTCGCGCGAGGACAAGCTGCGGGTCGCACTCCACCTCTACAACGTCGAGGAGGATGTCGACACGCTCCTCGCCGCGCTCGTGCGGCACCGTGCGCTCCTCGCCTGACGCGGGCGGGTCGATTCTTTCAACACAGTGTTGCAAGCGTTGTCCACAGTTCGACCTTGCAACAGACTGTTGCAAGCGTTGTCCGCGGGTCGCCCTCGCAACAGACTGTTGCAAGGGTTGTCCGCGGGGCGATCTCGCAACAGACTGTTGCAAGCGTTGTCAGCCCCTCCGCCAGCTCCCGCCGTCCGATACGGCGACCATCCCGACCAGGTCGCGAACCTCCACCTGCCTGCGCGGGAGGACGGGCCGTGGCCGTGCGTCGTCCTTGTCCACGGGGGGTTCTGGCGGAGCCGCTGGGATCGCACGCTCATGACGCCCCTCGCTCGCGACCTCGCGGGGCGAGGCGTCGCGGCGTGGAACGTCGAGTACCGGCGCGTCGGGCAGGGGGGCGGCGGGTGGCCCGGCACGTTCGAGGACGTGGCCGCCGCGATCGACCACCTCGCACAGGTCGACGAGATCGACGCAAGCCGGGTCGTCACGTGCGGCCATTCGGCGGGTGGCCATCTCTCGCTATGGCTGGCCGGACGGCATCGGCTGCCGGCCGGGGCGCCGGGCGCCGTACCGCGCGTTCGGCCGGTCGCGGCCGTCGCGCAGGCCGGCGTTTGCGACCTCGAGCGTGCGTGGCGCGAGAACATCGGCGACGGCGCGGTCACCGACCTCGTCGGCTCCTGGGACGACGTGCCCGAGCGCTACGCGATCGCGTCTCCGGCGGCGCTCGCCCCGCTGGGCGTCCGCCAGCTCCTCGTCCACGGGTCGGCCGACGACGTCGTCCCGCCGTCGCAGAGCCGCGGGTACGCCGCGCTCGACCCGGACGCCGAGCTCCTCGAGCTCGAGGGCGCCGACCACTTCGACGTGATCGACGTCGACGGCCGCGCGTGGGCGGAGATCGTGACCCGGCTTCCTCACCTGCTCGGGGCTGAGATACTCGCGCCATGAGCAGTCCGGACGCGCCAGACGAGCTCCAGCGGATCATCGAACGCTACAACGACGCGTGGAACGCGCACGATCTGGACGCCATCATGTCGTTCCACGCGCCCGGGATGGTGTTCGAGAACCACACGGCCGGCGAGCGCGCGGAGGGGCCGGACGTCCGCGGCCACATCGGGCGGATCTTCGAGAGCTGGCCCGACCTGAGTTTCCGCGGCAGGCGCATGTACGCCCGCGAGGGCCTCGTGGTGAGCGAGTGGACCGCGACGGCGACGCATGCCGACGGCCGCCGGCTCGAGTGGGACGGCATCGACGTGTTTCCGTTCGAGAACGGGCTGATCCTCCGCAAGGACGTCTACTCGGCCGGCCACCGGCCGCGTGTCCTCTCGGAGTAGCCCGCCCGAGCCGGTGCCGCGGCCGCGCGTCCACCTGACGACCCGGGTCCCGGCCGAGGTCGAGGAGGCGCTTCGGCGTGACTTCGAGCTCGTGGACGCACCCGTGGGTGCTGACGGCGTCCTCTCCGTGCTGACGACACGGATCGACGGGCCGTACCTCGACCGCGTCGGCCCGCAGCTCCGCGTCGTGGCGAACTACGCGGTCGGCGTCAACAACATCGACCTCGAGGCGGCGGCCGAGCGCGGCGTCGTCGTCGCCAACACGCCCGACGTCCTCACGCACGCGACAGCGGAGCTCGCCGTCGGCCTGATGCTGGCGCTCCTTCGCCGGATCGCCGAGGGCGACCGCTTCGTCCGTCGTCGGACGGAGTGGGAGTTCTCGCTCGAGTTCATGCTCGGGGAGAGCCTCGACGGCAAGGAGCTCCTCATCGTCGGGCCGGGGCGGATCGGTCAGGAGACCGCGAGGCTCGCCCGGGCGTTCGGCGCGCGTGTGTCGTTCGCCGGCCGCGGCGACGATCTCCACGGATTGCTCGGCACGTCCGACGTGGTCAGCCTGCACGTCCCGCTCACCGACGGGACACGGCACCTGGTCGACGCCCGCGCCTTCGCGGCGATGCGCCCCACCGCGGTGCTCGTCAACACGGCACGCGGACCCGTCGTCGACGAGCGCGCGCTCGTGGACGCGCTTCGCGCGGGAACCATCGCCGGCGCGGCGCTCGACGTCTACGAGCGTGAGCCCGAGGTCGAGGAAGGGCTGCTCGAGCTCGAGAACGTCGTGCTGTCGCCGCACCTCGGGAGCGCGACGCGCGACACGCGCGTGGCGATGGGGATGCTCGCCGTCGACGCGCTTCGAGCGGTGCTGCTCGAGGGCCGCAGGCCCGCGAACGCCGTCGGGTAGCGTCCGCCGCCGTGAGCGGCTACGGCAGCGCATCGATGTGGGGCGAGCTCCGCCGCGTGCTCGTGCGGCGGCCGTTGCCCGAGGACGCAGAGAGCTGGCGCCGGTACGGATGGCGCGCCGTGCCGGATGTCGCGCGTGCGCAGGCCGAGCACGAGGCGTTCGCGACCCTGCTCGAGGAGGCGGGCGCCGAGGTCGTCGTCTCCGAGCACGATCCTGGAAACCCGGACGCGATCTACACGTACGACCCGACACTCGTCGGGCAGGACGGGGCCGTGCTGCTGCTCCCCGGCAAGGAGGGCCGGCGGAGAGAGCCCGAGGCGACCGTCGCCCTGCTCGAACGCGCGGGCGTGCCCGTCGTCGGTCGCGTCGAGCTGCCCGCGACGGTCGAGGGCGGCGACACCCTTTGGCTCGACGAGACGACGCTGCTCGTCGGCATCGGCTATCGGACGAACCCGGCCGCGATCGACGCGCTCGGCGATGCGTTGCCGGGCGTCGAGGTGATCGCCTTCGACCTCCCGCACTGGAATGGCGCCGACGAGGTCATGCACCTGATGACCTTCATCTCCCCGCTCGACCGCAACCTCGCGCTCGTCTACCCGCGCATCGCGCCGACGCGGCTCATGTGGCTTCTCGCCGAGCGCGGAATCGAGGTCGTCGAGGTTCCGGACGAGGAGTTCGAGTCGATGGCGCCGAACGTCCTCGCCCTCGGGCCGCGCCGTGCGCTCGCGCTCGAGGGAAACCCCGAGACCCGGCGGCGGATGGAGCGCGCGGGCGTCGACGTCGTCACCTACCGCGGCGACGAGATCTCCAGGAAGGGCGACGGCGGCCCGACCTGCCTCACGCGTCCCCTGCTGCGGGTGTAGGGGCGAGGCTCGCTTCGCCCTCGGTCGAGGCGAGCTCGTCGAAGGTGAGCTGGCGGTCGGCGGTCAGGCCCGAGACGCCGACGCCGACGAGCCGGAGCGCACCCGGCCGGTCGCGCAGCCCTCGGTCGAGGAGGCGGCAGGCGAGCTCGGCGATCCGCTCGGGCTCGTCGATCGGCGTCGGCAGGGTGGCCGATCGCGAGCGGATCGAGAAGTCGGTGTACCGCAGCTTCGTCGTCACGGTACGCGCGGACAGCCCGTCGCGCCGGAGGTACGAGGCGACGTCCTCCGCCATCCGCCGGAGCTCCGCGTGAAGGGCCGTCCGGTCTGTCAGGTCGCGTTCGAACGTCTCCTCGGTGGAGATGGAGATCCGCTCGCCGCCGAGCTCGAGGTCGCGCGGGTCGATTCCCCTCGCACGATCGCGGAGGAGCCGCCCGACCTGGCCGGGCAGGATGACGCGAAGCTCGGCGTCCGTCAGCTCGGCGAGGCTTCCCAGCGTGTCGATGCCCGCGGCGGCCAGGCGCTCCCCGGCTCGAGGGCCGACGCCCGGCAGGATCCGCGTCGGGAGTGGGGCGAGGAATCGCGCCTCCTTGCCCGGTGGCACGACGGTGATCCCGCCGGGCTTGCGCCGATCGGAGGCCACCTTGCACACGACCTTCGACGTCGAGACGCCGAGCGAGCAGGAGAGCGACGTCGCGCCGCGAACGGCGACCTGAACGGCCTCGGCGAGGCGGCGGGCCCCCGCGAACGAGGGCAGCACGACGCCCATGTCGAGGTAGCCCTCATCCATGCCGGTGCGCTCCACACGGGGGACGACCTCCTCGACGCACGCCCACACCGCCTGCGAGTACTGCCGGTAGAGCGAGTGCCTCGGACGGACGAAGATCGTCTCGGGGCAGCGTCGCAGCGCCTCGGCCGAGCTCATCGCGGAGCGGATGCCGTAGCGGCGCGCGACGTAGTTGGCGGTCGCCACGACGCCCCGTCCACGCGGGTCGCCGCCGACGACGAGCGGCGTCGTCTTGAGCGAGGGATCCTCCAGCTCCTCCACCGCCGCGAAGAACGCGTCGAGATCCAGATGGGCGAGGATCGGCATCTCGCGCCAAGGCTACGGTTCCGCGGTGCCGCTCATGGCGCCTCCCCCTCCGCCGCATCCGCCCGCAATCGATCGTCCGGCGCCGTACCAGGCCTCGTACGGCGTCGTCGAGGGGCGTGCCGCGTCCGGCGCGCGACGCGTCGTCGTCCGCGTCGACGGCCGGATCGTCGCCGGGCTCCGGCTTCGAGGCCGGAGCTTCCTCGTCGACGTCGACCTCCCGCCGCGTGAGGTACGCGTACGGGTCGAGACGATCGACTCCCGAGGACGCCGAGCCGGCCGGACGGTCCCGCACGTGCTCGGCCTGCCTCGCGCTGCCCGCCCCCGACTCCGCGTGCCGCGGCTCGACCCACGGCTGCAGGAAGACGTCAGGCGCATGGCGGCGCGGTTCTCCGGGACGGCGGGCGTGTACCTCGAGAACCTCACCTCGGGCGCGGCGGCGGCATGGAACGCGCGCGCAACCTTCCCGGCGGCCTCGACGCTCAAGCTCGCGATCGCGGTCACGACGCTGAGCCGCGCCGACGGGCCACCCGCGCCGGGAAGCGGGATCGACCGGCTTGTCCGCAGCATGCTCGTGGCGTCCGACAACGAGTCGGCCAACCGCCTGCTCGTCATGCTCGGAGGCTCGACGAGCGGAGGCGGCAGGATCGTCAACGACGCGATGCGGTCGATCGGCCTCGAACGGACGGAGATGTACGGCGGCTACATCATCGGCACCTCGACCGAGCCGATCCGCGAGCCCGCCGGGCGGGGCGTGCCGCTGAACGTCGTCTCGCAGCCGTCGTGGGGCGTCGGCAAGGCGACGACGGCTCTCGACCTCGCGCAGCTCCATCGGGCGGTGTGGCTCGCGAGCGCTGGGCTCGGACCGCTCGGGCGTGCCCGGGCGGGTGTGGACTCCGGCGAGGCGCGCTACCTCCTCTACCTGCTCGCCCAGGTGCAGAGGCGCAGCAAGCTCGGGCGAGCCACGCACGGCAGACCGGGGGTGCTCGTTTTGCACAAGCCTGGGTGGGTCGATGCGGCTCGGCACGACGCGGGCCTCGTCGTCTGGCGCGGCGGGATTGCCGTCGCGGCGGTGATGACGTATCGCAGCGCGGGTGCCGGTAAGCGCTCCGACGTTCTCGCAGGTGACGTCGCCGAGGCCGCGCTGCTCCGCTTTCGCGGCTGACAAGCGCTCGCCGGCCGAGCGCTGCGCTCGCGGCCGGGAGGCCAACGGCGCGTCACGGCGGCGCTGCGCAAGAGGAGGGGGCTCGTGGGGGGACCAGGGGGTCCCCCCCGACAGAAGAGGAGGGGCTCGGGGGGGGGACCAGGGGGGCCCCCCCCGAAAGAGGGCGGGGGGCCGGGGGAGGGGGGGGGGCCCCCCCCG
>Ga0081539_10002593_pt1 | contig 24817 bp, 19 predicted proteins | sample TabmetS4T2R2_FD_71023 | JGI IMG/M metagenome (GOLD analysis project Ga0081539, IMG submission 71023) | Tabebuia heterophylla rhizosphere microbial communities from the University of Puerto Rico - S4T2R2 | ecosystem: Host-associated > Plants > Roots > Rhizosphere ...
GTGGGCGCCGATGCGGGTGAGCAGCGCGGCGATCGCGTCACCGTCCTTGATCACGACCCGGTCGACACCGCGCACCTCGCGCTCCTTGGCGGTGATCCCGATCCGGCGGGCGGCACCGCGCAGGGCCAGGGCGGCCTCCGGGCCGGGGCAGGTGATCTCGAGCGCGCTGGATCGGCCGGGTTCGGTGAGCGAGCCGTGCGCCAGAAACGCGCCCCGCCAGGCCGCCACGGAGCAGCAGACGTTCGCGGAGACCACGTGTGGCGGCAGGCCCCGCACCGGCCGGCCGCGGACGTCGAGCAGGCCGGTCTGCCGGGCCAGCGCCTCGCCGTCCTTGACGATCCGCACGATGTAGTGGCTGCCCTTGCGCAGGCCACCGGAGGCGAGCACGTGCACCTCACTGGGGTAGCCGTACACCTCGGCGATCTCCCGGCGCAGCCGGCGGGCGGTGGCGCCGGTATCGAGCTCGGCCTCGACGACCACGCGGCCGGACACGATGTGCAGGCCGCCGGCAAAGCGCAGCAGCGCCGCCATCTCCGCCCGACGGCAGCACGGCTTGGGCACATCGACCCGGCTCAGCTCATCCTTGACCGCTGCCGTCATCGCCATCGTGTGTCACCTCATGGACCGGATCTCTATGTGCCCTGTGTTCCGCCGTGCTTAACGAGCGGCGCCGAGGACCGGCACCAGTGCAACGCCCAACGACTCAGGATCATGCCTGGGGCTCCCGTCCGCAACGGCCAACGGTGCCAGAACGAGCCGGGCGCCCAGGGCCGCGGCGGCGCGGTGCACCGGCTCCGGCTCACCAACCCACTTGGCGTCGGCCAGCACCGCGTCGACGTGCAGCTCCGGCAGGTACCAGTGGAGGGCGGCCAGGTGGTCGGCCACCGACAGGCCGGCGGTCTCGTTCTCGACGGCGAGGTTGAGCGTGACCAGCCGGCGGGCCGCGCTGGCCACGATGGCGGCGGCCAGCTCCGGTACCAGCAGGTGCGGCAGCACGCTGGTGTACCAGCTGCCGGGTCCGAAGATCAACCAGTCGGCGGACGCGATGGCGGACCGGACGGCCGGGCACGTCGGCGGCGACACCGGGGTCAGGCGTACCGCCTCGACGTGGCCCGGCGTGACGGCGACCGCGTGTTGACCGCGCACGGTGACCGTCTCACCGGGTCGTTTCGGATCGCCGCCGCGGACGTCGGCCTCGATGCCGACCGCGTACCGGGCCATCGGCAGCACTCGGCCCTCGGCCCCGACCATGCCGGCGGCGTGCTCGAGCGCGACCACCGGGTCGCCGAGCAGCTCCATCAGGCCGAGCAGCAGCAGGTTGCCGACGGCGTGGCCGGTCAGTGGGTCCGGGTCGCCGATCGCGGCGAACCGGTGCTGCAGCAGCGCCGCGGTGCGCTGGAATGCCGGGTCGTCGCCGGCCAGGGCGGCCAGCGCCTGTCGCAGATCGCCGGGCGGCACCAGCGCATCGCGTTCCGCCCGGAGCCGGCCGCTCGAACCGCCGTCGTCGGCGACCGTGACCACCGCCGTGATGTCCAGGTCCAACGCGGGTACGCAGTGCCGCAGACCGCGCAGCGACGCCGCCAGGCCGTGCCCGCCGCCGAAGGCGACCACCTTGAGCGGAGCCGGCGGGTACATCGTCGTCACTCCCGCCCCAGGTCGCGGTGCGACGCGTGAGCGGACAGCCGCAGCTCGCGCAGCCGGCCGGTGAGCTCCTCGGCGATCGCGACGCTGCGGTGCTTACCGCCGGTGCATCCCACCGCGACGGTCAGGTAGCGCTTCCCCTCCCGTTCGAAGCCGGGTGCGGTGGCCGCGATCAACGATGCGTAGGTGGACACGAAGTCGCTGGCGCCGTCCTGGCCCAGTACGTACCCGCTCACGGACTCCTCCAGGCCGGTGCGGTCGCGCAGTTCCGGCACCCAGAACGGGTTCGGCAGGAACCGCGCGTCCATGACGTAGTCGGCGTCCGGCGGCAGCCCGTACTTGAAGCCGAACGACAGCACGGTGATCCGCAGCCGGCGCGAATCCTCGCCGCCGAACAGCTCCTCCACCCGCCGGCGCAGCTGGTTGACGTTCAGATGGCTGGTGTCGATGATCACGTCGGCGTGCTCGCGGGCCTCCGCGAGCAGCTTGCGCTCGGCGGCGATGCCGTCGGCGAGCCGCCCGTCGCCCTGCAGCGGATGCGAGCGCCGTACCGACTCGAAGCGGCGGATCAGCACTTCATCGTCGGCGTCCACGAAGACGACGCGGGGTGAGAAGCCGCGGTCCTTCAGCGACCGGACCGCCCCGGCCAGGTCGGTAGAGAACGCCCTGCTGCGGACGTCCAGCACCATCGCCGTGCGCCGTGCCGCGCCGCCGGCTTCGAACGCCAGCTTGGCCATGTCCAGCATCAGCGCCTGGGGGAGGTTGTCGACGACGTAGAAGCCGACGTTCTCCAGGGCGCGCGCCACCGTGCTGCGCCCGCCGCCGGACAGGCCGGTCACGACCACGAGATCGGTGTCGACCTCGTCGGGCGACGGCATGTCGGACGGGAACTCCGGCATGGATTCGGTCACGCCAATCCTCTCTGCGGCGGGGCGAGCTTGAATCCTAGGCCGACGGCGCCTTGCCGGGCGGGTGTACCTCCGATCCAGTATCCGGCACGATGGCTGCCCGGACTGCGGACGTCTGGACCGGGGCGGGGGCCGGCAGGCCGGCCCGGGACCGGTTGGCACCGGCCTTCGTCCGGCCCGCGCCGCCCGGCGGGATCGTGCCGGGGTCCGGCGGGTCGTCCGCGTCGGATGCCTCGGCAGGTGGGTTCAGCGCCGCCAGAACCGCCTCCGCGGTCCGCCGGCCGATGCCGGGTACCTCGGTGATCTCATCCGGCGTGGCCCGGCCCAACCGCTTCAGCGAGCCGAAATGCCGCAGCAGCGCCTTACGCCGCGTCTCACCGAGGCCGGGCACAGAGTCCAGGCCGGACGCGGTCATCCGCTTGGACCGGCGCTGCCGGTGGAACGTGATGGCGAAGCGATGCGCCTCGTCACGGACGCGCTGCAGCAGATACAGCCCCTCGGAGGTCCGCGGCAGGATGACCGGGAAATCCTCCCCGGGCAGCCACACCTCCTCGAGCCGCTTGGCCAGTCCGCACAGCGCCACGTCGGTGATGCCCAGATCGGCCAGCACCGCCGCGGCCGCGTTGACCTGCGGCTGACCGCCGTCGACCACGACCAGCTGCGGCGGGTACGCGAACCGACGCGGGCGACCGGTCAGCGGATCGATGCCGGGAAGATCACCGGTCTCCGGAACCTCAACGACGCCGGCGGCCGCCTGGGCCCGGTATCGGGCGAACCGGCGCCGCATCACCTCACTCATCGCGGCCAGGTCGTCGGTCCCGCTGCCGTCGGGGTTGCCGCGTACCGCGAACCGGCGGTACTCGCTCTTGCGGGGCAGCCCGTCCTCGAACACCACCATGCTGGCCACCACGTCGGTGCCCTGGATCTGCGACACGTCGAAGCACTCGATGCGGAGCGGCGCCGAGTCCATGCCCAGCGCCTCGGCAATCTCGTCCAGCGCCCGGCTGCGGGTGGTGAGGTCGCCGGCGCGGCGCAGCTTGTGCCGGGCCAACGCCTCGCCGGCATTGCGGGCCACCGTCTCCAGCAGCGCCTTCTTGTCACCACGGTGCGGAACCCGCAGGTGCACGCGGCTGCCGCGATGCTCGGACAGCCATGCCTCCAGCGCGTCGGCGTCCGGTGGCAGGGCCGGCACGAGCAGTTCCCGCGGCACGTCGCCCTCGCCCTGCTCCCCGCCGTACACCTGACTGCAGAAGTGGTGCACGAGGTCGCCGGTCGTCAGGTCCTCGACCTTCTCCACCACCCAGCCGCGCTGGCCGCGAACCCGGCCACCGCGCACGTGGAAGACCTGCACCGCGGCCTCGAGGGGATCCTCGGCGAACGCCACGACGTCCGCGTCCGTGCCGTCGCCCAGCACGACGGTCTGCTTCTCCATCGCGCGCCGTAGCGCGGCGATGTCGTCCCGCAGCCGGGCCGCCCGCTCGAACTCCAGGTCCCCAGAGGCGTGCAGCATCTCCCGTTCGAGGCGCTTGACGAACGTGTCGGTGCGCCCGGCCATGAAGTCGCAGAAGTCGTCCACAATGGCACGATGCTGCTCGGCGGTCACCGAGCCGACGCAGGGGGCCGAGCACTTGCCGATGTAGCCGAGCAGGCACGGCCGGCCGATCTGGCCGGCGCGCTTGAACACACCGGCCGAGCAGGTACGCGCCGGGAAGACCCGCAGCAGCAGGTCGAGGGTCTCGCGGATGGCCCAGGCATGCGAGTACGGCCCGAAGTACCGCACCCCCTTGCGCTTGGCGCCGCGCATCACCTGCAGCCGCGGATACTCCTCATTCAGCGTCACGGCCAGGAACGGGTACGACTTGTCGTCGCGGTACTTGACGTTGAACCGCGGGTCGAACTCCTTGATCCAGGAGAACTCCAGCTGCAGCGCCTCCACCTCGCTGCTCACCGTCACCCAGTCGACCGACGCGGCCGTGGTCACCATCTGCTGGGTGCGCGCGTGCAGGCCCGGCAGATCCGCGAAGTACGAATTCAGCCGGTTCCGCAGGCTCTTGGCCTTGCCGACGTAGATGACCCGGCCGGACGGATCACGGAACCGATAGACCCCTGGCGCGTCCGGGATCGTCCCCGGCGCGGGGCGGTATGTGGACGGGTCGAGCACGGCTCAACAGTAGTGTGTGGGACCGACAGGATAGGCCCGGCCGGAGCACCGTCGCCGCCGCCACGGTGGCGATCCTCCGACCGGGAAACTGCGCCACCACCGGCGCCTGGTCCTCCGGACGCCGCGGAGAACCCGAAAAACCCCGGGCCGGCTCAGGCCTTGACAACGTTCCCGCCGGTCACCTTGACAGTCGTCTCGGGCAGCGGCCTGGGGGCCGGGCCGTGCTGTACGGCGCCGTCGGTGATGGAGAACTGGCTGCCGTGGCATGGGCAGGTGATCAGGCCGCCCTCCACCCTGTTGACTTCGCAGCCCTGGTGGGTGCAGACCTTGCTGAACGCGCGGAACGAGTTCTTGGTGGGTTGGGTGATGACGTAGTCGCCGGCGACGACGCCGCCGCCGACCGGCACCTCGGCCGCCGCCACCAGGACAGCGCCGGATCCGGGGGCGGTGCCGGAGCTGCCGCCGGCATCGGCCCCCTTGCTTCCCGCGGGCGCCGGATTGGAGTTGAAGTCGCTGCCGTTGGGGTTGGTGCCCTGCGTGCTGCCGCCCGCAGACGTGCCGCATGCCGCCAACAGGCACGTGGCGCCGAAGGCTCCGGCGCCGGCCAGCACGGCCCGGCGGCTCCGGACGGGTGACTCGTCCGAGTCGGGCGCGCCGCTGCTCGTCTGCAGGTCAGTCATCGATCGGAACCCTCCCGTACCGGTCCCGCGCGATGTCGGTCACGCGGCGTTGCTAGTTAATACGCGGCCTTCCTCGTGCCGGTTCGATGGCATTCCCGGAATCATCCGGTCCCGAGCCATCGATTTGATCTGTTTCACCCTCAGACCTCGGCCTTGGCGCGGGACCGGGAGGTCCGGCGTTTCGCCGCCGGCGCGGCGGCCTTCGGCTGCCCGTTCGCGTTGGCCGCTCGGGCCAGCGCGGCGTCCGCGCCGGACGGCTCGCCTACCAGCCGGAGCGCGCGCCGCAGGTAGTGTCCGGTGTGGCTGCCGGGCACCTCGGCCACCTCCTCCGGTGTGCCGGCCGCGAGCAGCAGGCCGCCCCGGTTGCCGCCCTCGGGTCCCATGTCGATGATCCAGTCCGCGGTCTTGATGACGTCCAGGTTGTGCTCGATGACGATCACCGTGTTGCCCTTGTCCACCAGCCCGCTCAGCACCATCAGCAGCTTGCGGATGTCCTCGAAGTGCAGCCCGGTGGTGGGCTCGTCGAGCACGTAGACGGTCCGGCCGGTGGACCGCTTCTGCAGCTCCGACGCCAGCTTCACCCGCTGGGCCTCCCCGCCGGACAGAGTCGGCGCCGGCTGGCCCAGCCGCACGTATCCGAGGCCGACGTCCACCAGGGTCCGCAGGTGACGATGGATCGCCGGGATGGCGGCGAAGAACTCGGCCGCCTCCTCGATCGGCATCTCCAGAACCTCGGAGATGGTCTTGCCCTTGTAGTGGACCTCGAGCGTCTCCCGGTTGTACCGCGCGCCCTTGCACACCTCGCACGGGACATAGACGTCCGGCAGGAAATTCATCTCGATCTTAATCGTGCCGTCACCGGCGCAGTTCTCGCAGCGGCCGCCCTTGACGTTGAACGAGAACCGGCCCGGCCCGTACCCGCGCACCTTCGCCTCGGTGGTCTCCGCGAACAGCGCACGAATGTTGTTGAACACCCCGGTGTAGGTGGCCGGGTTGGACCGCGGCGTGCGCCCGATCGGCGACTGGTCCACACCCACGACCTTGTCGACCGCCTCCACACCGGTGATCCGGGTGTGCCGGCCGGGCACCAGCCGGGCGCCGTTGAGCTGGTTGGCCAGCACCGTGTAGAGGATGTCGTTGACCAGTGTGGACTTGCCCGATCCGCTGACCCCGGTGATCGCGATGAACTGTCCGAGCGGGAACTCCACGGTGAGGTTGCGCAGGTTGTGCTCGCGGGCGCCCTGCACCACGAGCTCACGCCCCGCGATGCGCGGGCGCCGGGTCGCCGGCGTCGGGATCTGCCGCCGGCCGGACAGATACGCCCCCGTCGGCGACTCCTTGTTGGCCAGCAGGCCCTGCACCGAACCGCTGTGCACGATGCGGCCGCCGTGCTCCCCGGCGCCCGGCCCGATGTCGACGATCCAGTCGGCCATGCGGATGGTGTCCTCGTCGTGCTCCACCACGATCAGCGTGTTGCCGAGGTCCTTCAGCCGCACCAGCGTGTCGATGAGCCGGTGGTTGTCCCGCTGGTGCAGGCCGATGGACGGCTCGTCCAGCACATACAGCACGCCGACCAACCCGGACCCGATCTGGGTGGCGAGCCGGATGCGCTGCGCCTCACCGCCGGACAGCGTCCCCGCGCCCCGGTCCAGCGACAGGTAGTCCAGTCCGACGTCGACCAGGAACCGCAGCCGGGCGTTGATCTCCTTGAGCACCCGCTCGGCGATCATCTTCTGCCGGTCGTCCAGCTCGATGGTGGCGAGCATCTCGGCGCAGTCCCCCACCGACAGTCCGCACACCTCGGCGATGCTCTTGCCGGCGATGGTCACCGCGAGCACCTCGGGCTTGAGCCGCGCGCCACCACAGACCGGGCACGGCACGTCCCGCATGTAGCCTTCGTACTTGTCGCGGGACCAGTCGCTGTCGGTGTCGGTGTGCCGCCGCTCGATCCACTGCACCACGCCCTCGAAGCCGGTGTAGTACGACCGCTCACGGCCGTACTTGTTGCGGTACCGGACGTGGACCTGGTCCTCCGCGCCGTACAGGATGGTCTTCTGCGCCCGGGCCGGCAGCTGCCGCCACGGGGTGTCGACGCTGAACTTCTGCGCCTCGCCCAGCGCCTCGAGGAGCCGCAGGAAGTACTCCATCGTGGTGCCGCCGGACCAGGGCTGGATCGCGCCCTCGCGGAGGCTGCGCTCCTCGTCCGGGATGATCAGCTCCGGGTCGACCTCCTTCTTCGTGCCCAGCCCGGTGCACTCCGGACAGGCGCCGTACGGCGCGTTGAAGGAGAACACCCGCGGCTCGAGGTCCTCGATCGCGAGCGGGTGGTCGTTCGGACAGGCGAGATGCTCGGAGAAGCGGCGTTCCCGGGCCGGGTCGTCCTCCGGCAGGTCGACGAATTCCAGCAGCACGATGCCGCCGGACAGGCCGAGAGCGGACTCGACCGAGTCGGTGAGCCGCTGCTTGCTGCTCGCTTTCACGCTCAGCCGGTCGACGACCACCTCGATGGTGTGCTTCTCCTGCTTCTTCAGCCGCGGCGGCTCGGTCAGCGGATGCACCACGCCGTCGACCCGGGCCCGCGCATACCCCTTGGCCTGCAGCTCGGCGAACAAGTCGACATACTCACCCTTGCGGCCGCGCACCACCGGCGCCAGCACCATGAACCGGGTGCCCTCCGGCATCGCGAGCACTCGGTCGACGATCTGCTGCGGGGTCTGCCGGCTGATCCGCTCACCGCAGATGGGGCAGTGCGGGATGCCGGTGCGGGCGAACAGCAGACGCAGGTAGTCGTACACCTCGGTGATCGTGCCGACGGTCGAGCGCGGGTTGCGAGACGTCGACTTCTGGTCGATCGACACGGCCGGCGACAGACCCTCGATGAAGTCCACGTCCGGCTTGTCCATCTGGCCGAGGAACTGCCGGGCGTACGACGACAGCGACTCCACGTACCGCCGCTGGCCCTCCGCGAAGATCGTGTCGAAGGCGAGGCTGGACTTGCCGGAACCGGACAGCCCGGTAAAAACGATCATCGCGTCGCGGGGCAGGTCCAGATTGACGTCGCGCAGGTTGTGCTCCCGCGCGCCGCGGATGATCAGGCGGTCCGCCACAGTCCAGCCACTCCGTACGTCTGTTTAGTCGGAACATCGGTGCAAGTCTGAACATCGGTGTAAGTCCAGCAGAGCCGCGGCCACTCTAGCCACGAGGTACGACAAACTTGATGCGACCTAGGTGCAGCGCTTCCCGAGGGGTGCACATTCCCGCAGAACCGGCGTCACCCGGGCGGGGGAATCCACAGTCTCACCCCATCAACCACCCGTGGCTGTTGGCCGAACAACTCGGTCAGCGTTGCCCGTAGCTGCGGCTCGTTGCGCGCGCCCGGCACCAGCACCACGACGCCGGCCCGCCAGAACCGCAGGTCCTCGGCGAACGCCAGCCGGTCGGCGGCCGTGACGACCGGCACTCGGCCGTCCCGGCCGACCCGCCGCAGCAAATCGGAGGTGAACCGGGGCGGCGCGCTCCAGGACCCGGTGCGGTTCGCGGGTGGATCCGCCGGCCCCATGAAGTACCCGCGCGGCACCGGAAACTCCAGGCCGGACAGCGCCGCCCAGCGCATCCCGGCGCGCCCGGTGGTGACCTCCGGCAGCGGTACCGGCACCAGGCTGCGGCCGCCCCGCAGGTACGACCGCCAGGTGCCGTCGGCGAGGAACGGCGGCAGCGGGTCCGCCAGCACGACCGGCAACGGCTTCGGCAGCACCGGCACGAGCGCCACGGTCAGCCCGATCCAGAACGCCACCCGCCACCGGCGCGGATGGCCGCCGGCGCGGTCGGCGGCCAGCGCCAGCAGCACGCCGACGATCGTGGCGGGCACCATGGCGAACCGGGTGACGCTCACCAGGTCGATGACCGGCACGTGGCTGACCAGGCCGAAGGGCAGCGGAATCCCGGTATCACGGCCGGCCGCACGCAGCGTGGGACCCATCGACACGAAGAGCAGCACCAGACCGGCGAGCGCGGCGGCCCGGGCGGCGACCGACCGCCACAGCATGATCACTGCGACGACCAGCAGCACCAGCAGCGGCACCCCGAAGAACGTGTTGTCCTCGGTGGCGCTGACACTGAGCCCGCGGGCGACCGCGCCATTGCCGGCCAGCGACTGCCGGGCATACGCGCCGATCGACAGCAGGTCGGTCACGTACCGATCGGGCGGGAACGGCTGGCCGCGGTAGCCGCCCGGCCCGGTGAACTGGAACCACAGCGGGTACGCCAGCAGCAGCCCGGAGACCACGGCCGCCACGCCCAGACCCACGGCGAACCGGGGCGCCGCCGCGAGCGCCGGCCGCGGCGCCATTGCGGCGTACCCGAGCACGAAGACGCCCAGCGTCAGCGCCGTGAACAGCAGGATCTCCTCGTTGATGAAGGCCTGCAACACGACGAGCAGGCCCACCGCGACGCCGCCGCGCACGATCCGGCCGGGCTCGCGCAATCGGAACACCTGCCACACCAGAAACGGCACGACGAACTGGCAGACGAAGTTCACCTGTCCGTTGGCGTGCGCCACCATCGCCGGGCAGAAGCCGCACCACAACCCGCCGACCCAGGCCGCGACCCGGCTGCGGACCAGGTGCCGGGACAGCACCCCGTACCAGGCGGTGGCCGTGCCGCACAGGCCCAGGGTCAGCAGCAGCGCCACCGTCACGCCGGCGCCGAAGACGTGTGTGATCGGCGCGAACGGCAGGCTGAGAGCCAGCACCGACGTGTTCGCCATCATGTTCACGCCGGCGGGTACGTTCAGCGCGTCGGAGACGAACGGATTCGCGCCGTGGAACACCACCCGTTCCCCGTGCGCCATCAGGAACAGGAAGAATCCGTGGTCGTCGTCGTTCGCGGAGAGCACCCGCCCGTTCGGGCTGAGCCACAGTCGGCAGAGCACGAGCAGGCTCAGGACGACGTAGCTGAGAGCGGCCCCGATATCAGTCCGCCGCGGGGGCGCGGGCGCGGCGCTCGGCGGAGCCGGCACGTCCGGCTCCGCCCGCGTCCGAGGGGCCTCCTCGTCTACCGCGCGCACCGATGCATTCTGTCAGAGCGGTCGTCACGGCCGCCGCCGGCGAGCGGCGTCGGCCAACCGCACCGTCCGGCGGCCGCTCTCCACCTCGATCTCGCGGCGCAGCTTGCGCCAGCTCTCCAGGCGGCGCCGCGACAGCGAACCGTCCGCGAGCGCGGCGGTGATCGCGCATCCCGGCTCGGCGTTGTGACGGCAGTCGCCGAACCGGCACTGCGCTGCCAGATCGACCAAATCCATGAACGTGCGGTCCAGGCCGGCGCCGGTCTCCAGGAGGCCGACCCCGCGGATGCCGGGCGTGTCGAGCACGGCACCCCCGCCGGGCACCGGAACGAGCCGGCGGTACGCGGTCGTGTGCCGCCCCTTGCCGTCCGCGCGGATCCGTTGTGCGGGCATGACCGGAGCCCCGGCCAGCGCGTTGACCAGGGTTGATTTGCCCCCGCCGGACCGGCCGAGCAGAGCCAGCGTGCGGCCCGGCGCGACCAGCTCGCGTACCGCGTCCAGGCCGTCACCGCGCCACACGCTGACCGGCAGGACCGGCACGCCCGGCGCCAGCACGCTCAGCTGGCGGGCGATGGCGGCCGGGTCGCGGGCCGTGTCCGCCTTGGTCAACATCACCACAGGCCGCGCGCCGGAGTCCCAGGCCAATGCCAGCAGCCGCTCGATCCGGGCGGCGTCCGGCTCCGGATGCATCGGCTCCACCACCGCCACGGTGTCCATGTTGACCGCCAGCACCTGCCCGGATGAGTCCTTGTCCGCGCTGCGACGGATCAACGCGGTGCGACGTGGCAGGACATACTCGACGGTGATCCGGCGGTCCGGCCATCGCCGCAGCATCACCCAGTCGCCGGCACACGGCAGCCGGGCCGGATCACGGGCCGCGGCCAGCAGCACCGCGCCGGCCAGGGAGGCGCGGACGACCGCTGAGGGACCGAGGACCGTGCAGACGCCGCGGTCGGCACGCAGCACCCGGCCGGGCGTCGCGTCCGCGCGCTCCAGCGACCGGTACGCGCGGGCGACGGTCTCGTTCCAGCCCAGTGCGGACAGGTCGGGCTGCATGGACGCGGGCCACCTCCTCCGCCAGGATTGATCGTCGCGTCGGCACTGACGGTACGGTCGCGGCTACCCGCAGGGAAGCGAATTCCGCTGCGCTGTCCCGCCGCCGACCTACTAGGGTCGACTCGTGCGCGTTCCCCCGTTCCCCCACCCCCCGCGATGACGACGCCTCCCCTGTCATGCCCTCGTGGCCCTCGCTTCGCTCGGTGCGCTCGGTCATGACGACAGACCCGCTCGTGCTGATGACCGACGTCGAGCAGGCGACGGCCGTTCTGCTGGATACCGCCGAACGGCTGGACGACGGCGCGGTGGCCGGTCCCTCGCTACTGCCCGGCTGGACCCGCGGCCACGTCCTGACCCACCTGGCCCGGCAGGCCGATGCGATTACCAACCTGTTGACCTGGGCCCGCACCGGCGCGGAGACGCCGGCCTATCCGTCTCCTGAAGCGCGCGTCGAGGGCATCGCGGCCGGCGCCGGGCGGCCGCTGGCCGAGCAGCTCACCGACCTCCGGAACGCGCACGAACGGATGGCGGACGCGGCTGCCGCGATGACCGGCGTGGCGTGGACGTTCCACATTCCCACCCGCAACCAGATGGCCGCGATGCTGCCCTGGGTGCGGCTGCGCGAGGTGGAGGTTCACCACGTCGATCTCGACGCCGGCTACACGCCGGAGAATTGGTCGGATGCCTTCGCCCTACGGTTGCTGCGGGAGATCGTCACCGGCGCCAAGCCGGACGCGCCGGCGATGGTGCTGCGCCCGTTCGGCCTCGAGCACCCCCTGAGCGTCGGCGAACCCACCGACACGACGCCGACGATCGGCGGTCCCACCCGCGCGATCGCGGCCTGGCTGGCTGGCCGTGGCGACGGCGCCGAGCTGACCGTCTCGCCCGACGGCGAACTCCCGACTCCTCCGACCTGGATGTGACGATGGCATACACCGGGCACGTGACACCCGGCGGGCCGCCCGACACCCGCGAGCTGCGCGACGTCAGCATCACCAAGGTGTCGGTCGGCCCGATGGACAACAACGCGTACCTGCTGCGCTCCGGATCGCGGCAACTGCTGATCGACGCGGCGAACGAGCCGGCCCGGCTGCTGAAGCTCGCCGGCTCCGCACCGCTGGACACCGTCGTGACGACGCACCGCCATGGTGACCACTGGCAGGCGCTCGCCGAGGTCGTTCGGTCAACGGGGGCCGCGTCGCTGGCACACGCCGATGACGCTCCCGGTATTCCGGTGATCACCGGAACGCTGAACGACGGCGACACGGTGACGGTCGGCGACTGCACACTCCGGGTGATCCACGTGGTGGGGCACACGCCGGGCTCCATCGTGCTGCTCTACCAGGACCCGGACGGTACGGCGCACCTCTTCACCGGCGACAGCCTGTTCCCCGGGGGTCCTGGCCGGACCACAAATCCGCGGGATTTCACCAGCCTGATGGATGATCTGGAGGCGAAGATCTTCGGTCGCTTCGAGGACGACACGTGGTTCTATCCAGGACACGGCAAAGACAGCACCCTCGGCGCGGAGCGGCCAGCGATCCGGGAATGGCGAGCCCGCGGCTGGTAGGTTGATGTCTTGATATCCCAGAGGTACCCTTGATATATGGCACGGACGATCATAGATATCGACGAGGACAAACTGGCGCGGGCGCAACGTGCGCTGCGAACCAGCACCAAGCGGGAGACCGTCAATGCCGCCTTGGAGCTGGCTGCGGCCATCGACGCAGACAAGCGCAGCAAAGCGCTCGACTCGTTCCGCGATCTCCTTGACCGACTCGACCTCGACCTGATCGAACAGGATGAGACCGGCGATCACACCGGAAACGTCGCGTGACCTTCCTGGCAGATACCTCGATGGTGGTGCGACTCCGGCGTGGCCAGGATATCCAGCCCCGGTGGCTGGACGCAGTACGCGCAGGCCTGGTTTCCGTATGCCCCGTCGTTGAAGCGGAGCTTGTACGAGCAACCGCAAGCAAGGCCGACCGCGACGATCTCCGGGGCAAGCTACGGTTGCTGTTCGGCTGGCACCCCATGCCCGACAACGCTTGGCGATTCGTCGAGCGAATCCAGGACGCACTCGTCGACCTCGGACAGCAGAAGGGCCCATCAGTCATGCACCTGCTCGTCGCCGCAACGGCCGACGCATGGGGACTGACGGTACTTCACGTCGACGCGGACTTCGACACCATCGCAAGGGTCGTACCGATACAGGTACGCCGCGCCGACCGCCCGTAGGCCGCTCGGTACCCCTGGGACTACCTCTTCCCCGGCGGGGTGGGCAACACCGACCACGACGCCGCCGCTTCAGCACCCGTGCCGCGGGATCAGCCCAGGTGGTCTGCGGGTGCCGTGTTCAGCAACCAGGCCAATGGCACCTTCGTCGTCACGAGATACTCGCAGGTCTCGTTGAGGCGGTAGAGGGTGACCGTCTGCGCCGTGTCCCGATCGACGACCCAGTAGCGCGGTATGCCGGCCCGCGCGTACTCGCGAAGCTTGATCATCTCATCCATCGCCTCGGAACCGGGCGAAACGATCTCGATCACGAGCAGGATGTCGGCGACCGATAGCCACACACTTCGCGGCTGTGGCTTGGCCCAAAGAGTCAGGTCAGGAATGCGCGCGCCGTCGCCTGCGGGACCGGGGATCCGGATGCCGGCCGCCTGCAGTACCTGCTCCGCCGGCCAGCCCGCCATGGCCAGCCATACCAGCAGTCGGCTGGCGATCGCTGCGTGTTCGGAGTCGGGCGGCGGCATTACCGAGAGGGCCCCCTCCGGGCTGATTTCGTAGCGGTGCCCGTGCTCGTCCGCAGCGATCATCGCTGCGAGATCGTCAAGCGTGACAACAGAAGGCATGTGCCTTCCGACTGTCTCAGCGCTCATGCGCCTCATCATAGGCATCCCCCAGATCCAGCTGGCTGTACGCAGCTCCCCGCGATGCGAACGCGGTAACGCCCCATCGGCGCGAACCGAATCTGCGGGTCGGATAGATTCGGTTGTCATGGCGACCCTGGAAGAACTGCTGCATGATCGGCTTGCTACCGCGTTCGAGGCGGTGGCCGGTGGCCCGGCCGAGCCGGTCGTGCGCCGGTCGCAGCGCGCGGACTTCCAGGCCGATGGAGCGCTGGCGTTGGCCCGCCGGCTGGGCCGCAACCCGCGGGAAATAGCGGCCGAGGTGGTCGAGCGGGCCCAGCTCGCCGACCTGTGCGCGGTGGTGGACGTGTCCGGACCGGGCTTCATCAACCTGACCCTCGCGAATGACGCGCTCGGCACGTTGATCAGCACCATGGCCGGACAGGACCGGCTCGGCGTGGCCCAGGCCGCCGACCCGGACACGGTCATCGTCGACTACTCGGCCCCGAACGTGGCGAAGGAGATGCACGTCGGTCACCTGCGGTCGACGGTGATCGGCGACGCGGCGGTGCGCGTACTGGAGTGGCTGGGCCACCGGGTGATCAAGGCCAATCATCTGGGTGATTGGGGTACCCCGTTCGGGATGCTCATCGAGCACCTGCTCGACATCGGTGAGGTGGAGGCCGCGCACGAGCTGTCCCTCGGCGACTTGAACTCCTTCTATCAGGCGGCGCGCGCCAAGTTCGATGTGGACGACGCTTTCAAGGACCGGGCCCGGGCCCGGGTGGTCGCCCTGCAGAGCGGGGACGAGCAGACGCTGCGGTTGTGGCGGTTGCTGGTCGACGAGTCGGAGAAATACTTCCTGGCCGTCTACGACCGGCTCGACGTGTGCCTGACGGAGAAGGACTTCTTCGGAGAGAGCTTCTACAACGACATGCTCGCCTCCGTCGTGACCGAGCTGGACCGGCTGGGATTGCTCCAAGAAAGCAACGGAGCGAAGGTCGTCTTTCCGGAGGGCTTCACGAATCGGGAGGGTGAGCCCCTGCCGCTGATCGTTCAGAAGCGGGACGGCGGGTACGGCTACGCCGCCACCGACCTGGCCGCGATCCGGCACCGGACCCAGGATCTGGGCGCGAACCGGCTGCTGTACGTGGTCGGGTTGCCGCAACGGCAGCATCTGGAGATGGTCTTCGAAACCGCCAAGGAGGCCGGCTGGCTGGTTCCGCCGGGGCGGGCCGAGCATGTCGGCTTCGGCTCGGTACTGGGGCGGGGCGGCAAGATGCTGCGGACCCGGGCGGGCGGGTCGATCAAGCTGGTGGAGCTGATCGAGGAAGCGATCACCCGCGCGGCTGCACTGGTCGCGGAGAAGAACCCCGAATTGGACGAAGCGACCCGGGCCGATGTCGCCCAGGCGGTCGGTGTCGGCGCGCTCAAGTACGCCGATCTGTCCAACGACCGGGTCAAGGACTACGTGTTCGACTGGGCGCGGATGCTGTCCTTCGACGGCAACACCGCCCCCTACCTGCAGTACGCGCACGCCCGAATCCGGTCCATCTTCCGGCGCGGCGAGATCACTGCCACCGCCCGGCCGGCCACGATGAAGATCGCTGAGAGCCCCGAACACGCCTTGGCGGTCGAGCTGCTGGCGTTCGACGGCGTCGTCACCACGGTAGCCGAGACACTCGAGTTCCATCGCCTCGCCGCCTACCTCTACGGGCTGGCGACCGCGTTCACGGCGTTCTACGAACACTGCCCGGTCCTGCGCGCCGACGGAGTGGTACGGGAGAGCCGGCTCGTCCTGTGCGACGTGACCGCGAGGGTGCTGGAGCGCGGCCTCGATCTGCTCGGCATCGCGGCGCCGGACCGTATGTAGGTCGTGATTATCGCCCCGTCCGCCTTCGGCTGATGGTTTCGGCGGCATCGCGAATCACTCCGCGACGAACGGATTCACGATCGTCACACCGATGGCATCCACATGCGCCACATTGCGTGTCACCAGTGCGAGACGGTGAACCCGCGCGGTAGCCGCCATCAATCCGTCCACCACCGGCGGCGGCTGCGGTGAAGCGTTCATGCGGCCCCACTCTTCGGCGATCGCCGCGGTTACCGGCAGTATCCGATCCCGATATGAGCGCATAAGGCCGGCCAGCCAGTCATCGAGCGCCTCGGCACGGCGGGCGTCGCGCGACCGCAGTCGCTCGATGCCCTGCCGTATCTCGCCCACGACCAGCACGCTGAGGAACGCCGAGGCCGCCGCATGGCGCTGGTGCCATGCCAGGACGTGGGCGTCCGGTGCAACCTTCCGCAGTTCGGACACGACGTTCGTATCGAAAAGGAAGTCCATGATCAGCTGGACAGCTCGACGTCTCGGGGAAGGTTGTCGTCACGCTCGATCGCGATGTCGCCATCCACGAGCGGGCCAGCTCTCAAGTACTCCATCAACGCCGGTGGCTTGTCATAGAACTTCCGATACTCAGCGATGTCGATCAAGACCGCCACGTCCCGTCCATGCCGAGTGACAACCTGCGGATCCCCGGACTCTGCCGCCCGCAGCACCTCGCTGAACCGCTGTTTGGCTTCCTGCACTTGCCACCACCGCACTGGGTCCCTCTCTCCAGGACGACTTCTGTCTAGTCTGTCTAGACTTTACCGCTGTCCGCCTTCGGCTGAAGGGCTCGGTGGGCGGCATCGCCGCACCTAGACTGGCGACACGCCCGAGACGCGGAGGCATCGGTGGATCTGCGACACGACCCGTTCCGTTGGCAGCCGACTCCCGACCGGCCGCAACCGTGGCCACCGTCGCTCCCCGCCGATCCCGGCCTGCCCGGCTGGCTCGAGGAACGGCTCTTCGATCAGCGGATCGTCATGGTCCGCGGCCCGCTGACTCAGTCGGCGGCCACCAGCGTCGCCGCGGCGCTGCTCACTCTCGACGCGGCCGGATCCGCGCCTATCACGCTGCATGTGGCGAGCTCCGGAGGCGAGCTCAGCGCCGCGCTGGCGGTCATCGACGTGATCGACTCGATGGTGGCGCCGGTGCACGCGCTGGTCACCGCGGAGGCGGGCGGAGCGGTGGTCGCCGTCCTGGCCGCGGCCACCCACCGCGCGGCGTACCGGCACGCCCGCTTCAAACTGGCCGAACCCCGGGCGACCAGCATCACCGGCACGGCCGATGAGGTGGCCGCGGCCGCCGGCCAGCACCTCCGGGAACTCGAGGAGATGGTGCTCCGGCTGGTCCAGGTGACCGGACAGCCACGCAGCCGCGTCGAGGATGATCTGTCCGCCGGTCGCAGTCTCGCGGCGTCCGAGGCGCGCGACTACGGCTTGATCGAGACCGTGGTCGGAGACGACGAACGCGGGCCCGGACAGCCGGACCCGCGTACCTGAAAACGACCGGACTTACTCGGCGACCTTGACGCCCATCGAGCGGGCGGTGCCAGCGACGATCTTGGCGGCGGCCTCGACATCGTTCGCGTTGAGGTCGGGCAGCTTGCGCTCGGCGATGCTGCGGAGCTGCTCGGCGCTCAGCGTGCCGACGGTCTGGGTCGCCGGGTTCGCTGCGCCCGACTGGATCCCCAGCGCCTTGCGAATGAGGAAGCTGGTCGGCGGCGTCTTGTAGACGAGCTTGTGGCTGCGGTCCTCGAAGACGGTGACCACGACCGGGATGATCTCGCCGCGGTTCTTCGCGGTCGCCTCGTCGTACTCGACCTTGACGGCGCGCATGTTGGCGCCGGTCGGGCCGAGCATCTTGCCGAGGTCGACCATCGCGGCGTTGCCCGCCTCGAGCGCGAGCGTCACCTCATGGGTCTTCTTCTTGGGCGGCATTGCTTCTCCGGCTCACTTGATGTCTGCTGCACGGGCCGATATGTCGGGAGCCTCGCCAGCATCTGTACGCACAACAACCCCGAAACCTTATCGGTCCCGGGTTCATCCCCAGTGTAGCGGGTCCCCCGACCGGACGACCGGGCCGGTGCACGGCGACAATGGGGGCATGCCGCTCCGCACCGACCTCCGCAACGTCGCCATCATCGCCCACGTCGACCACGGCAAGACCACGCTGGTTGACGCCATGCTCCGGCAGGGCGGCCAGTCGCACGCCCGCGCCGAGATGGGCGACCGGGTGCTGGACTCGATGGATCTGGAGCGGGAGAAGGGCATCACCATCCTCGCCAAGAACACGGCGATCAGCTACCAGCCGGCCGACGGCGAGCCGGTCATCATCAACATCATCGACACGCCCGGCCACGCGGATTTCGGTGGCGAGGTGGAGCGGGGTCTCACCATGGTCGATGGCGTGCTGCTGCTGGTCGACGCCAGCGAGGGCCCGTTGCCGCAGACCCGGTTCGTTCTTCGCAAGGCGCTCAAAGCCCGGCTGCCGATCATTCTCGTGATCAACAAGGTGGACCGCCCGGACGCCCGGATCAAGGACGTCGTGGACGACACGTACGAGCTGTTCCTCGACCTGGACGCGGACGAGAGGCAGATCGACTTCCCGATCGTGTACGCGTGCGCCCGCGACGGCGTGGCGTCGCTCACCCAGCCTGCCGACGGGACCGTGCCGGCCGACAGCGCCAACCTCGAGCCGCTGTTCCAGACGTTGTTGGCCACGATCCCGCCGCCCCGCTACACCGAAGGCGCACCGTTGCAGGCACACGTCACCAACCTCGACGCGTCTCCGTTCCTGGGCCGGCTCGCGCTGTGCCGGGTTCACGAGGGCACCATTCGCAAGGGCCAGACCGTCGCCTGGTGCCGCACTGACGGCACGGTCGAGAAGGTTCGTATCTCCGAATTGCTGATGACCGAGGGCCTCGAACGCAAGCCCGCCGACCAGGCCGGGCCCGGCGACATCATGGCGGTGGCCGGCATCCCGGAGATCATGATCGGCGAGACGCTGGCCGATGCGGACGATCCGGTCCCGCTACCGCTCATCACGGTCGACGAGCCGGCCATCTCGATGACCATCGGAACGAACACATCGCCGCTGGTCGGCAAGATCAAGGGCGGCAAGGTCACCGCGCGGATGGTGAAGGACCGGCTCGACCGGGAGCTGGTCGGCAACGTGTCGCTGCGGGTGCTGCCGACCGAACGGCCGGACACCTGGGAGGGCCAGGGCCGCGGCGAGCTGGCGCTGGCCATCCTGGTCGAGCAGATGCGGCGGGAACGCTACGAGCTCACGGTCGGCAAGCCGCAGGTGGTCACCCGGATCATCGACGGGACGGTGCACGAGCCGGTCGAGCGCCTGACCATCGACGCGCCGGCCGAGTACATGGGCGCCATCACCACGCTGCTCGCCACCCGGAAGGGCCGGATGGAGCAACTGGTCAACCACGGCACCGGGTGGATGCGGATGGAATGGTTGGTGCCGGCACGCGGCCTCATCGGATTCCGTACCGAGTTCCTCACCGAGACCCGCGGCACCGGCATCCTGCACCACCTGTTCGAGGGCTACGAGCCGTGGTCCGGCGAGCTGCGCACCCGCGGCACCGGCTCGCTGGTCGCCGACCGGGCCGGCGCGGTCACCGCGTTCGCCATGACGAACCTGCAGGAACGCGGCCAGTTGTTCGTCGAGCCGGGCACCGAGGTGTACGAGGGCATGATCGTCGGCGAGAACTCCCGGGCGGACGACATGGACGTCAACATCACCAAGGAGAAGAAGCTCACCAACATGCGGTCGTCCACGGCCGAGGAGACCGAGCGGTTGATCCCGCCGCGGAGGCTGTCCCTGGAGCAGGCGCTGGAGTTCTGCCGTGAGGACGAGTGCGTCGAGGTGACGCCGGCCGCCGTACGGCTGCGCAAGGTCGTTCTGGAACAGCAGACCCGGGGCCGGGCCGCGGCCCGGCGCAAACATTTGCAGTAGGGCCCGCTCAGATCTTGCCGGCCACCGGATCGCGGCGCCGGTCCCGGGCCGACTTGGCGAGACTCGCCACCGTGGCGACCCCGAGGGTGGCCACGATGACCAGCAGTGACAACCAGATCGGGATCTCCGGCGCCCAGTGCACGCCGTGGCCGTGGTTGATGAACGGCACCTGGTTATCGTGCAGCGCCTCCATGACCAGCTTCACGCCGATGAAGGCGAGCACCGCGGCCAGCCCGTAGTTGAGGTAGACCAGGCGTTCCAGCAGGCCGCCGAGCAGGAAATACAGCTGGCGGAGGCCCATCAGCGCGAAGACGTTCGCGGTGAACACCAGGTATGGCTCCTTGGTGATTCCGAAGATCGCCGGGATGGAGTCCAGCGCGAAGATCAGGTCGGTGGTACCGATCGCGATCATCACGATCAGCAGCGGGGTGAACAGCCGGCGCCCGGACGTGGTGACGGTCGTCAGACGCCCGCTGCCGAACGAGCTCGACAGCGGTAGCGCCCGTTTGGCCCAGCGGATGAACACGTTCTCCTTGAAGTCGTCCTCGTCGGTCTCGCCGTGCCGTACCAGCGTGATCGCGGTGTAGACCAGGAACGCGCCGAAGATGTAGAAGACCCAGGAGAACTGCGCGATGAGCGCCGCCCCGGCGGCGATGAACGCGCCGCGCATGACCAGCGCCAGCACGATCCCGATGAGCATGACCTTCTGCTGGAACTTCCGCGGCACCGCGAACCGGGCCATGATGATCACGAAGATGAAGAGATTGTCGACGCTCAGGCTGTACTCGGTGAGCCAGCCGGTGTAGAACTCGCCCGCGTACCGGCCGCTCGCGAACACCCACACACCGGCGCCGAAGAGCAGCGCCATCGCCACATAGAATGCGACCCAGCCGCCCGCCTCCCGCATGCTGGGCTCGTGTGGTCGCCGCCCGATGATGACCAGGTCCAGGGCCATCACGGCGGCCAGGACAACCAGGGTGGCGATCCAGACCCAGGCTGACACGTTCAAAGAGGCCTCCGGCAGACACGGGTCACCGCTGTGTCACATCGGAGATCTCCGGGTGCACGGCGATGGGCGGCTGTCGGAGGTCTCTTCCGCCGCGAGGGCGCGACCGCCGCTCCCGGGACGCCACCGGCGGGCCGGTACGTCCGTGCTGACGAGAGCGGCGCGGGGGAATACTCCCCTCCTACACGAGCCATTGTCACCCATCGGTGGCCGTTTGTGCATACCACCCTCGGGAATGGTGGCCGGTCTCTCGTTCCTCCCGCGTCCTAGGAGGCTAGCCTGACTGTCTCCGTAGCAGGCAGCGACCGCCGGTCTGGTCCAGCGCGCGGCTACGAGATCTGGGCGCTATCCGACACCGGCCATGTCCATGCCCCGCAGCTCCTTCTTCAGCTCGGCGATCTCGTCCCGGATCCGGGCGGCCAGCTCGAATTGCAGCTCCCGCGCCGCGGACAGCATCTGCTCGTTGAGGTCCTGGATGAGCTGCGCCAGCTCGGCGCGGGCCATCCCGTTGCGCGCGGGAGCCGACCTGCCGCGGGCCCTGGACCGGGTTTCCGGTACCGGGCCCTTGCCACGGGACATCTGCCGTCCGGCGCCGCCGACCACGTGTCCGCCTGGGCCGTGCCCCCCGATCGCGGTGTCGGTGTCCTCCGCCTCGCGGTAGATGTCGTCGAGGATGTCGTGGATCTTCTTGCGCAGCGGTTCCGGGTTGATGCCGTTGGCCTCGTTGTGCGCCACCTGCTTGGCCCGGCGGCGGTCGGTCTCGTCGATGGCGTCGCGCATCGACGGCGTCATCTTGTCCGCATACATGTGGACCTGCCCGGACACGTTCCGGGCTGCCCGCCCGATGGTCTGAATGAGCGACCGGCCGCTACGCAGGAAGCCCTCCTTGTCCGCGTCCAGGATGGACACCAGCGACACCTCGGGGAGGTCGAGGCCCTCACGCAGCAGGTTGATGCCGACCAGCACGTCGAAGTCGCCCTTGCGCAGCTCCTTGAGCAGCTCGACCCGGCGCAAGGTGTCCACCTCGGAGTGCAGATACCGCACCCGGATGCCGCTTTCCAGCAGGTAGTCGGTGAGGTCCTCGGCCATCTTCTTGGTCAGCGTGGTGACCAGGACGCGCTCGTCCCGCTCGGTCCGCTCGCGGATCTCGTGCATCAGGTCGTCGATCTGGCCCTTCGTGGGCTTGACCACCACTTGGGGATCGACCAGCCCGGTGGGGCGGATCACCTGCTCGACGAACTCACCGCCGGACTGCTGCAGCTCCCACGGTCCCGGCGTCGCGGACAGGAACACCATCTGGCCGACCCGCTCGAGGAACTCGTCGAACCGCAGCGGCCGGTTGTCCGCCGCGCTGGGCAGCCGGAAGCCGTGCTCGACCAGGATCCGCTTGCGCGAGGCGTCCCCTTCGTACATACCGCCGATCTGCGGGACCGTCACGTGTGACTCGTCGATGACGGTCAGGAAGTCGTCCGGGAAGTAGTCCAGCAGGCAGTTCGGCGGGTCACCATACGTCCGGCCGTCGATGTGCATCGAGTAGTTCTCGATGCCGTTGCAGAACCCGACCTGGCGCATCATCTCGACGTCGTAGGTCGTGCGCATGCGCAGCCGTTGGGCCTCCAGCAACTTGCCCTGCCGCTCCAGCTCGGCCAGCCGCTCAGCCAGCTCCGCCTCGATGCCACGGATCGCGCGCTCCATCCGCTCCGGGCCGGCGGCGTAATGCGTCGCCGGGAAGATCACCAACTCGGGCACCTCGCGCACCACCTCGCCGGTGAGCGGGTGCAGGTAGTAGAGCTTCTCCACCTCGTCGCCGAACAGCTCCACCCGCACCGCGAGTTCCTCATAGGCCGGGATGATCTCCAAGGTGTCGCCGCGGACCCGGAACGTCCCGCGCTGGAAGGCCATGTCGTTCCGCGTGTACTGGATCTCCACCAGCCGGCGCAGCAGCTGGTCGCGGTCGACCTCCTGGCCCACCGCGATCCGCACGGACCGGTCCAGATACTCCTGCGGGGTGCCCAGGCCGTAGATGGCGCTCACCGTCGCCACCACGACCACGTCCCTGCGGGTCAAGAGGGACATCGTCGCCGAGTGCCGCAGCCGCTCGACCTCCTCGTTGATCGAGGAGTCCTTCTCGATGTAGGTGTCGGTCTGCGGGATGTAGGCCTCGGGCTGGTAATAGTCGTAGTAACTGACGAAGTACTCCACCGCGTTGTGCGGAAGCAGCTCCCGGAACTCCTTGGCGAGCTGGGCGCACAGCGTCTTGTTCGGAGCCAGCACGATCGCCGGCCGCTGCAGCCGCTCGATCAGCCAGGCCGTCGTGGCGCTCTTGCCGGTGCCGGTCGCGCCGAGCAGCACCGTGTGCCGGTCGCCGCGGCGGACCCGGCGCTCCAGCTCGGCGATCGCCGTGGGCTGGTCACCGGCGGGTTCGTAGTCGCTGACGACCTGGAGGCGGCCGTCGAGTCGAGGGATGTCGAGCGCCATGCGGTCCACCGTACGTCGGGGGTGTGACAAGTTCCGGCGGGCCGTCGGAAAGCGAGCGCGCAGACCTGTTCGCAGGGTGCCAAAAACCACCGCGGCGCATTGTCCGAGCCCGATCCGCTCCCCTACCCTGTCTCCGTAGGCCGCTCGCGGCGGCCGCCCGGCCGGATCAGCGGACCACCACACGGTTCGCCCGCGCCGGCACCGTGGTCGATGCGCCCGGCACTCGTCGGTATGCGCACCCATGGCGGTCGCGCACAGCGCAGACCGGCCGCCGCGAGCGCCCCTTCATGTCCGATCCACCGGTACGGCACCCGCAAATCTCCTGTCTCGCGATCTTGGAGTTGTGGTTGGAAGATCGCGGGGTTCGAGCGGCTGGGCGATCAGTCCGGCGTCACCGGGGCTGCCAACCTCGGCGTTCGGCCCAGTCGTACGCGGCCTTCGCCTCCGCGTCGAACCACGGCTCGCTGGCCTCGGCGTAGCTTCCGGTGTCCGGGTGCTCGGCCGCCCAGCGCTGCTGCGCGGCCGCGTACCCCTCGCGCGCCACCGCCTCCGCGCGGAGGTGGTCGCGCATGAGCAACGCGAACCGCCACCCTGGGGAACCGGTCACCCGTACGTGCAGGTGCACCGCACGCCCCGGATCGGCGCCGCCGTGCATACGCTTCGGCCAGGTCTCGCCGGGCACGCCGCGTGCGTTGTCCGCCCACTCCCCCAACCGCCGGGGCAGTCCTGCCCCGGACAGCGCGCCGGCCAGCGCGTCGGCCTCGTCCAGGGTCGGCACGGCCAGCATCAGGTCGATCAGATCCCTCGCCGGCAGTCCCGGCACGGCGGTGGAGCCAACGTGGCTCACGTCGGCGGCCGCCCCGAGGGCGTACCGGATCCGGCCGATGACCCGCTCCGCCTGCTCCGGCCACGTCGGGTCGTACGGGACGATGTGCGCCATCCCGTCGGACGGGGCGGGGCGGTGCCGCCGCAGATTCTCGGCGTACGGGCGGAGCCGGTCGTACCAGAGGCGGTCGACTCGCTGATTCAGCTCGTGGAGATCGCCGTCGTTGGTCAGCACAACGTCCGCGGCGGCCCGGCGCGCCGCCGCGCCGGCCTGCGCGGCGATCCGGGCGGCGG
>Ga0081539_10002594_pt1 | contig 24817 bp, 19 predicted proteins | sample TabmetS4T2R2_FD_71023 | JGI IMG/M metagenome (GOLD analysis project Ga0081539, IMG submission 71023) | Tabebuia heterophylla rhizosphere microbial communities from the University of Puerto Rico - S4T2R2 | ecosystem: Host-associated > Plants > Roots > Rhizosphere ...
GCCGGTGATCTATGGCGACGGCGAACAGTCGCGCGACTTTACTTACATCGACAACGTTGTTGCAGCGAACCTCAGCGCCGCGAATGCGCCCGGCGCGCCCGGCAAAGTCATCAACGTGGCGAATGGCGAACGCATAACGTTGAACCAACTCCTCGCGGAACTGAAAGAGCTAACCGGCAGGCAGGACGTCAGCGCTGAATATGTCGAGCCACGCGTCGGCGATGTTCGTCACAGTCTCGCCGACAACACGCTCGCTCGCGAGTTGCTCGGTTACGAATCAAAGGTCGGTCTGCGTGAGGGTTTGCAGCGCACGATCGATTGGTGGAAGTCCAGCCGCTTTGCTTCTTAATTATTAAACAGTTCCTGCAGGCTCTTGTCGTACGGCGGCCGCGCCACGCCTTTGTCGGTGATGATGGCCGTGATCAGTCGGTTCGGCGTCACGTCAAACGCAGGATTGTGAACGTCGACGCCGTCGGGCGCCAGTTGCTGCTCGCGGATGTGCGTCACTTCCATCGGATCGCGCTCTTCAATCGGAATCTCTTCACCCGACTTCAACGAGAGATCGAGTGTCGTCAACGGCGCTGCCACGTAAAACGGAATGTTGTGTTCGCGTGCCAGTACGGCAACCATGTACGTTCCGATCTTGTTTGCCGTGTCGCCGTTCCCGGCGATTCGATCCGCGCCGACGACGACGGCATCGACCTTCCCGCTCTTCATCACATGTCCGGCCATGTTGTCGGTGATGACGGTGACTGGAATATGGTCCTTCGCCAACTCCCACGCGGTGAGCCGGACACCTTGCAAAAACGGACGCGTCTCATCGGCGATGACGGCGATCTTCTTGCCGGCGTCGCGCGCGCCGCGTATGACACCGAGCGCGGTGCCGTAATCACCGGAGGTCGCTAACGCGCCGGCGTTGCAATGCGTGAGCACGGTCGCGCCATCGGGAATCAATGGCCCACCAAACTTGCCGATGGCTCGATTAGCGGCGATGTCTTCTTCGAAGATCGCGAGTGCTTCGTCGACGAGGATCTTTTTGAGCTCTTCAACGTCGCTGGTCGCTTTGGCGCGGCGAAACGTCGCGCGCATGCGTTCGATGGCCCAGAAAAGGTTTACTGCCGTCGGGCGCGTCTTGCCCAGGTAATCGCAGATGTACTCGAAGTCGTCCTCGAGATCGGCCACGGAGGTGCCCACTGATTGGCTCGCGCCGAGCGCGATACCCATCGCGGCGGAGACGCCGATCGCCGGCGCGCCGCGCACGACCATCTTGCGAATCGCTTCCGCGACCTCATCGTAAGAACGCAGCATCAGGTAGACTTCCTGCGACGGCAACAGCCGTTGATCGAGCATGCGTACGCCGTCTTTCGTCCATTCGACAGTTTTGATCATCGCGGACGAATCTTATCACGGATGAACGCGGATCGAGTTGACACGCCAAAACAGCGCGTGTTAGTGTGCCGCGCGTTGGACCGATCTTTTTAAGAGAAAAGCGTCTGGGTGCCCCGAGCAGGGGAGAATAGGGAAGCGGGTGTGAATCCCGCGCGGTCGCGCCACTGTGATGCGAAGCCGATGCTTCGCTTAGCCAGGAGACCTGCCCGATGCTTTGCAGCCTCTCAACACTCGCGCAAGGTGTTCAGGCCGCACACGGGTTCTAATCTCAGTCCCGCTGATGCCTGCTTCCTTTTGCGAAACAGGAGGTCAGCGGGACTTGTTGTTGTCGCCACACTTTCACGTCAAACGAATTCTGAGCTTTGCCTTCGCGCTGTTATTTGCAGCAGCGCCGGCCTGCGCTCCCGCGCGTAAGCCCGAAGCTCCAACAGCAACGCAGCAACTCACAGACGATGCGGGCCGCAACGTGACGCTGCCCGCGCGCGTCGACCGTGTGATCACGCTCGCGCCCAACCTTACCGAGATCGTGTTCGCTGTCGGCGCCGGCGACCGGCTCGTCGGCAACACGACTTATTGCGACTACCCGCCGGAGGCGAAGAACGTCGCGAAAATCGGCGACACGTTGCATCCGAGTCTCGAGCGCATCATCGGCCTGAAGCCGCAAGTGGTACTCATCTCGACTGCGTCGCAGCTCGAAACCTTCACGCAGCAACTGCAAAACCAGAACATCGCGGTGTTCGTCACCGATCCGCACGACCTCGAGGGTGTGTTTCGCTCGATCCAACAGGTGGGTCAGATGCTCGGGCAGCAGCAACAAGCAAACGCGCTGGTGCAGAAGCTGCGCGAGCGAACGAACGCGGTCGAACAAGCGGTCAAGCAAGCACAACCCGTTCGCGTTTTCTATCAGGCGTCGGGAGAACCGCTCTACACCGCGGGCCACGATGCTTTTGTTACCGATCTGATTCGACGCGCCGGCGGGATCTCCGTCACTGCCGGCGTTACCGGCGCGTGGCCCAAGTTCAGCAACGAATCAGCGCTGGCCGCGAAGCCCGATGCGATCATCCTGCCGACTGGTGGTTCGATGGGCGCAGCTAATGCGACGCCGGCCGAAGCGTTGCGCAGCTCTCCCGCGGTGCAGTCCGGGCGAATTTACAAAATCAACGACGATCATCTCGCGCGTCCGGGACCACGCATGGTTGACGGGCTCGAAGAGATGGCCAGAGCACTTCATCCGGAAGCGTTCAAGCAATGACGAAACACTTTGCCCGAAAACTCTCAGTCAGGGCCACAAAGAGGCACAAAAGGCACAAAAGTGTTCATAAGCTCTTTTGTGCTTCTTGTGCCTTTTTGTGGCCCACGTACTTTGAGGCAAGGCAATGACGACGCGTGTCACACTCCGGCGCACACTGATCGCTTGCGGCGCACTGACCTTCGCGCTCGCGGCGGCAATCGTCGCCATGTCGTTGCTCGGCAGTGAGCCACTGCCGGTACGCGCGTCGCTGTGTGCGATCTTTTCAGCCGGAACGTCTCCGTGCGGCTTGTCGCGCGACCAGTACGACATCCTATTTCAACTTCGGTTGCCGCGCATTTTGCTCGCCGCCGCGGTGGGTGGCTCGCTCGCGACGGCGGGCGCGAGTTATCAGGCGCTGCTGCGCAATCCATTGGCGGAGCCGTATCTGCTCGGCGTTTCAAACGGCGCCGCGGTGGGAACGATGATCGCGCTCGTGTTTTTCGGCGCGATCGAATGGAGCCGGCCGGTGCTCGCGTTTGCCGGCGCTTTGATCGCGACACTCGCCGTTTACCAACTCGCCCGCGGGCGCACCGGCGCGACGCCGGAACGCCTCGTCCTCGCGGGCGTCATCGTCACCACGTTTCTGTCGTCAGTAATCGTCTTCGTCACGACGTTGATGGACGCGACACGCATCCGGTCGTTCACGTTCTGGCTGCTGGGAGATCTGTCGGGATCGACGCAGAAACTGCTGCCCGTGGTCATCGCGGTCGCGATCCTCGGCGCCGTCGCGTTAACGCTGAATGCACGTTCGTTGAACCTGTTGATGCTGGGCGAACGCGATGCATTCGACCTCGGCGTCGAAGTTGGACGCGTGCGGATTTTGGTGTTCGTGGTGGCGAGTTTGCTGGTTGGCAGCTCGGTCGCGGCGAGTGGTTCGGTTGGTTACGTCGGCCTGGTCGTGCCGCATCTCGTGCGACTCTCGCTCGGCAGCGATAACCGGCTGAGCATTCCGGCAGCGGCGCTCGGCGGCGCGTTGTTCGTCATCGTCGCCGACACGGTGGCGCGCACGGTCATCGCGCCGCGCGAACTTCCGGTCGGCGCGATCACCGCACTGATCGGCGCGCCGCTGTTTATTTACCTCTTGAAACGTGTTTGAGGAATCGATGCTCGAAGCTCGTGACGTAACCATCAAGTATGACGAACGCGTGGCGGTGGCGAACGTCTCGCTGACGCTCGCGGCCGGCGAGGTGACCGCGATCATCGGACCAAACGGCGCCGGGAAATCGACGTTGTTGAGGGCGTTGAACGGCCAGGTGCGCCGAGCTTTCGGGCAGATTCTGATCGATGGCGAGCCGGTCGAGAAGTTGAGCCGCCGCGCCATCGGCCGCCGCATCGCGGTGGTGGCGCAGGAAGCAGAGCTTCGTTTCCCCGTCACCGTGCTCGAGTTTGTGCTCGGTGGCCGTTTCGCGTGGGCCGGCAACACGGGTTGGGGCTGGGAAACGGAAAAGGATCTCAGCATCGCCGAAGCAGTCTTGCGCGAAACGGAATTGACCGACTTGAGCGGCCGTTTGATGAACGAACTCTCCGGCGGCGAGCGGCAACGAGCCGTGCTGGCGCGCGCGTTGGCAACCGAAGCCGCGCATCTGCTGCTCGACGAGCCAACGGCGAATCTCGATCTCTCGCACCAGTCGACGCTGCTCGCGCTGGTGAGAAATCGTTGCGACCAACATCACGTCGCGGCGCTCGTCGTGACTCACGACATCAATCTGGCCGCCCAGTTTGCCGATCAGATTCTGCTGATGAAACACGGAAAGGTTCTCGATGCTGGACCGCCGCGAGCAGTATTGACCCCCGAACTGCTGCGCGAAGTTTTTGAAGTAACTGTTTTAGTTGACGCCCACCCGGTCACGAGCGCGCCACGCGTCACGCCGGTACACGGCAGGAGAAGTTGACATGAAAACCACGCTGATATTTTTGGTGCTCGTCCTGGCGACGAACGTTTTCGCGCAAAGCACGAGCTCGATCACCGGCACCGTTACTGACGAGCGCGGCGCAAATGTCGCCGGCGCGAAGGTGACGCTGACTTTGGAATCCGGCGGCGAGCTTACCACCGTTACCAACCAGGACGGCGCGTTCGAATTCAACGGCGTACGATCCGGTTCTTATTTGCTGGAGGTGAAGGCTGCGGGTTTCTCGGTGTTCACTTCCGAGCAGATCCGGGTCGAACGCGGCGAGCGCAAAACCGTCCCGCTGCAACTCAGAGTCGCGGCCATCAACGCCAGCGTCGTCGTCACTGCCACCGGCACCGCACAGCGAGCTGACGAAGTCGCGAAAGTCGTCTCGACACTCGACGCGCAGGAGATCGAAGCGAAACATGAATTGACGCTGACGGAGGCTTTGCGTGGCACGCCGGGACTTCGTGTGCAACAACAAGGCTCTCCGGGCGCACTGACGAGCCTGCGCCTCCGCGGACAGCGAAACTTCGACACGGCGTTGCTGCTCGACGGACTGCGCGTACGCGATGCGAGCGACATCAACGGTTCCGCAGTGGTGCTCTTTCCCGACCTCGTGCCGGTCGCGCTGGACCGCGTCGAGATTCTGCGCGGCGCCGGTTCGTCGATCTACGGCACGCACGCGATCGGCGGCGTCATCAACTTGATTCCCGACACCGGCGCGGCCGGTTTTCATTTCAGCGGCGGATTTGAAGGCGGCGGGTTGGCGACTTACCGCGAACACCTGCAGGCTTCCGGCGGCGGAAACAAGTTTGGCTTCAACCTCGGCGTAAATCGACTCGACGTGCGCAACGGCATCGACGGCGACGACGAATACGGCAACACGGGTTTCGCTGGCCGCGCGCAGTTTAATCCGATGCCGTCGATCACGATCTCCGGCAATCTTTACGGCACGATTGCAAACGCGCGGGTGAACGACAACCCGTTTGTTTTGCCGGCTGCGTTTACCAGTGCGGAAACTTTTCCGCGCGCGATTGCCGGCATGACGTTTCAGCCTGACTTCAACAATCCCGATCAGGGTCGCCGCAACCGGCTGCTGGTTGGTTCCGGCCGCTTCTCACAGGTCGTCACGGATCGCGTGTCGTACACGGTCGCGTACCAGCGAGTTTCGAGCAACCGGCGAAATTACAACGGTCCAGCGGTCGATACGCGGTTTGTTTCTTTTGTGCCGTTCGGCGATTTCGAGTTTCTCAACGTGAATCGCGGCACGACCGACACGCTCGACGCGCGCGTGAACCTTCATCCGGGCAGAACGAACCTCGCGACGGCGGGCGTTGAGTACGAACGCGAGTCGCTGTTTCAGAGTTCGCAACCATCGTTCACGTTCTTCAACAACACGACGGATCGCCAGCGCACCTTCGCGGTGTTCGGGCAAGACCAGTTGTCATTCCTGAATGATCGGCTGCGGATGTCGCTCGGCGTGCGTGGGCAGTGGTATCGCATTCGCAGCGCCGACCGACCGGGTTTCCTGCAGGGACGCGAAGCGGAGAGCTCCATCACGGGCGACGGCTCGATCGCCTATTTGATCGATCGGACCAACACAAAGTTGCGAGCGCACGTTGGCAATGGCTTTCGCGCGGCGTCGTTGTTCGAACGGTTTGGTGAGGGAACGTTTTCGGGTGCCGGAGTGGTTCGCTTCGGCGATCCGACGCTCCGTGCGGAACAGTCGATCAGCGTCGACGGCGGTTTCGATCAGCGGCTCGCTACCGATCGTGTGCTGTTTGGCGCGACGTATTTCTACACGCGCCTGCAACGCGCGATCGCGTTCACCGGATTTCTCGTCGATCCGCTCGGAGTCGGGCGGTTTAGTGGCTTCGTTAACCGGCCGGGCGGACTCGCACGCGGCGTCGAGAGTTACTTGCAGGCCGCGCCTTGGAAAGGGATGGACCTGCGCGCGTCCTACACGTTCACCAACAGCGATCGTTTTGTTCCCGGCGTCGGGTTAACTACTGAATACGTCATTCCCAAACACCTGATCGGTTTCAGCGCGACCCAACGAGTGCGTGCGTTGCTGCTGAGCGTGGACGTGAACCGGACCGGCTCGTACATCGCGCCGGTGTTTGAAAACAACTTTCCGTTTCGCCAGGCAGACTTGCGGTTCGACGGCTACACCAAGGCGGACGTGTTTGCGAGCTACGAGCGACGAACCGGTGAACGTTTGACGTGGATTTTGTTTGGCGGGGTCGAGAACCTGTTTGATCAAACGTATTACGAGAATGGATTTCTCGCGCCGGGCGCAGTTGGGCGCGGCGGCGTGAAGTTCAGGTTCTAGACAGAGGTTCAGGTTGCAAGGTGTGCGAAATCACGGACGCAATTGCGTCACTTACAGAGTTCGTCCTTGCAACCTGAAAGCGAAAGCTAGGTCTTTTTCGTAAACAACCCGCCGGCGAGAAACACTATGCCGAGCAGGCAGTGTATGCCGTGATCCGCGGTACCGAACATTAAGGTATCGTCAAGGACATGCCACAAGCGGTCTGTTCCAGCGCCAAAGGCGAATCCGAGAATGCCGAGCGCGAGATAGACCACGCCAAAGATCAAACAGAAGGCTTTTGCTGCCGAGAGAGAGCCAGCGAAGCCGAAGTACAGTGCAATAACGCCCGAGACAATATGAACTACGTTGTGTGCCGGCGATAGATGCGCGCCCGCCAGATGCGGGCTCGCAAAGCCAACCACACCCACCAACAAGAAAACGACTCCCAAAATCTTGCAAATAGTCTTTGCCATTTGTGACCCGCTCCTATGTCAATCAGTTGTGAACCAGCGGCAACCTTACCCTGTGCGTCGGGGTATCCGCCTTCAGCCTCTGTGGTGGTTCGATTGGTGCGCCGCATGTATACCAGAGAGACGGGCTGCTTGGCAAAGTTTTTTGCAGGCTGAGGTGAAAATTCCACCGACGGTGTCGGTGGTATTCATACGTGGCCTAATAGGGGGGTAGGTTAAGTATTGAATACCACCGACTGAGTCGGTGGTATTTTCAGACGCAGCCTCGTAGAGGTTCTTGCGTTACCCGGTGATATACTGTTGCCAAACTGTTCAATCTAAGGGGTGCAATATGATTCGACGGAGGAGGAGTTTGACAGGTCGAGTCCTGGTGGCGGCTTTGGTGGTGGCTTTTGGAGCGGCTTCGGCGAGCGCGTACACGATAGTAATGCGTGACGGGCGGCGGGTCGAGATACCAGACAAGTTCACGGTCACAAATTCGACGGTGACTTACGAAGTCGGTAGCGGGTTTCAGGTCACGATGCAATTGAACACGGTCGACATCGCCGCGACCGAGCGAGCGAACAACGAACCTAAAGGCGCGTTTTTGTCGCGAGCAAATACGCCCGCGACGGTTGAACCGGCGCCGCAGACAAATGCGCGCCGCTCCATCACGAATGCGGATTTGGAGGAATACCGGCGCGCCCGCGTCGCGAGTGAGAAGGAGTACGAAAGCACGCGCAAGGAATTGGGCCTGCCTTCGTTGGAGGAGCGGCGTCGCGAGGCCGCGGCAATTCAGGACCGCACGGTCGAGCAGGCGCGTGTCATGCGCCGGCAGCAGGAAATGGACGAGGCTTACCAGCGCAGCCGCGAAGAGGCGCTGCGGGCGCAAATCGAAGCTAACAATGCCCGCATGAATTACCTGCGGCAGTCTTTGGACAACGCGCCGTGGGCGTATTCGTTTGGCGGTGATTTCTTTCCCTTTGACAGCCTCGGTTTTGGGACCGGCTTTGGGGGATTCAGACGGTTCGGACGCTTGCCGGTTTCGCAGTTTCCAGGGTTTTTGGCGACGCCGATAACTCCGTTTCCGTCGCTGACGCCGCCGTTCAGAAGACCAGTTTTCAGAGCTCCGGGCATTCGCCTTAATCCGCGACCGGTCCATCGCGGAAGACACTAAACAGGGATTACGGGATGACCTGGGAAACAGTCATCGGTCTCGAGATTCACGCGCAACTGAGCACTGAATCGAAGATCTTCTGCGGTTGCGCCACGCGTTTCGGCGACGAGCCAAATTCCAACACCTGTCCCACGTGTCTCGGCCTCCCCGGCGCGCTGCCCGTTTTGAATCGACGTGTGATCGATCTCGGCGCCCGGGCCGCGCTCGCGCTCGGCCTGCACGTAAACAACCAATCGATCTTCGCGCGCAAGAACTATTTCTATCCCGACTTGCCGAAGGGCTACCAAATCTCGCAATACGATCAGCCCTTCTCCGCGAACGGCGAGCTCGAGATCATGACCGCCGAACGCGACGCGGCGGGCCATCCGGCCGAGTGGCGTCCAAAAAAGATCCGCATCACGCGACTTCATCTCGAGGAAGACGCCGGCAAGAACGTGCACGAGGGTTTGCCGGACGTCGATCGCTACTCGTACATCGATCTGAACCGCGCGGGCGTGCCGCTGGCGGAGATCGTGACGGAGCCTGACTTTCGTTCGTCGTGGGAGGCTTACGACTACGTCAATCACGTGCGCCGCGCGTTGCAGTGGGTTGGCGCTTCCGAAGCCGACATGGAGAAGGGAAACCTGCGTTGCGAGGCAAACGTCTCCGTGCGGCGCGTGGGTGAGGAAAAGTTCGGCACGAAGGTCGAGCTGAAGAATTTGAACTCCGTGCGGTTCATGCAGCGCGCAATCGAGTTTGAGGTTGACCGGCAGATCAAAGTGCTGGAGTCAGGTGGGCGTCTCAGTCAGGAGACGCGTTTGTGGGATGAGCGTGCGGCAGAGACGCGGGTCATGCGTTCGAAAGAGGAAGCGCACGACTATCGTTACTTTCCGGAGCCGGATCTGCCGCCGTTGATTGTGTCGCAGGAATTCGTGGACGGCGTGCGCGCGGCGATGCCGGAGTTGCCCGAACAGCGGATCAAGCGATTCGCCGAGAGCTACGGCTTGAGTTTCGCCGAAGCGTCGCAACTGGTCTCCGATCGTTCGCTGGCTGATTACTACGAAGCGGCGGCGAAGGCGTCGGGAAATCCGCGCGCGGCGGCGAACTGGATCCGCTCCGAGCTGTTACGCGAGCTCGAAGCATCTGGAAAAACCGCCGCTGAATCGCCGGTGCCCGCCGAAGAGTTGGGCGCGCTCGTGCGTTTGCTCGACGAAGGAAAGATCAGCGGGAAGCAAGGGAAGGATGTTTTAGTCGAGATGTTCAAGAGCGGCAAAGGCGCGCTCGCGATCATCCAGGAGCAGGGACTGGTTCAGTTAAGCGACACCGGCGAGATCGACGCGCTTATCGATCAGGTGATTGTCGCGAATCCCGATCAGCTCGCAAGTTATCGCGGTGGTAAAGAAACGTTGTTGGGGTTCTTTGTCGGGCAGGTGATCAAGGCGTCGAAAGGGAAGGCGAACCCGAAGATCGTGAACGAACGCTTGCGCGCGAAGTTATCGGGGTAATTTGTATATGAGTATGTCGGGTAGTAAAGCCGTGGTGACAGGCGGCACGAAAGGCATCGGCCGCGCGATCGCGCTGGCCTTGGTGCGGGCGAGCGTCGACGTGGCCATCAGTGCCCGCCAACCAACAGAGATCTCCACGACAGTTGCAGAGTTGAATGAGATCGGTCCGGGCCGCTGCGTCGGGTTCGTTTGTGACGTCCGCGACGAAGCACAAGTGAAATCGTTCTTCGCAAACACCGCCGAAGCGCTCGGTGGTCTCGACATTCTCATCAACAACGCCGGCATCGGCATCTTCAACGCTCCCGTCGAAGCAACCAGCGGTGGTGATTTCCGCGCCGTGATCGAAACCAATCTCTGCGGCGTCTTTTACTGCTGTCATGAAGCGATTCCGCTCATGAAGCAGCGCGGCGGCGGTTACATCATCAACATCTCGTCGCTGGCCGGCGCCAACGCGCATGCGCGAATGGCCGCTTACAACGCGTCGAAATTCGGCTTGAACGGTTTTAGTGAAGCGTTGATGCAGGAAGTGCGTCACGACGGGATCAAGGTGAGTTACATCATGCCGGGATCAGTCAACACGGAGTTTGGCGGCGATGAGCCGAGCGATGAAAAGAGTTGGCAATTACAGCCGGGCGATGTCGCGCAAGTCGTCATCGATCTGCTGAGCTATCCCAAACGTGCTCTTCCCAGTCGAATCGAGATCCGGCCATCCCAGCCGCCAAGAAGATGAAAATATTCAGTCTGGGCATCATTCAATATCACTTTATTCGCGAGTGGTGACGATGCGAGCAGTCGTACAGCGCGTAACACGCGCGCGGGTCACCGTTGCGGATGAGGTTATCGGCGAGATCGAGCAAGGTCTCGTCGTTTTGTTGGGCGTGGCCCACGACGATACGAAAGCTGACGCCGATTATCTGGTGCCGAAGATCGCTTCGTTGAGGATCTTTGACGATAGCGAAGGGAAGATGAACGTGTCGCTCAAAGACATCGATGGCGGACTACTGGTTGTTTCTCAGTTCACCTTGTATGGCGATGTGCGTCGCGGACTGCGGCCTTCGTGGAGCGATGCGGCGCCGCCTGACGTCGCGGAACCGCTTTACGAATACTTTGTCGCCAGTAGCCGGAAACTGATCGCGCGCGTGGCCACGGGTAGTTTCCGCAGGATGATGGCGGTGGAATTAGTCAATGACGGACCGGTAACGATATTGCTCGACAGTCGCAAACGTTTTTGAGATTTAGCGCGTCGCTCAGATCATGTCCTCGTAAGCTTTGGAATTCTCGTCGAGCTCGAACCGATCGCGATCGCGTTTTTCAATCTTGTCGATAAACTCCAGCTCCTCGTTGTCTTCGTAACTGACTCCCACTGCCGAGGCGTTTTCTTCGACGAGCGACTGATCCGGCGTCGGATTATCGCCGGCCACGGTTTCCGATCCGCTGTCGTTCACATCTTCCCACGCCGCGTCGAGATCGCCGCCGGCGTCGCGCGGCGAGGCGGCCGTGTTGTTTCGCAGCCGCTGCGCCAGCACGTCTGGATCCTTCGGAGCACGAGAGATCTCGAGTTCCATAAACTCCTCGATTTCCGGATCAGGTACGTAGTCGGGATCGTTCGCCAAGTAAGTGTCGTCGCCCTTCTTTGCCATGCGGGTCTCCTTGCGTCGTTCGCAAATTGTGGGGGGAAGTTAGTGCAAACTATAAGGAGTTTCCGCTCTGCGCGCAAAGCCTTCTTGTCAATAAAACCTTACGTCTTTGTGTCTTTGCGCCTGCGCCTAAAACTCGCTAAACTTCAACTTGAACCACAAACACCCAAATGAACTTCTTTCGAAGAAAGAGTTTGAGTATCACTATGCCAGAATGTCTTTTCGATTCGTTGCAGACTTTCAGCTCTGCCGCCGGTCCAGTCGGACGTTTTCATTCGCTGCCAAATCTTGAAAAATCGGGCATTGGCCCAATCTCACGCTTGCCGCACAGCATTCGCGTCGTGCTCGAATCTGTTTTGCGGAATTGCGACGGCCAGAAGATCACGGCCGATGATGTGCGCGAGCTCGCCAACTGGCAGCCAAACGGCAAACGCGTCGAGGAGATTCCGTTCGTAGTGGCGCGGGTGTTGTTGCAGGATTTCACGGGCGTGCCTTTGCTGGTCGATCTCGCGGCGATGAGGTCGGCCGTGGCCCGGCTGGGCAAAAACAGCGGCGTGATCGAACCACTCGTGCCGGTCGATCTCGTCATCGATCACTCGGTCCAAGTCGACTTTTCCAGCACGCGCGATGCGTTTGAGAAAAACATGGAGATGGAGTTCAAACGCAATCGCTCGCGTTATCAGTTTCTGAAGTGGGGCACTCAGGCTTTCGACGGTTTTCGCGTGATTCCGCCCGGCATCGGCATCTGTCACCAGGTAAATCTCGAATACCTGGCAAAGAACGTTTGGGAGAAAACCGTTTATTTTCCCGACACGCTCGTGGGCACCGACTCGCACACGACGATGGTTAATGGTCTCGGCGTTGTCGGGTGGGGTGTCGGCGGTATCGAAGCCGAAGCCGCGATGTTGGGCCAGCCCGTTTACTTCCTGACACCGGACGTGGTCGGCGTCCATCTGAGCGGCAGTTTGAATGAGGGTGTAACGGCGACGGATCTCGTGCTGCGCGTTACGGAGATGATGCGCAAAGCGAAGGTGGTCGGGAAATTCGTGGAATTCCACGGCGCGGGCGCGGCGAGTCTGTCCGTAACCGATCGCGCGACGATCGCCAACATGGCGCCGGAGTACGGCGCGACGATGGGCTTCTTCCCCGTTGACGAAGAGACGTGTGCTTATCTACTCGCTACGGGTCGATCGGAACAGCACGTGGATTTGGTGCGCCAGTATTACCAGGCGCAGGGGATGTTTGGCATGCCCCGGCAAGGCGAGTGTGATTACAGCGTCGTGTTCGATCTCGATCTCAATTCGATTACGCCGAGCGTAGCCGGACCAAAGCGGCCACAGGATCGAATCGAGCTGCCGAACTTAAAAGAACAGTTCACGCAGTTGATGCTGAAGCCGGCCAGCGAAGGTGGGTACGGCAAGAGCGAAGACGAGCTCTGGACCCGTTATCACGTGAAGATCGGCGCCGACAAACAACGACCGATGGCCGGCGGTGGCGAACAACGCACGGAAACGATTCCCGCCATTGCGGACAATCACGTCAGTGAACTCAATACGAGCGTCTGGACCGAAACGGAGATGGTCAACAACCGTCCGACGCCCGACATCGTTCCCGACATTCCCGAAGATGAATTTCCGATGGGCGACGAGTTGGTGGGCCACGGCGACATTTTGATTGCGGCGATTACTTCTTGCACGAACACTTCAAACCCGAGTGTGATGCTCGCGGCGGGACTCGTGGCGAAGAAAGCCGTCGAACGCGGGCTGAGCGTCAGTCCGAAAGTGAAGAACTCACTGGCGCCGGGTTCGCGAGTCGTCACCGATTACCTCGAACGCACGGGATTGCAAAAATACCTGAACCAGCTTGGTTTCAATCTCGTGGGCTATGGCTGCACCACCTGCATCGGCAACTCCGGCCCACTCGATCCGGCGATCGAACAGATCATTTCGGAACGCGACGTCGTCGGCGTTTCCGTGTTGTCGGGCAATCGCAATTTCGAAGCGCGCGTGCACCAGAGTATCAAAGCCAATTTCCTGATGAGCCCGCCGCTGGTCGTTGCCTTCGCACTCGCCGGACGAATCGATCTCGACTTCGCAAACGATCCGATTGGTAGCGGCAACGACGGCCGAGACGTTTACCTGCGCGACATCTGGCCCACGATGGAAGAGATCAAAGAGATGATGGGTGCGGCGTTCGATCCGGAAACCTATCAGCGTCTCTACAGCAACTTCGCGGAACAAAATCCGCACTGGAACGAAATTCCCACGAGCACCGGAAACGTTTACCAGTGGGAACCGGAATCGACTTACATCCGCGAACCACCATACTTCGACGACTTTCACAGCTCACTCGAGCCTTTGTCAGACGTGAAGGGCGCACGTCCGCTCGCGATCTTCGGCGACTCGGTGACGACAGATCACATCAGTCCGGCGGGCGCGATCAAACCGTCGTCTCCGGCTGGTCTGTACTTGCAGGATCTCGGCGTCGACATCAAGGACTTCAACAGCTACGGCGCGCGGCGTGGTAATCACGAAGTGATGGTGCGCGGCACGTTTGCCAACGTGCGTATCAAGAACCTGATGGTGCCGGGCGTTGAAGGCGGCGTGACGATTCATCATCCCGACGGAGAACGAATGAGCATCTACGATGCGGCGATGCGCTACCAGTCGGAAGGCGTGCCGCTCGTGATTGTCGCGGGTCAGGAATACGGCACGGGCAGCTCGCGCGACTGGGCCGCGAAAGGCACGCGACTGCTCGGCGTGAAGGCTGTCATTGCACAAAGCTTCGAACGCATTCACCGCAGCAATCTCGTGGGGATGGGCGTCTTGCCGTGCCAGTTCAAAGATGACACGAACGCCGCGTCACTTCGTCTCGACGGCAGCGAGCGTTTCGATCTGATCGGCATCGAAGACGGCATCGAACCGTTGGAGGAGATCACGCTCGTGATTCATCGTAAGAGCGGCGCGATCGAGGAAGTGCCGATCACGTTGAGAATCGACACGCCGATCGAGATTGATTACTACCATCACGGCGGGATTCTTCCTTTTGTTTTAAGACAACTACTCGCGGGGACAACGGAATTTTAGCCACGGATTACGCAGATGAACACCTACAAACTTTTCATCGACGGACAGTGGGTCGACTCCGAATCAGGAAAGACTTTCAAGACGCCTAACCCGGCCACCGGCGAAACGCTCGCCGAAGTTTCGGAAGCTGACAAGGCCGACGTCGACAAGGCCGTCGCGGCGGCAAGACGCGCGTTCGAAGGCAAGTGGTCGAAGCTGAGCGCGCGCGATCGCGGCCGCCTGCTCTACAAACTCTCGCAACTAATCGAACAACGCGCGGCCGAACTCGCCGCAATCGAAACCGCCGATAACGGTAAACCGATCAAAGAGTCGCTGTACGTCGATCTGCCGCAGGTGGTCGAGAATTTCGAGTACTTCGCTGGTTGGGCCACGAAGATCGAAGGCGAAACGATTCCCGTTCCCGGCCGCATGTTCAACTACACCCTGCGCGAGCCCGTAGGCGTGTGCGGCCAAATCATTCCGTGGAATTTTCCGCTGCTGATGGCGGCGTGGAAACTCGCTCCCGCGCTCGCGGCGGGCAACACGGTCGTGCTGAAACCCGCCGAGCAAACACCCGTCGGCGCGATGGAGCTCGGGAAGCTGATTCAGGAAGCAGGATTTCCGGAAGGCGTCGTCAACATCGTGCCCGGTTACGGCGAAACCGCCGGCGCCGCGCTCGCGGCCCATCCGGGCATCGACAAGATCGCCTTCACCGGTTCTACGGAAGTCGGCAAACTGATCGCGAAAACGGCGGCTGAGAACCTGACAAAAGTCTCGCTCGAACTCGGCGGCAAAGCGCCGAACATCGTCTTCGCCGACTCAGATCTCGACCAAGCGGTCGCGGGCGCGATGATGGGAATCTTCTACAACCAGGGACAGGTCTGTTGTGCCGGTTCGCGACTGTTCGTCGAAGAGTCCGTCAAAGATGAATTCGTCGGCAGGCTGAGCGAGAAAGCCGGCAAGATCCTCGTTGGCGATCCGGCCGATAAAGCTACCCAGATGGGTCCGCAGGTTTCCGAAGAGCAGTTGAATCGGATCAGGAGTTACGTGGACATCGCCCGCAGCGAAGGTGCGGCTGTGGTCGCCGGCGGCGCCTCGCCGAGACTCGAAGGCTCGCTCCAGCGTGGCTACTTCTTCACGCCGACGATCTTCGACGAAGTGAAGAACAACATGCGCGTCGCGCAGGAAGAGATCTTCGGGCCGGTCGTTTCAGTGATCACGTTCAAAGACGAAGATGATCTGATCAAGCAGGCAAACGACACGATCTACGGCCTGTCCGCCGGCATCTGGACGCGCGACATCACGCGCGCGCATCGTTTCGCGCGCGAGATCAAGGCCGGAGTCGTTTGGATTAATACGTTCAATATGTTCAATGCAGCGTCTCCCTTCGGTGGTTACAAACAATCGGGCTACGGCCGCGAGATGGGCCGGCATGCGCTCGAACTTTACACGCAGGTGAAGAGCGTTTGGGTGGACCTTTCCGGCAGGCCCATCGGCTGGTTTGGAAAGTAAGCCACGAAAAGGCACAGGAAGCACAAGAAAGTCAGGCGAGTTAATGCTCTACCTGCTTTGTGCCTCTTGTGCCTCTTTGTGGCTTGGTCATGTTATCATCGCGACCTCTCCCGAAATGAGATCATTAAAGGAGACGTTATGCCAGCATTAAGAAAGACGGCGGTTTTTCTGGCTCTTCTCAGTGGGACAATTCTTTTCACCGCCTGTCCCAGCCAAACCAACATCGCGAAGATCAACGCCGACCCCGGCCGCTACCGTGGCAAAGAGGTCGGCATCGCCGGGCGCGTGACTGACAGTTACGGCGTCATGGGCCAGGGTGCTTACGAAATCGACGACGGCACCGGACGCATTTGGGTGGCCACGACCCGCGGCGTTCCCGCGCGCGGCTCGCGTGTCGGCGCGAAGGGCTACGTCCACAGCGGCTTTAGTTGGGCCGGTCACAGTTACGGCACCGTCCTGGAAGAACGGGACCGCCGTTCGCAAACGAAGTAGACTTCGCGCGCTCAATGGACCACGACTCTCCCCGTCAGTTGGTGGACTATCTAGATGGGGAGTTCATTCGCTTAATCACCCGTCTCAAACAGCTCGTCAATTCCATCACGCCCGACCTTCTCTATCGCCGTCCTCCGGCCGTCACCATCGGTGAAAACCTGCTGCGCAGCGCGGCGACCCTCGAGCAGGCATTTGGCGGGCTGACGGCGAATCTCTGGGACGATCCTTTCGAATGGACTTTGCCTGAAACTCTTTCCAGTGCCGAACTCGTTAATGAGTATTTGTCGGAAGTCGACGCGGCGCGGGAGCGCGCACTCGCGTCGATCGCGGGCGATCACGAGTTAACCAGGAATATTTTGGGACCCTGGGACGAGCCGCGAACGTTATTTGCGGTGCTGGTGGCGGCCCTCGTGAAGGCGAGTGATTACCACGGCCGCGCGGTGGCCACACTCAAAACATTTTTCGAGTAATAGGTGCAACGGGTATTATCTAATCCGTTGTTAGAGTCCGGCGGCGAGGAACGATCCCCATGTATTGTCCGCAATGCGGTCAGCAGCAAGTTTCGGGAGCGGTCAGGTTCTGTTCCCGTTGTGGTTTCCCGCTCGATGGCGTGATTCAGTTGTTGGCGAGCGGCGGCATGATGCCCGTTTACCACGCGTCGGACGAGCCAGTCCCGATCTCGCCGCGTCGCAAAGGCGTCAAACAGGGCGCGATTTTGTTGCTGTCGGGCGCGGTAATCGTTCCCATCCTCGGAATCATCGCGAGTTTCTCGCCATCGGCGTTCCCGCAGTTGCTGGCCGCGCTCGCGGCGATCATCTGTTTCGTCGGCGGTCCATTCCGAATGCTTTACGCCGCGTTATTTGAAGAAGGCGCTCCCAAGCGTCCGATGATGTATGGGCCACCGCCGCTTGCGCCGCAGCAGTTTGCGCCGCCGCGACAAAGCCCCGCGCTGCCGCCGCCACCGCCGGTCCGTGCGCCTTCCTGGCGCGATCGTCCAAACACCGCTGAGCTGTTGAATCCACCCAGCGTCACTGAGAACACCACCCGTTTACTCGACAAAGAGGATCAGACAAACCGGTAGTTGTTAGCCGAACGCCTCAGAGAGTTGATACGCGCACGCGGTCCGATCACTTTTCGTGATTGGATGGCGGCGGCGCTTTACGATCCGGAGTTTGGCTATTACAACCGGCGCGATCTGCAACGTTGGGGCAGGGAAGCGGACTATCGCACCAGCTCCGAACGAAGCGAACTGTTTGCCGCGACGTTCGCGCGTTATTTCGCTGCGTGTTGGGATGAACTCGGGCAGCCGGCGAAGTGGATGATCGTCGAAGGCGGAGCGGGAGATGCGCGTTTTGCGCAACGGGTGTTGCGGACGCTGGCGGAGCGGCAGCCGCGTGTTTTTGCGGCGACGCGTTACTGTCTCCACGAGATCAGCGACGATTCGTTGTCGCGTGCGCGCGAACGTTTGGTCGAGTTTGGGGATCGCGTTTCTTACGCCTGGCGGGAGTGTTTTGAGACGGGGATTTACTTCTCGAACGAGCTGCTCGACGCTTTTCCGGTCCATCGCGTGGTTAACGAAGGTGAGCTTTACGTTGGGCTCGACTCCGACGACGAGTTCACCTGGATCACTGGCCCGTTTTCGACGCCGCTGCTCGCTGATCACGCAGCGCGCCAAACACTCGAGGTCAACTTGGGGATAGATGATTGGTTTGCTTCGGTTGCCGCGAAGATGAAGAGCGGATACGTGATTACAGTTGATTACGGCTCGGAGGGACCGGTTGAAAGCACGCTGCGGGCGTTTTCAAAACACGGATTTGTCGACGATGTGTTGTCAGCGCCCGGCGAGTACGACATCACGAGCAGCGTGGATTGGATGCGGGTGAAGCGCGCCGGTGAGCGTTTGGGGTTCGAAGTGGTTGAGTTTGCGTCGCAGGACAAGTTTCTTTTGCAAGCCGGTTTGCTCGAGGAGCTGGGGCGGAGATTAGAGCGGATCGAAAACGACGCGGATAAGCTGGCGCTGACTACCGACGCGCGCGAGATGATTCTGCCCGGCGGCATGGCATCCAGTTTTCAGGTGCTCGTTCAGAGGAGGAAATGATGGCGCGTGATTTCGAACTGATCGACGTTTGTCACAGCATCGAAGACGGAATGATCACTTACGCAGGCTTGCCCGCGCCGGTGCTTGGCGACTATCTCACGCGTGAAGACTCGCGCCAGCGTTACGCGCCCGGCACGGAGTTTCATATCGGCAAGATCGAAATGGTGGCGAACACCGGTACGTATCTCGACACACCCTTTCATCGTTACGCTCGCGGCAAAGATCTCGCGCAGCTCGATCTGTATTCCGTTGCTAATCTCGACGGGATCGTTGTGCACTGTCGGGGTGAGCGAGAGATTGATGCGACTCGTTTCAGCGGTGTCGATGTGGCGGGAAACGCCGTCCTACTTCACACGGGCTGGGACCAGCACTGGCGTACTGAGGAATACTCGAGCGGCAATCATCCGTTTCTCACGACCGAGGGCGCGACGTATTTGGCGAAGCACGGCGCGGCACTCGTCGGCATCGACTCGTACAACGTCGATTCAACCGCCGACGGCAGCCGTCCAGTGCATTCGATTCTCCTCGGCCACGACATTCCCGTCGTCGAACATCTCTGCGGCCTCGGCGACCTGCCCGATTCCGGGTTCAAATTCTTTGCCGTTCCCGTGAAAATCAAACGCTTCGGGACGTTTCCCGTGCGGGCGTTTGGCTTAATCAATAAGGCCTAAGGTTCCGTCAGTTCCTGAATGGACCTCTTGGCATCATCAGCGCTGTCCGCATCACCGAGTTGCTGATAAAGATCAAGCGCCTTCTTGTAGCGGAGAATGGCTTCTGAAACATTCTTCTTGGACTTGTACAGTATGCCGGTCGTGTAATAAGCCTCAGCGAGATCTTTCTTGTTACTAGCAGCCTCCAAAATTGGGAGTGCCTCGTTAAAAAGCGGCAGTGCGCGATCGATAAACTCTTGCGCCTTCGTTTCATCCACCAGGCTCATGTTATAGAGAACTGTAGCTTGTCCATACTTATCATTGAGTTCCTCGTAGATTTTCCGTGCGCGTTCGTAGCTCTCCATAGCTTGAGTCCGTCGTTGTTGGTGCTGATATGCCTCCCCTATATCCTCGTGAGTGGACGCGAGCAGCTTCTTGTCATGCTGTGCCTGGGCTATCTGTAGCGCCTTGTCAAGGTATTTCTGGGACCTTTCAGAATCGCCAGGTCTGGTGAAGTAGTATGAACCTCCGGTAACTCGGCCGATACTGATTAGGGTTTGGATCTGGTTGCCAGGATCATTGTTATAGACTGACACGGCCTGCTCGTACAGTTGATCGATTTGAGATTCAGCAGCATCTCCTTCCATTACCGCCACACCTCTTGCCTGAGCGAGAAGTGCGTTGACCGTCGTAGCCTTGTCTCCGCGTTCGCGAGCAAGGCTTACTGCCCGCCGGTAATAGCTTAGCGCTCGGTCCTTATCGGGCTTCTGGTCGGTTGCATATGAACTGCCAATCCGGCCGAGTACACTTACCTGGTGAGGGATATCGCCTTCGTACACGTTAACGGCTTCTTCAAAAACTTTGGTCGCTTCAACACGTTCAGGCTCCTCTTTGCTTTCCGCCAAAATGCCGCCGATGCCTAATAGCGCGGTTGCGGCTGCAGGTTTATCTCCGGCTTCCTTGGCGATAACAGCGGCCCGGCGGTAGTAATCAATTGCCAGTTTCTTTTGGTCAACAAACGAAGAAACGCTAAGGTACAACGCGATTTGGGACAGCGTGGCAGCTTGCTGTGATTTATTGCCGTCATAAACCTTGATCGCTCGTTCGTACAGTGCTGCTGCGTCGGTTTTCGATTTTTCAGTATGCAGCGACTGCAGAATTCGAGCGGCACTGAGCAGGGTGCTCACTTCCGCTTCCTTGTCGTGCACACTGGCATAAATTCCTGCAGCCATTTCGTAAAATTCAATAGCCTTTTGGTCACTCTCTGGTCCCGGATCTAGCCGGTAGGTATAGGCCACCCGGGTAAGTAATCTAGCTCTTTCCTTCTCATCTTTTGCGACGTTTAGCACCATGTGAAAGAAGCTATTCGCCGTCTGTCGTGCTGCGGCATCCTCCGTTCTCAGAAAAGCGGTCGCTGCTTCCATAAGCACATCGATCTGTTGCGCGCGATTGCCTGCTTTAGCATACAGCGCCGAAGCAGAATAAAAGGGGGACGCTGCTGTTGCGCCGAGTTCGCGCGAGTACTTACTGAAGAGCCGACCGGCTTCACGGTTCATATCACCGGCCTTCTGCCAATCATTGAGCTGTGCATAAGCGGCCGCCGCATTCTGAAAGAATCGGGTGCCCACATTGACGATGGTGTCGCGCTGTTTGCCTTCCTCTCTGTTCGACCTCACGTCCAGTTTGAGACGAGCTCGAACGTATGAGCTAAAGAAATCCCCCTGGTCGGCTATTTCTCCGTGCTGCTTGCTTAAGAGATCAGTCACCGTTTTGCCGATCTTCGCATTTGTTTCTGCGATGCGGAGAATGTGGTTATCGCCCGCGTAGATGGCGACAGCCTGATCGAACATTTCAGGGGCTTGAGTAAGAGATTCCTGATCCGTGGAACCTAGCAAAGTTCTACCCGAGGCAAGGTATTCATCGCGGGCTTCATCATTCTTCTCAAGTTTGCGGTACAGGTCTGCCGACTCTCGGTGAAATTGCGCGGCGGCCCGCCTTTTTTGTTCGTCCTTTGAGTCTTCCCAAACCGTGCCGGCTTTCTTCTTGAGCGCAGCTATCAGACCAAGAGTCTTGGTGTCACTGCCTATGAGATCGATTGCCGTGTTGTATTTGTCCACGGCTGGGCTACGGTCCATGTCGCGTGAGGTCCGATACACGTCTCCGATATTGATGAGGGTTGTGATCTGATTTTGTTTGTCGTTCTTGGTTACGAAATACCCAAGGGCCCTTTCCAGATTGTTAATTGCCGACGCGTGATTGGCTTCGGCCACGTCGTCAAACGCAGTCTTGAAGTAAGCGAAATTGGTCGCTTCTTTTTGCTTATCACTCTGTAGATTTTGCGCTCGAGTTGCGGCAGCTACTGCAGCTTTTTCTGCGTCTCTGGCTCTAACTAAAGCTTCGTCCCGTTCGTGGAGACTGCTAGCGAGGGCACTGTTCGTTGCCTGCGCCTGCACCCGGAGGTTTTGCTCCAGGCGTTCCCTTTCTTGCGCAATAAGACGCAACCGTTCCTGATCCTTTACGGCTTCTCTCTGCTGATTCAGCAAGTAGTTTTGTCTTGCGTTCCATCCGTAGCTCAAACCACCGAGAGCGAATGTTACTAAGGATACCGTGAGAATCTTTGAAGCCAGGCTGCGGGTGCGTTCCGTTCTCTGCCGCTTTTCGCTTTCCTTCAAAAAATCCATCGCCTTGTAGAACTCCGGATGATAGCGCCGAGCCCATACTTCGTTTGGCTTGGTGTCGTCTTTCCACTTCAACGCCAGCGCCAGCGCAGTTCCGCGATAAAGATCTTCCCGCTTGCTTTTCAAAACTGCCGCGTCCGCCAGCCGCTTGTAAATGCGCGCCGACTCCGCCTCTTCATCAACCCACTTCGTCAGCTTGTCCCAGCCGCCAATCAAACTCTCGTGGGAAATATCGATCAAAGTATCTGTTTCAAGTTCTTTCGGCGATGAAGGCAGCAGGAAGGAGCGACCTTCCTTACGAAACACGTCAATCACCGTTTTGACGTCTTCTTCCTGCGCCGGGGCAGTGCTGTCACCCACCACGCTACAAATCTCACCTAGAGTCATCGGCCGTCGCACTTCCCGATTACTGAGACCTTTTTCGGTGAGACACTTGAAGATTTTCGCAGCGAGAGGTTGCAGCTCCGCGGGCAACTCGTCGTAGGCTTCGTTTGCGTGTTGCGACAGAGCACCGGTCATGCGGCCGATTTTTTCGTAATGTTTGAGCTGCAGACCGCCGTTTTTCGCAGAGGATCCGTAAGCAAAATCCCACATCCGCATCAACGCATGTTGCAGAATCGGTAATTGGGCCGGGTTCTCGCCGACGTCATTCAGCAGCTGATTGACCAGCGGCTCGCCGATCTCGCCGCCCGCGACCGCAATGGGGCCGACGATCGCTTGTCGTCGCTCGTCACGAGTCATGCGCGGGATCAAATACTGGCCCTCGTTGATACGTTCCGGCATGCCCCAGAATTGCGCGCTCTCGCCGAGGTAATCGGAACGCATCGTGATGATGACGTAAATATTTTCCTCGTATTGGTCGTGCGCGTCCTTACTCGTAGACTCCAGCAATAGTTTGACGAAAGCCGCGGCTTCCTCTCTGGGATGCCGCGCATTCAATTCGGCGGCGGCTTCAGTGTCGGCGTCCTTCGCGCCGCTCAACTGCTTGACCCGAACCAGTTCGTCGTGTTGCTCGATGATTCGGAAAATTTCTTCAAATTGATCGACGACCAGAAGAACGTTTTCGTTCTCGGCGAGTACGGGTTCTCCATTAGGCCGCTGTTTCCGCTTTGCTTGCCGCACCAACTCGATTAGCCCGCGATTGCCGCGGCGCAATGTGGTTTCAGCGATCGCCGCTTCCACATCGGTCAGACCGGTCGAGGCGCTCAAGCCCGCTTGCACATTCAGCGCTCGGGCCATGTTGCCGATCGGATTATTGCCGGGACGAAACACGGCAATGCGCCAATCGGATTCCACTGCCGCCATCAAGCCGCCGTGAAGAGCCGGTAAAAGTCCGGCGTGGACCAGTGACGACTTACCACTGCCTGAAACGCCTACCAGCGCGAGAAAGCGCGAGTGCTGCAGTCTGCGTAACAACTGGTTACTCTGGCCATCGCGGCCAAAAAAGAGGTGAGTTTCCGGTGGTTCGAAGTGGCGCAGACCGGGAAAAGGATTACTAAGCATTGTCGTCACCTCCGTTTGCGCTGTCGTGTTCACCCTCAAGGTCGCTGATGAAGTCTTTCAGAAGAGTCGCATCGAACTCAGCGAAATTCGTAATGACTTTGCCCGTATGAGTTTTGAAGACTTTCTTCAGGTCGTTCTCCGGCGAGGTAACATAGAAGGCTTTCGCGCGCAGCGGTCTAATGTCGGCAGAATCGACGGTCTTCTCCAAGCCGGCATGTTTTTCGAGGTCTGCTCGCTTCGCCGCCACCCACCGTGAGTTCGCGTGCCCGTAGTAAACAATCACACCGTCGGATTCCAGCAGGTTCTTCTGGTGCAGATCAGTCAGCGGCAGGTCGGCCTCCGACTCTTCGAATTCCGGCAGCAGCACTTCGTAACCGCGGTCGTCGTGTAAATAGGTAATGAGCGGATCGGCATCGAGAAGATCCCGCCGGTCGCAGATCAAGTAAACTTTCTTTCGGCCGGTAGTAGTTTTCTTTTTGACGACGTGGCCATTGCTGTTCACCTTGAGCCGGTTGTGCATCAGAGTCTTGAATTCTTCCAGCGACGTCTGCCAAAACTCGATGCCTTTCTGCGGGTCGGCGATCAACTTCAGCTCTTGCAGGAGATTGCTGAGTTTGTCGTCGGAAGCCTTCCAGTTTTCGGGCATCCAGACCAGCCGTTTGAAGGCGTTGCGTTGACGCGCGTAATTTTCTGCTAACTCCAGTTGCAGTCGGAGTATCGAACGGTCGCCGGCACCGTCGGGAATGAGTCCGTAAGATTGGCCCAGCAGGTGAATCGAGACCGACGACTGCTGCAGGTTGTCCATCACTTCCTGCGAGTAAGAAGTGAGTGAGTAAGCCGGCGGCGCCTGCGCCTGTGGCAGAACGGAATAGCCGTTCAGAATCAACTCTTCTTTGATCTGGCGTCGTTGTTCTTTTAGATCTTCGGTAGTTTCCGCGAGGTAGATGGTCTTCTTTGGACCCGGCGGAGGCTCGACAAAAATATTCTTGTTGGCCGGAACGGGCAAGGCGGCGCGGCCTGCGGCGATCAATACATTCTTGATGTCCCAGGCCAGCGAGAACAGAGTGTCCCAATAACGCTGGTCTTTGTTCTTGCCGAGATCGTGACCGAACTGCTCGGGAATTTTCGTGCTTCTATTGATCTGGTAAAAATCGTATCTCAGTCGATCCGCTAACTCACTGGGATACTG
>Ga0081539_10002362_pt2 | contig 24800 bp, 22 predicted proteins | sample TabmetS4T2R2_FD_71023 | JGI IMG/M metagenome (GOLD analysis project Ga0081539, IMG submission 71023) | Tabebuia heterophylla rhizosphere microbial communities from the University of Puerto Rico - S4T2R2 | ecosystem: Host-associated > Plants > Roots > Rhizosphere ...
TGGTTTAAGAGTTTAAGTTATACCGAAGATGCAGGTACAAAAATTTATGGCGTGAGTGGTAAAGTAAATAAACCCGGCGCATGGGAACTACCCATGGGAACCACCATGCGTGAACTCATCGAAGAACACGCAGGCGGCATGCTGAATGGTTACAAATTCAAAGGCGCTTTACCCGGTGGCGCATCAACAGATTTTTTAACAACGGAACATCTTGATATAAGAATGGATTTTAAATCTGTAGCATCAGCGGGCAGTCGCCTCGGCACCGGCACTTTGATTGTAATGGATGATGCAACATGTCCTGTTGGTTTTGTGCATAACCTGCAACATTTTTTTGCGCAGGAAAGTTGCGGCTGGTGCACACCTTGCCGCGAAGGTTTGCCCTGGGTTGAAAAAATTTTATTAAGCATGGAGCAAGGCAATGGCAAAGAAGAAGACCTTGAAGTATTGCAGATGCATACACAATTTCTTGGTCCCGGAAATACATTTTGTGCATTGGCGCCCGGCGCTATGGAACCGTTGCAAAGCGCATTGAAATATTTTAAAGATGATTTTGAAAAACATATTCATGAACACAGATGCCCGTATGAATAATGTGGAAATGTGATGAATATGCTGATGTGCTAATATGCTGATTTGAAAATTTGAAAATTTGAAAATGCAAGAGAATATTTTATGAACCAAGCTGTAGAATATGAATGAAGCTTCTGTTGCGTCGCACACTTGTACTGTTGGAATTCTACTGAGCAGTGCGAAGAGCAGATGCCTCGTTCCTCGGCATGACAAACTTAAGTTCTTTGATGAAGTTGAAGTTTTATTCTCAGCCTATAATTATTCTTCAGCTTGTCATTCCGACGCAGGAGGAATCTAAAAATATTCCTCGAAGGTTTTGAATTGAGGCATTGCTCCGTAGGAGCAAAATATTAGTAGCCCCGGGTGCAACCCGGGGAATGAATGAAAAGATTTTTTATCAAGCTCCGTAGGAGCGCAATATTGAAAATAAAATAAAACAAATTGAAAACATAAAAGAAGATTGCACCTGTTGCTTAATAAAGATATACAGTTGATGTGGAAGATATAAAGAATAATAAAAGATATGCAACACCGCTCACTCTCCTCAAGGAGAGGGAGATGGAGGGTGAGGTAGCTGAATAAAGAACAGAACGCACAAGTGAGTGACACAACAGGCGATGACTAAAGAACAAAAAGCTGGTATCCAAAAAAAATAAATCATGCCCACCATTTATATTGATAACAAACCTTACGAAGTAAAATCGGGAAAGAACCTGCTGGAAGCCGCACTGGCACTGGGTTTCGACCTGCCTTATTTCTGCTGGCATCCTGCATTGGGCAGTGTGGGTGCTTGCAGGCAATGTGCTATAAAAATTTTTAAAGATGAAAAAGACGAACATGGAAAGCTGATGATGAGTTGTATGGAATCAGTAAAAGAGGGTTTGCGTCTTTCCATAAATGATAAAACTGCAAAAGCGTTTCGTGAGGAGGTGATTGAATGGCTGATGACAAATCATCCGCATGATTGTCCTGTGTGTGATGAAGGTGGCACTTGTCATTTGCAGGATATGACCGTGATGACAGGTCATGATTATCGTCGCTATCATTTCAAGAAACGCACGTACCGTAATCAATATCTGGGCCCGTTGATACATCATGAAATGAATCGTTGCATTCAGTGTTATCGTTGTGTGCGCTACTATCATGATTATGCAGGCGGTGAAGACCTGAATGTTTTCGCTGCACATAATCATGTGTATTTCGGAAGAGAAAAAGATGGTGTGTTGCAGAGTCCTTTCAGTGGTAATCTTGTTGAAGTTTGTCCGACAGGTGTGTTTACCGATAAAACACTCAAAGAACATTACACACGCAAGTGGGACTTAACAATGGCACCTTCTGTGTGTCAGCATTGCAGTGTTGGTTGCAACATAATTGCGGGTGAACGTTATGGCGAACTGCGTTGTATTCTTAATCGCTACAACGGCGAAGTGAACGGATATTTTTTATGTGATAAAGGACGCTTTGGATATGAGTTTGTAAACAGTGAGAACCGCATTAAGCAACCTGTTATCCGTAATCGTGTAAGTGAGGCGGTAAATGAAACAGATTTGATGAATCATTTGGCAAATGTTCTTTCCCAGCAGAAACTTATTGGCATTGGTTCATCAAGAGCATCAGTTGAAAGCAATTTTGCTTTGCAGCAATTGGTTGGCAAGGAAAATTTTTATGGCGGTGTTACTGAACAGGAAACTTATTTATTGCAAAGAGTTATCAATGCATTGCAATCCGGTGCTGTACACAGTGCATCACTAAAAGACATAGAACAGGCAGATGCTGTGTTGATACTTGGTGAAGATATATGGAACACTGCTCCAATGATGGCATTGGCTGTTCGACAATCGGTAATGAAAACGGCTGCAACGCAGGCACTCCAACATGTTTCATTACCTGAATGGCATGATGCTGCCGTGAAAGAACTGGTGCAGGAAGAGAAAGGTTTCTTAGCAAATATTACGATTGCAGGTTCTACTCTTGATAAAATTGCTGCGCATGCATTTTATGCTGCGCCTGATGATATAGCAAGACTTGGTTTTGCAATTACACGTGAACTCAATAGCTCGTTGCCATCAGTACACGGTGCTGATGAAACAATGCTCAATAACGCAAAGGTTATTGCAGCAGCTTTACAACAGGCAAAACATCCTGTTATTATCAGTGGTATAACTTGTTGCAGTGAAGGAATAATTAAAGCAGCTTTTGATATTGCCGCAGCACTTAACAGTGCAGAAAGAAAAGCGGGATTAGCGTATGCATTACCAGAATGCAACACTATGGGTCTTGCATTGATGCAGCCGCCATCATTTGAAAAAGCATTTGAGAGACTGCAACGGGAAAAAGATATTACTGCAATCATTATAGAGAACGATGTGTACCGTTATATGCCGTCTTCTGTTGCCAATGCTTTTTTTGGTAATTGCAAAAATGTAATTGTACTTGATTCGCTAAACAACTTCACAACACAAAAAGCAAATGTGTTAATACCTGCTGCAACGTTTGCCGAAGGTGATGGTACAATCGTAAATTATGAAGGACGTGCACAACGTTATTACCAGGTATTTGTTCCATCGCACAGTCAAATAAAAGAAAGCTGGAAATGGTTGTGGAAAATGCAGCTTGCAAAAATGCAAACTACTAATGGACATGAACCATATCCTGAAGAGTTGCTGCAAAAACTGGAGACAACTTTATCACAGTTCAGTGGAATTACAAAAGTATCACCACATCATGATTATACGATTCATGGTGAGCGCATTCCAAGAGAACCGCATCGTTATAGTGGACGCACTGCCATGCAGGCAAACCTGAATGTAAGCGAGCCAAAGCCAAACTATGATGAAGACTCACCGCTTACATTTACGATGGAAGGATATAAAGGTATTCCGCCATCCAAAATCACGCCTTTCTTCTGGAGCCCGGGGTGGAACTCTGTGCAATCTGTAACAAAATATCAAAAAGAACCTGGTGGCGCATTGAAAGATGGTGATCCCGGTGTGCCACTGTTTAAAGAAAAAACAGAAGCTTCAACAACATTTTTTAAAGACATGCCCGAGGCTTATGTTGCAAGAAAACACAAATGGCTGTTGCTTCCACAATATGATGTGTTGGGTTCAGGGGAATTGAGTATTTACACTAAGGCGATTGAAGAACTTTCTCCGCAACCTTGTGTGATGTTATCAGTTAATGATGCCGCTCAACTCAATGTTGAAGAAGGTGCTTCAATAAAAATAATCGCAGATGAAAATGAATATATGCTTCCCGTAAAAATAAAAAAGGAATTGAGAGATGGATTGGCATTGGTATCTGCTGGTTTGCAAAATTCTCCTGCATTGAATTGGGGAGAATGGGCGAGAATTGTGAGTGGTGAGTAGTCAATAGTGAGTTAGTTTCACAAATCTGATTTTTGTTCACGATTGACGAATCACAACAAACACATTCACCATTCACAAATTCATAAAAAAATTTTTACTATGAACAAATACTCACTACTCACCACTCACTACTCACTATCATGACCACCATACAACATATATGGATCGTGCTCGGTGTACTCTTTGTACTGCTCAATATCGCGGCGGGATTGATATGGGTAGAACGAAGAATGCTTGCCATGTGGCAGGATAGATTAGGCCCCAATCGTCAAGGCCCGTTTGGAATTTTGATCGTATTAGCCGATACACTAAAATTATTTTTTAAAGAAGACTGGGTTCCGCCATTTGCTGATAAATGGGTGTTTATTGCGGCACCTGCAGTTGTAGTGGCAACAGTGTTGATGAGTTTTGTTATCATTCCATTCACGCCAACTATTGTCGTAGCAGATTTGAATGTTGGCTTGTTGTTCTTTCTTGCCATGTCATCATTGGGCGTGTACAGCATTGTGCTTGGCGGATGGGCTTCCAACAATAAATATGCTTTGCTTGGAGCCTTGCGCGGCGCTTCGCAAATGGTAGCGTATGAAGTATTTATGGGTTTGAGTTTGATGGGAATTGTGATGCTCACCGGTTCGTTTAATCTCAATGCAATTGTAGAAGCGCAACGCGATATGTGGTTCTGCATAAAGCAACCAATAGGACTCGTCATCTTTTTTATTGCAGGCATTGCAGAAACACATCGTTTGCCATTCGATATTCCAGAAGCGGAGAGCGAACTCATCGCTGGTTATCATGCAGAATATTCGGGAATGAAATTCGGTATGTTTTTCATCGGCGAATATCTTGGCATCACACTTATCTCCGCAATGACGGCAACTATGTTTTTTGGCGGCTGGCTCGGTCCCGCATTTCTGCCGCCATGGGCATGGTTCTTCATCAAAACATTTGCATTCATTTTCTTTTTTATACTTCTCCGTGCATCATTGCCACGTCCTCGTTATGATCAATTAATGGAAACAGGTTGGAAAATATTATTGCCATTGGTGCTTGCAAATATTTTGATAACAGGAGCAGTAGTGCTTTGGATGAAGGGATAATGTGGAAATGTGAGAAATGTGGAAATATGGAAATGTGAGAAATGTGGAAATATGGAAATGTGAGAAATGTGGTGAATGTGAAAATGTGATGAATATGAAAATGAATTTTATGAACCGGGCGACAGAATATGAATTGAGCTTCCGTTGCGTCGCACTCTTGTACTGTAAAATACTATTCAGCTTTTATTGAAGCGAAAGATGAACCACATAGGCACATAGAAACATAGAAAGAAACACATAGATTCTATGTGAAACCTATGTGCCTATGTTTCTATGTGGTTCAAAAAAAGTTCATCAATGCTCCGAACGTACAAGTGAGTGACACAACAGGCGATGCCATGAAAAACAAAAGCTAAGTACATAAAAAATAAAACCATCTTCCAATGGGAGCGACTTTCAAAGTCCTCCCTTTAGGGAGGATTTAGGAGGGTCTTCTATGTTCAGTCACATACGCACAATATGGTTAACGTTCCTGCATCTTTTTAGAAAGAAGGTAACGATTGAATACCCGGATGAAAAAGTAAAACTCCATCCGCGATACAAAGGAAGAATTGTATTGACAAAAGATCCTGATGGCGGTGAGCGCTGTGTTGGTTGTTATTTGTGCGCCGTTGCATGTCCGGTTGATTGCATTGCATTGCAGGCAACAGAAGATGAAAATGGCAGGCGCTACCCTGAGTTTTTCCGCATCAATTTTTCACGTTGCATTTTTTGTGGCTTTTGTGAAGAGGCTTGTCCTACCTATGCTATTCAGTTAATTCCCGATTTTGAAATGGCAGAATACAACCGTCAGAATCTTGTGTTTGAAAAAGAAGATTTGCTGATTGACAGCCAGGGAAAATATCCGGGATATAATTTTTATAAAGTAGCAGGAATGAATGCAGGTGTGAAAGAAACGGGCAAAGGAGAAAATGAAGAAGATCCGGTGGATGTGCATAGTTTGTTGCCTTGAAACCCCCAACCCCTAAAGGGGAGTATTTGGAGTCATGAATGCTGAATAAAGTTAATTACGCCGATGAGTTCAATTGAAAGATAAATTGAAAAACAAAAGCCCGACCTCCCTCTCCTAAAGGAGAGGGAACGAGGGTGAGGTCAATGTCACTCTTGTTTTACATATCATCTCTCGTTGCAATTGCTGCAACCATCATGGTGATAACACGCTATCATCCCATACATGCATTGTTGTATCTCGTTGTATCATTTCTTGCGGTAGCGATGATCTTTTTATCGGTTGGTGCTCCGTTCGTTGCAGTGCTCGAAATAATTCTGTATGCCGGCGCTATCATCGTGTTGTTGATTTTTGTTGTGATGATGCTGAATCTCGGAACAGAAACAGCACAACAGGAAAAACAATGGCTGCAACCAAAAGTTTGGGTGGGCCCTTCCGTGCTTGCATTGATATTGCTTGGAGAAATGGTGGCTTTGTTATTTAAAGCAAATACTTCTACCGATATGAATGTACCGGTAGTAGAAGTGAAGCAGGTTTCAATATCATTATTCAGAGAATACGTTATTGCTGTAGAACTGGCAGGCTTTCTATTAATGGCAGGTATTGTTGGTGCAGCGCATATAGGTAAACATAAAAGAAAACATTTGCACAGGTTTTTACAGAATGGCAACGGGAGTGTTAATGCAGAAGAAATAAAAGCAGAGAAGAAAGAAGCTGTTTCCAATTGAATATCTAATCAGATGCAATGGAAATAATTATCGGTATGCAATAGTGCGAAGGACTTAAATGTGAGTAGCTTTTAATGGCAGGTATTGTTGGTGCGGCACATATAGCAAACACAAGAGAAAACATTTGCACAGATTTTTACAGAATTGTAATGGCAGTATAAATGCAGAAGAAATAAAAGCAGAGAAGAAAGAAGCTGTTTCCAATTGAATATCTAATCAGGTGCAATGGAAATAATTAATGGGGAGCGAAAGTCCGAAAGGACTTAAATGTGAGTAACCCCGGATGAAATCCCGGGTTCAAAATCAAAAATGTTGTAACAACCCCGAAGGGGTTGAACAAATTGATTTCGATTGTTATAACACAAAAATATTTGTATGTCATCTTTTGATTCTTTATCAGTATTAATTGTAGCCGCCATACTTTTTGTACTAGGACTGGTTGGTGTGCTTACAAGAAAGAACGTCATCTTTATTCTTATCTCCATTGAAATAATGCTGAATGCTTCCGGACTTGCATTTGTTGCCGCGGGTTCAAGATGGGGACAACCCGATGGACAAGTAATGTTTCTTTTTATACTCGCAATGGCTGCTTCGGAAGTATCGGTAGGATTGGCGTTGATCATGCAAACTTATCATCAGCATAAAACACTTGATGTAGCTGAACTTACTGCCTTGAAAGATGAAAATGAGAATGTGGAAGTGGAAATCGTGTCTGCACACTCGAAGAGTGTCTGACACAAAACAGAAGCAATACATTGATTTAAATTAATCAACAATGCAATATGAATAATTTGCTTGCATTGATTCCCGCTCTGCCGCTTGCCGGTTTCCTGGTATTATCCCTTGCAGGAAGAAGATTGCCAAAAACGCTCATTGCATTGATTGGTGCAGGAACTGTTAGTGCTGCAGCAATTATTGCTATCATTATAGGAGTTCAGTTTTTGCAAACACCTCCTGTTGATAATGCCTATGCACAAACTCTATGGCAATGGATGCAGACGGAAAATTTTTCTGTTGCAATAAGTCTTAGAGTGGATGCATTGTCTCTTGTATTTGTATTCATCATCACTTTTGTTGGTGCGCTTATTCATATTTATTCTACAGCATTTATGCGGCATGACCGCGATTATGCCCGCTTCTTTGCCTGTATGAATTTATTTGTCTGTGCGATGCTGTTGCTTGTGATGGCAGATAATCTTGTCCTGTTATATCTTGGATGGGAAGGCGTGGGATTATGCAGTTATTTACTTATTGGATTCTGGTATGAAACACCTGCCAACTGCGCTGCAGCCAACAAAGCTTTTTATGTAACACGCATTGGTGATACTGCAATGGCAATCGGTTTGTTCCTGTTATTCAAAGAACTGGGCACACTGAATATTCCTGATATTCTTCAGCAATCTCCTTCACATTTTACAACAGGTACATCAAACATTACATTGATTGCATTGCTGCTGTTGATAGGTGGCATGGGTAAATCTGCACAGTTGCCATTGCAAACCTGGTTACCCGATGCAATGGCGGGTCCTTCACCGGTTAGTGCATTGATACATGCTGCAACAATGGTTACTGCGGGTGTGTATCTCATTGCAAGAATGCATATATTGTTCCAGTTGTCGCCTGTTGCAATGAGCGTAACCGCAATTATTGGTGCACTTACTTTATTGATTGCAGGTTGCAGTGCCATGGTTCAGACAGACATCAAAAGAATACTTGCTTATTCCACTATCAGTCAAATTGGTTATATGTTTCTTGCTTTGGGTGTAGGTGCATGGAGTGCCGGCATCTTTCATTTCTTTACCCATGCATTTTTCAAAGCGTTGTTATTCCTTGCTGCGGGTGCTGTAATTGAATCGTTGCATCATGAACACAACATTTTCAGAATGGGTGGATTGAAAAATAGGATGCCCGTTGTGTTCTATACTTTTCTTGCAGGTGCTGCTGCTTTATCCGCGTTGCCATTGGTCAGTGCAGGGTTTTACAGTAAAGATCAAATTCTTTGGTATGCATGGAGCGCTTCAAATGGAAATGAATTGCTTTGGTTTGTGGCGCTTGCCGGTGCATTTATAACAGCTCTTTATTCCGCACGTTTGATGTTGGTTGTTTTCTGGGGAGAAATGAAAACTGAAATTGAAGAATATCCAAACAAACTAATGACAACTCCATTAGTTATACTTGCTATCCTTAGCATAACAGCAGGCTTTATAGAATTGCCGCATAACATGGGTCACGTAACATTTTTCTCTGATCTTATTCAAAAAATTTTACCTGCAACAGTTCTTAAATCAAATATTCCAGAAGAAATAATATTACAGGGCGTCGCTGTTGTAATAACACTGCTTGGAATATACACAGGATATGTTTTGTATTACCGCAGAAAATCTGTTGTAGAACAGTGGAAACAATCACGTACAAAAATGTGGCTGCGTAATTTCTTTTTCAGTGGCTGGGCATTTGACCAATTGTATGACGCTGTGTTTGTAAAACCTTTTGTTTATATAACACGCATCAACAAATCCGATGTATTTGATCAACTGAACAAAGCCATTGCATCAGTTAGCCAGCGATTGAACCAATGGTTTTCTGTATCTCAAAATGGTTCACTGCGCTGGTATGTTGCAGGTGTGTTGATCGGTATTATTTTCATTTTAACTCTACAATTATTCTTATGATACTGGCATGGATGATAAGCATATTATTGATTGCCGGATTGCTTTGCTGGCTTGTTGCAAAGTGGAATGTTGCATTGGTAAAATGGATAGCCCTGATTGCAACAGTAGTTGATTTAGTACTCGTGTTTAATATATGGTTACAACAAAGATCAACTCAAAGCGCAGACACATGGTTCATCAATTACCAGTTTGATTGGATTCCTTCTTTCGGTATCAGTTTTCATCTGGCGCTTGATGGATTAAGTATAGTAATGCTGATGCTGACTTTATTTCTCGGAACACTTTCTGTTCTTTGCTCATGGAAAGAAATAAAACAACGAACTGGCTTTTATTATTTCAATCTTTTGTGGACATTGGCTGGTATCAGCGGTGTGTTTGTTGCATTGGATCTGTTTCTCTTTTATTTCTTCTGGGAAGTTATGCTGGTGCCCATGTATTTTCTCATCGCTATTTGGGGCGATAGCCAGCGACGTTATGCTGCATACAAATTTTTCATCTTTACACAAGCAGGCGGATTGCTGATGCTGATCTCAATACTCGCTTTATATTTTATTCATGGTGCGCAAAGCGGAACTTATTCTTATAATTATTTCAGTTTGCTGAATACACAACTCGAACCAACAACTGCAAAGTGGATCATGATGGGTTTTATGATCGCTTTTGTTATCAAGCTGCCGATGGTGCCTTTGCATAACTGGTTGCCTGATGCGCACAGCGAAGCACCAACCGCAGGCAGTTTAATACTTGCAGGGCTATTATTAAAAACAGGTGCTTATGGTATCATTCGTTTTGTGTTGCCAATGTTTCCACAAGCATCTCATGATATTGCATGGTGGGCAATGTTGTTTGGCGTAATAGGTATCGTATATGGTGCCACGCTTGCTTATGCCCAAACGGATCTCAAACGGCTCATCGCTTACACATCTGTGAGTCACATGGGTTTTGTATTGCTTGGCGTTTTTACTTTTCGTGAAATGGCAATGCAGGGCGTAGTGATGCAAATGGTCACGCATGGCATAAGCACAGGCGCATTATTCGTGCTCGCAGGCATGCTAAAAGAAAGATTGCATACAAGAGACATTGCACAAATGGGCGGGCTCTGGAATTCAATGCCAGCAATGGGCGGCGTAGCCATGTTGTTTACGATGGCTTCACTTGGTTTACCTGCGCTCGGAAATTTCATTGCAGAATTTTTGATCTTGATGGGAACATTTTTGGTAAACATACCATTAACTGTTATTGCAACACTCGGACTTGTTTTTTCTGCTTTGTATTCTTTGCGCCTTGTGCAAAAAGTTTTCTTAGGCACACCAAATGAAAGAACATTCAATGATCTCAGTGCAAGAGAAATAATTATCATGGCAGCACTAAGCATCAGCATTGTGTTGTTGGGGTTATACCCACAGCCTGTAATGGATACGGTGAAGAATGTGGTGCAGCAGGTTGTGATGAAGTGAATAGTGAATAGTGAGTAGTGAGTAGTAATGAAGAGAAGAATTTTATGAGCCCGGCTGCATTGCTACTATCATCGTCCCTTGCGTCGCACTCTTGTACTGCACGAATAAGGATCGTCATAGCGAGGAGCGAAGCGTGGATAATGTGTGTTGGGGCGACGTGGCTATCTGATTGATGAGATTGCCACGCCTGCACACAAAGCAATGCATCATGGCTCGCAATGACGATCAGCGATAAGAACGTACAAGTGAGTGACACAACAGGCGATGCCACGAAGAACAAAAGCTTGTCACCAAAAAATAAAAAACAACAAATATGATTCACCATTCACCATTCACCACAAAACTTCCTCATCATGAATGAACTTCAATTACAGGCAATGCTTCCTTTCATTGTACTTGCAGCAGCAGCGATGGTGGTGATATTGCTGATCGCTTTCAGGCAAAGCCACACTGTGATACAGGTGGTTGGTTTTGTGATGATGTGTACTGTTGTGTTTGCGATGTGGTATGTGAGAGATACGCTGCCGAGGGCGATACAGCCTTTGTTTGTTGTGGACGGACTTGGTGCATTATTCACCGGCTTGATTATTCTTTGCGTGCTGATAGTCGGTTTGTTTTCTTACATCTATTTTGAAGAACGCGAAGAAAATCCGAAAGAATATTATATACTTATTTTTTTGAGTACACTGGGTTCTGCAATGTTAACCATCAGCACACATTTTATTTCATTCTTTATCGGGCTTGAATTGCTGAGTGTGAGTTTGTATGCATTGATCGCTTACCTGCGCAATCGCAACAATGCAATTGAAGCCGGTGTAAAATATCTTGTACTTGCTGCGCTTACATCTGCCTTTCTTTTATTTGGCATGGCGCTGATCTATATGGATACGGGCAGTATGGAGTTTGCAACGATTGCTTCAAGATTAAATTCGGCAGATCATTCACCCGTTTTATTTTTTACAGGTGTAGGTATCATGCTTGTTGCGGTTGGTTTTAAACTGGCATTGGTACCATTTCATTTATGGGCTGCAGATGTTTATCAGGGTGCTCCTGCGCCGGTTACAAGTTTTATTGCGACTGTTTCCAAGATAGGCGTGTTTGCAGTGCTGGTGCGCTTTGCACAGGCTATGCAATTGCAGAGCTATTCGTTTGCGATTCTTATTTTTTCTGTCATTGCTGTTTTGTCTATGATCGTTGGTAACATACTTGCATTGCGCCAACAGAATATAAAAAGATTGCTTGCTTATTCTTCTATTGCACATTTTGGATATTTACTTGTTGCTTTTTTACCGGGAAATAATGCAGGCATTGAAGCAGGCATATTTTATTTGTTTGCTTATGCGTTAACTATACTCACTGCGTTTGGCATCATCACATTGTTATCAACAAAACAAAAAGATGCGGAAGACTTTGATGTTTATCGCGGACTATTCTGGCGAAGTCCTGTATTAGCTGCGGTATTTACTGTGTCACTGTTATCACTCGCTGGCATTCCATTAACCGCAGGATTCATTGGAAAATTTTATGTGCTTACTTCCGGTGTGCAGCAACATTTATGGTTTCCTGTAATTGTGTTGGTGATAACAAGTGTTATAGGTTTGTATTATTACCTGCGCATTATCAGCACATTGTTTGCAGAATCGCCTGCGGCATCGCCAAAAGAAAAATCTTTACATCCATTCTTCTACTTTGCCACTTATGCTGCATTGGTAACACTTGCAATAGTCTTATTGGGTGTTGGTATTTTTCCTGTGGTAGTTATTGAAACCATTAAAGATTTTTTGCTGATCGGATGAATATTTTGAGGTAGTAATTGTAGAAGATAAACTGAATAAAAAATCTATTCTTTCAAAAACTTTAGCGATAAAGTTTTATTTTTCGAATAAACATTCAAAACATAGAAGCCTGCAGGCAAATGATCTGCGTTCATCGAATAATCAGGTGTTGAGGTAATTGCCTTGCTTACCACTTTTCCGGAAGCATTGGTAATAGTTAGAATAGACTGACTATCTGCATCAAGCCCCTTAATATTGATTGTATTTTTTACAGGATTGGGATAAACGCATATGTTGGGGTGATGGGCACGAATGTCGCTTGATAATTTTGATAGCGGCTCAAATGAGTTGAAGCTGTCATTTTTGTAACGTGCGAGACCTGTAAAATAACTGCTGTTTCCGTTAACTACAATTTTTCCGTCTGGTTGAATTGCTAAACCTGTTGCTTTATCGTAATCAGTACCGAAATCGGTGATACTATATCCGTTTATACCAAACGTTTCATCTATAGCACCATTATCTTTACAACGTACAACAAGAAAATCTTCAAATTCAGCGCTGTAAAGCGGGCTTGTTTCACCTGCTATAAGTATTTTACCATCTTGCTGAATTTTTACATCGTTTCCTGCATTGAATTCATGACCGGAATAACTGATAAGTGCTACGCCGTTATTACCAAAGGTCATGTCTCGAAAGCCATCGCTTCCAAATCTCACCAATATTATATCGCGCAAATGATAACCTGTAAACGTTTCCCCTGTAACAACAATTTTACCGTCGGCTTGCAAAGCAATTGCTTTACCTTTTGTAAATCCTTTAGCAATCGTCATGCTTACATATCCTTTTTGTGCAAAGGAAAGATCGGGTTTACCATCTTTAGTAAGACGAAACAGCACTAAACTTTCGCCCGAAAATGTATTTCCCAAAGCCACAATTTTTCCATCACTTTGAACAGCAATATCCTCAAAAGTGAGAAGCCCGTCTATCCCAGGACTAACAAAAAAGCCGGTGCTGTTAAAGGTGGTGTCAAGCGTTCCATCAGCATTATATCTGATAATAAGAAACCTTGATTGTTCTTGATATCCAACAAAACCACCTATTACAATTTTACCGTCCTTTTGCAAAGTCATTCCTTTTACATTAAATGAATATCCTTGCTTTGAAGTTGTAACGGTTCCATTTTTGCTAAATGAACTGTCAATAATTCCCTTTGCCGTAAACTTCGTTAAAGCTATATCAGTTAAACCCTCATTATTAAAAGGACATGCAGCAACAATAAGCGTTTCATCAGGAAGCAATACAAAAGGACAACTGGCGAATACGGTCGAAATACCTTGCGGAAATTCTTTTTTGGCCATACCATTATTGCCGAAATTACTGTCTAAAGTTCCATCAGCGTTATAACGGATCATTGCAACATTAAAATTGAACTGAGAATTAAGATACTCTCCTGATATAACAATTTTTCCGTTTTTCTGTACAGCAACATTATCCTCGGACGTAAGATATTCATCATAAGTAGTAACCTTGCCATAATTGCCGAATGATGAGTCAAGGCTCCCTGCCTGACTATAGGTGTTCGCTGAATTACAAAAAATAAGCGCAAAAACAATTAACGTAAAAAAAGTGTCTTTCACAGTGCAAGTTTTATGGAGAAAAATCAGGCCTTTTTGAGCATAGAATAAAAAACGAGGCATAAAATTAATGTGTATAATCCAACTAAGTTATCTACATGATCATGTAGAGCAATTTTAACGGAGTAAACTCCCGTAACGCGCAGTCTAAGATATGCACTCCACAGATCTAAAAATTTTATTTTGTTACACCGTTTGATTTTTGAAATTTGGTTCTTGGAATTTACACAATGTATCAATCAAAGAAAAATATTATAGCGGGCAGAAATCCTGTAATTGAAGCACTAAAGAGCGGGCAAACAATTGATAAAATTCTGTTGTTTAAAAATGCCGGCGGCGATGCTGTTCATGAAATAAGACAACTCGCAAGAGAACTGAATGTGCCCATACAACATGTGCCGAATGAAAAATTGAACAGTCTTACCAACATACATCATCAGGGTGTAATTGCTTATAAATCTTCGATTTTTTATCAGGATTTGCAACAGGTAATTGATTGGATAAACACCAGCGGCGAAACTCCTTTGCTTCTTATGCTTGATGGTGTAACCGATGTTCGCAACATTGGCGCCATTTCACGAAGCGCTGTTTGTTGTGGCGCACAAGCAATCATTATTCCCGATAAAGGTGTTGCCGCGCTGAACGAAGATGCTTTAAAAAGCAGCGCAGGCGCTTTGGAGCATATTCAAATTTGTCGTGTCAACAGTTTGCTGAAAGCATTGGATACCCTGCATTTAAACGGCATAAAAGCTTTTACAAGCGAAATGAAAGCACCAAAAAAATTATACGAACTTAATCTTGCAGAACCGTGTTGTATTATTATGGGTAGCGAGGATAAGGGCGTGCAATCATACTTAAGTAAAGCTGCTGATGAACATTTCAGTATCCCTATGAAAGGCGAATTTGATTCATTTAATGTTTCTGTTGCCACAGGAATTATTTTGTACGAAGCAATGAAACAAAGAATGCAGTTATAGTTTTATTTTTTATTGGACCAAGCTGCATTACTACTATAAAGCTTTTGTTGCGTCGCACTCGTGTACTGCAACAAAAACTTAAGCAATAATCACCCGCTTTCAATACATTTCGCTGTCAAGTTTAGGGTTTGTTATTTTTGTATTTGTCTTTTTGAATAATAATTCATGATGCAATTAGCTAATCAAACCAGAGATTCGCAGAATCCATCTTCAACAAGTGGGAGCATTCACCTTGTTGAATGTCCTCGGGATGCAATGCAAGGATGGCATCATTTTATTCCTACGGAAAAGAAAATTGCTTATATCAATACACTGCTGAAAGTAGGTTTTCATACAATTGATTTCGGCAGTTTTGTTTCAGCAAAAGCAATACCTCAAATGGCTGATACAAAAGATGTAATTACGAATTTGGAATTTGGAATCAGTGAAACAAAATTATTGGCAATTGTTGCAAATGAAAGAGGCGCACAAGATGCAGTGATCTTTGATGAAATAACTTATCTCGGTTTTCCTTTTTCTATCTCGGAAACATTTCAGCTAAGAAATACAAACAGCACCATTGCTCAAAGCATAGCAAGAGTGGAAGATATACAAGACCTGTGCATAAAAAATCAGAAAGAGCTTGTTATTTATTTAAGCATGGGTTTTGGTAATCCTTATGGCGATGAATACAATGAAAATATTTTATTGCATTGGGCAGATGAAATGGTGAAACGTGAAATAAAAATTATTTCTCTTGCAGATACAGTTGGTGTAGCAACAGCAGAACAAATAAGCTTTGCATTAAGCATTTTGATACCTCAATATCCCAATATCGAATTTGGCGTTCATTTACATACGACTGCTATAAACAGAAAAAAGAAATTGGAAGCCGCTGTAAACGCGGGTTGTAAAAGATTTGATGGTGCTTTAAAAGGCATCGGCGGTTGTCCAATGGCACAGGATGATTTGGTAGGCAATATGCAAACAGAGTTTATTATTCAGTACTTTGAAGAAAAAAATTTGATTAATAGTTTAAATAAAGATGCTTTAGCAGAAAGTCTTCGCATGGCATCTGAAATTTTTACATGATGGAGATAAGATTTCTAAAAAAAGAAGATAGTAACCCTGTTCTTATATGCAGAAGAAAAGATAACTCTTCTACATGGATTCATTTGGATGGTTTTTTTCTGCGTCACGATTTGATGCATTATGCAGTTGAAACTACTATGCAATTCAAAACTGCTTTTTATGGAATGATAGCAAACGGAATTTCAATTGCAGATTTTGAATTACCTAAAGAGCAGCGCAACATGGAACTTTCTGATGAAGCAATTTATTCAGAGCATATTGTAAACCTTATGTTGATAGAAAACCGTGAGGGAAGGTCAAATGATTTTAACGGTCAGCTACGAGAAGGTTTACAACTAAATAATCCTGCTTTAAATCCTGTTACTGTTGAAAAGAAACAATTAGAAAAAATCCACTCAACTTACAACGATCTGATGATAAAATGGAATGGTTTATCAAAAGGCGAAAGTCTTACTTTGCAATTTGAAGAATAATGGGCATGCAGTTTTTTACTTCCATAAACATAAAGCCATTACAACCGCCGATAACTTATCAGGATAATATTTTACTTATCGGTTCCTGTTTTACAGAGCATATTGGCAATTACTTAATGGACGTAAAGTTTAATGCACTTCAAAATCCCAACGGCATTTTGTTTGATCCTTTGAGTGTTTGTCATAGTCTTGTATCTTATATACACAACAAACAATACACCGAGCAAGATTTATTTTATTTAAACGAAGCATGGCATAGCTGGCAACACCACAGCGAATTTTCTAATCCTGATAAAGAAGAGTGCCTGCGAATAATAAATGCATCTCAAAATGAAGCACATAACTTTCTCAAAAAAACAAGCTGGCTGATTATCACACTCGGTTCTTCTTTTGCTTATAAATTGTCTTCCGAAGTGGCAACTGAATTTATAAAGGGAGATAGAAAAGAAGTAGCCAATTGCCATAAGGCACCTGCTCAAACATTTGTAAAACATTTGTGCACGATTGAAGAAACGGTTACAGCTTTAGATGGGACGATTCACCAGTTATTTCACTTCAATCCAAACTTGAAAATTATCTTCACCATAAGTCCTGTTCGTCATTTGCGTGACGGTGTTGTTGAAAATAATCGCAGCAAGGCGAGATTAATAGAGGCTGTACACCATTTGATAAACAAATTTGATAAACTGTTTTATTTTCCTTCTTATGAACTTATAATTGATGTACTGCGTGATTACCGTTTTTACGATATTGATCTTGCACATCCCAATTATGCAGCAACCCAATTTGTGCTGGAGAAGTTTTCTGAATCTTGTTTTAATGATGCAGCACAGGAATTAATCAAAGAAATAAAAAAAATTATCGTCGCAAAAAATCATAAGCCCTTTAATCCATACTCACAGCAGCACAAAAAATTTTTGAGCACCTATTTTGAAAAAATAAAAACATTACAGCTACAATATCCGTGGCTTGATTTTACAAAAGAGATAGAATATTTTGAAGGAAGGTAATCACGACAGAAGAGTTTCAATTTCGTGATGAGTTTATTAGCGGGTTCTATTTTCGATAAGCACTGGCACTTCATTAAATGTATCTCGTGCTTTCTTAATTCGAAATTTGGTTCACTTCGTCTTTTTGCTGCTGTGTCATAATCTTTTACCTTCTTTCATCACATTATGATAAAATGGTGAAATGTTACGCTTTGTTTCCCAAGCATTTTTGGAAAGAACAATCGGACTGATAATTATGCCGGTGTCGAATTCAATTTCGTAAAGTGGGTAGGTAATACGTTTCTCATCATTCAACGTTACTTTTTCCTTGTCAAGGAGAATCAATAAATCCACATCAGAATTTTCATGGTAATTGCCGCGAGCATAAGAGCTATACAAAATGAGGGTGGCATCCGGCGCTGTCGCTTTTACAGTGGCTTTTATTTTTTCCAATATGTAATCAATTTTTTCCATAGCGCAAATTTACCGCTTAATCAGAAGATTCGTTTGAAGCGTATTAACTTCATTCGTGCGTAAGAATAAAGTGCCATGGAATTGATTAACTATAATAGTGTAAAAGTTCAATAAAGTTCTGAACGTACAAGAGTGCGACGCAACAGGCGATGCCCAAAGAACAAAAGCTGGGTACATAAAAAACTCACATCAACCTTCAACCGGCTCTTCGATAGCACTATTTAAAAAATTAGGAAGCACATGATGATAAGTGAATAAAATTTTATCAGGATCATTTAAATGTTCAATCATGCTTTTCCATTTTAGCTCACCGTGGTTTTCTATAACGGTTTTCTTTTTGTCTTCGCGCTGCAAATACATGCTCATGCCCTCTGCATCAGCTTCGGGATGAAACTGCGTGCCGATAAAATAATCGTTGAAACGAATACCCATGATAGCACGTTCAAAAGGAACATGCAGCCGCTCCTTTTCAATGGCGAGTATATACCCGCCAATTTTTTTTAATCTTGAATGATTGGGTTCTATTACTTGATAATCACGGCTGTCAACAGCATAGAAAGGATTACGCAAACCGCTAAAAACAATTTCATTTATGCCATCTTTCGTCATGTGCACAGGAAACACACCAAACGCAGTGGAGTTGCGTTTGCAAACATTGGCAATCTTATAATATCTGCATGCAAGCTGAAAGCTGTGGCAAATAAAAAACACGTGCTTCTTGGGAAAATTTTCAGTGCCGTTGTTCCATTCTTCGACTGCACCAATCCAATCACAAAATTTATTATCCCATTCAAGTCCTTCACTCTCTAATGGTGAACCGGGTCCACCGCTCGAAATATAAATATCAAAAGAAAGATCAGGCACTTCATTTTTTTGGCGCACATCAAACTCGCACAATTCAACTTCATAATTATTTTTGGTGCTCCATTCACTAATTATTTCCCGAAGACAACGCATTCCCTGATTTGCTGCTCCTTCGTATAAATCCAATATTGCAATTCTTACTTTCATGTCATGGATCTTCATTCAAACAAACTTACGATTTTTATAAAAACTTGCTCCAGCACAGGTTTTCAACAAAATGTGAATGAAGTGTTTTTAACTCTATAATAAGTATCTTTTAAGGATAATTATGTTTTTGAAACCAGCTTTTACTTTACTATGATGCTTCTGTTGTGTCACTCACTGCATCGTTCGGTAATTCTTTCGGCAAGAATTGCGTCATTCTTTTTTCGGTAACAACACAAACGTTAATGCGAGAGGAAAAATTTCATAATATGGTATTCGCATTATTAAATGATCCATCAGTAAAAAAACGATAAACAAAACAAACAAGACTCTGTCATACTTTTTTGTAAAGAAACCAACGATAAAAAAAAGTTCCAGTAAGGTTGCCGACAAATAGAGCAAATACGAAAGTTGAGGATGCTGTATAAAGTAGAGAAAAAAATCGCTATACCAATAATCCGGTGAACTTGTAAGCAATTCGGTATGTTGATATAATAATATGCCGCTCATTTCTGAAATGCTGAATATGCCGCCCTGCACTAATTTCCAAATCGCAGACGATGCAAAAAAATACAGAAAGAAATATCGAAGCCCTTCAAAAAGAAGCAAGAAAGTTTGTGTATTCAATGAAATAAATACCACGGGAAAAAGCAACCATGCAATATCCCCTTCAATAGAAATAGAAGAAAATAAAGTATGACATTGAACATAGCACCAGTTAACCAACAACATTATTATTGCAATTACAGGTGATATTGTTTTTTTGTGTTTATAACTTAGAAGGTAGATCAATGGCATTGAATAGAACATTGTGTCGAATAAAATCCAAACTGCATGATTATTTAATACCCACTGATGCAAACCTGTTTGCATAAACAGCCATGTAACAAAATCCGGTCTTGTAAGAAAGAAAGCAGGTTGCAGTTGATAGAAAAAATATCCATTGCTCCATTTATATAACATGAGTATATAAAAGATTATGCAGTAATAAACAGCTACCTTGTATTTTAGATCAGTTTTCAAAATTTATTTGATTCGTGAAAATGATTTACCATCAAAATAATAATTGGTGAAAAGGATATTTACAGAATCTATTTGCTCGTTGAGCAATGATTGTAAACGCCTGTGATACCACTCATTAAATTCAGCTTCACTTAAGTTGTTTACAAATTTTAAGGAATCCGTAAACGGAAGTAATCTATGGATATCTGCCTGCCACTGATGAAGATTAAACGAATCCAATTTATAATACACAGTAACAGGATAGGTAATATTGTCCCAGCGTGATGATGAAAAATCTTTCGCCTGCAATTGTTTGCCGTTTACAAAGACTTCCGGAACAGTATAATGCTTTACAGGATCAATTTTTTCAGAGTACATGCCATAGCTGAAAAACGGAGATACGGCAATTCCGCGTTTCATATTATCTATGATTTGCGCAAGAGCAAACAAAATGATAATAATAAAGAGAAACTTATTGTGCCTGTATAATCTTTTTAGGTACATAAAAAAATGTCACACTCTAAAGTATGACATGGTTCAATTTGTTTATTTAAAGCATATTTATTATCACAAGTAACTCAAATTCGTTTTGGGAGTTAACTCAAGTAAAGTTTCATACATCAGCAGAATAGTATCTTCAATATCCTTTTTGTGCAGCATTTCCACCGTTGTGTGCATGTAGCGCAATGGAATTGAAATAAGAACCGACGGACAACCATCATTTGCATATGCAAAACTATCTGTATCAGTACCGGTGCTGCGGCTTACCGTTCTCATTTGGATTGCTATTTTATTTTTTTCTGCAACACCTTCTACAATCTTCAGCAATTTATTATGGACAGCAGGACCATAAGCAAGAGAAGGGCCTTTGCCGCATGCAACATCCCCTTCAATCACTTTGTTTATCATTGGTGTTTGTGTGTCGTGTGTTACATCGGTGATAATTGCAATGTCAGGTTTTATGCGGCGGGCAATCATTTCAGCACCACGCAAACCGATTTCTTCCTGCACTGCATTTACTATGTACAATCCATACGGCAATGTCTTTTTATTTTCTTTTAAAAGTCTTGCAACTTCTGCGATCATAAAACCACCAATTCTGTTATCGAATGCGCGACCTATGTAATAATTATTTGCCAGTTCATCAAAGCCCTCTTCGTAAGTGACAACCGCGCCAACATGAACACCCAACTCTTCCACTTCTTTTTTGTTGCGTGCACCGCAGTCAAGAAAAAGATTATCAACTTTTGGGATGGGCTCTTTCTGGTCTGCTTGTGCAATTCGTGTGTGTATTGCAGGCCAACCAAACACTGCTTTTACGGGTCCTTTCCTGCCATGAATTATTACACGCTTTGCAGGCGCAACCTGGTGGTCAACTCCACCATTACGTTTCATATAAATCAATCCTTGGTCATTTACATAATTCACGAACCAACTTATTTCATCCGCATGTGCTTCTATTACTACTCTGAAATTTTCAGAAGGATTTATCACACCAACTGCCGTACCATAAGGATCAGTAAAATGGGTATCCACAAAGGGTTTCAGGTAATCAAGCCAAAGTTTTTGTCCACCACTTTCAAAACCAACAGGCGATGGATTGTTGATATAATTTTTTAAGAACTGAAAAGAAGCATCTGTTATTACATGTTTATATTTTGTCTTTTTTTCTTTAGCCATTTCGAGATGTTTTGTGTTTATATTCTCTGTTTTTGTGTTTGATTTAGTTGACGGGTTTACGCGTTTCAATGTTGCCAGTTCTTTAAATAAATTCAATTTGAGAATTTCAACTCGTAAACTTTTCAACTGGTAAACTTCGTAAACCTGCTGCTCAAAGTTCTGAAAGTACAAGAGTGCGACGCAAGAGACGATGCTATCTGTACAAAAGCCGGGAGCAAAAATATCTTATTAATTCATTTCTGCAGTAAATATGCTGTAATGCCGCATAAAGCCTTTACAAGCATAAGCCCGTCTATTACTGCAAGATAATAGAGAATTGATTTGCGACGCTGCATACTCAATGCAACAATTACAAGCAAAACAAAAGGAATGCTGTTGATGGCAATTCGAAGCGTTGGAAAATGCATAAGTACGGCAAAAGCAATAAGCGATAAAAAACCAAGAATAGTGAGCGGCACAATCAGGAGAAAAATCGTTTTGTGCAAACCCATTTGCACCACAAATGTTTTTAGCTTCCGGTTATGATCTGCGGCATAATCCTTTATATCGAAAAGAATGGCAAGCAAACTTATGTACATAAAATTTTTTATAAAGAACCAAAGATTTATTTGCGTGAATGTATAATGTACATTTTGCTCGACCTGATACCATAACACGGGAAAATAAGTTACCGCCGTTGCCCACACAAGCCCAATGGCAAAAGGTTTGAGCCACCCGGTGCTTCTCGTGTTTATTTTAAAAGATGAGCCGAGTGAAATGCCGTAATACGCAAATGCAACAACACCTGTAAACACAAGCCCAGTAATCTGCAAAGGTGTTACGATGAGAACATTGTCATAATACTCTATAAGGAAAAATAAAATTAAAGCTGCACAAATTATCGTAAGTATGCGCTGCATTTTTTTTATGAGCGCTTTGTTTTCAAAATACCATTTGCTGCGCTTGTTGAAATGTGGCTTTGTACTTTTAATGAGCGCGGTATTTTTTTCTTCTATATATGCATAAGTATAAAATAAAACTGTTGCACAAAAAAGCAACACATAAAAGTAAATGGAATTAAGTGGAAGGTTTAGCTGCACATTGGCTTCAATTGCCAAAGCAACGGTGCAACATCCATAAAAATAATTACCGAAAAAAATAAGATGTGCAAGCTTCCTAAACAAAATTTATTTCTTAATAAACAAAAACTATTTGGGGAGATGTTATCGTGTCGCTGCTGTTATTTGCTTTATCAATTAAAGCAAATTTTATTACACAGGTATCGTTACGCTGACAAGTAGCGGCAGTATAAGTGGGAGGATAACCTGAAGGAGAAATTTGTCCGTAAGTATAACGAACTACAATATCACCTTCTGAATTAGCGGTTTCTGGCACGTCTCTCGGTATAGGGTAGGTATCACTAAAGTTATTACCCGAGCAAAGAGTATCTTGGGTTACTTCTTGAACGTAAAGATGGTTTTGAATATCACCTTCTTTATCCGTGTAATGCAAAACAAATTCCATTATCTCACCTTTATGAAACACTTGTGAATTAGCGTTTTTAAATTCCAAAGTAGGTTTTGTATTAAACTTGTCTTTAGAGCATCCAACAAACATTATTGTTGCAAATACTATTAATAATTTTGTTTTCATTTGTTTTACTTTCAAATCAAATTTATATAAAAGAGGTTGACTGTTTACGATGCATTCTGAAATTGTTAACAATATTTTTGATGAAACACAAAGTTTTGCCGAAAAAGCAAAACAAGTTTTTCAATTTCAGTATGCATATAATAAAATTTATCGTTCATGGAACGATATTCTACATACAGATATTGCACACGTTTCCACTTTATGTGATATTCCTTTTCTGCCCATTTCTTTTTTTAAGACGCATAAGGTTGTATGTGGAGAGTTTAAACCACAGACAATTTTTGAAAGCAGCGGCACTGCACAATCTGCAATAAGTAGGCACCTCGTAAAAGATGTGGCTTTATACAAGAAAAGTTTTTTGAAAGCATTTGAATTATTTTATGGTGATGCGAAAGAGTGGTGCATTATTGGTTTATTGCCCTCTTATCTTGAAAGAAAAAATTCATCTTTAGTAATGATGATTGATGAATTGATACGACAAAGCAATGATAAAAGAAGCGGATTTTATTTGTACGAATTTAATAAAATGAAGGATGTTTTAACTCAGCTTGAAGCGCAAGATCAAAAAACATTATTGATAGGCGTAACCTTTGCGCTGCTCGATTTTGCCCGACAATATCCCATACAACTTCAACATACTACTGTAATGGAAACAGGTGGTATGAAGGGAAGAAGAAAAGAAATGACAAGAGAAGAGATTCATTCTATCCTTTTCGATAATCTCGGGATACGGCATGTTCATTCGGAATATGGTATGACAGAGTTGTTAAGTCAGGCGTATTCAAAAGGAGAGGGCAGATTTTATTGTCCGCCGTGGATGAAAGTACTGGTGAGAGATGAGGAAGATCCGTTGCTTATAAAAGAATATGGAAAAGGTATTTTAAATATCATTGATCTTGCAAATATTTACAGTTGCTCATTTATTGCAACTGATGATGTTGGCACTGTACACAAAGACGGAAGTTTTGAAGTGCATGGACGCATGGATAACAGTGATATTCGCGGATGCAGTTTGATGGCAGTGTGATGGTGAATGGTCAATGGTAAATAGCTTTGACAATAAATGCAAAAGCGCATTGCAAAGGTTCAAAAATTTCCTTCTCTATCTTTGCAAAAGGGAGAATGTTAACTGAACTGTGTAAAGTAAATTGTCTGCTGAATAAAATTAATCTGTAGATCATAGTGTTTAGATAGCTGTGTAAAGGATTAAATTTTTACTTCACATCTTTGTTCACCAAAGA